>Ga0302314_10001777_pt1 | contig 40458 bp, 40 predicted proteins | sample III_Palsa_N2_3_FD_200533 | JGI IMG/M metagenome (GOLD analysis project Ga0302314, IMG submission 200533) | Peat permafrost microbial communities from Stordalen Mire near Abisko, Sweden - III_Palsa_N2_3 | ecosystem: Environmental > Terrestrial > Soil > Palsa > Peat permafrost | place: Sweden... | reverse complement strand
CCCGTCGGTTGGCCCCCTCAGCCAGCGCCAGCCGGACGAACTCCTGCTTCAAATCCATCGCAGACACTCCCGTGAACGGCATCCCCGACCTCCCTGCGAGATCGGAAAAGTGTCACGGATGTCTCCGAACACATGTCACGGATGTCCCCGGTCCAAACACATCGGGGGGGAAGAGAGGTCTCTCACAATCGAACCGTCGGCGCTCGATCTACTGGGGCCCGGATAGCCGGCTTCGCCGACTTCCGGGATGACGCAATTTGTGGGGGCGATGGGCAGCGATGGCGACCGTAGATTCACATTAAACAGGGTGGAATTGGCCGTAATCAGGATTTGCGGCGTGGGCGGCGGCCCTCCGCGTCGAGGGTGGCGTGGTAGCGATTCAACAGCGCTTCCTTGTCGGCGGAGAATTTCGCCAGGATCTCCATGATTCTCTTGGGTGGGAGCCGGTTGCGGGAACCGAGCGGGCGGCCAGGGTTGCCTTTGCCAAAGCGGCCGTTAGCCTGACGAACCGTGGGTGGGGGATTGGCGGGTGTGTCTGTCATGTGAGTCCTCGCGGGCTGGCGGAATGCCAGAGGGGAACATTTAAAGAACTTATTGCAAAATGTCAATCACCGGGATCTGCAACTCGCTGTCACCGTCGTTGGTCTCGCTGACAGCTTGAGTGAAAACCAGAACAAAAGTAAAACAAATTTGGCGAAAAGCGGAGACGCGCATGCGGGTGATGGCGTTTTTTCAGCCAGGCTGGGCGGATTGGGAGGCGGGGCCGGTGCTGGCCATGCTGCGCGAGCAGTGCGGCGCGGAGGTCACCGTGGTCACGCCCGCGGGTGGGCCGGTGACTTCGATCGGCGGCTTGCGCGCGGCGGCCGACGGCGTTTTCGGGGCAGTGAGGGCGACGGACGCCAACGTGTTCCTGGCCATCGGCAGCGATGAGTGGCCAGGGTTCCATGACGAAGCGTTCTTCGGTCTCATGCGCGCGATTCTGGAGAGCGGTGCGGTCCTGGGCGTCATCTGCGCCGCAACGGTGGCGGCCGCCCGCGCGGGGCTGTTCGGCGGCCGGCCGCACACCAGCAACGGCCGGGCGTGGCTCCTGTGAAGCGCCAGACTACACGGGCCACGCGCACTACGTCGACACGCCGCGGGCGGTGACCGCCGGACGACTGGTGAGCGCGTCGGGCTACGCGCCCGGAACTTTCTGCAGCGCCGTCCTGCGCCTGGCGGCGCCCGAGCGGGCGTCGGGCTTCGACCGGAATGACGCCATGATGGCCAAGGAATGGACCGGCTGAGGCGCGTTCACTGATCCCAGATCGAGCGGAAATGGCCGCCGCCGGCGAGGCGGTTGGCGGGGCTGTCCTTGTCGATATGGCCGATGAGCCCGCGATAGACGCTATAGCCCACCAACTCCTGGAGCCGGGGCGGGAAGCCGCGCACCGTGTCGGCGGGAACGCCCAGCTGCTGGTTCTCCTGCTGGCGGATGAAGCCGGCGCAATAGTTCATGGCGACGCCCACACGGCGCTCGCCCGTGGTGTTGGCGCCGCCGCCGTGCCACAGGGCGCCGTCCCAGATCAGCACCGAGCCCTTGGGCATTTCCGCGGCGATGGTGTCGTACGCCGCGCCGTACTCCGGGCTGGGCCGGAGGTGGCTGCCGGGGACGAGGCGTGTGGCCCCATTGGCGGCGGTGAAGTCGGTGAGCGCCCACATGGAATTGCACACGATCGGTGCGTGCGGCTTTTCCAGCGGGATGACCATGTCGTCGGCGTGGATCGGCTGAGCCGTCTCCCCCGGACCGATGGCGATGGAGGAGAGCGAGGAGATCAGGCAGCCGGGATCCAGGACGCCCTCGACAATGGCGAGGACGCTGGGATGGACGGGGACCCGCTCGAACGGCGCGCCCCTGGCCAGGAGATTGTAGATGCGGACGGTGTGGCGCCCTTCGAAGGCGTTGTCGGCCGGCCGCGCGCCCAGCTCCCGTTCCAGGCGGCCCAGCGCGTCCAGAAGCTCGTCAACGAGCGCCCGCTCAATGGCGCCTTCGACGATGGTGTAGCCCTGGGCGCGAACGCGAGCGACATGGGCGTCGCGGGTCAGTTGGTCCAATGAGTTCCTCCTTATCAACCGACATATCATATGCGAGCCCAGAGAGCGGATTGCCCACGGCATCGGGTTTGCTATAAGCGCGGCGCCTGCCGAGACGGTGGGGGTCGGGGCGAACTGCAAATGAGGCGTCAATGCAAACGTCTTCTCTGAAAGTTAAGGACGAAGAGTATCGTCCATCGGAAGACGAGCCGTTCATGAATGATCGGCAACTAGAATACTTCAAGAACAAGCTGTTGGATTGGAAAGAAGATATCTTGCGCGAATCACGTGAGACGGTGACGCATCTTCAATCCGAGACTGAAAACCACCCTGATCTTGCCGATCGCGCCTCATCGGAAACCGATCGCGCACTTGAATTGCGCACGCGCGACCGTCAACGCAAGCTCATCTCCAAGATCGACGAGGCCATGCGCCGCATCGACGAGGGGGTCTACGGCTATTGCGAAGAGACGGGCGAACCCATCGGCCTGGCCCGGCTGGAGGCGCGACCGATCGCCACGCTCGGCGTCGAAGCCCAGGAACGCCACGAGCGGCGCGAGCGCGTCCATCGCGACGACTGACGGCTTTAAAACTTAAGCGATCGCCAAACTAATTCTTGCGCTCGTCCGCCGGACTTGATAGTTAGGCATATGCTTAACCAATCCGCCACGCTGGACCGCATGTTCCACGCTCTGGCCGACCCCACCCGGAGGGCGGTGGTGATGCGGCTCACTGCGGGGCCGGCCAGCGTGAGCGAGCTGGCGAGGCCGCTCTCCATGTCCCTTCCGTCGGTGGTGCAACATCTGCAGGTGCTGGAGGCGAGCGGCCTCATCCAGACGGAGAAGGCCGGCCGCGTACGCACGTGCCGCATGGCGCCGCTGGCTCTGGCCGCGGCCGAACGGTGGCTCACCGACTGCCGGACCGAATGGGAAGCCCGCCTCGATCGCCTGGAGGCCTTTCTGGCCGAAGTTCCTCAACCAATCCCCCAAGGAGGAGATGACGCATGACCCTCGCGACGCTGCCCAAACTGGTTCTGAAGCGGACAATCGCCGCACCCCGCGCCGTGGTGTGGAACGCCTGGACCGACCCCGCCGCCCTGGCGCGGTGGTGGGGACCTAAGGGCTTCGCCAATCTGGTGTGCGAGTTCGACGCCCGACCGGGCGGCGCCATCCGCATCGACATGATGGGTCCCGACGGCGCCATCTATCCCATGGACGGTCGGGTCGAAGAGGCGTCGCCGCCGGCGCGGCTGGTGTTCGTGGCGGGTGCGCTGGGGCCGGACGGAAAGCGATTGTTCGATGTGCTCAATACCCTTGAACTCGAGGAGGATGGCGGCGGCACGCGCCTCATTCTCGATGTGCGGGTGACCGCCATCCATGATCCCGTCGCCGCCGGTCACCTGGCGGGGATGGAGGAAGGCTGGACCACCAGCCTCGAGCGCCTTGCGGAGAGCTGCGCGCATAGCAAGACCGTGCTGGGTGAATTCACCCTGGAGCGCGTCATCGCCGCACCGCCGGCCAAGGTGTTCGCCGCCTTCGCCAGCGCCAAGGCCAAAGACGCCTGGTTCCGCGGGCCGGGCGGGGAATGGACCCTGCTGAAGCGGGAAATGGATTTCCGGGTCGGCGGGCGCGAGCGGCTGAAGGGCCGCTGGCCATCGGGCACGATCACCGACTTCGACGCGGTCTATCAGGACATCGTTCCAGACCGCCGCATCGTCTACAGCTACGCCATGCATCTGAACGCCGTGCGGATTTCGGTCTCCCTGGCGGTGATCGAAGTCGAGCCGAGCGGTGAGGGGACCAAGCTTCGGGTCAGCGAACAGGGCGCCTTCCTGGACGGCTACGACGACGCCGGCTCCCGCAAGCGGGGGACGTCCGATCTCATGGACGCCATGGAGCGCTCGGTGATTGGGAACTAGCGGCGCCATCTGTCTGGTGGGCGCCACCAACCGCGCCAACGAGTCCGTTCCCACCAGGGGGTGAAGCGGATTAGAACCGGCGCCATGCGCGCCGACCGTCTCGCCATCGCCTCCGTTCAGGCCAATCCCAAGGTGGGGGATATCGCCGGCAATGAAGCCTTAGCGCGGGAGCGGATGGCCGAGGCTTCGGCGCTCGGCGCGGATCTGGCCCTGTTTTCCGAGCTGTTCCTGATCGGCTATCCGCCGGAGGATCTGGCGCTCAAGCCGGCGGCGGTGATGAGCTGCGTCGAGGCGCTGCACCGCCTGGCGCCCGCCACCGCCAAGGGCTGTGCGGCTCTCATAACCCTGCCCTGGCCGCACGAGGACGGCCGACCGCGCAACGCCATCGCCTATGTGGCCGAGGGCGAAGTGAAGGACGTGGCTTTCAAGATCGACCTGCCCAACTACGGCGTGTTCGATGAAAAGCGCATCTTCGCCGGCGGCGACGCGCCACTGCTGTTCGAACTGAACGGCGCGCGTCTCGGAGCGCCGGTATGTGAGGACATCTGGGGCTCGGGCCCGTGCGCGCAACTGAAGGCGGGCGGGGCGGAAATCCTGCTGGTCCCCAACGGCTCACCCTACCGGCGGACGGCCGACGACGAACGCTTGGCCGTGGCGCGGGCGCGGGTGGCCGAGACTGGCCTGCCGCTCATCTACGTCAATCAGCTGGGCGGCCAGGACGAACTGGTGTTCGACGGCGCCTCGTTCGCGCTCCAGGCCGACGGCGAAGTCGCCATGCGCCTGCCTATGTTCGAGGAGGCGCTGGCCGTCTCGAGGTGGGAACGGCAGGCCGGGGTCTGGCGGTGCACGGACGCGCCCATGGCGCGCTGGCCCAGCGGGGCGGAGGAAGTCTACCACGCCATGGTCGTGGGCCTGCGCGACTATGTGCGCAAATCGGGCTTCAAGGGCGTGCTGCTGGGGCTGTCGGGGGGCGTGGATTCGGCCATCTCGCTGGTGGTCGCGCGCGACGCCCTGGGCGCGGACGCGGTGCGGGCGTTCATGCTGCCTTCGCGCTACACCAGCGCCGAGAGCCTGGAGGACGCGGCCGCCTGCGCCAAGGCCAATGGCGTCCGGCTGGATGAAATCGCTATCACCCCCGGGGTCGAGGCGCTGGACGCCATGCTGGCGCCGGCCTTCGCCGGTCTGCCGCCCGACCTCACCGAGGAGAACATCCAGGCGCGCCTGCGGGGCGTCACCCTGATGGCGCTGTCGAACAAGTTCGGTCTGATGCTGATCACCACCGGCAACAAGTCGGAGATGGCGGTGGGCTACGCCACGCTCTACGGCGACATGTGCGGCGGCTACAATGTGCTGAAAGACCTCTACAAGGTGGACGTGTACGACATCTGCCGCTGGCGTAACGCCCATGCGGCGTACGGAGGGCCACTTCATCCGATTCCGGAGCGCATTCTGACCAAACCGCCGTCCGCTGAATTGCGCCCGAACCAGACCGACCAGGACAGCCTGCCGCCTTACGAAGAGCTGGACGCCATCCTTCACGGCTTGGTGGAGGAGGAAGCGACGTTGGACGAGATCGTCGCTCGCGGACATGATCCGTATACGGTCGAACGCGTTCAGAACCTTCTCTACAGCTCCGAATACAAGCGCCGCCAGGCGGCCCCGGGCCTCAAGATCGGCGGCAAGGCCTTCGGGCGAGACCGGCGCTATCCACTGGTCAACGGCTTCCGCGACAAGGTCACGCGCTGAGCCTCACGCCCTCTGGATGAGCGGAGGAACCACCGGTTCATCCACCAGCGCGGCGCGAAGGGCGGGTAGCAGGTCGTCGATTGCGTCGACCTGGCCCCAGCAGGCGGAGAATTCGGGCGGGAGGAGGCGCTGGCGCTCGAGCTGGGCAAACAGGGCGAACAGCGGATCCCAGAAGCCGTCCGGGTTGAAGAACACGATGGGTTTGGCGTGCAGGCCGAGACGCCGCCAGGACAGGAGCTCGATGGCCTCCTCCAGCGTGCCGATGGCGCCTGGAAGGACCGCAAAGGCGTCCGACTCTTCGAACATGCGCATCTTGCGCTCATGCATGGTGGTGACGACGACGGTATCCACCCGGGTGTAGGCGACCTCGTGTTCGGTGAGGAATGCCGGAATGACGCCCAGGACGTCGCCGCTGGCCTCGTGGGCCGCCTTGGCGCAAGCGCCCATCATGCCGACGCCGCCGCCCCCATAAACCAGGCGCACGCCTTCCTCAGCGAGCGTGCGGCCGAACTTCGCCGCCGCGGCCAGCAAGTCGTTCGGCGACGCGGCGGACGAGGCGCAATAGACACACACACTGAAGGGGCGATGCGCTGGAGCGGACATGACTATATCTTCCAAGTGAAACGCGGGCGCCGGCTCTATGGGCCAAGCGGAGCGGTAACGGATAGATGGGAAGGGTGATCCGATTCAGCGAGCGAGGCTAATGAACATGATGCGACGCGCGTCTCTCGCCGCCGTGCTTGCCCCTGTGATCGCTCTCGTCGCCTGCGCGCCGCCGCCACCTGGCCAGCGATCGACGCCCGCCGCGTCTGGCGCGGAGCTGGGCTACGCCCCGCCGCCGGCCGCAACGGGGGCGGCGCGCCTCACCGGCGGCCGGGTGATGCTCTCTGGGACGACGGCGCCCGGCAATCGAGTGCGGCTGGCTACCCCAACAGGCGCGGCCTATTTCGCGCCGGCGGACCCCCAAGGCGCGTGGCGGGTCATATTGCCGCCCGCCGACGGGGTCAGGTTGTTTGGTCTTTCGGCGCCGATGTCGGGTCGCGTCGTCCAAGCGGAGGGCTATCTGGCCGTGACGCCTCGCGGCGAAGCCGTGCAGTTCCGCGCGGGGTCCGGCGCCTTGGTCCTGGGGCCGCCGGGACGCGGGGTCGCGCTCCTCGCCGTGGATTTCGACGGCAAGGGCGGGACGGTGCTTTCCGGTTCGGCCCCTGCCGGCGGGCCGGTGAAGATCGAAGTGGACGGTCAGGCGCGCGGCCCGGCGACGGCCGACGCCACGGGGCGGTTCATGCTGGCCCTCAATGAGCCTCTGAGCGCTGGCGATCATCTGGTCGCAGTTTCCGCCGCCGCCGCCGGGCAGCAAGCGACCTTGACCATTTCAAAGGCGCCGCCGCTCAACTCCGGACCGTTCCGGGCGACGGGTGTCGTCGACGGTTGGCGCGTCGATTGGCTGACTCCGGGCGGGGGGGTTCAGTCCACGGTGCTCTTGGAGACGTCGCGCGGATGAACCCGCACCCTGACGTTCATCCCCCGGGACCCGCGCCGACGGGGCGCTTCAGCTTCTTCTCATCCATGGCCGATCTCGTGCGTCTGGTCATGCGGTCCAAGGCTCAGGGCCTGAAACGCCGACTGGGCGCGGCGCTGGCCCTCGTGCTCATCGGCAAGTGGACGGGCGTCATAGGCCCGCTGTTCCTGCAAAGCGCCATCGACAAACTCAATCACGGCCGGTCGGGGGGCGAGGCCATGTTCACCGCCTTCGCCGGCCTCGTGTTCGGCTGGGTGGCCTTGAGGTTCATCGCCAATGCGACGCCCTACGCCCGGGATTCCATATTCACACCCGTCTCGCAGAAGGCCCTGGCCAGGTCGGCCATGGAGACCTTCGCCCACTCCTTGTCGCTGTCAGTGGATTTCCACCAGGGCAAGAGAAGCGGCGCCCTGGCGCGGATCATTGACCGGGGCGCGCGCTCCACCGACTTCCTGCTGCGCAGTGTGGTCTTCAATCTGGGCCCCACGGTGCTGGAGCTGGCCATGGCCGCCGCCGTGCTCAGCACGCGGTTCAACTGGCGACTGGCCCTGGTCGCGGTGGCGACCATCGTCGTCTATGTGATCTTCACCTTCAGCATCTCCAACTGGCGCATCCATCACCGCCGGGCGCTTAACGAGGCCGACTCCGAGGCCGCGGGCCTGGCCATGGACGCGCTGATGAATTTCGAGACCATCAAGACCTTCGGAGCGGAGGAGCGGGTGGTCTCGCAATACGACCGGGCCATGGGCGACTACGCCCAGGCGGCGGTGAAGGCCAACACCTCCCTGCAGCTGCTCAATGCGATTCAGAGCGTGGTGCTGAACCTGGGCCTCGTCACCGTCACGCTGCTGGCCGGGCGCGAGGTGCTGAACCACCAGATGACCCTGGGCGGCGTCACCGCCTGCATCCTCATCCTGCAGCAGGTCTATGCGCCGCTGTTCAGCCTGGGCATGAACTATCGCGAGATCCGCCAGTCGTTCATCGACATGGAGCAGATGCTCGAGCTTCTGGCCGTGGCCCCGGAGATCATGAACGCGCCGCACGCGAGGCCTCTGCCGCCGCCGTCGGCCAGGGGCGCGGAACTGGCGTTCGAGCACGTGGAGTTCCGCCACACCGCGCGGTCGGTGGGCCTCTCCGACATCACCTTCTCCATCGCGCCCGGAACGACCACGGCGCTGGTCGGCCCCTCGGGCGCGGGCAAGACCACCATCGTGCGCCTGGCTCTGCGACTGATCGATCCTCAGGCCGGGACCGTCCGCCTGGATGGCGTCGATCTTCGCGAGGTGAGGGTCGATTCGCTGCGCGCCGCGGCAGCGCTGGTGCCCCAGGACGTGGCCCTGTTCAACGACACCCTGGGGTCCAACATCGCCTTCGGCGATCCGGAGGCCGACGAGGCCGCGGTGTGGGCCGCGGCCGAGGCGGCGGAGCTGGCGCGGTTCATCGAGGGCCTGCCACAGCGCATGGCGACCCGCGTGGGCGAGCGGGGTCTCAAGCTTTCCGGCGGAGAGCGTCAGCGGGTGGGCATCGCCCGCGCTCTTCTGGCCCATCCCCGGCTGCTGGTGCTCGATGAGGCCACCAGCGCGCTCGATGGGGCGACGGAAGCGGCCATCCAGGCGACGCTGCGCAAGGTGCGCGCGGGGCGCACCAGTCTGGTGATCGCCCACCGCCTTTCGACCATTGTCGACGCCGACGAGATCCTGGTCTTGAGGCGCGGGCGCATCGTGGAGCGGGGCGCGCACGACGAGCTGCTGGCCAGGCGCGGGGAATACGCGGCCCTATGGCGGCGGCAGACGCGCGGGGCGGATACGCCCGAGCCGGTCCCGGCGTAGATCGAGTTCAACGAAGCAAAGAGGTCCCACGGCGATGCGCTATCTTCACACCATGGTCAGGGTCGTCGATATCGACCGGTCCCTCGATTTCTACTGCGCCAAGCTGGGCCTCGCCGAGGTGACGCGCGTCGACAATCCGGCTGGTCGCTTCACCCTGGTGTTTCTGGCGGCGCCTGAAGACGTGGAAGCGGCCAAGGCCCGGCGGGCGCCCATGGTCGAACTCACCCACAATTGGGACCCTGAGGCGTATGGCGGCGGCCGGAATTTCGGTCATCTGGCCTATCAGGTGGCCGACATCTATGCGGCGTGCCGGCGTCTGATGGACGGCGGGGTGACCATCAACCGTCCGCCCCGCGACGGACACATGGCTTTCGTTCGCTCACCGGACGGCGTCTCCATCGAACTGCTGCAGAAAGGCGCGGCCTTGGCGCCAGCGGAGCCGTGGACCTCCATGCCCAACGTCGGGGCCTGGTAGCGGCCCTAGAGCAAAACCCGTTCAGACGGAATCGTCTGAACGGGGCCGATTTGCTCTAGATACAAACATGGAGAGCCTGATTCAGCGTCCGCATCTGTCCCGTGCAAACGCATCAGGCTCTAGCGGGCGGCGAGGGAGCGCAGCCAGTCCACCGCGGCCGTGACGTAAGCCCGGTCGCGGGCCAGCGGCGAGACGTGGGTCGCGCCCACGGCGTCAAGCACCCAGCCACGCCCGGCCTTCTCCGCCGGGACTACCTCGGCCGCCCGCCACGCCTTGGCGAGGGTCCCGTTGGGATCGGTGCTGCCGAAAATGACCACGGTGGGAACCTCCGCCGGGGATCCGCCTAGATCGGCGGTGATGAACAAGCCGGGGACAACGGCGCGATCCTCGTCGCGCGCCACCCGCAGACGCCGCACCCGGGAAAGAGCCCATCGCTTTCGCCCGGCGGCGTCGGCCGGGAGATCCTCCGCGCTCACCACGGAAGGCGCCGCCAACGGGGCGAGACCCAGGCCCCCCGCGGCGGCGGCCAGGTTTGACAGATGGCGCTCTCGGGTCAGGTCTGCCAGGAGCTTCGGGTCCGTGATGTCATTGCTGGTGACGCCGTTCACATAGACCAGTCCCGCCACCCGTTCGGGCCACAGGGCGGCGAACGTTTCGGCATAGAGCGCGCCGTTGGAGTGGCCGACCAGAATCACCGGCCGGGTCTCGCCGAGGGCGTCGAGCAACGACGCCAGCTCCTCGGCGATGGAGGTGACATCTTCCTGGCCGGCCCGCGCCGGGGAATCGCCGACGCCGGCCCGGTCGTAGGCGCACGCCCTGCCGTTCCTCGCGAGGTCGGTGAGGACGAGGTCCCAATCCGCGGAAGTACCGAAGGCGCCGGATTCCAACACCACGGTGGGGGAAGCCGAAGGCTCGCCCCGGCAGTCGACATAGAGGCCGGCGACCCGCTGGCCGTCGGCCAGGACGGGCGTGGCGGCCAGCACGCTGATGAGTGTCAGAAGCGTCCCGATCCGCATGGCGCGTGCGTCTACACCTCTTCGGAGCGAATTCGAGGCCTGGATTGACCCCATGGGCGGCGGGGCGTTCAATCCGATTGAACGAGAGCGAGCGCAAGAGATGACGTCGACGGCCAATCCCATCTTTGAACTGCGCGGGGTCAATCACCTGGCCCTGGTGTGCAAGGATATGGCGCGAACCGTGCGCTTCTACCGCGACACCCTGGGAATGCCCCTCGTTAAGACCATCGACCTGCCGCACGGGAGCGGCCAGCATTTCTTCTTCGACATCGGCAACGGCGACTGCCTGGCGTTCTTCTGGTTTCCCGATGCGCCGCCCGCGGCCCCTGGCATCGCCAGTCCGGCGGATCTGCCAGGGCGCGGCTCGCTGCTGACCGCGCATGGATCGATGAATCACATCGCCTTCAGCGTACCGGAGGAGAAGTTCGACGACTATTGTCGGCGGCTTGCAGCGAGCCGCGTCGCCCTTTCGCCGGTGCTGAATCACGACGATTCGCCGGCGCAGGTCAGCCGCGAGGTGACGGATCGGGTGTTTGTGCGCTCGGTCTATTTCTTCGACCCCGATGGCGTGTGTCTCGAATTCGCCTGCTGGACCCGGGCGTTCCGACCGGACGACGTGGCGCACGACCCCATGACCGCTTCGGGCGAGCGGGATGTGGGTCTGGTCACCGGGGCCTTTGCCCCGGCCGAGTGAGGCGCGCGCCTGTCCGAACCACCGCCGATGAGCGATGCGGGACTGCTGATCGCGCTGCGCGAGCTTGGCCTCCTCGCGCCCCACGAGGGCGCTGAGACTTTTTCCCTGACAGGCGGCGTTTCGGCGGATGTGTTCGGCGTGCGGACAGAGGGCGGCCGGGCGCTGGTGGTTAAGCGCTCGATCCCGCGCCTCAGGGTCAAGGCCGATTGGCGGGCGCCGGTGGACCGGGACGCCCTGGAGGTCGTCTGGCTCGAGACCGTGCGCGCTGTCGACGCCCGCTTGGCGCCGAAGGTGCTGGCCTACTCGCCCGAGCGGCACATCATCGTCATGGAGTGGCGGGACGGTCCGGTCTGGAAACAGGAGATGGCCGCGGGCCGGGTCGACCCCGCTTTCGCCGGCGAGGTGGGCCGCGATCTGGCGCACATCCACGCGGATACCGCGGGCAACGCCGATATCGCCGCGCGCTTTCCGACGGCGGACAACTTCTTCGCCCTCCGGGTCGATCCGTTTCTTCTCTACGTGGCTGAACGCCACGACGACGTGGCGGCGCGCCTGCGCTTGCTGGCGGGCGACCTCACGCGGCGCAAGAAAGCACTCATCTGGGGCGACGCCAGCCCCAAGAACATCCTGGTGGGTGCGACGGGGCCCGTCTTCCTGGACGCCGAGACCGCGACGATCGGCGATCCGGCCTTCGACGTGGCCTTTTGCCTGACCCATTTGCTGCTGAAAACGATCTGGCTTCCCACCTACGCCGGCCAGGTGATGGCCAGCTTCGAGGCCTTGCGGGACGCCTATCTGGCGGCGTTCCCGGCGGACGCGGAATTCTCGTCACGCACCGCCGATCTCATCGGCGCGCTGCTTCTGGCCCGAGTGGATGGCAAATCGCCGGCCGGCTATCTGGACGCCGCCCAGGATGACGTCGTCCGCCGCCGGGCTAAGGCCATCCTCGCCCGCGAGAATCTCGATCTCGCTAACCTTCCCGCGGTCTGGCGAGGGTTCGGCTAGTGTGCTGGATTTGAAGTTCGCCTTTTCATGGGGTCGGCCTCGGAGCGAACTTCAAATCCGTAGAGCACATTAGAAATGTCTACCTGCTAGTGTCCTTATCGATTCCGAAGTTCGTCCGGGCCCGCCACAAGCGCCTCCGAACTTCGGAATCGGGACACTAGAGGTAGGGCTGGACCTTCTCCACGGGCCTGGCCAGCACAACGCCTTTTGGGGTGACCACGATCGGGCGCTCAACCAGGATGGGGTGGGCGACCATGGCGGCGACGATGGTTTCGTCCGTCGCCCCGGCCTTGGTCAGACCCAGCTCTTCCGCCGGAGTTCCGCGCACGCGCAGGATGTCGCGCGGGCCGGCCTTCATGGCCCGCAGCAAGTCCTTCAACTGTGCGGCGGTCCAACCAGCCTTGAGATATTCCACCACCTTCGGCTCATGCCCGGCGGCCCGGATCGCCGCCAGGGTGTTGCGCGATGTCCCACAGGCGGAATTGTGGAAGATGGTGATGTCGAAGCCATGGGTCATGACGCGTCCATAGCGGCCTCCGACGCCACGTGAAAGCTGCCCCTAAAACGTCTCGCTCAGCGATAGTCGGGTGAAGTGCGCCTGCACCTCGTTGCGGTGGGCGTCGTATTGGGACTGCATGAACCATCGCATGGCGAAGCCGAGAAACAGTGGCGCGCCGGCGGTCGCCGCCGCGAGCAACAGTGTCAGTCCGATGAAGGCGGTCCAGGCGCCAAACCAGACGACGGCGCCGAGAATCGGCCGCCCGCGTCGCCAATAGCGGAAGATGTAGAAGCCGCGCAGGACGCCATGCCGGCCAGGCTCGGTGAGCAGGTAGAGGCCCAGGGCTTCGCGGTCATTGGCGTTGCGCCTCAAGACGACGCTGAGAAGGTCGCGAGCCCGTTGCAGGTGGCCATCGGCGAGCGCAACCCGGGCGCAGGCGCGCAACACATAAGGCGAATCCGGATCAAGCTTCAGGGCCTGGTCGCACGAGGGTCCGGCGGCCTTCGGCCCGCGCAGCTCGAGCAGGAGGTCGCCGCGCTGAGCGTGCAGTATCGCCGAGCCCGGTGTGATGGCGAGACCCTGGTCGCAAGCCGCCAACGCCGCCTTTGGCCCGGTCTGGCCCCTGAGGCAGAGCGCCAGGATGTGGTGGCCGAACGGGTTGCGCGGATCGAGCGTCAGGGCCTGGCGGGCGGAGTTGACGGCCTCCGCGAACCGCCTTTGCCGGCGCAAGGCCTCGGCCTGCAGCCTGTGGCCGGTGGCGCCATTGGGCGCGACACGAAGCAGGGCCGCGATCGGCTCGGCGGCTTCGGCCCGTTCTCCCAGATTAAGATGACTTTGCGCCAGACCCGCCAGGGCGTCGGCGTTTTCCGGGTTAGCGGCCAGGGCCTCGCCGAATCGCCGCAACGCCCCACGTGAATTGCCGACGCGCATCAGCGCCCACCCGGCGCTGGCTAATTGCCGGCTCTGTGCGTCGTCCACCGATCAACGCTTGTGCTTGTCGAGAAAGGCGACGACGTCGTCGTAGAGACCGCCCTCGTTGGCGAACTTCGCGTAGTTCCGCGCCTCGGTGAGCCATTCCAGCGTCGTTGGCCGTGTGGCGCGCACCGCTTCGGTCATGTGGGCGTTGGTGAGATCAACGACGTGGTTTTCATCGAGGCTTTGCTCGATGGCCAGGTCGCACGCCACGTCGACCACCTGCGCGAGGTCGGCCGAAGAGAAGCCGGATGTGGCGTTCACGATCGGAGCGATGTTCAGTCCCTCCGCGCCCGGCCGATCAGCCAGCATCAGCTCGAGGACCGCGGCGCGCGCCGGCGCGTCAGGGGGCGGCACGAACAGCACCCGATCGAAACGGCCCTGGCGACGGAAGGCCGGGTCGATCGCCCAGGGGACATTAGTGGCGGCCAGCACCAGGACGCCCTCGTTGTCGGCCCCGACGCCGTCCATCTCGGAAAGGAAGGTGGAGACGAGGGCGCTCGTGTGATGGCTGTCGGATATGCTTCTTCGCCCGGCCAGAGCCTCGATCTCGTCGAAGAACAGGACGGCGGGCGTCTTCGAGCGCGCCTCCCTGAACAGGCTGGCCAAGTGCTTTTCCGACTCGCCTAGCCATTTCGACAGGATCTCGGGAATGGCTACCGAGACGAAGGTTGCGTCGACCTCGCCCGCCGTGGCGCGAGCCAGCATGGTCTTGCCGCACCCGGGCGGCCCGTAGAGCAGGATGCCGCCGCCGGCCCGCTTCTTGAATTTGTCGAACAGCGCCTTGCGCGTGAAAGGCAGAATGATCTTGCGCCGAACCTCGGCCTTGAGATCGTCCAGGCCTCCGACGTCTTTAAAGGTGATCGTCGGCCGGCGATGGGTCTCCGGTTCAGGAGCAATCTGCGCTTCCACGGGACGACCCTTGAGATCAACGATCTTGGCTGAGGTTTCCGCGGGTACGGCGAGCGCCTCCTCCAGGGCCGGATCGGCGAGGTCCGCTTGAATGGCGATGGCGCGAGAATAGGATTGGGCCGCAGCCTCGCGTCGTCCGAGCGCCAGCTCGGCGCGCGCCCGGGCGACACCCAGGGCCGGTTCCTCGCCCTCCGCCCACCCGAGCGCCGACTGGGGCCGCTGCGCGTGAAGGAGGAGGGCCGAGGCCAACAGGCGCGTGTCGCTGGCGTGCGCGGCCGGGGAGGCGGCTTCCAGCCAGTCGATGGCGGCGCCAGGGTCAACGGCGTCTTTCGCGGCGCGCAGCATTGCGCGGACGACGCCCCCTGAGTTCGGGGCGGCTTTGGCTGCATCCAACAGGTCGTCCAGCTCGCTCAATTCCAACCGCCCAGCCCGAGACCGGGGCCACTATGGGTGGCCCGGCGACCGAGCGTCAATGCGACATAAGAGAGGCGGTTTGGATGGCTCCCCGGGCAGGACTCGAACCTGCGACCCGCCGGTTAACAGCCGGCTGCTCTACCAACTGAGCTACCGAGGATCAGCCGAAGGGGTGCGCTAATACGCTGCGCCTCCGGCTGGCGCAAGCGCCCCGATCATTGCCAGCGGACACGAAGGCTTGTTAATGATTTCCCCAACGAAAAGCCGGGAGGATCTGGTGATGGGCGCGCGTCGCATTCGGCCGGCTCTGGTGTGGGCGTTGATCGCCGCCGCCTCGCCGGGATCGCTGGCCCTGGCCTCTGGCGGGGGAGGCGGCGGGGGCGGTCAGATGCCGAGTTTCTCGGCCCCGCAATATGACCCGGTCCAGGAGTATCAGCAGGGCATGAGCGATTATCAGGCCAGCGACTTCAAATCTGCCGCGCACCATTTCGAGAACGCCACCGACGCCCAGCCCAAGGACGCCACCAGCTGGTACATGCTGGGCATGTCCAAGTCGGGCCTCGGCGACATGAAGGGCGCGGAAAAGGCGCTGGGTAAGTCGGTCAAGCTCGATGCCGGCCCGGTGGCGCCGCAGCGGGAGCTGGCCGTGGCACAGGCGAAGCTCAAGGAGACTCCCAAGGCCGACGCCGGATTGGCGACACTCAAGGCTCGCGCCAGCACATGCGCCGACACCTGTCCCGACGCCGCCGATCTCAAGGCCGCTATCTCCGCCGTGGAGCAGGCGCTGGGCATGGCCAGCCCCAGCGCTTCGACCTTGCCGCTGCACGGCGATTTCAGGTTCGCTTCTCAGGCGGGCGGCGATCTTGCCTATACGCGGGCGGTCAGCCTGATCAACGAGCACCGCTTCCCCGAGGCTCTGGCGTCCCTGAACCAGGCCGAGGCTACATTTGGTCCGCACCCGGACATTCTCACCTACAAGGGATATGTCTGGCGGAAGATGGGTCGGCTGGACCTGGCCGAGACCTTTTATAAAGCTGCCCTCGCTGAAGCGCCGACCCACCGGGGCGCGACGGAATATTACGGGGAGCTCAAAGTGATCCGGGGCGACATGGCCGGCGCGCGGCGCATGCTGGCCAAGCTGGACGATCAGTGCGCCTTCGGCTGCGTCGAGGCGGAGGACCTGAGGCGTTGGATCCAACACGGCGGCGATCCGTCCTCTTAGGTCTCGTGCTCGTCGGCGGGTTCGCCGCGCCGGCGGCGACGCCGCTGCATGCTGAGCGCTGGCTGGCCCCGGGCGCCGACGCCGCGCGCATCCTCACCGAGCACTCGGTGGAGTGCCTTTCAATGGCCGCCAGCGCCGAAGACGCCTACGAGATCGAGATCGGCCGGGCGGCGTTTCGCACGCCTCTTACACTGGGTGGGCAGGCGGCGCGCGCGGGCGTCGAGTGCGAGACCTGTCACCGAAACGGCCGGGTCAATCGAGACTTCGACCTTCCCGGGCTCTCCGGCGCGCCCGGCACGGCGGACGTGACCTCATTCCTGTTCAGCAGCCATCGTGGCGACCACATCGACAATCCGGTTCCTATCCCGGACCTCGGGGGTCCAAAGGCGTCGCTCAAGGTTTCTCAGGCGCCGGGCTCGCCCGATCTGGAGCGATTCATTCACGGCCTGGTCACGGAGGAATTCGACGGCGCCGAGCCGCCGCCGGCGGTGCTGAAGGGGCTGGCGGCCTATGTCCGCGCCATGTCGCCCACCGCGTGCCCGCCGGTTGGCATCGAGGCGGTGAGCGTGCGGTCCGATGTCAGCGACGCCCGGCGGGCGGTGCTCGCCAGTCTCGCGGCGCTCGGCCGCGGTGACGAGCCAACAGCCATCGCCATGGCCGGAGCCGCGCGTTCGGTTCTAGGCCAGATCGCCGAGCGCTACGCCGCGCCGGGACTTGAGGAGGACGTGCGCAGTCTCAGAGTCGCCGACCTGGACCTCGCGGCGGCCGCCGACCTGTTGCGCCGCCCGAACGCGGGCGCTCGCGAAGCGCTGTCCAACTGGCTTGAGCGGAGCACGGAATGGTCCAGGTCGCTGCAGGCGGACGAGGCGCGGTCATATTACAACCGCGAGACCCTGGAGCTGGCGATCAAAGGCGCTGGCGGGTGATGGAGGCCTGGGCCGGAATCGAACCGGCGTGCACGGATTTGCAGTCCGCTGCGTAACCACTCCGCCACCAGGCCGCGCGAGGGAGGCGTTGGCTACCAGATGCGCCAGCGCCGGGCAATCATTGGGCGAGCCCGGCGGATGGAGCGAGCGGCGATTGCGCCGGCGCGCGCCCGCGACCTATAAGCCGTGCGCCTTCGCCAGGAGTTGAACGCATGAGCGCCGATTTCACCGCCGCGCGCGAAATCATGGTGGACAGTCAGGTGCGCACGCAGGACGTCACCGACGCCGCCGTGATCGACGCCATGCGCGCCTTCCCGCGCGAAAGCCTGGCCCCCGCCGGCAAGTCCTGGCTGGCCTACGCCGACACTGAGATCGAATATGCGCCCGGCCGCTGGATGCTGCGGCCGAGGGAGGTGGCGAAGCTTCTCCAGGCGGCTCAAGCCAAGACTTCGGAAGCCGCCCTGGCCCTGTCCGCGCCCTACGCGGCGGCGATTCTCGAATTGATGGGTCTCTCGGTGACCAAGCTGGACGCCGCCGATCCAGTGGCGGGCGCCTGGGACGTCATCGTCTGCGAAGGCGCCGTCGCGGCCGCGCCGTCCGCCTGGAAAGACGCCCTGGCGCCCGGCGGCCGGCTGGTGGTGGTAGAACGGGACGGTCCGGTCGGTCGGGCGATGCTGTATGTTCGGACCGAACAGGGGATCGCTTCCAGGTCGCTATTCGACTCGACGCCGCCTGTACTTGCGGGCTTTGAAGCGGTGCGCAGTTTCGCGCTCTGAATGTTCAAATCGGGTGCGCGGCCACCACTTCCAGGCATGATGAGCGAACCGTCCGATGACTGAGGTGCGACGCAATGACGCTCGACAAGCATTGCCGAAGATGTTTACAGGTTTGGATGGGTGCAGCTATCAAGGGGGGCAAGCCCGCTCGCCCTGACCCAATGGTCTTTTGAATATGCCGGATCAGCCCGCGCAAGAACCAACGATGGACGAGATACTCGCCTCCATCCGGCGAATCATCACTGATGATGACGCGCCGGAAGGGGACGCCAATGCTCCAGAACCTACCGCTGCCAGCACCGGAAGCACTCCCGCCGCCAAGGGCAAGTCCGAGGATGCGTTGAGCGTTAACGAAGTTGAAGTTCCAAGCGGCAATACAGCCAAAACAGATCCCAACAAAAAAACCTCGGATGACGCAGTAACCGTTTCGGAGAAAGAAATGCCTGAAACCAAAGCTGGCGATGCCCAGGCAGGTCCGGAAGAAATTCTGGTGAGCGACAAGGCGGCGACCGACACGGCCTCCGCCTTCGCGAAACTCTCTGTCGCCGTAAAAGAATCCTCAGGAGAACCATCAATGACCATGCCCGCACCGGGCCGCAGCCTGGAGGACGTGGTGCGCGAACTGCTGCGTCCGATCCTCAAGGAGTGGCTCGAGACCCACCTGCCTGAGATCGTTCGTGAGCACGTCGAGGAAGAAGTAGCGCGGATTTCCCGGGGTAGCAGATCACGCTAATCCCCCGCTGAGCCCCTTCTAGCGATAGAAGGGGCGGCGTCCGCGCCCCGTCTTCGGGGCCGATCCTGTCCCGCTAGACGTGAGTATCATGCTCGAGAAGGCTTTCGAATCCGGTCCGGCCGAGTCACGGCTCTATCAGCTGTGGGAGGCCTCGGGCGCGTTCGCGCCCGTCGATGACCCGGGCGCGAAGCCCTTTTCGATCGTGATTCCACCTCCCAACGTGACCGGCTCTCTGCACATCGGTCACGCTCTTAACGGCACGCTTCAGGATGTGCTGATCCGATTCCACCGCATGCGCGGCGCCGCGGCCCTGTGGCTGCCGGGGACGGATCACGCCGGAATCGCCACCCAGATGGTGGTGGAGCGACAATTGGCCGCAGCCGGCAACATCGGCCGGCGCGTGATGGGCCGCGAGGCCTTTCTCGAGCGCGTGTGGGCGTGGAAAGCAACGTCCGGCGGCGCCATCACCAACCAGCTTCGGCGCCTCGGCGCGTCATGCGACTGGAGCCGTGAGCGCTTCACCCTGGACGAGGGGCTTTCACGCGCCGTGCGCAAGGTGTTCGTCACCCTGCACCGCCAGAAGCTCATCTATCGCGATAAGCGTCTGGTGAACTGGGATCCGAGATTTCAGACGGCGATCTCGGATCTCGAGGTGGAGCAGCGCGAAGTCGACGGCTGCTACTGGCATTTCGCCTATCCGCTCGAGGACGGTTCCGGCGAGATCGTGGTCGCCACCACACGCCCGGAGACCATGCTGGCGGATACGGCTGTGGCCGTTCATCCGGATGACGCGCGCTATGCGCATCTGGTCGGCAAGTGCGTGCGTCTGCCCATCGTCGGGCGGCCGATCCCGATCATCGCCGACGACTATGCCGACCCGGAGAAGGGGTCGGGCGCGGTCAAAATCACGCCGGCGCACGACTTCAACGATTTCAAGGTCGGCCAGCGGCACCATCTGCCGATGATCAATGTGCTCGATCCCCAGGCGCGCATGAATGAAAACGCCCCGCCGGCCTACCGGGGCCTCGATCGGTTCGAGGCGCGCAAGAAGGTGGTGGAAGAGTTCGAGGCGCTCGGCTCGCTCCGCGAGGTCGAGCGGGTGCGTCACGCCGTTCCGCATGGCGACCGATCAGACGCCGTGGTGGAACCCTACCTCACCGACCAATGGTACGTGGACGCCAAGACCCTGGCGGGACCGGCCATCGCCGCCGTGGAGGACGGGCGGACGGTGTTCGAGCCGCGCCACTGGGAAAAGACCTACTTCGAATGGATGCGGAACATCGAGCCCTGGTGCATTTCGCGCCAGCTCTGGTGGGGGCATCGCATACCGGTTTGGTACGGACCGGACGAGCACGCCTTCGTGGCCGAGACCGAGGCCGAAGCCGTCGCCGCCGCGCGCGAACACTATGGCCGCGACGAGCCGCTCCGCCAGGACGAAGACGTTCTGGATACCTGGTTCTCCTCGGCGCTGTGGCCGTTTTCGACACTTGGCTGGCCGGACAAGACCGCCGATCTCGAGCGCTTCTATCCCACCGACACGCTCATCACCGGCTTCGACATCATCTTCTTCTGGGTCGCCCGGATGATGATGATGGGCCTGCATTTCACGGGGAAGGCGCCGTTCCAGCGCGTGTTCCTGAACGCCCTCGTCCGCGACGCGGAAGGGGCTAAGATGTCGAAGGCCAAAGGCAATGTGATGGACCCGCTGGAGCTGATCGACGCCTATGGCGCCGACGCCCTGCGGTTCACCCTGACGGCTATGTCCGGACAGGCGCGGGACATCCGCCTCTCGACCTCGCGCATCGAGGGGTATCGCAACTTCGGCACCAAGCTGTGGAACGCGGCGCGGTTCTGCGAAATGAACGGCTGCGCCGTCCCGGCGGGGTTCGATCCCGGCTCGGCGCAGGAACGGGTCAATCGCTGGATCCTGGGCGAGACCGTCAAGGCGGCCCGCCAGGTGACCGAGGCCATTGACGCCTGCGCCTTCGGCGACGCCGCGGCGGCGCTCTATCGTTTCATCTGGAACGTCTATTGCGACTGGTACCTCGAGATATCGAAACCCGTTCTTCAGGGCACGGACGAAAGCGCCAAAGTCGAGACGCGGGCCATGGCGGCCTGGGTGCTGGAGACGATCCTGAAGCTGTTGCATCCGGTCATGCCGTTCATCACCGAAGACCTGTGGGGTCAGACGGGTGAGCGCGACGGAATGCTGATCGTCGCCTCCTGGCCTGATCTGCCGGGCGCCTGGATCGATGAGGCCGCCGCGCGCGACATGTCCGTGGTGGTGGGTGCGATCGCGGCCGGACGCGCCCTGCGGTCCGAGCTCAATGTGCCCCTGTCGGCTCGCCCCTCCCTGTTCGTCACCGAGGCGGATGCGGGTCAGCGGGACGTGCTCAAGGCCAATGAGGCCGTGATTGCGCAGATGCTCCGGGTGTCGGGCCTCACCTTCGACGCGGCGGAAGCGGGCGCCGTGCCCTACGCCGCCGAGGGCGTCGCCTTCGCTCTCCCGGTGGCGGAGTTCATCGACCTGAGAGCGGAACGCACCCGGCTCGCCAAGGAGATCGCCGGCCAAGCCTCGGATATCGACCGTGCGTCCAAGAAACTTGCCAACGCTGATTTCCTTGCCCGGGCGCCGGAAGAAGTCATCGGTGAAAACCGCGAGCGGCTGGCCGAATCTCGGGCGACCAAACAGCGGCTGGAAGCGGCCCTGACGCGGCTCGAAAGCCTGAGCTGAACGCCGATCACTTTCGGCGCTTTACATCGGGCCCTCCCTCGTGAATGAGCGACGGACATGACCCAAGTCCCTTCGACCGACAAACCCTCCTGGCCGGCGATGTCCATCGCGGCCGCCCAAGCACTGCTCACCGCCCCCGGCGCGCCGTTCGAAATGGAAGAGGTGGTCATCCGGGGCGTGCCCACGCGCGCCTGGAAGAACGCGCCGCCCACGTTGCGCTCCGTGGTCGAGGTATCGCGCGTCTTCGCCGATCGGGTGTTCTTGGTGCACGAAGACGAGCGTGTGACGTTCGAGGCGTTCTACAGGGCGGTCGCGGCGTTCGCGCAGGTCCTCGCCGCCAATGGCGTGGTCAAGGGCGACCGTGTGGCCATCGTAATGCGCAATTTGCCCGAATGGCCCGTGGCCTTCTACGCCGCCGCGTCTCTTGGCGCGATCGTGACGCCGCTCAATGCCTGGTGGACGGGACCGGAGCTGGAATACGGCCTGGTGGATTCGGGCGCGAAGGTCGTCGTGGTCGACGCCGAGCGGCTCGAGCGCCTGGCCGAGCATCTTCCGCGCTGCCCCGACCTAGAGCGGGTCTATGTGGCCCGGCTGATGGACGAGAGCGCCAATCCTGCGGTGACCAAGCTCGAGGAAGCCATCGGCGCGCCGGGCGATTGGGCCGCGCTCCCGGATCGCCCGCTGCCGGACGTGGATATCGCGCCCGACGACGAGGCGACGATCTTCTACACCTCGGGCACCACGGGTAAACCCAAGGGCGCGCTCGCCACCCAGCGCAACATCACCTCCAACATCATGGCCACGGCGAGCGTCGGCGCCCGCACATTCCTGCGGCGGGGAGAAATGCCGCCTGCGCCAGACCCGGACGGGCCGCAGCGCTCAAGCCTGCTTTCGGTGCCATTCTTTCACGCCACTGGGTGCTTCGCGATCCTGAACCCCAGCCTCTTCAGCGGCGCCAAGGTGGTGATGATGCGCCGTTGGGATCCGATTAAGGCGTTCGAAGTGATCGAGCGCGAGCGCGTGAACCTCGCCGGCGGCGTGCCTACCATCGCCTGGCAGCTCATCGAGCATCCCTTGCGGGCCAACTATGACTTGTCGTCGCTGGAGAGCGTCTCCTACGGTGGCGCGCCTTCCGCGCCGGAGCTGGTGCGTAAGATCCGCGAGACCTTTCCAAACTCGGCGCCTGGTAATGGCTGGGGCATGACCGAAACCTCGGCCACCGCGGCCAGCCACACGGCGGAGGACTATGACCACCGACCCGACTCATGCGGTCCGGCCGTGGCGGTGACCGACCTCAAGATCATGAGCGTGGATGGCGCGGGCGAACTTGCCATCGGCGAGGTGGGCGAGCTGTGGTGCAAAGGACCCCAGGTGGTCGCCGGTTACTGGAACAAGCCGGAGGCCACGGCCCAGACCTTCGTCGATGGCTGGGTCAAGACCGGCGACCTGGCGCGGCTGGACGACGAGGGCTTCTGCTTCATCATTGACCGGGCGAAGGACATGCTGATCCGCGGCGGCGAGAACATCTACTGCATCGAGGTCGAGAACGTTCTCTTCGACCATCCGGCGGTGATGGACGCCGCCCTCGTCGGCATTCCGCACAAGACCCTTGGCGAAGAGCCGGGGGCGGTGGTCACGCTCAAACCGGGGGCGAGCGCCACCGAGGCGGAGCTACGCGCCTTCGTGGCCGAGCGCCTGGCGGCGTTCAAGGTGCCGGTGCGCGTGCTGTTCTGGCCCGAAACCCTGCCGCGCAACGCCAACGGCAAGATCGTCAAGCCGGAACTGCGCAAGCTGTTCGAGGCGGAGGCCTAAAGCCTCCTTCCGCTTGGACGCCACACGCCGTCCGGATCGCGGCAGAGTTCGAACTGACGCGGATGTCCGTGGTGGTCCTGTTCCACCCAATGGCAGTGATGACGCGGTCTGAAGCGATAGGGATAGGCGAGGCACCTGACCGAATGGCCGCCGACCTCATGCCCGGCGACCGCTCCCACGGTTCCTCCCACGACCGCGCCCCCGAACCTCGAGCCGCGCCCGGCGATGGCGCTGCCAAGGACGGCGCCCAATATGCCACCGGTCACCGCGCCATTGTGGGCGGCCGCGCTTTTTGCCGCCAGGCACGGGTCATAGGGTCCATAAGCGCCATAGGGCTGGGCGGACGCGAAAGTGGGCAGCGTCAGGCACGGCGCCGCGACCACGGCGGAACAGGCGAGGGCGAGGAGGGTTCGCATGATATGTCTCCGAGCAGATTGGCGGGCGCCGATCGTCCATCACCGCCGATGAACGCCGAATGAAACCGAGATCGGCAACGCGCGGGCGGACACGTGGGTTTCGCGGCGGCGCGACGCCGCGCGTGGCTGTGGGCCCCGAGCGTGAGCTTACCATCGAAGCAGTCGGCGCTCAGGGCGACGGCCTGGCTGAAGGGCTTTTCATTCCTCTGACGCTGGCCGGTGAACGGGTTGTCGCCCAAGCCGAGGGTGAGCGGGCCCGGCTGATCGAGGTGCTCGTCCCGAGCCCGGAACGCGTCGCGCCTCCGTGTCCGCACTACGGCGATTGCGGTGGTTGCGCTCTGCAGCACTGGGCGCTCGAGCCCTATCTGGCGTGGAAAGTTGAGCGTATCCGCTTGGCGCTGGCGAGAGAAAGCCTGGAGACGGAAATCCTGGCTCCATTCGCCGCGGCGCCCGGGTCGCGCCGGCGCCTCGCGCTGCATGCGCGCAAGGTGGGTGGGCGAACGGTCGTGGGATTCAAAGCGCGTAGGTCATGGCGCGTGGCGGCCATCGATAGCTGCACCGTCGCTGAGCAGGCCCTGGTCGGCCAGTTCGCCGCGCTCGGCGCCATCGCCGAACCGTTTCTGGAGCATTCCGCCTCGGCCCCGACCCTGCACGTCACCACCACGCTCACGGGTCTCGACATCGACGTCACCGGCGTGGAGCGCAAAAGCGGCGGTCTGTCCGCGGACGCCCGACTGCGCGCCGCCGAAGCCGCCGCTCGCGCCGATGTGGCTCGCGTCACTTTGGCTGGAGAGGTGGTCTATCAGTCGCGTGCGCCTCAGGTGCGAATGGGTGACGCCACCGTAGCCCTGCCGCCCGGCGCGTTTCTTCAGGCGGTGGCCGCCGCCGAGGAGGCCATGGCGTCGTTCGCGCTGGAGGCCTCCTTAGGCGCGCGCAAGATTGCTGATCTTCATTGCGGCGTGGGCGCCTTCACCTTTCCGTTGGCCAAGCTCGCGCCCGTCCTGGCCGCCGATATCTCGCCTGGCGCGATCCAGGCCCTGAGGAGCGCCACGGCGACCGCCCCGGGACTGAAATCCATCACCGCGGACGCGCGTGACCTCGACAGACGACCCATGCTGGCCAGCGAACTGGCGGGGGTCGACGTCGTCCTCTTCGATCCGCCGCGCGCGGGGGCCGAGGTTCAATGCCGCGAGATCGCCAGGTCCGCCTGCCCGCGCGTGATCAGCGTCTCATGCAATCCAGCGACCTTCGCTCGGGATGCGCGCATCCTGGCCGATGGGGGATTCACCCTCGCGCAGGTGCTGCCGGTGGACCAGTTCCTGTGGTCGCCCCATATTGAGCTGGTGGGGGTGTTTTCGCGGGAAGGTCACTGATGGCCAACTACAAACGCGCTTTCACCCTGGATCGCTCCGCCCAGGCGGCCGGCTCGGCGCTGAAGGCGGCCTGGTGGGGCGCGGCAGGCGTGGCGGCGCGCAGGGCCGCGAAACCTGGCGGATCCGGGTCTGCCGTCAAAGCCCCGACAGCCCCGCCGGCGCCGGAGGGCTTTGTCCGCAAGGCATGGCTGGAGGCGTTCGAGAAGGACCAGCGCGACATCGCCCAAGGGCTCTATCCGGCGGTGGACGATGCGCCGGGCAATCCGCTCAGGGCCTTCAAAGGCGCCCTCGATTTCGTGGCCGACGCTCGGGAAGTGGAAGCCAGGCGCGCCCGGGGCGGCGCCGTGGAGGCGCGAGAGGCCGCGCCGGCGAGTGGCGCCTATCCGGCCTACTATCGCCAGAATTTTCATTTTCAGAGCGGGGGCTGGTTCACCACCGAGAGCGCGCGTCGATATGAAGTTCAGGTGGAGGCGCTGTTCGCGGGCGCAGCGGGAGCGATGCGGCGGCGCGCTTTGTCGCTGCTGGCTCAGGCATGGCGGGGCCGCGATCATCGAGGGGTCCGGTTAGTGGACGTCGCCTGCGGCGCAGGCGCGTTCCTCAAGGACCTCGCGCGCACCTTCCCGCGCGCCCACCTGGTCGGAGTCGATCTCTCGTCGACTTACCTCGAAGAGTCGCGCGTCCGCTCAGGGATCTCGGCGCTGGTCCAAGCCAAGGCCGAGCGGTTGCCCTTTCCAGAGGACAGCCTGGATGCCGTCACCTGCGTCTACCTGTTCCACGAACTGCCGCCCAAGGTGCGTCCCGCCGTCGCCGCAGAGATTGCGCGGGTGCTCAAGCCGGGCGGCCTGCTGGCCTTCGCCGACTCGATCCAGCCGGAGGATGAACCACGGCTCGAACGACTGTTGCAGGTCTTTCCGGCTTATTTTCATGAACCCTACTACGCCGACTTCGCCACAACCGACCTTCCGGCGCTGTTCAGCGCGGCTGGGCTCGCCGAGCGCGGCTGCGACCGCGCGTTCCTGACCAAGGCGATCCTGTTCGAGAAAGCGGCGGGTTAGCTGGCGGGTGGGGCGGAGGTCACCGTTTTTAGGTAGGCGACAACATCGACCCGATCCTTCGGATTCTGCATGCCGATGTAAGTCATTTTGGTGGCGGGAATCATGGCGCGCGGCGCGGTGATCCACTGGTTGATCTTGTCGGCGTCCCAGGCGATTCCCAGCGCTTTCATGCCGTCGGAATACGAAAAGCCCGGCGCCGTGCCGGCCTTGCGGCCGAACACGCCGTAGAGATTGGGGCCGTCCATATTGCCGCCGCCTTGTGTCACCGAGTGGCAGGTCTTGCAGATGGCGAATTTGGCCTGCCCATTGGCGAGATCGGCGTTCTGATAGGTCGCCGGAAGTTCAGCCAGCAGCGCCTTCTTCTGGGCGCCTGTAAGGGTAGGCGGTGGCGCGGGGGTTTCTGTAGGTTCAGCGCCGGGCGATGCGCTCGGTGCGGGCGAAGGCTGGGAACACGCAGCCACCAAGGCCAGGGTCGACAGCATCACGATCGCAGCAACGCGCATCCACTTCTCCCTCATCAGTCTCAGCCACAAACTAGCTGGGACGCCAGCGCGCTGGCAACGTCAGTCCTGATCCTCGGGCCTGGCGCGCAGGCTCTTGATCCCTGAGCGACGGGCCTTGGCGCGCAGACGCTGCTCTTTTTCGGCCCGCGTCGGACCGGTTGGGCGTCTCGGCGGCGGCGCTTCGGCCGCCTTGGCGATCAGGGCGCACAGGCGGGCGATGGCGTCGGCGCGGTTGCGTTCCTGGCTGCGGAAGCGCTTGGCCGTGATCACGATCACGCCGTCGTTGGTGAGACGCCCGCCCGCCAGGCGTTGCAGGCGCACGCTCAAATCGTTCGGCAGGGAAGGGGAGCGCCTGGCGTCAAAGCGCATCTGCGCGGCCGAATTGACCTTGTTGACGTTCTGGCCGCCGGGTCCCGAAGCGAGGATGTACTGGAACTCAAGTTCGTCATCGCGCAACGCTATCTGTCTGGTGATCTCGATCATCGCGGGTCCTCGTATGTCCGCCATGGACATAATCGCCCCCCGCGGGCAAGTCGGGAAGAACCAGGGAGATATAGGGAGCAAGCGCCATGAACGCCTCGGACTACATGGCCCACGACGCGGTGGGCCTCGCGGCGCTGATCGCCGCGCGCAAGGTGAGTGCGGCGGAGGTCGTGCAGGCTGCCTTTGACCGGCTGGAGGCGGTCAACCCGAAGATCAACGCCGTGACGCTGAAGCTCGGCGAAGCCGCGCTGGACCAGATCAAGACCGGTGCTCCGGCCGGGCCTCTGGGCGGCGTGCCCTTCCTGCTCAAGGATTTGGGCGCTCAACTGGCGGGGACGACCACCACCGCCGGCTCCCACCTGTTGGGAAACGCCCCCGCCCAGGCTGACAGCGCCCTCGTCACCAATTTCAAGAACGGCGGTCTGGTGATCATCGGCAAGACCAACACGCCTGAGTTTGGCCTGGAGCCGGTGACAGAGCCCGAGCGCTTTGGGCCCAGCCGCAATCCCTGGAATCTGGAGCGGACACCGGGCGGTTCTTCCGGCGGTTCGGCGGCCGCGGTCGCGGCCGGGATCACGCCGGCTGCGCACGCCAGCGATGGCGGCGGGTCGATCCGCATACCGGCCTCGGCTTCGGGCCTTTTCGGACTCAAGCCGACCCGCGGTCGGGTGTCTTTCGCGCCGGCGGATGAAGGGTGGGGCGGGTTCTCCATCCATCACGCGGTCACCTGGAGCGTGCGCGACAGCGCCGTCCTCCTTGATCTCATCTGCGCGCCGCAACCGGGCGATCCCTATTGGTTGGACGCGCCGGCGCGCCCCTTCGCCGCTGAGGTGGGACGCAACCCCGGGCGTCTCCGGATCGCTGTCAGCACGGCCGCGCTCGCGGCCCCGGCGATCGATCCGGAGTGCGCGGCGGCGGTGCGCGAGACGGCCAAGCTGTGCGAGTCGCTGGGACATCACGTGGAAGAGGCGAACTTGCCTGGTGATTACGCCGCGGTGGGTCAGGCGGCCGGCACGGTGGTCGCCGCCAGCGTCGCCGCCATGCTGGACGCCGAGGGCGCGCGCCGTGGGCGCCCGGTCGCCGAGGATGAGATCGACGACGTAACCTGGGCTACATGGCAGCGTGGCAAGGGGATATCGGGTTCGGCCTATGTCCAGGCGGTTCAGGCAGCGCACGCCTTCGGTCGCGTGGCGGCCGCGTTCTTCGAGCGCTACGATCTCTTGCTCATGTCGACATTGGGATCGCCCGCCATCCCCATCGGTCACCTGAGGGCCGGCGGTCCCAGGGACTATGCCGAGCGACTGTTCGCCTTCATGCCCAATACCCAGGCGTTCAATGTCACCGGCCAGCCGGCCATGAGCGTTCCGCTGGCGACCAGCGTCGGGGGCCTTCCCATTGGCCTCCAGTTCGTGGCCCGCGGCGGCGAGGAGGCGTTGCTGTTCCGGCTCGCGGGCCAACTGGAAGAGGCGCGGCCGTGGGCCGGCCGGCGGCCGCCCGTCTGAACGCCGTCGACGACTGTCGCGGACTGATCTACCATCCCCTCAGGCGCGGGGGCGCCTCCCAGGGCGCTGAATTTCGCCCGCTTACCCGAAAGCCCCAGTTTGACCGTCACCTTTTCGACCTCTGAACAAGCCATGAGCGCGAGCCTCATTGCCGCGATTGGCGCCGCGCGCGCCGACGAGGCGCCCTACCGGCACTGGACCGTGACTGACGTGTTTCCGCGAGGGGTCAGTGAAATCCTGAGGCGCTTACCCTATTCAACGCCCGACCTTCACGGCGTTTCGGGCAAGCGCGAGCTGCACAACGACCAGCGGCACTATTTCGACGCCGAAACCAACGCCCGCTTCCCCGCCTGCCAGGCCGTGGCCGACGCCTTCCAGTCCCGCGCCGTGGTGGACGCCATCGAGGCTGCCACGGGCGCTGATCTCGCCGACAGCTACGTGCGCCTCGAGTATGCTCAGGATACGGATGGGTTCTGGCTGCAGCCGCATACCGACCTGGGCGTCAAGCGGTTCACCATGCTGATCTATCTGGCTGACGGCGCCGCTCAGGCCGATCTCGGCACCGATATCTATGCCGACAGAGACACCTGGGCCAAGCGGTCGGCCTTCGTCGACAATACCGCCTTGGTGTTCGTGCCGGGAGACAACACATGGCACGGCCTGGAGCCGCGAACGATTACCGGCGTGCGCAGATCGGTGATCATGAACTATGTCACCGACGCCTGGCGCGAGCGTGGCCAACTCGCCTATCCGGATACCCCCGTCCGGGCCTGAAGGAGCGCCTTGACGGCCTCCGCCGCCTCCAGCGTGGCGTTGACCGGGCCGGTGGTGATGGGGGTGATGAGGTCGCCCTCGAAGCGGCGGGCGAGGCCTCGGTCGACTAGGTCCTGAATGAAGCCCGTGTGGCGGGCGAAACCCAGATCTAGGACTTCGACGGGGTGGGGCGTGGCCAGCGCCTCGGAGACCATGGAGACGCTGTCGCTGGTCACCACCAGGCGGTCTGACGAGGCCAGGATGGCGCGATAGGGGTTCTCGCCGTTCAGATCCCAGATGAGCACCCGCGGATCGCCTGCGAACGCCTGGGTGATAAGATCTATGACGGCGGCGGGCGTGCGTCGGGAGGGGGTGATGGCGAGGGCGCCGTCCGTTCCCGCCTTCACGCGTTTGAGGCCATCCAGCAGGCGCGCGCCGTCTTCGAGCGTGAAGGCGCGGCCGCGCAGATCGCCGCCGATGGCGACGCCGGTGAGCGGTCGGCCAAGAGGCCCCAGCCGGTCGGCCCAGGCGGCGGCCGCGGCGTCGAGCTTGGCGGGCGTGAGATCATGCAGCGCGGTCGCCACCTTGATCACATTACCGCCGGCGGGGATGGCGTCGTGCTCCATGGCGACAATGAGGTCAAAGGCGGTGGCGTCGCGGCGTGGGTCCTGGACGTGGACGGCGAGAGTTTCCCCGCCGCTTCGTCGGAGCGCCGCCAGCGCCCACCGGGCCGATCGCCGGCCGCAGCTCACCATGACGTCCGGCCATGGCGCCGACGGCGGCGTCCGCATCCACGGCCAGCCGCGCCCAACGGTGATTTCAGTGACTTCGTCGGCGACCGCCTCTGCCAGCCCCCGCGCCTGGGTGCGCATGCCCATCTCGCCGGTGGTGACGGCCCAGGCGATAAGCGTCATGCGAGCGGGTCCGTTGGAATTGGGGCCATCGTCTGGACGGTCGCGGCGCCGGCTGCAGGATTCGAACCCGCGACCTTCGCTTTACAAAAGCGCTGCTCTACCAACTGAGCTAAGCCGGCCGTCCGCGCGGTGCTTATGCCGCACGGGCCGCCTTGCTGGCAACGATGGCTGGGAAATCTCGGCGGGCGCCCCTATATCCCGCCGCCATGTCCCGCATCCTGATCACATCGGCTCTCCCGGGGGTCAACGGCGTCAAGCATCTCGGCAACCTGGTGGGCTCGATGCTTCCGGCGGACGTCTACGCCAGGTTTCAGCGAGCGCGCGGACATGAGGTGTTGGCCATCTGCGGGACGGACGACCACGGCACGCCCGCCGAGTTGGCCGCCGCTGAACTTGGCCAGGAGGTAAGCGCCTATTGCCGTGAGCAACATCGCATTCAGGATGATCTCGGCCGCAGCTTTGGCCTGTCATGGGATTTCTTCGGGCGCACATCCTCTGACCGCAACGGCGAACTGACGCACCACTTCGCTGCTGCGCTCGAAGCGCGCGGGCTGATCGAAGAGCGCCTCGATCAGATGATCTATTCCCTGACTGACAAGCGCTTCCTGCCGGACCGGTATGTGGAAGGCACCTGCCCGGTCTGCGGCTTCCGTCCCGCGCGGGGCGACCAGTGCGACAACTGCGGCTCTCTGCTGGATCCGGTGGAGTTGATCGAGCCCTATTCCGTGATCTCCGGGTCGCGCGACCTGGAAATGCGCGAGACCCGGCACCTCTACCTTCTCCAATCGGTGCTGGCGCCGGCCATCCGCGAGTGGGTCGATGCGCGCGATGAGTGGCCGTCCCTGACGCGCTCGATCGCTCTCAAGCACCTGAACGAGGGTTTGATCGATCGGGGCATCACCCGCGACCTCGCCTGGGGGTTTCCGGTCCTTAAGGACGGCCGCCCGAGGCCGGGCTTCGAGTCTAAGGTTTACTACGTGTGGTTCGACGCCCCGATCGGCTACATCGGCATCACCCGCGAGTGGGCCGACGCAACGGGCGCCGACTGGGAGCGCTGGTGGCGCACCGACAAGGGCGCGGATGATGTGCGCTATGTCGAGTTCATGGGGAAGGACAACGTCGCCTTTCACTCGGTGAACTTCCCGGCGACGATCCTCGGCTCCGGCGAGCTGTGGAAGCTCGTCGACATGCTGAAGTCGTTCAACTGGCTCAACTGGTATGGCGATAAGTTTTCCACGTCGCAGAAGCGCGGCGTGTTCATGGACCAGGCGCTGGAGATTCTGCCGGCCGACTGCTGGCGCTGGTATCTGATCGCCAACAGCCCCGAAGGCTCGGACACCACGTTCACCTGGGACCAGCTGGTCGCCGCGGTGAACCGCGACCTCGCCGACGTGCTCGGTAATTTCGTCAATCGCATCGCAAAGTTCTGCGAGGCGCGCTTCGAGGGGACCGTCCCGTTCGGCGGCGAGCCGGGCTTACTGGAAGAGGCCTTGTTCGCGGATGTTTCAGCGCGCCTGGCGGATCTCACCGATCAGTTCGAGGCCATCGAGCTGCGTAAATCGGCCCAGGCCCTGCGCGCGCTGTGGGTCGTCGGCAATGAGTATCTTCAGGCCGCGGCGCCGTGGACGGCGATCAGGACCGATCCGGACCGCGCGGCGGTGATTGTGCGCACCGCGCTCAATCTTGTGTGGCTCTACGCCAGGGTGAGCGCGCCGATAATTCCGTTCACCTCCGAGGCAATCGCGCGCGCCGTGGGCGAAGCGGGGCCGCTCGTCTGGCCGACCGCGGACGCGCGCGCCGAACTCACGCGCCTGCCGGCAGGGCGCAAGGTGAGCGTCCCCGAGGTGCTCTTCCGCAAGATCGAGGAAACCGACGTCGCCGCCTGGACCGAACGCTTCGGCGGGGCCGCGGAATAGCTAGCGTTGGCGTGTAGCCTCGTAGAGCGCCACCGCGGTCGCGGCGGCCACGTTCAGGCTGTCGAAGTCGCCGGCCATGGGAATGCGCGCGAGGACGTCGCAATGTTCGCGCACCAGACGGCGAATCCCTTCGCCTTCGGAGCCGACCACAAGCACGGTGGGCCTGCCGTCCAGCACGTCCGCCAGAATATCCGGCGCCGCCCCGTCCAGTCCCACCGCACGCCAGCCAAGCGTCTCGAGCCGCTCCAGGGCGCGGGAGAGGTTGGTCTCGCGGGCGTTGGGGAGCTTGTCGACGGCGCCCGCGGCGGCTTTCGCCAGCGCGCCCACAAGCGGCGGGGCGTGCCGATCCTGCAGGACGACTCCTCGGACCCCGAAGGCGGCCGCGCCACGGAAGATCGCGCCGACGTTCTGAGGATCGGTGACCTGGTCCAGCATCAGAATCACCCCGGCGGCCGGACTCGCCAGCTCGTCGAGAGGGATGGGTTCGAGTAGGGGGATGTCGAGGGCGATTCCCTGGTGGACCGCGCCGGTGGGCAGAAGCGCGCCGATGGCCCCCGCTTCGAGAGTCTCTACTTCCAGGCGCGAATCAAGAAGGCCGCTCAGTGCATGCGACCGCTCGGCGGTTGCGAGCAGACGCCGCGGGGCTTCCCTGGCCGGATTTTCGAGGGCTGCGGTGACGGAGTGCCAGCCCCACAGCCAGTCGCCGGCCGCGGGGGCTCGGGGGGACCAAGCGCCGCGCCCATGATGGCGCTGGGTCTTCGCGTGCGGGCCTTGCGGGTGGTCGTTGCGTCGGCGGGAGGTCACAACTATAAGACGCGCTCCGATTTTCAGGGGTCTCTGGAGAGCCCAGAACCCCGTGGCGGCGCCGGACGTTCTAGCACCGCCAAGGATCGGAAAGCGGAGGGTTTTTTTGAGAGCCGCCGCCGCGATAGAGGAACACGCGTTTGGGGGAATGTCCCGAGCGGCAAAGGGGGCGGACTGTAAATCCGCTGGCGTACGCCTTCGTAGGTTCGAGTCCTACTTCCCCCACCACGCGTTTTTCTCGCCCGGCGCGGGTATAGCACAATGGTAGTGCACCAGCCTTCCAAGCTGAGGATGCCGGTTCGATCCCGGCTACCCGCTCCAACACCCCTTAGGACCCAGACGAATCGCTCCGCTCACGGCGTGGCCGAGGGCCCCACCGGGTTGCAGTAGAGTGATGGCGTCCGGGTGCCACGAGGATCAGAGTAGAAGGTGATCACGCCGCAACCGCCGTTGCTGATGTTGGGGATCTCCTGCTCGGTCACGGAATGGATGTGTTCCGCATTGGCCGCCGGCTTGTTTGGGCCCAAAAGGTCGTCGAAGATCAGCACGACATAGATGTATTTCCTGCCGTTATCGATTGTCCAGGCATAGTACCGCTGGTAGCTGGACAGGGGCCCCGGCGCCTCGGACGGCAAGCTTATTTTGCTTTCTATATAGCTGATATCGCTGCGCGAGGGCGTCGCTTCGCCGGTGTGTTTCGCGCCGAACACCGCCATGCCGACAGCCAGAACCAACGCGGAAGTCGAAAACATAGGCCACTCTCACCGGCGACATTACACTCTAGCTAGCACCAATCCATGCACCGAGTGGTTAATTGGCGGGCGCCGCGAACTCAATTCTGACCGCGAATTAAGCTGTCTCGGTCAACGCTCCGCGTTAACTCTATCCGGCAGGTGTTGACGAGGGAGGTTGGAGATGAGGTTGTGGGTCGGACTGGCTTGTTCCGCCGCTGCATTGGCTCTGTCGGGAGCGGCGAGCGCGGCTGACGTGGACATCCGCTATGCGGCGGTCCGGGTGATCGTTATCCCCGAAGCGCGCAGCGATGTGGCCGTCTCGGTAGTGAGATCAAATCCGCGCATGCGAATCACCGTGGCGCGCTTGGGCGACAGTGTCGTCGTCAACGGCGGACTGGGTCTGCGCGGCGCCAACTGCACCAGCTTCTTCGGCCGACGAGGCGTGCACGTGTGGGGGATGGGCTTCATTCCCTACGATGATCTGCCGCAGATCGTCGTGCGCACGCCGGTGGACGCCAAGGTGCGCGCCGGCGGCGCGGTGTTCGGGATCGTCGATCGAACCCAGAGCCTTGATCTCGCCAACGCTGGATGCGGCGACTGGTCAGTGGCCAATGTCGCCGGTCCGTTCACCCTGCGCCTTTCGGGATCGGGCGATGTCCGAGGAGGGAGCGCCGGATCGGCAGATGTGAAGATCAGCGGCTCTTCGGACGTCTACCTCCAGGACATTCACAATGGCCTCGATAGCTCCATCTCCGGAAGCGGTGATCTGCACACGGCCTCGGTGAGCGGGCCGATGCACGTGCGTGTGGCCGGGTCGGGCGATGTGATCGCGCCCGCCGGACAGGTGACGGACCTCGTGGTGAGCGTGGCCGGCTCGGGCGACGTCCGATTGGGAGGGGTCGCCAAAACACTGGAGGCTTCCGTGGCGGGGTCCGGCGACGTGTCGGTTGGCCGCGTCACGGGCAGCGTCTCCAAACATATCGCCGGCTCCGGTTCGGTGTCGGTAGGAAGCTGAAGCGGCGACTTCCGAAAAAGGCTGCGCGCCGCGCTGCTCTCGTCTAGCGTCCACCCGGCATATTCTTTGCGGCGGGGGCGGACGCTAGACATGCGCGCATGGTTCATCGGCGTCGCCATTGTGGGGATGATATCCGCGGCGTCCGCTGCGGGCGCCGTGGCGAGGCTCGAGATCCGTGGCGCGGCCGCCCACGTGGTGATCATCCCAGAAGCGCGCGCCGACATCGTCGTCGGGGTCATCCGGTCCAACCGGATCCTGCCCCTAAACGTCACGCGTTCCGGAGACGTCACGACAATTGACGGCGGCCTCGGCCGCCGGGTTCGCGGCTGTCCAAGACTCGACCGCGGCCTGGGGGTTCGAATTCGCGGCCTTGGCAATATCCCGGCGGCCGATCTGCCCCAACTTGCTATCCGCACGCCCATGGACGTCCGTGTTTCTGCGGGCGAGGGCGTGAGCGGGGAGTTAGGGCGCGCCGCGAGTCTGGAGTTCGAGAACCGCGGGTGCGGCGGCTGGATAATCAGCAATGTGCGCGGCCGCATCCGCCTCGACCAGATCGGGTCGGGGGCCGTTCGCGCGGGCCGAGCCGGCGCGGCGGACCTCAGCGTCGCGGGCGGTGGTCAGATCGCGATCGGTCCTATCGCCGGCTCGCTCACCGCCGTCTCCAGCGGAGAGGGGACGATCTCAGTGGAGCGGGTGAGTGGCCCGGTCATCGCCCGTGTCGGCGGGTCGGGCGGCATTGACGTGGTCGCAGGTCAGGCGCCCCAGCTCAATGCTTCCATCGCCGGGTCCGGCTCGATCAAGTTCGGCGGCGTGGCTGGAAGCGTGACCGCCTCGGTGGCCGGCTCGGGCGTGGTCAATGTCGCCCGCGCCAAGGGCCCGGTCTCCCGACACGTGTTCGGCGCCGGCCAGATCCGCGTCGGTCCCTGAGAAGCTCCGACGCTTCGCCGTTGACGCGGCGGGGCTTCGCGAGTATCACGCCCGCTCTTTTCGCGGCCGGTCTTCCGGGACCTCGCCCGATGAGCCGGACACCTCGCCGCGGGGCGAGAATTGGCGCCGAAACCGCAAGCCGCGTTTCGGCGCTGTTTCGCGTTTATCGGGTGCGGTTCACAAGGTCGGACGCAAAACCAAGCTGCCTGGGTCCGCCCTGGCGTGTCGAGAACGAAAGAGCGAATGCCCACAGTCAACCAACTGATTCGCAAGCCCCGCGCCAACAAGCCGGTGCGGAACAAGGTGCCGGCGCTTAAGGGATCGCCCCAACGGCGCGGCGTGTGCACGCGGGTCTATACGGTCACGCCCAAGAAGCCGAACTCGGCGCTGCGCAAGGTCGCCAAGGTGCGCCTGACTTCGGGCATCGAGGCGGTGTGCTACATCCCTGGCGAAGGCCACAATCTGCAGGAGCACTCTGTGGTCCTGATCCGCGGCGGCCGGGTGAAGGACCTTCCCGGCGTCCGCTATCATATATTGCGCGGGGTTCTGGACACCCAAGGGGTCAAGGACCGCAAACAACGCCGCTCTCTCTACGGCGCCAAGCGTCCGAAATAAGGAAGTCAGACCGTCATGTCCCGCCGCCGCCGCGCCGAAAAACGCGATGTACTCCCCGACCCGAAGTTCGGGGACCTCGTGCTCACCAAGTTCATGAATTACGTGATGTACGAGGGCAAGAAGGCCGTCGCTGAGAACATCATCTATGGGGCGTTCGATCTGATCGAGACCCGTCGCCGGGACATCGGGCCGCTGGAAACCTTTCATGCCGCCCTGGAGAATGTGTCTCCTTCGGTGGAGGTGCGGTCACGCCGTGTTGGCGGCGCCACCTATCAGGTGCCCGTGGAAGTGCGTCCCGATCGTCGCCGGGCGCTGGCCATCCGCTGGCTGGTGACCGCGGCGCGCAAGCGCGGCGAGAACACGATGACGGAAAAGCTGGCCGGCGAACTTCTGGACGCCTCCAACAACCGCGGCTCGGCGGTCAAGAAGCGTGAAGACACGCACAAGATGGCCGAAGCCAATCGCGCCTTCTCGCATTACCGCTGGTAACACCTATTTAAAGCAGGAATTCCCGGCGCCGACACCCTTCCGAGTGCGGGCGGTTTGAGCTAAACCGCCCGCGCCTTTTGTTGAGCCCGCGTCAGCGGCTAGCCAAAGATCGCAACCATGCCTCGCACCACAGACATCAAAGACTATCGCAACTTCGGAATCATGGCCCACATCGATGCGGGCAAGACGACGACGACTGAGCGGATTCTCTACTACACCGGCAAGAGCCATAAGATTGGCGAAGTCCACGATGGCGCGGCCACCATGGACTGGATGGAGCAGGAGCAGGAACGCGGAATCACCATCACATCCGCCGCCACCACCGCCATGTGGAACGGCAAGCGCCTGAACATCATCGACACCCCCGGTCACGTGGACTTCACCATCGAAGTGGAGCGCTCTCTGCGCGTCCTGGATGGTTGCGTCGCTGTGCTCGACGGCAACCAGGGCGTGGAGCCTCAGACCGAAACGGTATGGCGGCAGGCCGACCGTTACGATGTGCCGCGCGTCGTGTTCGTCAACAAGATGGACAAGATCGGCGCCGATTTCGAAAAGTGCGTGGAGTCTATTCGTGACCGGCTTGGCGTGAAGGCCGTGCCGATCCAGCTGCCGATCGGATCGGAGTCCTCGTTCAAGGGCATTATCGATCTCGTCCGCATGAAGGCGGTGGTCTGGGAGAGTGAGGGCCTGGGCGCCAACTATCACGACGAAGAGATTCCCCAAGACCTGAAGGTCCTGGCGGACGAGGCGCGCCACTTCATGGTCGAGAACTCCGTGGAACTCGATGACGACGCCATGGAATCCTACTTGAACGGCGAAGATCCGTCCGTGGACGTGCTTAACCGGTGCCTGCGCAAGGCGGTGCTGACCGGCGCCTTCTATCCCGTGCTCTGCGGTTCGGCGTTCAAGAATAAGGGCGTACAGCCGCTCCTCGACGCCGTGGTCGAGTATCTGCCCTCGCCTGTAGACATTCCGCCTACGCCCGGCATCGATGTGAAGACTGAACTCCCGGTGGTCCGCAAGGCTTCGGACGACGAGCCGCTGTCGGTGCTGGCGTTCAAGATCATGGACGACCCGTTCGTGGGTTCGCTCACCTTCTGCCGCATCTATTCGGGCAAGCTGGAGAGCGGTATGGCTCTGCTCAACTCTTCGCGCGATCGCAAGGAGCGCGTCGGGCGCATGCTGCTGATGCACTCGAACAACCGCGAGGACATCAAGGAAGCCTACGCTGGCGACATCGTCGCCCTGGCCGGGTTGAAGGACACCCGCACCGGCGACACGCTGTGCGACCCGGTGAAATCGCCGATCATCCTGGAAAAGATGGACTTTCCCGATCCTGTGATCGAGATCGCCATCGAACCCAAATCCAAGGAAGACCAGGAAAAGCTGGGCGTGGCCCTGCAGAAGCTGGCCGCCGAAGATCCGACGTTCCGCGTGTCGACCGATCAGGAGAGCGGCCAGACCATTCTCAGGGGCATGGGCGAACTTCACCTGGACATCAAGGTCGACATCCTGAAGCGGACGTACAAGGTCGACGCCAATATCGGCCAGCCGCAGGTGGCGTACCGTGAGACGCTGGGGCGTCCTACCGAGATCACCTACACCCACAAGAAGCAGACCGGTGGTTCAGGCCAGTTCGCCGAGGTGAAGATCCAGTTCGCACCGGCCGAGCCGGGCGCTGGTTACAGCTTCGAGAACAAGATCGTCGGCGGTTCGGTGCCCAGGGAATTCATTCCCGGTGTCGAAAAGGGCCTGCTCAGCGCCAAGGACAACGGTCTGCTGGCCGGCTTCCCGGTGATCGACTTCAGCGCCACGCTGGTGGACGGCAAGTACCACGATGTGGACTCCTCGGTGCTGGCGTTCGAGATCGCCGCTCGCGCGGCGTTCCGCGAACTTCGCAGCCGGGCCTCGCCCAAGCTGTTGGAGCCGATCATGAAGGTCGAGGTGATCACGCCCGAGGATTACGTGGGCGACGTCATCGGCGATCTCAATTCGAGACGCGGGATGATCCAGGGCACCGACCAGCGCGGCAACGCCCAGGTCATCATCGCCATGGTTCCACTCGCCAACATGTTCGGCTACGTGAACAACCTGAGGTCCATGTCTCAGGGGCGCGCCAACTTCCACATGGAATATGATCACTACGAGGCCGTGCCCCAGGCGGTGGCCGACGAGGTGGTCAAGAAATACGCTTGAAGACCCCCCTCTAACATCTCACCTGGAGCCCATCCCGGGCTGGAGCTTTAAGAAATGGCCAAGGCAAAGTTCGAACGCAATAAGCCGCATTGCAACATCGGTACGATCGGTCACGTGGACCACGGCAAGACGACGCTGACGGCGGCGATCACGCTGGTTCTGGCCAAGTCCGGTGGCGCGACGGCGATGACATACGCCTCCATCGACTCGGCGCCGGAGGAGAAGGCCCGCGGCATCACCATCAATACGGCGCACGTGGAATACGAGACCAAGAACCGCCACTACGCCCACGTCGACTGTCCTGGTCACGCCGACTATGTGAAGAACATGATCACCGGCGCGGCCCAGATGGACGGCGCCATTCTGGTTGTGTCGGCGGCCGACGGCCCAATGCCTCAGACCCGCGAGCACATCCTGCTCGCCCGTCAGGTGGGTGTGCCGGCGCTGGTCGTCTTTCTGAACAAGGTCGACATGGTCGACGACGAAGAGCTGCTCGAACTCGTCGAGATGGAAGTGCGCGAACTGCTTTCCAGCTATGAGTTCCCCGGCGACGACATTCCGATCGTCAAGGGCTCGGCGCTTGCCGCCCTGGAAGGCAAGGACCCCAAGATCGGCGAAGATGCCGTCCTGGAGCTCATGACCGCCGTCGACACCTACATTCCCCAGCCGGAGCGTCCCGTCGACCTGCCGTTCATGATGGCCGTGGAAGACGTGTTCTCCATCTCGGGCCGCGGCACCGTGGTGACGGGCCGGGTCGACCGTGGCGTGGTCAAGGTCGGCGAGGAAGTTGAAATCGTTGGCCTGCGTCCGACCGTGAAGACCATCTGCACCGGCGTCGAAATGTTCCGCAAGCTGCTCGATCAGGGCCAGGCGGGAGACAATGTTGGCGTGCTTCTGCGCGGCACCAAGCGTGAGGAAGTCGAGCGCGGCCAAGTGTTGTGCAAGCCCGGCTCGATCACTCCGCACACCAAGTTCACGGCCGAAACCTACATCCTCACCAAGGAGGAAGGTGGTCGCCACACGCCGTTCTTCAGCAACTATCGGCCGCAGTTCTATTTCCGGACCACGGACGTGACCGGCGTCATCACCCTGAGAGAAGGCGTGGAAATGATCATGCCGGGCGACAACGCCGAGCTGGACGTGGAGTTGATCACGCCCATCGCCATGGAAGAGCGGCTTCGCTTCGCTATCCGTGAAGGCGGTCGGACGGTTGGTTCGGGCGTGGTCACCAAGATCGTCGCCTGAGGGGCGCGCGGGCGGCTCATCGCTTGATGAGCGCGGGGCCGCCTGATACACGACGCTCCCTCCGGCGGAGAGCTTGAGGATGACGCGCCGGCGGGCCTTGCGCCTTCCGGCGCGTCGACCTTTCTGGTGATCGCGGAGCGAGTAGGAGTGTAGCTCAGCTGGTAGAGCATCGGTCTCCAAAACCGAGGGTCGTGGGTTCGAGTCCCTCCACTCCTGCCACTATATTAGGTCGAGGTTAGAGGTTTC
>Ga0302314_10001776_pt1 | contig 40467 bp, 36 predicted proteins | sample III_Palsa_N2_3_FD_200533 | JGI IMG/M metagenome (GOLD analysis project Ga0302314, IMG submission 200533) | Peat permafrost microbial communities from Stordalen Mire near Abisko, Sweden - III_Palsa_N2_3 | ecosystem: Environmental > Terrestrial > Soil > Palsa > Peat permafrost | place: Sweden... | reverse complement strand
CCCTAGGTCAGAACTGATAGTCCACCGGCCTCCAACCCGACGGGTCATAGGCCGGCGTGTAGATCTCATTGGGCGCCCATATTGGCGCCTCGGGGAGGACGTAGTTGGCGATCAGCAGGGAACCGTCGCCTAACGCACGCTCCAGGCCGTACTGTGCGACGGCCATAATCACGTTGGCGCAGACAGCCTCTAGGGCGCATTTCAATGTGGCCGCTGCGAAGTGATTGTCGCGGTCATGCTTGGCCAGATTATGGGCTCGCCACCACGGCAGCTCCTTTGCGGGTTTGTCCGTTGTGCCCCAGCCTTTGAATGGCGCAATCGGCTCGAGCCAGGGGAAGGCGGCGATGGACACCGCGTACTCGCTCAACCGCATGGGTCGGCAGAGTTTGACGTACTCCGAGACCGTCGGCCGATTCAGAACCTGACCGTTCGCCGTCAGCACGCCGCGCCAATGCGCCTCCACTTCAGTACAGGCAAGAATCAGTAGGTTCCGAATGTCGTGGCCATAGACTTCGAGGTTGGCGCCTTCCGGATGGACGGTCTGGCAAAGCTCCGCGAGTGTTTGTGCTAGCACCGCGAGTTGGCCTCTGGCCTTGGCTATGACGTTCCGATCTGCCTCCTCGCCCGGGGATGTCGCGTAGCCTCTGAACCATCCCGGCTCTTGCGGCCGTGCCATCCGAGGATGGTAGAGGCCTGCCAAGAGATCCAACCGATGAAACGTGGCCGACGGGCCTTCCTTGAACCAAGCATTCTTCTCGCCGAGGAAAGCCCATAGCTCATTCGCGCTCGCGGCCTTGTAGTGATACAGGCCGCCGCGACGCGGCTCGGAGTCGATACGGAAGCACTCCACATCCGTGAATTCCCACGTCCCGATCCGAGAACCGTCAAGATCTAGTTGAACGTAGTGCTCGATCATGGTCGTTTGAACTCACTGATCGCCTAAGCGTCACCCGCTCGTCGATGCCAGCTCCGCAGTATCCTGCAATTGGATCACCGGCCGGGTTGAGGTTCTACTCGTCTTTCATTCCGCCGCCCATTCGGTCAAGCTCCCGGCATGCCCCAGGACCATCCCGACCACCACGGCCAGGCCCCGCCGTCGGACATCGCGCTCCGCGTCAAGGCGCTGGAGTCTCTGCTGGTCGAGAAGGGCCTCGTCGATCCGGCGGCGCTGGACGCGATCGTCGATCACTTCGAGCACAGGGTCGGGCCGCGCAACGGCGCCAGGGTGGTGGCGCGGAGCTGGACCGACCCGGCCTATCGCGCCCGGCTGCTGGCCGACGCCACCGCGGCGATCGGCGAATTCGGCTTCACCGGCGGCCAGGGCGAGCACATCCGCGCGGTGGAGAACACGCCGGCCGTCCACAACCTCGTCGTCTGCACCCTGTGCTCCTGCTATCCGTGGCCGGTGCTGGGGCTGCCGCCGGTCTGGTACAAATCGTCCGCCTACCGCTCGCGGGCGGTGATCGACCCGCGCGGCGTGCTGGCCGAGTTCGGCACGACGCTGCCGGACGAGATCGCGGTGCGGGTGTGGGATTCCACCGCCGAGCTACGCTACCTGGTCATCCCCGAGCGCCCGGCCGGGACGGAGGGCCTCAGCGAGGCGGCCCTGGCGGCGCTGGTCACCCGCGACGGCATGGTCGGGACGGCAAGGTTGTGAGGGGCGGCGATGTCTCTCTCCCCCCTCTGGGGGGAGTACGCCCGAAGGGCGGGAGGGGGGCTGGGGCCGCGCGCCGGCGCTCTGTCACCTGCCCCCTCCACCCGTTGGCTGCTTCGCGCCTCTGCTTCGCAGTCGGGGTCCCCCTCCCCCAAAGGGGGAGGAGAAGGTCGGCATGAACGGCGTCCACGACATGGGGGGGATGCATGGGCTGGGGCCGGTGGGGCCGGAGTCGGATGAGCCGGTGTTCCACGAGGACTGGGAGTCGCGGGTGCTGGCGATGGTCATCGCCTCGCCGACGCGCGGCAACATCGACGCCGGCCGCCACCAGCGGGAGTTAATTCCGGGTCCGGCGTATCTCAGCATCACCTATTACGAGCGCTGGTTCGCGGCGCTGGTTGCGATGCTGGTCAAGGGCGGCTTCGTCAGCGAGGCCGAGATGGCGAGCGGGCGGCCCGAGGGGGCGAAGGCGACGCCGAGGCTGGCGGCGGCCGAAGTCCCGGTCGCGGTGAAGCGCCAGGGCTCGTATGTGCGCCAGGTCGCCGGCGCGCCGGCGTTCCGGGTCGGCGAGCGGGTGCGGGCCCGCAACCTCCATCCGGCCGGGCACACGCGCCTGCCGCGCTATGCCCGTGGCCGCACCGGCGTCGTCGAGGCCTGCCACGGGGCGCACGTGTTTCCGGACAGCCACGCCCACGGCGGCGGCGAGGATCCGCGACCGCTCTACACGGTGCGGTTTACGGCCCGCGAGTTGTGGGGGCCCGGGGCGCCGGCGTGGGACAGCGTCAGCCTCGATCTGTGGGAGCCTTATCTTGAACCCGCCTGAACCGCCGGCGACGTTCGCCGAGCCGTGGCAGGCGCAGGCCTTCGCGCTGGCCGTGCGGCTGAACGCCGAGGGGGCGTTCACGTGGGGGGAGTGGGCGCAGGCGCTGGCGCGCGAGCTGGCCGGCGATCCGACCGACGACGGCGGCCGCTATTACGAGCATTGGGTGGCGGCGCTGGAGACCCTGGCGGTGGGACGGGGATTGGCCGACGCCGACGAGCTGGCGCGGTGGAAGGAAGCGTGGGCGCAGGCGTATCGGCATACGCCGCATGGGCGGCCGGTGGCGCTGGGTCCGCAGATGACGCGGATGGAGACGGAGTGAGGCCGCAGATTGCCGGCGAGACGCCGGCGCTACATTCTTAGCTTTCGAGGCCGATTGCCGGTGAGACGCCGGCGTCACAGGGGCGCCGGCCGGCGACGATCCTCCGAAATGGACACCGATCGTCGCGTTATCGTAGAGGCCCGGAGCGGGCCGCCGCCTGTCCGCCGTCCGCATCGCGCCGCCGGTTGGGTTGTAAAGCATGGCTCGCTCCACCAAGACCCCGCCGCTCAAGCCACGAAAGACCCCGACCCAGCCTCGTTCGGAGCAGACGGTCGCCGCTTTGCTCGAGGCGGCGGCGCAGGTCCTGGAGCGGGATGGATTGGAGGGATTCAACACCAACGCCGTCGCTGAGCGCGCCGGCGTCAGTATCGGCTCACTTTATCAGTATTTTCCGGGGAAGGACGCGCTCACCCTGGCGCTCATGCGCCGGGAGGATCAGCGGTTCGATGCCGAAGCCGCCATGGCGCTAGGCCAGCCCAGTGGTTCCGAAGCAATCAAATGCTTCATCGGCGCCTGCGTGCGCCAGCAGCTGCAGCGTCCTGTCCTCGCTCGCCTGCTGGATGTCGAGCAAGCCCGACCCGTACTTCGGACGGAAGCCGGCAACGCGGGAACCTTGCACTCGATTCTGTTGGCGATCTTCCAACGCGACGACATCTCGCAGCCGGCGAAACCCGAGGTCGCCGCCGTCGATCTGCTCGCGATCGTGCGCGGCATGACCGACACTGCCGGCGAGCATGGCGAAACCGACGTCGCGGACCTGCAGAGCCGCATCGAACCCGCCGTATTTGGCTATCTGGGATGGGGAGGCGCTTAGCCCTTTCGCGGGAGGCGGGTACGTCAAGCGACGCCGGCGCAACGTGAGTAGTCGGAACCCCCAGTTTCGCATAATTTATTGATATCGCGATAGAGTCTCGGCTCGCGCGAGTGCGAGTTTGCGCTCGGCGGCAGCCCAGGCAGTCTTGATCCAGGGTAGCGGCGGTGGGTCGCACCGCTTGCAGGATCGGCCTCATGACAAACCACATCACGACAATGAAGCTCAACCACCTGAGCTTTCCATCCACCGACGTCGCGGCGACGGCAGGGTTTTTCGAGCGCCATCTCGGATGCACGGCCACGCCGTTTGGAACCAGCCGTCTGCTGAAACGACCCGGCTTCGACATCGTCATCGAGGACGCCTCGGACCGCTCCGTGGCCTGGCCACAAAACTTCCATCTCGGCTTTGAACTGCCCACGCTCGAGGACGTCCGCAACATTCACGATCGCTTCAAGGCGGACGACGTCGAGATGGAGACGGAGGTCATCAACCACGCTCGCGGCTCACGGTTTTTCTGCCGGGCGCCCGGCGGCCTTCTGGTCGAAATCAACACCCGCGCCGACGCCGCCGACCCGTACCGCGGCTCGTTCAGCTGACCGCCAGGCTATTCAGGATTGGCCATCATGTCTAACGTCAGACACCAGCGCAGATGTGGTGACGCCCGCTCGCTCGTTTTGGCGATCCTGCTCGGGCTGCCGCCGCCAGGCGTCACCTTTCCGGCTGCACTCGCGCCGCAAGGCGTCCTGCTCGCCGCCAACGAAAGCGAGGGAACGCTCAGCGTCATAGATCCCGAGCGCGGCGTTGAGCTTGCCAAGATTCCCGAAGGGGGCTTCGCCGGACACGAGGTGGCGTCGTCTCTGGACGGCCGGTTCGCCTATGTGCCGATCTATGGAGACGGCAACGCCGGCACGCCCGGCACCGACGGCCGGGAGGTCGTCAAGATCGACCTCACGAGTCGGCGCGTGGTCGGCAAGTACGAATTCGATCACGGTGTCAGGCCGCACGCCGCCGTTCTAAATCCTCATGACGGTCTGCTGTACGTTACCACCGAACTCGATCGGACAGTTTCAATCATCGATCCTGAGACGATGAGGCTCGTGGGTGAGATTCCCACGGGCGCGACCTTGTCTCATATGCTGGTCTTTTCCCACGACGGGCGTTTCGCCTACACGTCGAACATCGCGCCGGGCGGCATTTCGGTCCTGGATCTGCGGACGCGCAAGCTTCTCGCCGTCGTTCCCGTAGCCGCCAAGACGCAAAGGATCGCGATCTCCGCTGACGATCGGACGATCTTTACGGCCGACCAGACGCAGCCACGCGTGGCGATCATCGATGCGGCGACGCTCAAGGTGACGGGCTGGGTCGAGCTCCCGGCCGCCGGCATGGGGCTGACGGCGACCGCCGACGGGCGCTGGCTCCTCGTCGCGATCGAGTCGACCTCGCAAGTCGCCGTGGTCGACCTCGAGGCGATGAAAGTCGTCCGCACCATCCACCTACCGCAATACCCCCACGAGATCGCCATGAGCCCGGATGGGACGTCCGCCTATGTCTCCTGCAGCGTGACCGGCGAGGTGGCGGCTGTTCGTGTGAGCGATTGGAAGGTGCTGTGGCGAGCGTCTTCGGGTCGCTTCGTCGATGGCCTGACCTGGGCCGGGACCACGCGGCGGTCGGACGATCGATAAATTGTCGCTCGTTCCCGCCCTCCAGAAGCGCCGCAAAGTCCGGGCGGAGCAAGGCGTTCCCCTGGCGGGCCGTTCGCCCGTTCTGGCCATGCGACCCGCCAGCGCGCCGCGCTTGGGTGCGCGCTACTGGACGGCCATTTCATTGGCCAGCGTGGCTGGGTGCAATCTCGGCGACTTCGTCTCACTCTATCTGCATCTGGGTCACTGGCTGGGATTGGCGCCGCTCGCGCTGTTCTTCGCAGGGCTGATCATCGGCGAACGCCGATCCGGCCAAGGTGGCGAGATCTGGTACTGGTCGACCATCATCGTGCTGCGGACCGCCGCGACGAATCTCGCCGACCTCGCGACGCACACGTTCCAGCTCTCCTATCCGCTGGTCATCGCCTGGCTCGAGCTCATCCAGATTCTCGTCGTTCTGCGGGTTGCGCCTCGCCCGATCCTCATCAACGGCGACACCGCCGGGCGCCCCGTCGCCGACCTCTGGTATTGGGCGTCGATGCTGACGGCGGGCACGCTCGGCACCGCGGTCGGCGATTGCGTCGCCGAATATTTCAAGCTGGGGACGGGCGGGGGCACGCTGCTCCTCGGCGGGGTTCTCGCGGCCGTGCTCACGTTGGGCCGCCGGTCAAGTTGGGCGACCAAGGCCCAGTACTGGTTCGCCATCGTCGCGGTGAGGGCCGCCGGGACAACGGCCGGCGACTTCCTGGCCTTTCAGGATGGTGTCGGGCTCGGCCTGCCGCTCAGCACCGGCTGCACCTTGGCGATATTCATCGCCACACTCGTCCTCTGGCGACCGACGAATGCCAAGCCTGTCTGACGTCCGCCCAACCCAGCGCCGGTGTCATGTCGGAAGCGCCGATCAATAGAAGAAGCAAAACGACCGGCTTCGCCGATGCCGGCGAGACGCCGGCGCTCCGTGCCTGGGCGGCGGGCTTTGAGGTGTCCCGCGCAGCGCCGGCGTCTCGCCGGCATTCTTACATCTGCTCGGGGATCGAGATGCCGAGGAGGTCGAGCGCCAGTTCGAGTTGGGCGAGGGTGGCGGCGGCGAGGGCGAGGCGCGAGGCGCGCGTGGCTTCATCCGGGGCGGCGAGGACCGGGCAGGCGGCGTAGAATTTCGAGAACGCCTGGGCCAGCCGATAGGCGTGGTCGGCGATGAGGTTGGGGGCGCGGCGGTCGTAGGCTTCGACGAGGGTGTGGTCGAAGGCGTCGAGGGTGAGGGCCAGTTCGCGCTCGGCCGGCTCGGCGAGGGCGATGGCGCCCGGCGCCAATCCAGCTTCGGCCGCCTTGCGCAGCAGGGATTTCACCCGCACCGCCTGGTAGAGCAGGTAGGGGCCGGTCTTGCCCTCGAAGCTGGAGAAGCGGTCGAGGTCGAAGACGTAGGAGGTGCCGCGGTAGTTGATCAGGTCGGCGAACTTCAGGGTGGCGACGCCGACCTGCAGTGCGGTGGCCTCGAATTCCTCCGGCGGCAGCTCGGCGCCGAGGCCAGCGGCGTGCAGCCGCTCGCGGGCCTTCTCGCTGACCATGTCAATGAGGTCGCGCAGCTTGAGGACGCCACCGGCCCGGGTCTTGAACGGCTTGCCGTCGGGTCCGTTCATGGTCCCAAAGCCGATGTGCTCGAGCGAGTCTGGAACGGCGTAGTCGGCAAGGTAAGCCGCGCGGAACACGGTCTCGAAGTGGTCGGCCTGGCGCTGGTCGACGACGTAGAGCGAGAGGTCCGGCGCGAAGAAGGTCTTGCGGTCGAGGATGGTCGCCAGGTCGGTAGTCCCGTACATGGCCGAGCCTTCCGAGGAGACCACCAGCAGGGGCGGCACCTTGCGGGTGTCGTCGTTCCGGGCCACGCGGACGATGCGGGCGCCGGCGTCGTCGACCAGGAGGTGTTTGGCCGCCAGGTCGTCGATCATCGGCGCGATCAGGGCGTCGACGTCGCTCTCGCCGCGCCAGAGGTCGAAATCGACGCCGAGGGCGTGGAAGTCGCGGGCCAGCGCCTCGCGGGTGACGCGGGCGAAATGGGCCCAGATGAGGCGGTAGCCGGGCTTGCCGGCCTGCAGCTCGGCCGTGGCGCGGCGGGCGCGGTCGCGATAATCGGGATCGGACTTGGCCCTGGCGGCGGCGGCCGGGTAAAGGCGATCGAGGTCGGCGAGGCCGATGCGGTCGAACAGGGCCTCGCAAGCGGCCGCGTCGGGGGCCGGGGCCTCGATGGCGGCGGCGATCTCAGGATCCTCATCGGCGCAGGCGGTGATCAGCAGGCCCATCTGGAAGCCCCAGTCGCCGAAGTGGGCGTCGCCCTGAACCGCGTCGCCGCGAAACCGGAAGAGACGCTTGATCGCTTCGCCGATGATCGAGGCGCGCAGGTGGCCGACGTGCATCTCCTTGGCGACGTTGGGGCCGCCGTAGTCGACGATGACCCGGCGCGGGCCCGCGACGCTTTCCGCCCCGGAGCGGGGGTCGGCGGCGACGGCGCGGGTGCGCTCATTCAGAGCCGTGGCGGCGACGCGGAGGTTGATGAAGCCGGGCCCGGCGATCTCGGCGCTGGCCACCAGCGGCGAGGCGGCGAGGCGGTCGGCGACGGCCTGGCCGATCTGGCGCGGATTGCCCTTGCCGAGCTTGGCGGCGGCCATGGCCCCATTGCACTGGAAATCGGCCAGGTCTGGCCGGTCGGCGGGGGTCACCCGGCCGAGGTCGGCGGGCAGGCCGAGGGCGGCGAAGGCGGCGGCGGCGGCTTCGCTCAAAGCTGAGCGAAGATCGCTCATTGCTTGGTGGAGCTGACCTGGGTCTGGCCGGCGTTGGCCCGGAAGCGTTTGCCCTGGCGGTTGAAATCGGCCATCGCCGGGGTGACGTCGAAACCGGTCAGAATCTCGAAGTTGGAGCCGCTGACCCGCGAGTTGGCGCGCGGGATGACAATGCTCTTGAGCGTCTCGACCACCGAGGTGCGGTCCTCACCACGCTGGAAGGTCACCGGCAGGGCGAACTCCTGCTTGGCGAGCACGGCGTGGTTGCGGTCGGTGACGGCCACCCAATAGGTGTAGGTCTTGCGGTCGCCGCTGGCGGCCGGGCCGCGGCCGAACTCGAACAGGATGCGCATGCCGACCTTGATCGGCAGGTTGCCCTGGTACTGGCAGATCGAGGCGATCTTCTGGATCTCGCCGGTGTAGCCGACGTTGGCCGATGCCTCGACGTTGTCCTTGAACTCGACGTAGCGGCCGGCGTCGTAGAGCTGTTTCACGTAGGGGCAGGGGCCGGCGTTCTTCATCGCCGGGAGGGGACCGGTGAGGTCGCCGAACTCCTCCTTGCGCTTCTTGTCCTTGGCGTCGGAGTCGCTGGTGTCGCCGCCGCCGCCCCCCCTGCCTTGCGCCCAGCTCACCGCCGCCGGCAGATGGCCGATGGCGAGGGCGGCGACGAAGAGGCAGAGACGGAAACGGCGCATGAACCTGTCCAGACCGGGGGCTGGCTAAAAGATGCGCGGTGATAGCGGCATAAGCGCGGCGCCGCAACGGAGAGGGGAGTTGAAGAGCCGGCGTCCCGCCGCGGGCATTCCTATTGGTCCGCAGATGACGCAGATGAACGCAGATTGATGACGCAGACCGTCGTGCGCTGACGTCAGCCAGTCAGCCATCGGATCCAGGGTTCCTATTGCGCGCCTTTGGCGCGCGAACGAATTTGCCGCTCGCGGCGTCGACGCTGACGATCGCCGAAATCGATCTGCGTTCATCTGCGCAATCTGCGGACAACTGAACACACGGCTGCTGAAGCTTGACGTGCACCCTCCGCTCCGGGATGGACGGGCGATGGCTGTCTACACCGAAGTCAGCGATGCGGAGCTGGAGGGGTTCCTCAGCGGGTATTCGCTCGGGCGGCCGTTGTCGTTCAAGGGCGTGGCCGAGGGGGTGGAGAACTCCAACTATGTGCTGGAGACCGAGACCGGCCGCTACATCCTGACCCTCTACGAGCGGCGGGTGAAAGCCGCCGACCTGCCGTATTTCCTCGGGCTGATGGAGCATCTGGCCGAGGCCGGCTTTCCAAGCGCCCGGCCGGTGGCCGACCACGCCGGACGCACCCTCGGCGAACTGGCCGGGCGGCCGGCGGCGATCGTCGCCTTTCTCTCCGGCCTGTCGGTCAAGCGGCCGGGCGTCGGTCACTGCCGCGAGGCCGGCGAGGGGCTGGCGTGGCTGCACCAGGCGGGGGCGGGATTTGCGCCGCGGCGCGAAAATGACCTCGGCCAAGGCGCCTGGGTGGCGATGTTCGAGACCCTCGCGCCGCGGGCCGAGGCGCTGAAACCGGGACTGGCGGCACAGATCGGCGGCGACGTGGCGGCGATCGCGGCGGCCTGGCCGCGCGGCCTGCCGCAGGGGGTGGTCCACGCCGACTGGTTCCCCGACAACGTGTTCTTTCGCGACGGCCGCTTCGTGGGGGCGATCGACTTCTATTTCGCCGCCAACGACCAGCTGGCCTACGACCTCGGCGTGGCGCTCAACGCCTGGTGCTTCGAGCCCGACGGCAGCTTCAACGTCACCGCCGGGCGGGCGCTGGTGGAAGGCTACGAGCGCCGGCGCAAGCTTACGCAGGCGGAGAAGGCGGCCCTGCCGGCCCTGGCGCGCGGCGCGGCCCTGCGGTTTTTCCTCACCCGGCTGGCCGACTGGCGCGACGAACGCCAGGGGGCGCTGGTGCGGCCCAAGGATCCGCTGGAATACGAACGCAAGCTCGCCGTGCATCGCGCCGGCCTGCACCTTTTCGAGGCCTGATGAGCGAGATCACCATCTTCACCGACGGCTCCTGCCGCGGAAATCCTGGCCCCGGCGGCTGGGGAGCGATCCTGATCGCCGGCGAGAAGGAGCGGGAGATCTGGGGCGGCGAGGCGGCGACCACCAACAACCGCATGGAGCTGACCGCCGCCATCGAGGCGCTGAACGCCCTGAAGCGCCCGTGCCGCGTCGAGCTGCACACCGACAGCCAGTACGTGAAGAACGGCATCACCGAGTGGCTGCGGCTGTGGAAGGCGCGTGGCTGGCGGACCTATTCCAAGGGGGCGGTGAAGAACGAGGATCTGTGGCGGCGGCTCGACGAGGCCGCGGCGCGGCACCAGATCGACTGGCGCTGGGTCAAGGGCCACGCCGGCCACCCCCTGAACGAGCGCGCCGACGCCCTGGCGCGGCGGGGCATGGAAGAGGCGGAGGCGGCTCCGCTGCGTTGATGGCTCCGCTGACCGGTCGAACGGGGACTGTGGAAGCGATCGTTCCGGGACCTTTCCGGCGTCTGTTCGCCGTAATTTGGCTCTGATACATTGGCCCCTGCACCGCGGGGATCGCCGAGCGCGTGGGCGTCCATCGCATCATGCAATCAGCTGAGCCGCAGACAGTTTGAGACATCTCGGTAATCTCTTCCCAGCGCAGGTTGTATCAGAGCGATGAGTGAAACCAGCGGCGCTGGCGCGTGCGACTCGATACAACTGGAGACTGTCTCTGGAGCGTCACTGTCGGCGCCGTTGCCGCCCCCCAGTTCCAGGAAGAGTTCTTATTTCTTCTTTTTGCAGGGCGTTTCCGACACCAAAATATGGTCGTTCCTCGCACGCTTGCTTGCCGCGGCGGAACAACCCACGTGCAACTACATGAAGACGCTGCGGGAAAATGGCTTCCAGGACAGCGACCTTACGGACGCATCAGGACAAGCCCTCCTCAGTCTGGAAGGCTACGCCTTTGGTCCCATCCGGAACATTTCCCGGATTCCAATCGAGTCCGATGATCGGGGTCGAACGACCTTCGTGTTTGTGCGGGATCCGCGGGACGTCGTCGCTGAAATCTGGAGCCGCCAGGAGCTGCGCGACATCGGGCGATTTATCCGAGGTCCGATCGTCGGCAATCTCATCCAGCGCTATCGGCGCCTTGCCGATTTCTGCCGCCAACGTCGGCATGTCACGGTCATCAGAGTTGAGGATATTACATTCGGCTGGCACAAGCTCGCGCATCAACTGATCGAAGCGCTGAACCTGGACCTACCGCCAGATACGGCTTACGAAATCGCCAAGTCTGAAGACATCCTAGCCACTACGTCGCCAGGACCAGATTTTCGAGAGTGCTTCGACCGCAAGATCTTAGCCGAACTGGAAGAGACGGCGGCCGACGCCTTGGCCTATTTCGGCTACGTTCCACAGGAACCGCCCTCCGAAATCTTCGAGAAACACCTCGCGGAGTTCATGCGCGCCGCCTCCGAGCGGCTGTCGATCGGCGCCTCGGATGCGCCGCCAACACAGGCCGAAAGCGCTGGCGCGCCAGCGCAGGTGATGGCTGCGCCTCAGTCCGGATCGGCGCAAGCGGCGCCTGCACCCCCTCGCCAAAATCTGCAACCGCTTTGGGAACCCGATCCAGAACTCTATTCGCGCCTGAGACCCAATGGGACCTCGGAGGTTACTGTATTGGGGCGGCGATTCTCAATGGATGTTGACCCATATGGCTGTCGCATCGTTATCGGGCAACCACCCGCCGGCGAGAAGACCGTGGGGATCTATGGTTGTTCCTACACCTTCGGGGAGGGGCTGCCGAACGATGAAACATTCTGCTCGCGTTTGCAGTCCGAGTTTCCTCACTGGCGCGTCGAGAACCACGGGGTCCCCGGCTACAGTACGGTGCAAAATCTCATCCAACTGCGGCGCGACTGCCAGTGGAGCAGCCCCGACTACGTCACATTCTGTTGGTTGGGCGCCCATGCCAAACGCAACGTCGCGGACATGTCCTACCTGCGCCTGAAGCTGCTCTCCCAGCCTCGCGATGCGGCGGCAAGACCGTTTCCGCGCGGCGCGCTCGGGGCCGATGGAGAACTGGAAATTCGCTACGTAAAGTCTCTCAGGTGGGATCTCGAAGGGGTCGACGTGGGTGATTTCCAACTGGAAGACTACTACACGGACCTCGTGACCGCGGCCGTGTTCAGACGGGCCCAGGCGCTGGTGGCGGAAGGTGGCGGGCAATTCTTCGTCACGATATTGAAGAACAGGTTTTCGCCCGCTCTTCGCCGCATGGTGGAGGAGGCTGGGATACCCGTCCTGGACGCGAGCATCGAGGGAAGAGAATACACACTCCTGCCGGATGACGGGCATCCGAACGCTCTTTGCAATCAGCTATACGCCGAACGGATACGCGACTTCCTGATCGCGAGAGAGACAGCGTAGCGCCGGGCGCGGCATGGGCTATTGGGCGATCGCAACGTGAAAACGATCCTTGGCGTCTCCGCGCTCTACCATGACGCCGCGGCCGCGGCGGTGGTCGACGGCCGGATCGTCGCGGCGGCGCAGGAAGAGCGCTTCAGCCGCCGGAAGCATGACCCGCGTTTCCCCGAAGCCGCGCTCGCCTACTGCCTGGAAGCGGTCGGCGGGGCGGGGCGGGTCGATGCGATCGCGTTCTATGAGGATCCCGCGCTTTCGCTCGCTCGGGTGGTCGAGAGCGCCGTCGACCTCGCCCCCGCCATGGGAGAGGTCTGGCCGGCGATCGCGGCCTCGCAGCTGGGCGAAAAGATCAATGTCCTGGAACGACTGACCCAGGCGGCGGGCGCGCGTGCGGCCGACAATGTGTTCATCGTCGATCACCACATGTCGCACCTGGCGTCGGCCTTCTATCCCTCGCCGTTCGAAGACGCGGCCATCCTCGTGGTCGACGGGGTTGGCGAATGGGCGACGACGACCATCGCCGACGGCTGTGGCCGGACCATCACGCCGGTGCGGCAGATTCACTACCCGCACTCGCTCGGCCTCTTCTACAGCGCCTTCACCTATCACTGCGGCCTGAAGGTTAACTCCGGCGAATACAAGCTGATGGGCCTGGCGCCCTACGGCGAGCCGCGGTTCGTCCAGGCGATCCTCGATCACCTGATCGATCTGCGCGCCGACGGCTCGTTCGCCCTGAACACCCAATACTTCGGCTTCATGACCTCAGAGGTTGCGACGAGCGCGCAGTTCGGCGAGTTGTTCGGATTGCCGAGGCGCCGGCCGGAAGCTCAGCTCTCGATTGCCTACATGGACCTGGCGGCCTCGGCCCAGGCTGTGCTGGATGAGGCGATGTTGCGCATCGCCCGCACCGCCCTCGCCGCGACCGGGCGGCGAAGCCTCTGCCTCGCCGGGGGTGTCGCGCTCAACTGCGTTACCAACGGCAAGCTCCTCCGCCAGCTGGAAGGGCTCGAGGACCTGTGGATTCAACCGGCGGCCGGGGACGCCGGCGGCGCGCTCGGCGCCGCCCTGCAGGTGGCGCATCAACACTACGATTGCCCGCGACATGCCGGGCGTGGCGATGGACAGGACGGCAGCCTGCTGGGTCCGGCCTATTCGCCAGCGGAGATCGAGCGGGCCCTCGACGCCGCCGGCCTGACCTGGCGGCGCGAAGCGGACGGCCAGGCGCATGCCGATTGCGTCGCCCAGGCGCTCGCCGACGGCCTGATCGTCGGCCGCTTCGAGGGGCGGATGGAGTTCGGTCCGCGGGCGCTCGGCAACCGCTCGATTCTTGCCGACCCTCGCCGCGCCGACGGCCAAAGTCACATCAACAAGCGCATCAAGTTCCGCGAGAGCTGGCGTCCCTTCGCGCCGGCCGTACTGGCTGAACGGGCCGCCGAGTTCTTCGATCTGGACCAGGAGAGCCCTTACATGCTGCTCGTCGCCGGCCTGCGCGACGAGCTTCGCGTCCCGGTCGACTGGTCCGATTTCCGGGACGGAGACGGCGACATGATCAGGGTCGTCAATCAGCAGCGCTCGTCGCTGCCGAGCATCACGCACGTCGACTACAGCGCCCGCGTCCAGACGGTCGATGAGGCGCGCAATCCCGGCTTCCACAGCCTGCTCCGGCGGTTCGACGAACTGACCGGCTGCCCGGTCCTGATAAACACCTCGTTCAACGTGCGCGGCGAGCCTATCGTCTGCAGCCCCGACGACGCGGTCCGGTGTTTTCTCAACACCGGGATCGAGGTTCTGGCGATCGGGCCGTACATCGTTCTCAAGAGCGAGCAGGCGCCCGCGTTGAGGGCGATGGAGGGGAGCATGCAATTTGAACCGGACTGACCCCGCCCAGATCGACACCTTCCTCGCCGCTGTGATTCTGCCGCTGCACCATTTCAATGCGCGCAGGGGGGTCAGCTATCTGAACCTTACCCCGGAGGCCGAGAGTCTTTGGGGGCCGGTGATCTCGCGCACCGGCGGTGTCGAACGGATCCCCGCCGATCAGTGCGACGGAGCAGGCTTGCTCTGCCGACTTGGCGGCTATTGGGCGGCGCGGGGCGACAAAAGCCTGCCAAAGCTCGTGCCGCACCTTGTGTCATTGCGGCGTGAAATCATCGACGGGAGACCGGAGGACGCCGAAGACGGTGGCGTGAGCGATTTTGTCTACCCGTTGTTCTGAGGCGCGCTGGCCGGACAGCGGTCGCGTTCCGCGTCCCCTCCCCCTGACGCCCCCGCGAGAAGATTGATCACTGCTGCGCGTTTTCCCAAGGAAACGGGAGATCGGGCAGCCCCAGGCCCAGGAAGCCACATAACTGCGGCCAGCCCTCGCCCTCCACGACCCTGAACTCGAGCAACTTGTCGGCGGGCTTGTCGGCGAAGAAATGCCGCACACGCTGTTCAAAGCGGACGTAGGCTGCCTCGAGCCCGGCTTTGTGCATGTACAATGCCCAGTCCGCCTCCGCTCGGGCGGCCATGTAGGGGGCTTGCTCGCGACCCAGCACACTCGCCAGTTCGCTTAGGTTGCGAGCGCCGGTCGAGCGAAGTTGCCTGTGCCGCAAAGAGGCGGCCCAAGCCTCGACTGGACGCGACGTCCAGATAAAGCGGGCGTTGGGGTAGAGGTAGTATAATTGCTCGAAGCGCTGTGCGACCGGAGAATCGGCGCTGGCTCCAAACATATAGATATCGATATTGTCTATTATTTGGAAGGTAATCGGATTTTGCCAGTGAGCGCAGTCTATGTCGAGGGTGAAGAGCGCCTCGGTCAGAGTGGTTGTGCCTGTCCTGCCAAGACCAATTCCGAATATCTTTGGCTCTGAGTAGACGTCTGCTTTTAGTTTTCCGGCGCGCTCGCAAACTCTTTGCATCACCAGGTGCGTGCGAGGATCTCCCACCTCGTCGCCCTTCATCTCGAAAACTGCCCGGAACTCGGCGAAGCGCTCCAGCGCCAGCAATAGGCGTAGCTCGAGTTCCGACGCCAATTTTGCATTCCGGTCGACGACCGATGCGGGCGAGGCGCGAACGAACGCCAGCAAATCCGCCCAGAAAGGCCCACGCGACCCCTTCTCGACGAGCATGGGAATGCATCGGAAGAAGGAGTCGGCGTCCGCCAGAGTGTCCAGCCTTCCGGCGCACGCCTGCAACTCGGCGGCAGCCGCAGAGCTATCTCCCAGTTCAGTCAGGGCCTGGACGCCGGCAAGCCGGCTCGCCGTGTCGGGCCGCCCACTCAGGTTCTGCCGGACATACTCCTTCAGATCGCGCACCTGTTCGGGCGAGCCGCCGGTCATGGCCCAGTTGTCCAGCGCGGCGCGCACGCGCGCTAGTTTGAATTCGGCCTGGTCCGGACAATCCTCCGTCAGGCTCGCCAGAACCCGCTCCGCATCGGCGTACCGGCCCAGCCGGACAAGCGCCGTCGCCAGCGATCGCGACCACCACGGAGTCGCCTGGGCCCTGTAGGACCGTATCGCCGTCTCCCACAGCGCGGCCGCCTTGTTCCAGGCGCGGCGGCGCATCGCCGAGCGGGCGAGGCCGATGGTCCCGGCTGGCCGATCGGCATGGTCGCGGGCGAGAGACTCGAACGCCGTTTCAGCTTCCTCAAGCCGGTCAAGATTCAGCAAGGCCTCGGCGCGCTGACCAAGCCATCCCGCGTCGGGACCAAATCGCGCCAAAACGGTCTCCGCGCGCGATAGCGCCTCCTGCCAGCGGCCGGCGTCAGCAGGTTCCTGGGCCCAGTCGCGCCACGCCCGGGGCGTCGGAAACTGAGGTTCCCGACGGGGTGTTTCTGGGGTCGGTGATTTGTCAGCACTCGCTATAGGCTAACCCTCCGGCATCCGTCGGTGCAGACGCGGTAATCGCTGTCCTCGATGCCAGGCTCGAGGTCAACGTTCCGGGCCTACAGATGAGCCAGCATCGCCTCGACGCGTCTTTCCCACGAGAAAGTCGCCAGCCTCTCGTGAGGTACGACGGCGCGCGGCGAGGCCAGCCGTTCCTCGATCGCGGTGATGAAATCATCATGATTGTGGCGGATGGCGATCAGATCAGCCACCTCGCCGATATTCTCGACGGGCGTGCTGACGACCGGCGCCCCGGCCGCCAGATAATTGTAGAGTTTCAGCGGATTCATCGACTCCGTCATAGCGGTCCGCAGGTGGGGCATGATCGCGACGTCGAAGGCGCTGATCCATGACCGGCTCTCATCATAGGGGACCGGGCCGGGCAGATGTAGACTGGGACACGCTTTCACCCAATCCGGCACCCGGCTTTCCTCAAACGGCCCGGCCAGGACGATGCTCCAGGATGGCCTCCCTTCGGAGATGACGCGCAGAAGCTCCCAATCTATTCGCTCCCGCAGATTGCCCATGTAGCCGACGATGGGCCGCGGCAAAGAGCCAAGCGCCGCTGGCGCGGCGACCCCATCTGAATCGGCGTGGATTTCTGCGCCGTTCGGGATCACGCGAATATCGGCTCGCGCCCAGGCGAACCGCTGCCGATTGCGCTCGCAATTGGTGAACACCCGATCGGCGACGCCCAATAGCTGCGCATATTGCGTTTGCAGAAGGGCTCGCTGTTCGTCGGAGTTCGGCCAAGCCCGTTGATCGTCGATCAAGTCGACGACAATGCTTTGAAAGCCTAGGCGCTGCTGCACCTCCAGGAATCCTCTGACCACTGGACAGACCCAGGCAATGGTCCGAGTCGGGTCTAGTCCTGCGTCGCGCAGCGATCGTTCGACGAACGTTGCGTAATCGTTGCTTGGGTCAAGACATCTCCCAGCGAAGCTATCGTTACACCCGACATTGCCGCGACTGATGAACACGCGGCGGTCCAGGCGCGGTAGGTCTGCAAGACCTAAGGCGCGGTCAATCGTTTGTTTTAGTTGGGCGGCGGCGACAGAGCGACTGCCAAGCTTTGCGGCGCTCACCATATTTCGAAGATCGGTCAGCGTCAGCATGCCGTCAAAATGAATAATCCGTCTGACATGATCTGATTTAAGAAGATATTTTACCACCATGTCCGATCTTCGACCGAACAATCCGGAATCGTTTTGCTTCCAAAAGAAGGCGATATCGACTTTTTTGTCTAGACTACCGCACATTGAATTGCGCCACGCGAAGTTCGGCGATTTTGGCCTGCGCGGCGCGCGTCTCCGCCAGGAGCTCCGAAAGGGCGGACGATACCTTTGTGCTGCGCAGATCGAAGTGTCTTGATGCTTCCTCGATCGCCAAGGCCAGCCGGGGCCGATTGACGGCGAAGCTGAATTCTTCCTCGAAGACGCGGATTCGGTGCTCGCGAAGCGGTTCGGATACGGCCTCCCTCCGCACCGTCGCCAGATACTCCGCGAACTCGACGCCGTTGATCAAATCCACGGCGCCCTTCAAGGCGATGTCGCGGAACGGCGGCGCGTCGGTCGCCACGGCGCGCACGCCGTATTGCAGCGCGTCGGAGAGCTTGGCCGGGATCTGCGTGCTCGATATTTCTGCTCCGACATTCTGCAATATCGGAACCAGATCGGCCGCGGCCAAGAACCCGCCCAGCTTGCCCAGATCGAACGGTCCCAGAACGATGACCTGCTTTCCAAGTCCGCTCGCCTTGATTTCACGTTCGACCTGTTCGTCAAGCGAACCGGCCAGCAAGAGTTTCACGCTAGGGTCAGCGTTGGCTCGAAGGGCATCAAGGACATTCGATAAGCCTTTGTGGGGCCGCGCCGTCCCGACGAACGCGATCACGAAGTCCGTCTCGGCGAGGCCAAGGCGTCTGCGCGCCCGCTCACGATCCGCCCGTGGGGCCGCCTCATCGCGAGCGTGACGCACCACACGGCCTGAGAAGCGCGTTTGCAGGGACGGGTTGGAAACCGTTATCGCGTCGGCGACATCCAGGCGCCGATAGGCCAGCTCGGTGCCGATAGCGCCGTATGGCTGCTCAATCAGCTCGCGCTCATCGTCGCCCGACGATCGTCGACTGGTGAAAACACGGTCGTCCTCATCGATGTCGATCATGATCGGACACCGGCTCTGTTCGGCAATTTGCAAGCCAAGGATCAGGCCGGGGAGTCGAGGCTTGCAGATCGCCACCAGATCATAGGTCTGCGCCAGGGCAAGCCGCGCACCCTCGCGCCAGACATCGAGCAGGGTCGCGGGCTGGAACGACCTCACGCTCAGGCCTTGGCGCTGCAGAGGTGTCCACAGGTCGCCGCCGAAGGCGGCCCAGGTGGGACCGATCAGTTCGACGTCCCAGTCGGGCGCGAGAAGCTTGCAATATACATAGGCACGTCCGGCGGGATTGTGCCCGAGGTCCCAGCAAACTACGGCGGCCCGCTTCCGACCAAATTCTCTCTCCGGCGGCGTGAAGACTTGCGGCCGCGGCTTCAGGCGCTCGAAGCGGACACGTACCGGCGAGCCTTCCAGCTCATCCACGCCGGGCCCGGCATAAATAGACAGGACGCGAACCGCGCCGTCGGCAAAGCGGTCAGGAATAGCGAAGGAAAACCCACGCGTCGTTGGGCCATCGGCGCCGTCATCCCGATAGATATCAGCGAGGGCGGTCCCAATCAGCTTATCGTCTTCATAGATGCTGACAAAACCAGCGCCATCTGGCGGGTCCGCCAAGGCGCTCCATCCGACGATCTTCCCGTCGCGAACGTATTCTACGCCGCCCCGAAGTTTCATCTTGAATCGAGGTCGATCACACGATCACAGTGACTCAGGCGAATTTGTTGCAGCATGGACATATTGATCGCGCGGACGTCAAGAGCTAGCGCTTCGCGTTCAACGCGCGGGCGCCCCGCCCGAAGTGTTAATTGACGCGATTATTTGATCTCCAAGGCGCGCAACGGTGAAAGCCCCGTGCGAGGAGCTGGCGGCCCACGGGAACATGCGTGCACGCGGCGCACCGTCGCGGTCGGACGATCGAGACCTTTGAGCTGCGACGTCTAAATGAGGGGAGAGAGAAGTATGAACGCAGACGCAGTAGATCGGCCCGCCGGCGCCGTCGATGCTCAGGATGTTTGGAACATCTATAATCTCGTCCTCAGACGCGACCCCGAATTGAGGACGGCTATCCAGGCACGGGTTGGACGGCCAATCAAGGATGTATTCGAAGAGTTTTTGAAATCTTCGGAATTTTCCTCGAAAGTCCTGTCTGCTATTGCAAATAAGAATTCCAACCTCGTGCCATATACAGGAACGATGAGCTTCGGACATCTGCTCGTTTGGGCTCGCGCAAGGCTGCCTGTACGGTCTGAGCTGCGAGAGCGATTGCTCCACGCGCGATCATGGGCCGAACTCGACGAAATGCTGTTTCTCGATCCCGAACTGCGCCGTCATTTGCCGCAACTCGAGACCGGAGGGGGTGGAGCGGCCACCCCGCCCGTCCCGGGCTGACGCGCGATCCGCCCTCCCCATCAAGGGGAAGCTGAGGCTCTACGCCCCCTCCAGCCGCAGGCGTTCGAAGGCGATGTTCTTGATGCGGTCGCGATCCAGGTAGAGCTGCTGGATCGGCTCGTCCGTCTCGGTCTCGATGCGCTCGACGCCATGTTTGGTGACCAGCAGGTAGAAAAGAATGCAGTCGCTGAGCAGGACCGAGGTGATCTCTTTCTGGGCGTTGACGGTGAGGTTGGCGACGGCGCCCTCGTAGCCGACGACCGAGCCGTCGTTCTGCACATCGCTGAGCACGTGGGCGAGAATGACCTCATTGGCGCTCCTCGCCACGGCGACCTCGTTCAGCCAGCCGTAGAGCACGCCGCGCAGCGCGCCGGCGATGGGCTGGAAGCCCGCCGCCAGACGGGTGAGCGCAAACGCGGCGAAGGTGACGACGAGCAAGGTCCCGAGGATCGCCAGGCCGTCCGGGGTCGGGATCGGCCGCCTGGCGAAGACGAAATCGGCCAGGACCGCGTAGGCGTTGGGATGAAACCAGACCACCATGCAATTGCCCAGGCGGGCGCAGGCCAGGTCCTGCAGGGTCAGGACCAGGGCGCCGGAGAAGTGGGCGACAAGGGCGCCGGTGGTGATGATCGTGAGGGTGAGGATCGAGCCGGGCGGCGGCGGCGGCGATCTGACCGGACCGACATCGCCGGCGTGGAAGATGGCGGCGTAGGCGGCGAGACCCGGTGCGAGCAGCAGCAGGCCGAGGACGAGGCCTAGGCTGATCTCACCCAATGTCCGGAACGCTGTCGGGCGCCGGCGCCTCGGCGACTCCTTCGGGAGCCGGCGGGCTGAGCGGCGCCACCAGAACGCCGTCGTCGCCACGATGCGCGGCCTGGCGCACGGCCGACCAGCTGAAACCGTAGTTCCTGAACACTTCGCTGGCGGTCTTCAGGGAGGCGTCGGAGTTGAGTTTCATGGAGGGAATATGGCGTGTTTCGGGGTGCGGTCCAAGGGCTTGGGGGTCCACATGCAGTTCACCACCAAGCCCACAAAGCTCGCCAAGAAGGATGAAACGCCTTCGTGCTCTTCGTGTCCTTGGTGGTCGAACCCGAAGCATCTTCCTCCCCATCATGCGGAGGGAGGGAGGTATTGAGTCCTGTCTCCTCCCCCTTTGGGGGAGGCGATCGCATATGGCCCACAACCAACCCTACCGTCATCGCCGGGCGTCAGTCCCGGCGATCCATGCACACCGAGGGTCGGGTGGCCATGCTGGCATGGCCACGAAGCGACCTCGTCAATGCAGCCGCTCGAACAGATCGTCCCAGTGCGGATTGGCCTGCTCGATCAGATTGAGCTTCAATTCGCGCTTGTACTTCTTGATCGATTTTTCGCGCTAGATCGCCTCGACGATCAGCTCATGTGGCTCGTACCAGACCAGGCGCTTGAGACCGTAGGTTGCGGTGAAGCCGGGAAAGGTCCCGTCGATGTGCTGGGTGACACGGGTGATCAGATCGGAGGTCACACCAACGTAGAGCGTGCCATGCCGCCGATTGGTCATCATGTAGACGCTGATAAACGGCCGGTGCGCCATGCCTGAACCTTCACCGTCCAGCGCGGTCGGCAAGGCGTTTGTCCCGAAGGCCATGCCGTGACCGCGGAGCGCGGCCACACCCACGTCGGCGTTCATGGATCGCCGGGACTGACGCCCGGCGATGACGGTAGGAAAAAGGCAAGGCGGCGGGGAGATCGCTCGGCCATGTGCGATAGCCCTGCTCCATGAGGGGGGAGTACGGCCCCCCGGGTCCGGCCAAAGGCCGGCCCGAGGACAGGCTCCGTCCGGGAGGGGGGATCGGACCGCGAAGCGGAGGCGCGGAGCAGCCAAACGCCGGCGCTTCCGACCCCCCTTCGTCCCGGAGTTTACCCCGGGGCGGGCCGCGCCAGCGGCGCGACCCGGGGGGACACTTCCCCCCTGTGAGGGGGGAAGAGAGCGTCGGAGCGTTCTATTCTGCGGCCTTAACCGAGGTGGGGGGGACGCGGGCGTATCTCGGGGTGATCAGGCGGCCGAGGAGGGGGGCGATCCAGCGCTCGAAGTCGTCGATGAACTCGTAGACCACCGGCACCAGCAACAGCGACAGGACCGTCGAGGTGATCAGGCCGCCGATGACGGCGATGGCCATGGGCTGGCGGAACTCCGAGCCCTTGCCGAGGGTGAGGGCGGTCGGCAGCATGCCGGCCATCATGGCCACGGTGGTCATGACGATCGGACGGGCCCGCTCGCGGCAGGCCTCGATCAGAGCCTCGCGCTGGCTCTTGCCCTCGCGCTCGCGCTCGATGGCGTACTCGACCAGCAGGATGGAATTCTTGGCGGCCAGGCCCATCAGCATCAGGAAGCCGATGAGGGAGGGGATCGAGAGGGCGCTGTCGGTCATCATCAGGGCGAGCAGGGCGCCGCCGACCGCGGTCGGCAGGGCCATGAGGATGACGATCGGCTTCAGGAAGCTGCGGAACAGCAGCACCATGACGGCGTAGACGAGGCCGATCCCCGAGACGATGGCGGTCAGGAAGCCGACGGCCAGCTGGTTGTTGGCCTTCTCCTGGCCCTCGGCCGAACGCCCGACGCCCGGCGGCAGGTGCTTGATGATCGGCAGCTTGTTGACCTTGGCCTCGGCGTCGCCGCTCTGCAGGCCGCCGGTGGTGTCGGCGATGATGGTGATGTTGCGCTGGCGGCCGACGCGGTTGATCACCGCCGGACCAGCCTGGAAGTCGACGTCGGCGACACTGCCCAGCGTCGTGACGCCGCCGGAGGCGGTGGGCAGGCGCAGGTTCTTGATCACCGACAGGTCGGTGCGATCGGCGATCGGCAGGCGGACGCGGACCGGGATGCGCCGCTCGCCCTGGTCGAGCTTGGAGACGTTGGCGTCGATGTCGCCGGCGGTGGCGATGCGGGCGGCGTCGGCGATGGTCTGGACCGAGACGCCGAGGCGGGCGGCCTCGTCGGCCCGCGGGCGGACCACCAGCTCGGGATTGGGCGGCTGGGCGTCTGGACGGGGATCGGAGAGGCCGGGAACGGTGCGCATCTCGCGCTCCAGCTCGAGGGCGGCGGCGTCGAGGTTCTCGCCGCTTTCGCTGGTCAGGATGATCTGGACGTCGGCGACGCCGAAACCGGAGGTGTCGAAGTTCAGCCGCGCGTCCGGAATTTGCCGCAGCAGGGGCCGCAGACGGTCACGGATCTGCTCGACGCGGGCCTTGCGGTCGGGCTTGAGGATGGCCGCCACGGCGCCCTGGTTGGTGCCGGCCGCGCCGGAGATGCCGCCGCCCGGACCGGAAGAGACGTTTTGGCCGCCCATCTGGGTGTAGACGTGCGCGGTCTCGGGCTGCTTGGCGAGCAGCGCCTGGAGTTTGTCGGTCACCACCTTCATGTCGGCGAGGGTGGCGCCCGGCGGGCCCTGGACGTTGATGTAATAGTAGTTGGGATTGCCCTCCGGCTGGACGCCCTTCTTGATCGGGCCGAACAGAGCCATCGAGGCGATGAAGATGATCAGGCCGATCACCGCGGCGATCCAGCGGTGGTCGAGGGCCCAGTTGAGCGGGCCGGTGTAGAACCGGGGCAGCGGCCGACGCTCGTGCGGGGTCTTGGGCTTGAGGAAATAGGCGGCCAGGAGCGGCGTCAGCAGGCGGGCGACGACCAGGGAGAACAGCACCGCCACCGAGACGGTGAGGCCGAACTCCTTGAAGAACTGACCGGGAATGCCGGGCATGAAGGCGACTGGGAAGAACACCGCCACGATGGCGAAGGTGCAGGCGACCACGGCCAGGCCGATCTGGTCGGCCCCCTCCATGGCGGCGTCGTAGGGACGCATGCCGACGAAGACGCGCTTTTCGATGTTCTCGATCTCGACGATGGCGTCGTCGACGAGGATGCCGATGACCAGGGTGAGGCCGAGCAGGGTCACCACGTTGAGGCTGAAGCCGACGAGATTCATGAACAGGAAGGTCGGGACCAGCGAGACCGGCATGGCGATGGCGGTGATGGCGGTGGCGCGCCAGTCGCGCAGGAACAGCCAGACGACCAGCGCGGCCAGCGCCATCCCCTCGAGCAAAGTGTGGACCGTGGCCGAGTAGCCGGCCCGGGTCTGGTCGACGCGCGAGACGATCTTGTGGACGACGAGGCCGGGGTTCTTCTTCTCGAGCGTCTGGATGGTGGCGTCGACCGAATCCTCGACCGAGACCTCGCTGCCGTTCTTGGTCTTGCTGACTTCGAAGCCGACCACCGGCTTGCCATCGAGCAGGGAGAAGGTGCGCACCTCGGCCGTACCGTCGCCGACATCGGCGACGTCGGAGAGCTTCACGAACCGGCCGCCGGGGGTGGGGATGGTGATGTTGCGGATGGCGTCGACGCTGGTGGCGGCGCCGAGGACGCGCATGTTCTGTTCCGCCCCGCCGATGGTCGAGGTGCCGCCCGGGATGTCGACGTTCATCGTCGTCAGGGCGTCGTTGACCTGGCTGGCGGTGAGCCCCTGGGCGGCCAGGCGGGCCGGGTCGAGCAGCACGTTGATCTCGCGGTCGACGCCGCCGATGCGGTAGACCTGGGCCACCCCCGGCAGCCCCTGGAGCGTGCGGGCGACGGTGTCGTCGACGAACCAGGAGAGGTCGGCCTCCGACATGTTCGGGGCCGACACGGCGTAGGTGATGATCGGCTGGCTATCGACCTCCAGCCGCTGGATGACCGGCGGATCGACCTCGCGCGGCAGGGTGTTGCGGATCTGGTCGATCTTGGAGCGGACGTCCTCGGTGACCTTCTGGACGTCCTGGCCGAGCTCGAAGGAGATGATGGTGATCGACGAGCCCTGGGTCACGGTGGAGTCGATCGACTCGACGTTGTTGAGGCCGGTGAGGGCGTTCTCGACCGGCCGGGTGACCTGGTTCTCCATCTCGGCCGGCGCGGCGCCGGCCCGCGTCACCTGAACCATCACGGCCGGGAATTCGATGTTGGGGTACTGTTTGATCGGCAGGGCGAAGTAGGACAGGAACCCGGCCAGGCAGGCGGCGATGAAGATCACCGCCACCGGAATCGGATTCTTGATCGCCCAGGCGGAGATGCGGAGCTGGGTGCCTCCGGCGCCTGTGGGCAAGGGTGTCGGCAATTTCACCATCGCCGGCTCACGACCCCGGCGTGGTGCGGACGAAATCGCCCGGCACGATCATGGAGCCGGCCTTCTCGACCACCCGGACCCCGGCCGGCGGTCCCGTGACCAGCTCGACATAGCCGCCGCCGCGCTGGCCGGTGGTGACCGGGACGCGCTCGACCTTGCTGTCGGCGCCGACCACCATCACCGAGGCCCCCTCGGCGTCGTAGCGGACGGCCGATTCCGGCACGGCGCTGGCCGAGCGCGTGAAGCCGAGGAAGCTGGCGGTGGCGAAGCCGCCGCTGCGGATGTTGGGCTGGATCGGCAGGGCGATGCGCACCTTTCCGAGCTTGGTCGAAGGATCGATGGCCGGACTGACCAGGCGCACCGTTCCCTGGACCTGCGATCCGTCCGCCAGGGTGACCATGGCCTTGTCACCGGCATGGATCTTGTCGAGGGCATCCTCGCTCACATCGGCAGCCAGTTCCACCTGTCCGTCGCGGGCCAAGCGGAAGAGGGGGGTCGAGCCGCCGGTGACGTCGCCGAAGCGGACATCGCGCTCGATGATCAGGCCGCTGAACGGGGCCCGCACGACGGTCAGGGCCTCGCGGGTCCTGATGTCGTCGGCGGCGGCGACCTGGGCCTTGGCCTGGGCGCGGGCGGCGGTGGCGGCGAAGCGCCGCTGGTCGATCTGCTCCTTGGAGAGCAGGCCCTCGTTGTCGAGGCCCTTGACGCGGTTGGCCTGCTCGTCGGCCTGGTCGGCCAGGGCCGCCTGCTGGGCGGCGAGGGCGTTCTGCTGGTTGAGCTGGGCGCGCAGCAGCACATCGTCGAGCTGGGCGAGCGGCTGGCCCGCCTTCACCCAGCTGCCGACGTCGGTCAGCACGCTGGAGACGCGGTAGCCGGTGAGCTGCGGGAAGATGGCGACGTCTTCGCGCGGCAGCAGGACGCCGGACGCCGCCAGGCCGCCGGAGATCTCCCGCGGCTCGACCTGGACGACGCTGACGGTGCGGGCCTGGTCGCGCGGGTTCTCGGTCGGCTTCTGGGCGCAGGCGGCCAGGGTCACGGCGAGGACGCCGGCGAGGCAGGCGCGGGCGGCGATATTGACCCGTCGCCCACCTTTCGCTGCGTCATCCCGGCCGTAGCGCGCCAGCGCGAAGAGCCGGGACCCAGGGGCCGCCGGCAGGGCGCGCGCCGCCCCTGGGTCCCGCATCTCCGGGCGCTGCGCGCCCTGCGTGCGGGATGACGCAAGGGGGGTGGTGAATCCAGCGGACGCACGGGAGGAGGTGGAAGGAGCGTGCATCAGCGGGTCCTGATATCGGTGGAGGCCCAGCCGCCGCCGAGGGCCTTGTAGGTGGCGACGGCCTGGCGCAGGGCCGTCACGCGGGCCGAGGTCAGGGCCGAGCGGGTGGTCCGCCAGGATTGCTCGGCCGAGAGCGTGGCGGTGATGTCGTCGAGGCCCATGCGGTAGAGCCGGTCGGCGTCGTTGTAGGCGCGGTGGGCGCGGGTTTCGCCGTCATCGAGCACGCCGGCGGCGCGCTCGGCGGCGGCCAGGGTGACCAGGGCGTTTTCCGCCTCGCCGTAGGCGGTCTGGACGGTCTTCTCATAGGCGATGGCGGCCTGGGTGGTGCGGGCGTCCTCGGCCTTGGCCTGGTAGAGCAGCTGCGGAATGTTGAGCAGCGGCTGGCTGACGCTGCCGGCCAGGGTCCAGAGGCCGAGGCCGGTGGTCTGCTGCTGCGGGAACAGGGTAGGGGGCGGGCCTGGAATGAAGCCGACACCGGGCTGGGTGGTGCTGTTGGCCCCGAGCCCTGGCAGCAGGGTGAAGGTCGGGAAGAGCGCCAGATGACTGAGCTTGGCCGTGCCCGACTCGGCGCGGAATTTCTGCTCGGATTCGCGCACGTCCGGACGCCGCGCCAGGAGGTCGCCTGGCACCGCGGCCGGGATGGCCGGCGGGACGCTGACCTCGGCGTCGATCGGCAGATTGGCGGTGGGTTCGAACGGCCGGCCGACCAGGATCAGCAGCTGCCGCTGGGCGGCGTGGAGCTGGGCCTCGAGGGTCTCGACCTGGGCGTTGGCCTGGGAGAGGTCGCCGGCGATGCGGTCGGCGTCCGAGGCGGGGCCGAGGCCATACTTGGCTTTCGCCGTGGCGACCCGCTCGAGCTCGGACTCGATGCGGGCGGACTCGACGGCGTCGGCCAGCTGGATGGCGAGGCCGCGGGCGAGGAAATAGTTGTCGGCGACGCTGGCGGCGAGGCTGGCGCGCACACCCTCGATGTCGAAACGCGAGGCCAGGTAATTGGCCCTGGCGATCTTGCGCTGGGTGGCCAGGCGGCCGAACAGGTCGAGCTCCCAGGAGACGTTGAGGTTGACCTGGCGGACAGTGGTCACCCCGCCGATCGGGAACAGGTCGGTTGAGCTGCTGGCCCCGAGGTTGGAGGCGCTCTGACGACTGATCTGGCCCTGGATCTGGCCCTGCGGCAGGGTCTCGGCCACCCCACTGCCGGCCGTGGCGCGCGCCTCGAGGATGCGGGCCGCCGCCGTGCGCTCATCAGGACTGAGGCGGAAGGCCTCGTCTTCCAAGGCGTTGAGCCGGGGATCCTTGAACAGCAGCCACCAATGGTCGAGCTCGACCGCGGCGAGCGCCGCCCCGCCGCTGGCCCCGTCATAGGCGACCGGCATCGTCACCTTCGGCGGCTCCCGAAGGCTCCCGCAGGCGCTGACGAGCAGCGCGATGAGGATCGCGGCGCGTTTCATGTCGACGTCGAAAAACCCCTTGCCGCCCGCGCGCGATCCGCGTGTCGGGGCGGACATATCCCCGTTCGCACAATCAATCGCGGGCCGTGTTAACACTGTCAAATTAACCCTCGGTAAGGCGGTCATGACAGGCGAGATCCGTGTCGGCATAGGCGGTTGGACCTTCGAGCCCTGGCGAGGGAGCTTCTATCCCAGCGAGCTCAGGCAGAAGGATGAACTGAGCTGGGCCTCGCGCCGCCTAACCTCGATCGAGGTCAACGGCACCTACTATTCCGGTTTCGGACCCGCAACTTTTGCAAAATGGGCAGCCGAGACGCCGGACGGCTTCATTTTCACCTTAAAGGGCAACCGGTTCTGCACCAACCGCAAGGTGCTCGGCGAGGCGGGAGAATCGCTCGGCAAGTTCTTCGCCCAGGGGATCGGCGAGCTGGGCGACCGCCTGGGACCGATCCTGTGGCAGTTCGCCAACACCAAGAAATTCGACGCGGACGATTTCGCCCGCTTCCTCGACCTGCTGCCGCAGACGCTGGGCGAGCGGCGGCTGCGCCACGCGCTGGAGGTGCGGCACGCGACGTTCCAGGACGCGCGGTTCGTCGAGCTGGCCCGCGAGCGCGGCATGGCCATCTGCCTGGCCGACCACGAGGTCTATCCGCTGATCGAGGCGGCGACAGCAGACTTCGTCTACGCGAGACTGATGCGTGGCGACGAAGCCAACCCAGCTTGCTATCCGGCCGACGACCTCCTCGCCTGGCGGGACCGCCTGACAGCCTTCGCCGCCGATGGCCGCGATGTCTTCGCCTTCTTCATCAGCGGCGGCAAACCCCGCGCCCCGATGGGGGCGATGGCGATGATCGAGGCGCTGGGGGAGGTTTGATCCGCAGATTTCGCAGATGAACGCAGATTGATTTCGGGGATAGCCAGCGCGGAAGCCGCCGGCGGCAGATTCCTTTCGCGCGCCAGAGGCGCGCAAGAAAACGTTCTCGAAACACCGCTGTAGGCCGCTGCGCATCCTGGTCTGCGAAGCTCATCTGCGCCATCAATCGGCGTTCATCGGCGAAATCTGCGGATAACCGAGGACGCGAGCGCGCCAACGCGCCGACGCTTGACGCCCCTTGCGGAAGGGACGTTCGATGGGCGCAACCACAAGGGAGGCGCGTGATGACGCCGGACGATCTGATGTTCCGCCCCGGCCTGATGGCCGGCCACCGCGTCCTCGTCACCGGCGGCGGCACCGGGCTCGGCAAGGTGATGGCCGAGGCGCTGGTGATGCTGGGGGCCGAGGTCTACATCTGCGGCCGGCGCGGCGGCGTGCTCGAGGAGACCGCCAAAGAGCTGATGGACGCCCATGGCGGCAAGGTCGTCCCCATCGCCTGCGACATCCGCGTGCCCGAGGCCATCCATGAGATGACCGATCAGATCTGGGCCGACGGGGCGCTGACCGGCCTGATCAACAACGCCGCCGGCAACTTTATCAGCCGCACCGAGGATCTCTCGCCGCGCGGCTTCGACGCCATCGCCAACATCGTCTTCCGGGGCTCGTTCTTCGTCACCCTGGACTGCGGCAAGCGCTGGATCGCCGAAGGCAAGAAGGCGTCGGTGCTGTCGATCCTGACCACCTGGGTGTGGAGCGGCGGCCCGTTCACCGTGCCCTCGGCGATGTCAAAGGCCGGCCTCAACGTCATGACCCAGTCGCTGGCCGTCGAATGGGGCCACAAGGGGATAAGGTTCAACGCCATCGCGCCGGGGCCCTTCCCGACCGAAGGCGCCTCGGCCCGGCTCAATCCGGGGGCGGGTGGATTCAGCGGCCAGCCGAACAATCCCATGCACCGCATTGGCGAAATGCCCGAGCTGGCCAATCTGGCCGTCTACCTGCTGCATCCGCTGTCGGAGTACGTGAACGGCCAGACCATCGCCATCGACGGCGGGGCCTGGAACGCCGGCGGCGGCGGGTTTTCCGGCCTGCACGCCTGGGACGACGAGCGGTGGGCTGAGGCCAAGGCGGCGATCCGCGGCGCCAACGACGCCGACCGCGCCAAGCGGACGGTGTGACACTCGACGCGCCCGTCTCGCGAAAAGATGCCGGCGAGACGCCGGCGCTACGTGCGGTCCACGCCAACGAACGTTGGTATGAGTGCGGTTCATTCCGGCCGCCGAATGCTCTAGACATTCGCCGATGAGCGAAGTCCTCGACATCCAGACGGGCAAGCGGGAGCTGACCAAGGCGACCAACCGCCAGACCATCCTCAACGCGGCGCGGGTGGTGTTCGGCGAGCTCGGCTTCGACGCAGCCACGGTGCGCGACATCATCCGCCGCACCAACCTGTCGGTCGGCGCGTTCTATAACTACTACCGCTCGAAAGAGGAGGTGTTCGACGCCCTGGCCGACGACGGGGCGCGGCGCTTCCGGCCGATCCTGCACGCCCAGGCGGCCAAGGCGACCGACTTCGAATCCTATCTGCGGGCGGCGGTGCGAGCCTATTTCGACTTCATCGCCGAAGAGCATTCCGACCTCGCCGCCTTCGGGATGGCGCGGCGGGAGGTGGCCCATCCGCGCACCGACACGCCGGAGATGATGGCCGTTTACGCCGAGGTGCGGCAGGCCCTGGCCGACGTCCTCGACCGCGGCCTCGCGCCCAAGGTTGACCTCGACTACCTGGCGACGAGCTGCATCGCCGTGGCCCGCGAGGTCGGCGACCAGATGCTGATCCGCGAGCATGTCGACGTGGCCGGCGCGACCGAGTTCGTCGTCCGCCTGATCCTGGGCGGCGTGCGCGCCCTGCCCGGCGCCGGGGGCTGAGGCGGGTGGCGGACCCCGCCTTCCAACGCCTGCAACTACGCCTGATGCTGTCGCTGCCGGCGGCGGCCCTGCGCGGGCTGGCGGGCGGCGGCGTGGTTTATCTCGGCGGCCGCACCCTCGACCCGAGATTGCAGTTCTTGGCCGCCCAGAGCCGCGGCGCGCCGCCGTTCTCGTCCCTGACCCCGGAGCAGGCGCGCGGCGGCGCGGCGGCGATGACCGCCGTGCTCGGCGGCAAGCTGGAGCCGGGGGTGCGCGTCGAGGCGATCGAGATTCCGGGGGTCGAGGGGCCGATCGCGGCTCGAGCCTATCGCCCGACCGGGCAGGATGGGGCCGCGCCGTTGATGGTCTTCGCCCACTTCGGCGGCGGGGTGATCGGCGATCTCGACACCTGCGAGGCGTTCTGCTCGATCCTGGCCGGCGTGGCGCGCTGCGCGGTGCTGTCGGTCGACTATCGGCTGGCCCCCGAACACCGCTTCCCCGCCGGGCTCGAGGACGTACTGGCCGCCTGCCGCTGGGCGCGGGAGAACGCCGAGCGGTTTGGGGCGCCCACGGGGCGGATCGCGGTCGGCGGCGATTCCATGGGCGGCAACTTCGCCGCCGTCGTCTGCCAGGAATTCCGGCGGACCGGAGAGCCGCAGCCGGCCGTGCAGCTGCTGATCTACCCGGCTCTCGATGTGGCGGCCGAGGGCGGCTCGATGGAGACTTACGGCGAGGCCTGGCCGCTGTCGCGCGACACCATGGAGTGGTTCATGGGCCACTACATGAACCCCGGCGACTCGCCGGACGACCCCAGGCTCTCCCCCGGCCGGGCGGCCGACCTGACGGGCCTGGCCCCGGCGGTGATCGCGACGGCCGGTTTCGACCCGCTGCTCGACCAGGGCGAGGCCTATGCCCGCCGGCTCGGCGAGGCCGGCGTTCCCACCCGCTACAAGCGCTATGACGCCCTCGCCCACGCCTTCACGGCGATGACCGGCGTCGTCGCCCCGGCCGACGCCGCCTGTCGGGAAATCGCCGGCCTGGTGCGCGAAGCCTGGAACGCCTGATGCGGGCCCTGGTGGTCGAGGCCCTGGCCCCCGACTACGCCGGCTGTGCGCTGCGCGAGATCGAGACGCCGACGCCCGGTCCCGGCGAGGTGCGGGTGCGCGTGAAGGCGGCGGCGGTCAACTTCCCTGACCTGCTGCAGACCCGCGGCGAATATCAGCACAAGCCGGCGCTGCCGTTCGTTCCCGGCCTGGAATGGGCCGGCGAGGTCGATGCGGTCGGCGACGGTGTCACGGCCTGGAAGGCGGGCGACGCGGTGGTCGGCGGCGGCCGCGCCTTCGCCGAGTTCGCCGTCGCCGCGGCGGCGAGTCTCAGCGCCAAGCCGGCGCGTCTCAGCTTCGCCGAAGCGGCGGCCTATGGCGCGGCCTATCTCACCGCCTACGTTTCGCTGGTGCGGCGGGCGCGGGCCGAGCCGGGAGAATGGTTGCTGGTCCATGGCGCGGCCGGCGGCGTCGGCCTTGCCTGCGTCGATCTCGGCAAGGCGCTGGGCCTGAGGGTGATCGCCGCCTCGGCCTCGGACGAGAAACTGGCGGTTGTCCAGCAGGCCTACGCCCCCGACGCGGTGGTCAATGTCACCGGCGGCTTCCGCGACCAGGTCAAGGCGGTCACCGGCGGCCGCGGGGCCGACATCATCTTCGATCCGGTCGGCGGCGACGTCTTCGACGAGAGCGTGCGCTGCATCGCTTTCGACGGACGGCTGCTGGTGGTGGGGTTCACCTCGGGAAGGATCCCGACCGTGTCGGTCAACATGCCGCTGATCAAGGGCTTCTCGGTGATGGGCGTGCGAGCCGGCGAGTATGGCCGGCAGTTCCCCGAGCGGGGGGCCGAGAACCGCGCCGCCATCTGGGGCCTGGCGGCGGCGGGCAAGACTCGCCCACGCGTCCATGCCGAGCTGCCGCTGGCGCAGTGGCGCGAGGCCTTCGAGCTGCTCGCGAACCGCGAGGTGATCGGCAAGGCGGTGATCCGGCCGGATTTGTAGTGCCGCCTGGTTGCAGACGAGACGCCCGCGTTACGTGCTCAGTCGGGGGCGATCAGCGAGAGCTTGGGGAAGTAGGTGCGATACCGAGCGGCGTCCCGCGTCAGCAGCTGGTACCCGGCCACGGCCGCGTGGGCGCCGATGAAAAAGTCTGGGAGGGGAGAAAGCCTGGATCCGCCGCGCTTGCGGTATTCCAGGTGGAATTTTCCGGCCAGAAACGCCGCCTCATATGGAACCGACTCACGCCCGTAGAGGTCAGGCGGCAGTATGGTGTCGACTTCTTCCATGCTGGAATATCGAACCGAGACTTCAGCAAACACGATTGGATTGATCACCAGGCGAAAGCGGTTCGTGGCGGCCGTCAACGCTCCCGACGACCACCCGGCCCAGCGCTGGTCCCTAGACAGCACATCGATAAGGACATTGGAGTCGACCAGGACGGCGGTCACCCAATCATTCGCCGCGCGTCAGCGCCATGATCTCGTCGGTGGTCATCTTGATGTCGCCGGGGTGAGCGCGCAGGAGCGCGACAGCCCGTTCGCCGCGGCTAATTCCGCGTCCGCTCACAGCGCGAACGATGCTCACGACCTTGCCGTCGTACTCGAAGTCGACCTCCGTCTCCGGCAGCAGACCCGCCTGCTCGCGGATGTGGACCGGAATGGTCACCTGACCCTTGGATGTGATGCGCATGGCGGCGCTCCCTACTCTTACCGGTAAGAGTAAGAGATATTGCGGCGCACTCCAAGGCGCTGATTTGGCCGGAGGTGAACGTAGCGCCGCCGTCCCGGCGGCATGTTGCCGGCGAGGCGCCGGCGCTACCCGCCCTTCCGCCACTCATAGAGCACGTCCGGCTCGCGCTCCTCGTTCCCGGATCCGTCGGTCTCTTCGATGACGACGAAGCCGTTGCGCTCGTAGAAGCGGCGGGCGGCGGTGTTTTTCTGGAAGGTCCAGAGGCGCACGTTGGTCTGGCCGTTCAGCGCGACGGCAAGGAGCGCGCGGCCGAGGCCCTGGCCCTGATGGCCGGGCAGGACATAGAGCTGGTCGATCCAGCCGTCCCGGAAGGCGACGAAGCCGACGAGTCGTTCGCCGTCCTGAGCGCCCCAGACTTCACATTCGTCGAACACCCGGTCGCGGAAATAGCCCAGATCTTCCGCCGGCGTGTGCAGGCCGGCGAGCCATGGCAGGCGGTCGTCGAAGGACGCCCGGTGAACGAGCGCCGCCTCGGCCATGTCTTCGCGGGTGAGGCGCCTCAGTCGAACAGCTTCATGGTCAGGTAGGACATGGTCAGCGCCGTGGTGTGGGCGGCCTGTTTCATGTCGGCGCCGGCCCCGTGGCCGCCCTCGGTGTTCTCCCAATAGTAGAAGGGATAGCCCATCTCCTCGAGGCGGGCGGCGAACTTGCGGGCGTGCTGCGGGCCGACGCGGTCGTCCTTGGTGGTGGTGAAGATGAACGGCTCGGGATAGGCGACGCCGGTCTTCAGGTTCTGATACGGCGAGGTCTTGAGCCAGAAGGCCATGACCGCCGGGTCGGCGTTGACGTCGCCGTACTCACCCTCCCACGAGGCGCCGGCGGCGATCTTCGAGATGCGGATCATGTCGAGCAGCGGCACCTGGATGACCACGGCGCGCCAGAGCTCAGGATGCTGGGTGAACTCGACGCCCATCAGCAGCCCGCCGTTGGAGCCGCCCTCGATACCGAGGCGGCGCGGGCTGGTGATCTTGCGGGCGATGAGGTCCTCAGCCACCGCGGCGAAGTCGTCGTAGATGATCTGCCGCTTCACCCCGAGGCCGGCCTCGTGCCAGGCGGGACCGAACTCGCCGCCGCCACGGATGTTGGCCAGCACGAAGGCGCCGCCGCGCTCGAGCCACAGCTTGCCGCTGACCGCCGAGTAGTAGGGCGTGTTGCTGACCTGGAAGCCGCCGTAGGCGGTCATCAGGGTCGGCGTCGAGCCGTCGTATTTGATGTCCTTCCGGTGGACGACGAAGTAGGGGATCCTGGTTCCGTCGCTGGAGGTCGCCTCCAGCTGTTCGACGACGTCGTTGGAGGCGTCGAACTTGGCCGGCAGGGATTTCACCAGCTTCAGCGAGCCCTCGCCGAGCAGGTAGAGGCCGTTGGGATCGAGGAAGCCGCTGGCGCTGAGGAAGGCCAGGTTCGAGCGGCTGTCGGTGTCGGCGATGCCGACCGTCAGGTTGTCCGGCAGGCTGAGGCGCACGTGGGTCCAGCCGCCGCCGGCGACCGGGGTGTATTCGAAGGCGCGGCCGCGGACGTTGTCGAGGGTGGTGATGAGGAGCCGGTCGCGGGTGGACGCGACCTGTTCCAGCGACTCGCGGGGGCCGGGGGCCCAGATCAGCTTCGGATGCGGGTGGGCCGGGTCGGCCTTGGCGGCGGCGAGGTCGAGCTCGACCAGCGAGCCGGCCGCGAAGTCCTGGCCATCGGCGCTCATGGCCTCGTTGAGCTGGACGATGATGCGGCCGGCGACGAGGCTCTGGATATCGGCCTTGGCCGGGATAGCGAGGCGCTCGGCCCCCTTGGCGGTGAGGATCCAGGTCTCGTGGCGAAAGGTGTCGAGCGGCCGCTCGATCATCGCCAGGGTGCGGCCCTCGCCGTCCATCAAAACGGTGGGCGAGACGCCATAGCCGCCGTCGCTCTTGTCGCCACGATAGACCTCGACGGCCGCGGAGAGGGGCTGGCCGCGGGTCAGGCGCTTGACGATGTAGGGATAGCCGGACGGCGTCAGGTCGCCAGGGGTCCATTCACTGGACACCAGCAGATGGTCCTTGTCCTCCCACGTGGCGCGCGACTTGGCCTTGGGCAGGTGGAAGCCGCCGTCGACGAAGGTCTGGGTGTCGAGGTCGAATTCGCGCACCTCGACGGCGTCCTCGCCGCCGTCGGAGAGCGAGACCAGGCACAGGCGCTCGTCAGGGTGCAGGCAGTCCATGCCCTTGAACACCCAGCTCTTGCCTTCGGCCTTGCCGAGGGCGTCGATGTCGAGGACGGTGGTCCAGGCCGGTTCTGCCGCGCCGTAGTCCGCCAGGCTCGTCTTGCGCCAGTAGCCGCGCAGGTGGTCGCCGTCCTGCCAGAAGTTGTAGATCGCGCCGTGGAGGAAGGTCGGGGCCGGGATGCGGTCCTTGGCGGCGGCGAGCTTCAGGGCCTCGTCGTAGAAACCCTGGTAGAGCGAATAGGCCTCCAGCTTCTTGGCGCTCTCGTTGTGCTGGTTCACCCAGGCCATGGCCCTGGGCGAAGTGGCCTCTTCCAGCCAGACGTAGGGGTCGTCAGGCGGGGCGGCGGCGGCGATGGCTGGCGACATGAGGGCGGCGATCAGGGCGAGGCTGGCGATGCGCATGGCGGAGATTGAACCGCGCACGCGCGCGAATGCAAGGCGCCGGCGGATCCTCTTCCCCTTCCGCTCATCCCCGCGCAAGCGGGGACCCAGGTGTTTTATGAGCGGCGGCCGGTGAGTCCGCGGCGGCCGATTTGACCACGAAGCACACCAAGAACACGAGGGTGCTTCGGACAATGACTCCATCTTCGTGTGCTTCGTGATCTTGGTGGTCAATTGGGGCCGTCGAGTCGCTAATCACGTCTTTGAAAAAGGCCTCGGTGTCCGCTTGCGCGGGGATGAGCGGCGTTTGAGTATGGTTCACGCGCCGCGCGTTGCGCCGCAGCACGACTGCGTGAGCCGTCGGGGTGGCGCGACCAATCCCCCTCCAGCGTTGACACGAAGAGCCGCTTCGCCTATCCCCGCGCGCTCAATTCGCGCCGGCCGGTCGCCGAGCCGTCACGCCTGGAGTTCTTGAAGTGAAGCGGACCTTTCAACCGTCCCGCCTCGTGCGCAAGCGCCGTCACGGCTTCCGTTCGCGCATGGCGACCAAGAACGGCCAGAAGGTCGTCGCCCGTCGCCGCGCGCGCGGCCGCAAGCGCCTGACCGCCTAGGATCCGGGCGACGAGCCCACTTTCCATCGATCGCCTGAGGAAGCGCGGCGAGTTTCTGGCCGCGGCCAAGGGCAAGTCGTGCGCCGTCGGCGCCGTCTCGACCCAGGCGCTCGATCGCGAAGATGGCGCGCCGCTGGTGCGCCTCGGATTCACGGCCACGCGCCGGATCGGCGGGGCGGTGGTGCGCAACCGGGCCAAACGGCGGCTGCGCGAGGCGGCGCGGCAACTCGTCCCCCTTCATGGACGGGCCGGCTGCGACTATGTGTTCATCGCGCGTCAGGGGACGGCGACCCGGCCCTGGACGCGTTTGCTTGACGATATGAAAGCCACGTTGATAAGGCTCGCCGCCGACCTCGGAGCCGGGGCGGGCTGACGAAGCTCTCCCCACCCGCCACGACCGCAGCCCTGGGCCGATCACGCCGACATGTCGAACGACAACCGCAACTTCATCGCCTTCGTACTCGTGGCCGGAATGATTCTCCTGGCCTACCAGTTCTTTATCATCGAGCCGCACGCCAAGCAGTTGGCTGCCCAGCGCCAAGCGACGGCGGCCGCAGTCGCAGCCGCCGCGCCCGCCGCTCAGACCTCGGCGTCGACCACCGTGAGTCTGCCCCAGGCCCTCGCTGGCAGCCCGCGGGTGGCGATCGACACGCCCACGCTCTCCGGCTCGATCGCACTCAGGGGCGCGCGCCTCGACGACCTGCTACTCAAGGGCTACCATGAGAAAGTCGCCAAAACCTCGCCGCTAGTGCGACTGCTGACGCCGCAGGGCGCGACCGACGCCTACTACGCCGCGCAAGGCTGGGCGGGATCCAACCTCGCCGGCCTACCCGACCAGAACACGTTGTGGACCCTGGCGACGCCTGGCGCCCTGACGCCGAGCCATCCGATCGGCCTGTTCTACAAGAGCCCGGCTGGCCTCACCTTCGCGAGGACGGTCAGCGTCGACGACAAGGCCATGTTCACCGTCATCGACCGGGTAAGCAACGGGAGCTCGGGCCCGGTCACCGTGTCACCCTTTGCCGCGGTACAGAGGGATGGTCTGCCCACGGCAGCGTCGAAGAGCAGCATCGTCCATGAGGGCGCCATCGGTGTCTTGGGAGATCCACACTCGACGCTTATTCCTGACAAGTACAAGGATTGGAAAGAATTCGCCTCGGAAAATCACTCGGTTTGGTCTGAGATCTTCGGAGTATTCGACTCTGCTCGAAAACAGAAGGAGGAACTTGCTTCGAGTGCGGGTCTTTCATCTATCGGAGGATGGCTCGGGATCACCGACAAGTACTGGATGACGGCTCTGATCCCAGCTCAGAACGAACCAATTGTGGCGCGCCTACGCATGGTGACCGATGCTGCCGGCCACGACACGTATCAGGCGGACTATCAAGGCGCGTCACGTCAGATCTCTCCTGGGGGAATGGTGGTTGAGACGACCCGCCTCTTCGCGGGCGCCAAGGTGGTCCAGACCCTCAACGGCTACAAGGACAGCCTGGGCATCCCGCGCTTCGACGACGCCGTCGACTGGGGCTGGGTGTGGTTCCTCACCAAGCCGATCTTCCAGCTGCTGGAGATCTTCTACCAGAAGGTCGGCAACCTCGGGATCGCCATCCTGATGGTCACGGTGGTGATCCGCCTCGTCACCTTCCCGCTCGCCAACCGCGGCTTCGAGATGGGCGTGAAGATGAAGAAAATTCAGCCTGAATTGCAGGCCCTCCAGAAGACCCACAAGGACGATCCGGCCGGCCAGCAGAAGGCGATGATGGCGCTTTATCAGCGCGAGAAGGTCAACCCGGTGACCGGCTGCCTGCCGCTGCTGTTCCAGATCCCGGTGTTCTACGCCCTGACCAAGCTGTTCACGGTCACCATCGAGATGCGCCATGCGCCGTTCTTCGGCTGGATCCACGACCTGTCGGCGCCCGATCCGACGACGATCGTGAACCTTTTCGGCCTGATACCTTGGGATCCGTCCACCGCGCCGTTGATTGGCGGTCTGCTCGGCGGCATGCTGCACCTGGGCGCCTGGCCGATCTTCTACGGCCTGTCGATCTGGCTCTCGCAGTCGATGACCCCGATGCAGGGGGTCGATCCGACCCAGCAGGCGATGTTCAAGTTCATGCCGCTGATCTTCACCTTCATCATGGCACAGTACGCGGTCGGCCTCTTGATCTACTGGACCTGGTCCAGCCTGATCACCATCCTGCAGCAATATGTGCTGATGCGGCGGTTCAAGGTGGCCAATCCGATCGACGACTTCCTCGGCCGCTTCGGGGCCAAGGCCGCGCCGGGGTGAGCGAGCCGTTCAGCGCCGAGGAGGTCGAGGCCGCGCGCGTCCTCTTTGCCCGCCCAGTCGCGTTCATGATGGGGGCGGTGAGCCTCGACGGGCTGCCGCCGGGCGACCTGCCGGAGGTGGCCTTCGCCGGGCGCTCGAACGTCGGCAAATCGTCGCTGCTCAACGCGCTGGTCAGCCGCCACCGCCTGGCGCGCACCTCAACAGAGCCAGGCCGCACGCGCGAACTCAACTTCTTCCTGCTCGACGCGCGGCTGCGTCTCGTCGACCTGCCGGGCTATGGCTTTGCCCGCGTCTCAAAGGGGGCGGCGCGGAAGTTCCAGGACCTCGGCCGCGACTATCTGCGCGGGCGATCGAACCTCAAGCGGGTCTACCTGCTGATCGACGCCCGCCACGGCCTGAAGGACACCGACGCCGAGGCGCTGGACGCCCTCGACCTGGCGGCGGTCTCCTACCAGATCGTGCTCACCAAGGCCGACAAGCTGAAACCCGCCGAGGTCGAGGCGATGACCGCGGCGACCCTCAGCAAGGTCGCCAAGCGTCCGGCGGCGTTCCCGCGCGTCATCGCCACCTCGGCCGAGAAAGGCGCTGGCCTCGCCGAGCTGCGGGCCGAGATCGTCGCCGCCGCTTTCGCATGACAAGGCCGGACGCCGCCGCTATTGCGGCCCCATGAGCGAGATGGAGGCAGCGGACGAGCCTGGGTGGGCGACGGCCAGGACGCTGGCCGAGGCTCTGCCGTTCATCCAGATCTACGACCGCGAGACGGTGGTGATCAAATACGGCGGCCACGCTATGGGCGAGGAAGCCCTGGCCAAGCTGTTCGCCGCCGACGCCGTGCTCCTGAAGCTGCTCGGTCTGCACCCAGTGGTGGTCCACGGCGGCGGCCCGCAGATCTCCGCCATGCTGGCGCGCGCCGGCGTGCGCTCGACCTTCGTCGATGGCCTGCGGGTCACCGACGCGCCGACGATGGAAGTGGCCGAGATGGTCCTCTCCGGGGCGATCAATAAGGAAATCGCCAGCTGGATCACCCTGGCCGGGGCCCGGGCGAACGTGCGCGGCGTCGGCCTATCGGGCAAGGACGGCCGGCTGATCACCGCGGTCAAGGCGACGCGGACGCGGCGGGTGGCCGGCTCGCAGGAAGAAGAGGTGGTCGACCTCGGCTTCGTCGGCGAGCCGGAGACCATCGATCCCAGGCTCATCGAGGGCCTGCTCAACTCCGACGACGACTACGTGCCGGTGGTGGCGCCGATCGGCGTCGGGGCCGACGGCGAGACCTACAACATCAACGCCGACACCGTGGCCGGGGCCCTGGCCGTGGCGCTCAAGGCCAAGCGCATGCTGCTGCTGACCGACGTCGCCGGCGTGCTGGGGCCGGACGGCCAGCTCATCAAGCAGCTGAATCTCGCCGAGGCGCGGGCGGCCATCGCCGAGGGCGTCGTCAAGGGCGGCATGATCCCCAAGCTGGAGACCGCCATCGCGGCGGTCGAGGGCGGCGTCGAGGCGGTGGTCATTCTCGACGGCCGCCGGCCGCACTCGATGCTCGTGGAGCTGTTCACCGAGCACGGGGCCGGCACGCTGGTCAGGGCATGAGCGACACGGAGTCCTCCTCCCCCTCGATGGGGGAGGTGGCTCGCGCCAGCGAGCCGGAGGGGGCGGGGCCGCGGGGGCCCCCCCCCCCCCCCCCCCCCCCCCGCCCCCCCCCCCCCCCCCCCCCCGCGGGCGC
>Ga0302314_10001774_pt1 | contig 40472 bp, 37 predicted proteins | sample III_Palsa_N2_3_FD_200533 | JGI IMG/M metagenome (GOLD analysis project Ga0302314, IMG submission 200533) | Peat permafrost microbial communities from Stordalen Mire near Abisko, Sweden - III_Palsa_N2_3 | ecosystem: Environmental > Terrestrial > Soil > Palsa > Peat permafrost | place: Sweden... | reverse complement strand
CCCGCAGCCCACCCCGAAAAGCCTGAGCGCACCCCGGCGCATCCGCTCGTCCATATTGTTCCATATTAGCAATAAATAGCCCGGCGCTCCGCCGGCTTACGGCGGCAGCGGCCGCGTGTCCGCCACCACGGCCAGCACCTCCGCCGTCGTCGGCGCGTGGCCGTACACCACCGCGCCGAACGTCGCCGCCAGCGTCGCCGGGTCGTGGCCGCCGAGCCACGCCAGCCCGAGCAGGCGGTTGATCGAGGGCGGTTCCTCGACCCAGCCGAACGGCAGCGCCGGCGCCACGAACGCCTGCCCGGTGCGCACCGCGCGCAGCGACCGCCACGCGTCCGAGCCCGCGACCACGCCGCGCATCCGCGCGTCCGCGAACACCACCACGTCGGGGTCGAGCATCGCGATCTGCGGCAGCGTCATCGGCCGGAAGGTGCCGCCCTCGGCCGGCGCCAGCACCTGCCAGCCGAGCCGGGTGAACACTTCCGCCACCCCGGTGCCGGGGGCGGCTGCGCGCCACGGGTCGGTGCCGCGCAGATACACGACGCGACGCTTCTCCGCCGGGGTTGGCAGCGCCAGCATCGCCTCGGCCAGCCTCGCCAGCGTCTCGGCCCGCTGCTCCCGATGCAGCGCCACGCCAAGCACCCGCAGCACGTGCGGGATGTCGGCCAGCGCACCGTCGAACAGCACCGTCGGCACGCCGAGCGTGGCCTGGGTGCTGCTGGCGAGCGCGATATAGGCCGGGGTGACGTCGCCGTAGTCGACGATCAGGTCGGGTTTCAGCGCGCGAATCTGCTCGCTCACGTCCTCCTTGCTGCCGGCGAGGTGCGGCACCGCCGGCAGGTTCGCCGCCTCCGGCCCCAGTTGCGCCCGCGCCTCGGGCGACACCTGGTTGGGGAAGCCGAGCATCAGGTCGGGGGCCAGCGCCGCCAGCAGCACCGCGGCCGGCACCCCGGCCGGCAGCACGCGCGCCACGTGGTCGGGCACCGCCACGGTCCGCCCGGTCGCATCGGTGATATCGGCGGCATGCGCCACGCCGGAGAGCAGCAGCAGGATCAGCAGCAGACGACGCATCTTCATGGTCCCACACCCCGGACCACGATATATCCGGCCCAGCGGAGCGGCAATCCGGCCGCGCCCTTCGTCGGCGAGGAGCGTGTGATGAAACTCAGTGCCCGCAACCAGTTGAAGGGCCGCATCGTCGAACTGCACAAGGGCCAGACCACCGCACATGTCCGCATCGACATCGGCGGCGGCGTCGTCGTGACCTCCTCGATCACCAACGAGGCGGTGGACGACCTGGCACTCGCCGTCGGGCAGGAGGTGGTGGCAGTCATCAAGGCGTCGGATGTGATGGTGGGGACGCTCTAACCCCACCGGTTGCCGCTATACCCCGCAAACAATATCGTGGCGGCCCATCCTGCGAGGTTCCGCCATGCGCTTCCTGTTCGCACTCGCGCTGCTGTTGCTGCCGATGGCGGCGCGCGCCGAACCGCTCACCGTGTTCGGCGCCGCCAGCCTGACCGACGCGCTGACCGAGATCGGCAAGCAGTGGCAGGCGGCCGGGAATGAGGCGCCGCGCCTGTCGTTCGCCTCGTCCTCCACCCTCGCCCGGCAGATCGAGGCCGGGGCGCCGGCCAACCTGTTTGCATCCGCCGACATCAAGTGGATGGACTACCTCGACCAGAAGCACCTGATCGCCGCCGGCACCCGCATCGACCTGCTGCGCAACGACCTCGTGCTCATCGTGCCCGCCGGCCACGCCGCCGCCGACACCGTGATCGGCCCGGATTTCGACCTCGCCGGACTGCTCGGGGCGCAGGGGCGGATCGCGGTCGGCGACCCGGCGCACGTGCCCGCCGGCATCTACGCGGCGCAGGCGCTGAAGAAGCTCGGCTTCTGGGACAAGTTCGAGAGCCGCCTCGCCCCGGCCGAGGACGTGCGCGGCGCGCTGCTGCTGGTGGAGCGCGGCGAGGCGCCGGCCGGCATCGTCTACGGCACCGATGCCGCCGTTTCCAAAAACGTCGTGATCGCCGGGCGCTTCCCCCCCGATAGCCACGACCCGATCGTCTACCCGTTCGCCGTCACCGCCACGGGCGACACCGCGGAGGCGCGGGCGCTGCTGGCCTTCCTGCGCGGGCCGCAGGCGATGGCCGTCTTCGCCCAGCGCGGCTTCGCCCCGGAGTAGCGTGCGATCCTGTCCGCCGAGGAGTGGGGCATTGTCCGCCTGACGCTCACGGTCGCGGCACGCGCGGTCGGCTTCGGCCTGCCGCTGGCGGTACTGATGGCCTGGATGCTGAGCCGCTTCCGCTTCCCCGGCCGGCCGTTGCTGAACGCGCTGGTGCATTTGCCGATGGTGTTGCCGCCGGTGGTCACGGGCTGGCTGCTGCTGCTGGTCTTTGGCGTGCGCGGGCCGGCGGGGGCATTGCTGCTGCAATGGTTCGGCGTGCGGCTGGCCTTCACCAGCGCCGGCGCCAGCCTCGCCTGTGCGGCGATGACGTTCCCGATCATGGTGCGCGCCGTCCGCCTCGCCATCGAGGCGATCGACCCCGGGCTGGAGCAGGCCGCGCGCACGCTGGGCGCCGGGCGGCTCGACCGGCTGGTCACTATCACGCTGCCGCTCGCCGGCCCCGGCATCCTGGTGGGCGCGGTGGTCGCCTTCGCCACCTGCCTCGGCGAGTTCGGCGCCGTCATCACCTTCGCGGCCTCCATCCCCGGCGAGACCCGCACCCTGCCGCTGGCCATCTACGCCGCGTTGCAGGTGCCGGGCGGCGAAGCGATCGCGGCGCGGCTGGCGGCGATCTCGTTCGCGCTGGCGCTGGCGGGGCTGCTGGTCTCGGAATGGCTCGGGCGCAAACTGAACCGGGCGGTCGGGCGGTGAGCGTTTCATTCGCGCTGCACCACCGGTTCCCGTCCGTCACGCTGGACATCGCGTTCACCGCGCCCGCAACCGTGGTCACTGCCTTGTTCGGCCCCTCCGGCGCCGGCAAGTCCACCGTGCTCGCCGCCGCCGCCGGGCTGCTGCGGCCGGATGTTTGCCGTGTCACCATCGACGACCAGATCATCGCCGACACCGCCGCCGGCATCTGGCTGCCGCCGGAGCGGCGGCGCGTCGGGCTGGTGTTCCAGGACGCGCGGCTGTTCCCGCACATGTCGGTCGCCAGCAACCTGCGCTACGGCGCACGCCGGGCGCCGGCGGGGGAGATCCGCTTCGACGACGTGGTGGAATTGCTGGGCATCGCGTCACTTCTGTCACGAAAGCCGCACACCCTGTCGGGCGGGGAGCGGCAGCGCGTGGCGATTGGCCGGGCGCTGCTGGCGCAGCCGCGGCTGCTGCTGATGGACGAACCGCTGGCCAACCTCGACGCCGCGCGCAAGGCGGAGATCCTGCCCTACCTCGCCCGCCTGCACGCGACCCTCCGCCTGCCCGTGCTTTACGTCACGCACGCCTTCGAGGAAGTCGCGCAACTGGCGGACACGCTGGTGCTGCTGGAGGCCGGGCGGGTGATCGCGGCGGGCAAGCTGGAAGACATCGCAACCCGCGCCGACCTGCCGACGGCGCGGCGCGATGATGCCGGCGCCGTTCTCGCCTGCCGGGTGCAGGGCCACGACCCGGTGCGCGGCCTGACCACGCTCGGCTGCGGCGCGGCGACGCTGCTGGTGCCGCTGCTGGCGATGCCGCCCGGCACCGCGGTCCGCGCCCGGGTCCCGGCGCGCGAGGTGATCCTGGCGCGCCCGACCGGCATGGACATCGGCGATGCGATCAGCCTGCACAACATCCTGCCCGGCACGGTGCGCGCGGTGGGCGCGGACGCGGCGCGGCAGGCCAGCATCGTCGAAATCGACCTGAACGGCGCCGCCCTGCTCGCGCGCATCACGCCGGACGCGGTGCAGCGGCTGGGGCTCGCACCGGGCGCGGCCGTATTGGCACTGGTGAAATCGATGTCGGTCGAGGTTGTCCGGACATCCTCGTAACGAGACGGGCCGTTCTGGGTACTTGCAAAGACGAACGCAGGCGGAGCATACCATTGTCCGAATAACACAAAAGGCTCCGTCGTGGTTTGAGCCCAGGGGGCGACCCAGTGACAGTGGCCATCATATCGTCGCGCGGCGACGATGCGACCGTACGTTCCGTGCGACGAGCGCTTGCCATCCTTCGTGCTTTCGGGCCGGCCGATCGTAGCCTGCCGCTGGGCGAGATCGCGCGCCGGGCCGAACTCGACAAGGCGACCACCCGCCGGCTGCTGCGCACGTTGATCGGCGAAAACGTCGTCGAGCAGCACGGACCCAGCAAGGAATACTCACTCGGCCTCGGCGTGCTGGAACTGTCCGCCGGTGCCACGCCGGTGGACGATTTGCGGCGGCGCGCCCAGCCGCTGCTGGCGGCAACGGCCGAGACCACCGGGGCCACGGCGTTGCTCGCCGTGCGGCACGATGGCGCGGCGCTGTGCATCGAAGCCGTGGCGGGCGAGCGCCCGGTGCAGGCGCCGTGGTCGACCGGGGAGCGGCTGCCGCTGCACGCCTGCGCGGCGCCGCGGGTGCTGATGGCATACCTGCCGCTGGAGACGCGCATGGCCGTGCTGTCCGGCCCGCTGCCGTCGCTGACCGGCGGCACCCCCACGGACCCGTTCCAGCTCGCCACCACCCTGGAGACGATCCGCCAGCGCGGCTGGGAAACCGGTGTGGACGACGTGATCGAAGGGGTGACCTGCCTCGCTTTGCCGGTGCGCGGCGAGGCTGGCGAGGTGATCGCGGCCTTCGCCATCGCCGGCCCCGGCGAGGAGATGCTGGACGGGGATCGGCCGCTGTACCTGGAGTTGGTGCGCAGCAAGGTGCAGGAGCTGGAACGGCGCCTCGGCGCGCGGCCGGCGCCGCCCGGCGGCAGCGCCCGGCGCGCCCACTGACCGGGCGGACAGCGCGGGTTTTCGTTGCGCCGGGCGCCCTCGACGCGGCGGCGCTTGTGTGACAGACGAGCGGCCTCCACGCCCTGAGGCCCCATGACCGGCTACGCCATCGGTATCGACACCGGCGGAACCTACACCGACGCGGTGGTGGTGGATGTCCGCCGCCACGCCATCGTCAGCAAGGCGAAGGCCCTGACCACGCGCGGCGACCTCGCCATCGGCGTCGCCGACGCGCTTGCCGCCGTGCTGGAGGCGACTGGCGCGCCCGCAGCCACCGCGCGCGCCACCACACTGGTCTCGCTGTCCACCACGCTCGCCACCAACGCCATCGTCGAGGGCCACGGCTCGGCGATCGGCATCGTTCTGGTCGGTTTCGATGCGCGCATGGCCGAACGCACCGGCATCGCGAAAGCCATCGAAGGCGCCCGCATCCTGCTTGTCAGCGGCGGGCACGACCATGCCGGCGACGAGGTCGTTCCGCTCGACGAGGCAGCGGTCGCCGCGTTCCTGGCCGAAACGAAGGATGCGGTCGAGGCCTATGCGGTCACCTCGCAATACTCCGTTCGCAACCCGGCGCACGAATTGCGCGTGCAGGCCATGGTGCGGGAGATCACCGGCCGGCCGGCGACGATCTCCTCGGATCTGGCGCAGGCGCTGGACGCGCCGCGGCGGGCACTGACGGCGGCGCTGAACGCGCGCATCGTCTCGCGCATCGTCGCCCTGATCGGCGCGGTGCGCGCCGGCATGGCGCGGCACGGCATTTCGGCGCCGCTGATGATCGTCAAGGGCGATGGCACGCTGGCGACTGCGGACCAGATCGCCGAACGACCGATCGAGACGATCCTGTCCGGCCCCGCCGCCAGCATCATCGGCGCGAAATTCCTCTCCGGCCTCGCCGACTTCGTGGTCTCCGACATCGGCGGCACCACCACCGACATCGCCGTGCTGGAAGCCGGCTGGCCGAAGCTCGACCGCGAGGGCGCGCTGGTCGGCGGCCACCGGACCATGGTGCAGGCCGTGGACATGCACACGTTCGGGCTCGGCGGCGACAGCGAGGTCGTGCTGGACTCGCTCGGGCGGGTGGAATTGCGGCCCGGCCGGATCATGCCGCTGGCGCTGCTGGGCAGCCGCTTTCCCGGCGTGCTGACCGACATGCAGGCGGCGCTGGCCGATCCGGAAGGCCAACCCTATGCAGGCCATTTCGCGATGCGCCCGCTGGGCCAGGGCAACCCGGCAACGGCGCACCTGTCGCCGCGCGAGGCCGAACTGCTGCTGCATGTCGGCCGGGAGCCGACGCCGCTGCGAAAAATCCTGCGCGGGCCGCTGGCGCGGCGGACGCTGGAGCGGCTGGTCGCCCTCGGCCTCGTGGCGTTGGGTGGCTTCACGCCGAGCGACGCGGCGCATGTGCTGGGGCTGCAATCGCAGTGGTCGCACCAGGCCGCGGTGCTCGGCGCGCTGCTGTTCACGCGCGCGACACGGATGCTCGACCCGGCGGCCGGCGAGACCCCGGCGCGGGCGTTTGCCGAAGAGGTGTTCGACGCCGTGGTGGCAAAGACCGGCCGGGTGCTGATCGCCTCGCTCGCCGGCACGCCGATGGAGGGCGCGGAGCCGCTGGTGGCGGCCGTCGTCTCCGGCCGTGGGCAGCTTGGCAATCTGGCGGTGAAGCTGGCGCCGGTCTGGCCGGTGGTGGCGGTCGGCGGCCCGGCGCCGGTGTTCTATCCCGAGGTCGGCCGGCGGCTCGGCTGCGAGGTCGTGTTGCCGGCGGACGGCGACGTCGCCAACGCGCTCGGTGCCGCGGTCGCGATGATCCGGGCGAAAGCGGTGGTGGAGATTTCCTCCTCCGGCATGGGCGAATATCGCGTGCATGCTGGCGGCCCGCCGCTGCGCATGTCGGGCGCCGGTGCGGCGCTGGAAGTCGCGGAACAACGGGCGCGGCAGACGGCGCTGGAGCGCGCGCGCGCCTTCGGGCTCGCCGATCCGGTGGTGCAGGTGCATGTGGACCGCATCGACCTGCCGCACACCCAGGGCGACGCCGGGCTGGTGGCGGCGACCGTGGTGGCCGAGTGTTTTGGCGCGCCGTCCGACCCTTCCCCCTCTCCCCTTGCGCGGGAGGGCCGGAATGAGGAGGCCGACCGGCACGAGCGGTCTGGCGGACCCCCCTCCCCCACCCCCCTCCCGCACGGGGAGGGGGCTTTCATGAGCTGACCGAAGGAGAGAAACGCGATGCATATCCTGATCATTGGCGCGGCCGGCATGGTCGGCCGCAAGCTGACCGCAAAGCTGGTGGCGGACGGCACGCTGGGGGCCAAGCCGATCAGCGCGCTGACGCTGGTGGACGTGGTCGCGCCGGAAAAGCCGGCCGGCTTCTCCGGCACCGTCACGACCAGCGCCGAGGACCTCTCGACGCCCGGGATCGCGGAAAAATGCCTCGCCGACCGGCCGGACGCGATCTTTCATCTCGCCGCGATCGTGTCGGGCGAGGCGGAGGCCGATTTCGACAAGGGCTACCGCATCAACCTGGACGGCACGCGCTATCTGTTCGAGGCGATCCGGCAGGCCGGCCTGACCAGGCCGTACACGCCCCGCGTGGTGTTCACCTCCTCGATCGCGGTGTTCGGCGCGCCGTTCCCGGACGCGATCGGCGACGAGTTCTTCACCACGCCGCTCACGAGCTACGGCACCCAGAAGGCGATCGGCGAATTGCTGCTCTCCGATTATTCCCGCAAGGGTTTCTTCGACGGCATCGCCATTCGCCTGCCGACCATCTGCATCCGGCCGGGCACGCCGAACAAGGCGGCCTCGGGCTTCTTCTCCAACATCCTGCGCGAGCCGCTCGCCGGCAAGGAAGCGGTGCTGCCGGTCAGCGAGGACGTGCGCCACTGGCACGCCTCGCCGCGGGCCGCCACCGGGTTCCTGATCCATGCCGCGACGATGGACCTGTCGCAACTCGGCTGGCGCCGCGCGGTGTCGATGCCCGGCCTGTCGGCCACGGTCGGCGAGCAGATCGAGGCGCTGCGCAAGGTCGCGGGCGAGAAGGCGGTGGCGCTGATCAAGCGGGTGCCGGACCCGACGATCATCAAGATCGTCGCCGGCTGGGCGCGCAACTTCGACACCAAGCGGGCGAAGGCGCTGGGCTTCGTCGCGGAATCCTCGTTCGAGGAAATCATCCGCGTGCATGTCGAGGACGAACTCGGCGGCAAGATCGGGGGGTGACGGCGCGGGGCGCCGCTCTCACGCCCGCGCCGCCTCCACCACCGCATGCGGCAGGTCCGCGGCGGGGAGCGGCCGGGCGAGCAGGAAACCCTGGAGCTGGTGGCAGTTGAGCGCCCGCAGATGCGCGAGTTGCTGCGGCGTCTCGACGCCCTCGGCGACCACGTCGAGGTTCAGGCTGCGGCCGAGGCCGATCACCGCGCGCACGATCGCGTCGGCCTCGGCGTCCTCGCCGATCGCCTGGACGAAGGATTTGTCGATCTTCAGCGAGTCGAACGGGAAGCGGCGCAGGTAGCTCAGGCTGGAGTAGCCGGTGCCGAAATCGTCCAGCGCAATCCGTACCCCGTGCGCCTTCAACTCCCGCAGGATCGCCAGGGCCCGGTCGGTGTCCTCGATCAGCACGCCTTCGGTGACTTCCAGTTCCAGCCGCTCCGGCGGCAGGCCGGTGCGTGCCAGGGTGTCGATGATCTGCTGCGGCAGGTCCGCCCATTTGAACTGCGCCGGCGACAGGTTGACGGCGAGGCGCAGCGGGCGCGGCCAGCCGACGGCTTCGCGACAGGCGGTTTCCAGCACCCATTGGCCAAGCTGGCGGATCAGCCCGCTGCCCTCGGCGATCGGGATGAACACGGCGGGGGAAATGCGGCCGAGCCGCTTGTGGGTCCAGCGCAGCAGCGCCTCGTAGCCGATCACGTCGAGCCGGACGCCGTCGAACTGCCCCTGGTAGTAAAGTTCCAGTTCGTTGTTGGCGAGCGCGTCGCGCAGGTCGATCTCCATCTGCCGCCGCTCGCGCATGCGCGCGTCCATCCCCGGCTCGAAGAAGCGGAACGCGTTCTTGCCCTCGCTCTTGGCGCGATACATCGCGAGGTCGGCGCTGCGCAGCAGGTCCTCGATCGTGCCCGCGTCGTTGGGATACAGCGCAATGCCGACGCTGGCGCCGATGGTGACGCTCTCGCCGCCGATCTCGAACGGGTGGGCCAGCAGCCGGACGATGCGTTCGGCGAGACTGGCGCCCGCCTGCGGCTGCTCGGCGAGCGGCTGCAGGATGGCGAACTCGTCGCTGCCGACGCGCGCCGCCGTGTCCATCTGCCGGATGGTGCCGGCGAGCCGGCCCGCCACCGCCGCCAGCAGCCGGTCGCCGGCCGGATGGCCGTACATGTCGTTGACCGCCTTGAACCCGTCGAGGTCGAGGCACAGCAGCGCCACCCCCCGGTGCGAGCGGTCGGCAAGCGACAGCGCCTTGGTCGCGATGTCGCCGAACAGCACCCGGTTGGCGAGGCCGGTCAGCGGGTCGTGATGCGCAAGGTGCTGGATGCGCTGCTCGGCGCGCTTGCGCTCCGACAGGTCGCGCACCGCCACCACGAATTCGCCGCCGCCCGCATCGGCGAGTGGCCGGGCGAGCAGTTCGACCGGATGCAGGCGCCCGTCGGCGCCGTGCAGGTCGGCTTCGACGGCCACCGCCTCGCCGTCCGGCCCGGCCTGCGGCAGCGCCTCGGCGCCGAGTACCGCCAGCACGTCGCGGCCGACCAGCGCGGACCGCTCGCGGCCGAGCAGCGTGCACAGGCGGGCATTGACCTCGGTGATGACGCCGTTGCGGTGGAACAGGATGCCCTCGAACGTCGAATCGAGCAGCCGGCGCAGCCGGCGTGCTTCCGCCTCCAGACGGCAGACGCGGCGGCCCTCCATCGCCGCGGCGGTCAGGCTCAGGGCCAGGATCAGCACCGCGACGACGGCAACGCCGATCGCGAGCGGCCCGGTGGTGAGCGTGCCGATGTCTGGGTTGGCAACACCGGTCGGGGTCAGCGTCACCGCGCTCATGGCCGTGAAGTGCATGCCGCAGACCGCGAGCGCGAGCAGGGCCGCGGCCAGCATCGGCCGGCCGCGGCCGGACACGTGCAGCGCGAGGCTGGCGAACAGCACGCCGACCAGCACGGCGACGAGCGCCGTCGGCCGGTCGTACGCGACGGTGGCGGCAGCCCGCATCGCCGCCATGCCGGTGAAATGCATGGCCGCCGCCGACACGCCGACCAGCAGCCCGGCCAACAGCGGCGCGCCGGCGACCCGCGAGGCGTAGGCGAGCACGGCAAACCCAAGGCCGCTGCCGACGATCGGCAGCACGAAGGAAACGATCGTCAGCGGTACGACGAAACCGAACGGCAGGCCGGGGCGGTAGGCCAGCATGGCGACGAAGTGCGTCGCCCAGACGCCGCCGCCGAACGCCACCGCGACGGCGGCGAGCCACGCCAGACGCTCCCGCCCGTCGGCCGCGAGGGCGCGGCCGATCAGGTTCAGCGCGGCGGCGCAGGCCAGCGCACAGATCAGCGCCGCGACACCGACCAGCCAGTCATCGTGCTGCTGGGTTAGGCACCCGACCAGTCGCAGCATCCGCACCTCCGCCACCGAACCCGCACCGTCCGACGCATTGGTTACCGGGGTGTTAGGGCGGCCGATCAAAGCGGCGTGCGTTGTCCGGCGCCGTTGCGCCCTGCGGCCGCCGCGCCAGATAGCAACGATGCTGCGCCGCTACGCCCTGACCTACGCCGTCGCCTTCGTCGTCATGCTGGCGCTCGACGCCGTGTGGCTGACGCTGACGGCCGGGCCGCTGTACCGGGCGGAGCTTGGCGACGTGTTGATGGAGGGGTTCCGGCCGCTGCCGGCGGTGCTCTTCTACCTGATGTATGTCGCCGGCATCCTCGTCTTCGTCGTGCCGGCGGACGGCGCCCCGCGCGAGCCCGCCCGCATCGCCCTGTTCGGCGCGCTGTTTGGGGTGATCTGCTACGCAACCTACGACCTGACCAACTACGCGACGCTGAAAACCTGGTCGCTGGCGGTCACGCTGGCCGACATCGCCTGGGGCGCCGTGCTGACCGCCGTGGGGTCAACCGTCGGCACGCTCGGCGGCGATTGGCTGGGCCGGCGGCTGCGCCGGTGAGCGGGCCACCAGCAGCGCAAAGAACGCCATCAGGCAGCCGACGCTGCCGGCGTTGAGCGCGAACATCCCCGCCGCGGCGCTGGCCGACCACGCCAACGGCGGCGGCGGGTAGCGGCCGTGCAGCGCGTAATACGCGACCAGCGGCGCGCCCAGCAGCGGCAACAGGATGAACAGGTCGCGGCGGCTGAACAGCAGGCCGGGCAACAGCAGGCATGGCAGCAGGAACAGTTCCATGCCGCTCGCCTCGCCGAGCAGCCAGGTGCAGAACAGCACGTTGCCAAGCCCCGCCGCCGCAAGCAGCAATCGCGCCGCCACCGGCCGCCGCCGTGCGAGCGCCGGCACGGCGGCGAAGAACGGCAGGACGCACAGCGTCAGCAGCCCCGCCGGCCACACCTCCGCCCCCGCCGCCCAGCGCAGCCACAGCGGATACAACGGCGTGTTCCAGGCCAGTACCGCGGCCACGAGGTTGCCGGTCGCGACCCGCTCATCCGGGTGGGCGAGATAATTCCACAGCTTCACCCACCCTTCTTACACCGTGGGCCCGAGCCGGTAATGGCTGATCCCCCATGCCTCGCCGCCGGCGTGGCCGAACAGGCCGGCGGTCGCCAGGAAGAACAGCCGCCAGCGGCGACGCCACACCGGCGCCTGATCGCCATACACCTCGCGCAGGATCGGCAGGATCGCGGCGGCGTTGCGGTCGTAGTTGGCGAGCCACGCCTCCGCTGTGCGCGCGTAGTGCCCGCCGTTCCAGCGCCACTCCTGCTCCAGCGCGAACATGTCGGAGAACTGCCGGATCAGGCCGTGGCTCGGCATGATGCCGCCGGTGAAGAAGTGCCGGGCGATCCAGTCCGCGCGCTCGGCGTGGTCGAACCGGTACGGCGCGGCGCGGTGCGAGAACACGTGCAGGAACAGTTTTCCCTCCGGCCGCAGCCACTGCCGCACGCCTGCCAGCAGCGCGTGCCAGTTCGCCATGTGCTCGAACATCTCCACCGACACGACGCGGTCGAACTGCCCCTCCGGCGCGAACCCGTTCATGTCAGCGGTGACGACGCGCAGGTTGCCCAGGCCGCGGCGCGCCGCCTCCGCCGCGATATGCCTCCGCTGCCCGGCGGCGTTGGAGACGGCGGTGACGCGCGCGGCCGGGAAGCGCCCGGCCATCCACAGCGAGAGCGAGCCCCAGCCGCAGCCGAGTTCGAGAATGTCCTGGCCGTCGGCGAGGCCCGCGTGCGCGACGGTCTCCATCAGCGCCCGCTCCTCCGCCTGCGCCAGCGTCGTCGCGCCGCCGTCGTAGAGGCAGCACGAATACTTGCGCTGCGGGCCGAGCACGTGGCCGAAGAACTCCGGGGGCAGTTCGTAGTGCTGCTCGTTCGCCGCCTCGGTGTGCAGCGCGATCGGATACGCGGTCATTGCGGCGGCGAACGCCGCGTCGGGCGCCGCGCCGGCGGCATCGAGGCTGCGCCGGGTGCGGCCGACGAGGAACGAAATGCCGGCGCGCGCGAGCAGGTCCGGCACGGGCAGGCGCTCCACGGCGCCGGTGGCGGCTTCGATCAGGGTCATGGCCGGCGGGACCTCCTGGGTGGCAGGGGAAAGAAGGCGCTGGTGGTTGCCTGGTAGGCGCGGAACGCGTCGCCGCGGCTGGCCAGCATCTCCCGCTCCAGCGGCGGCACGCCGGAGACATGCACCAGCAGCCAATACATGAAGACCGGCCCGATCAGCGCCACGGCGTCGAGCCACGGGCTGCCCGGGGGGCCGAGTGCGATCACCGGATAGGCGAGCCAGCCGAGGGTCTGGAAGAAATAATTGGGGTGGCGCGACCACGCCCACAGGCCGCGCCGCATCACCCGGCCGCGGTTTGCCGGGTCGGCGCGGAATTGCCGCATCTGCCAGTCGGCGATCCCCTCCCCCGCCACCGCCACGCCGAGCAGCAGCACCCCGGCCAGATCCGACCAGGAGAGCCCCGGCGACGGGTTGCGGGCGGCAACCATGACCGAGAGCGTCAACACCCAGCCGGCGACCGCCTGGATCATCAGGAAGCCGAACATGCGCGCCGGGAACGCGGCCCCCCATTGTTCGCGCAGCCGGGCATAGCGCACATCCTCCCGCCCTTTGGCGCTGCGCTCGGCGATGTACAGGCCGAGGCGCAGGCCCCAGGCGGCGACCATCACCGCCACCAGCGCCTGGCGCGGCGACATCGGCCCCGCGATCGGCCACAGCGCGGCGACGACACCGCCGGCGCCAGTGCCGAACGACCAGAACGCATCCACCCAGCCCGCATTGCGCGTGGCCGCCTGCGTCCCCCAGGCCAGCGCCATCACCAGCACCAGCAACGCCGCAACGGCCGCACTCAGCGCCAGCATCGATCCCCCGGTGTTTGACCTCGTGCCCAGGATACGTCGCGACCCCGCGGCAGGATGCACCCCGGATGCAGAAATCCTGTTTGCGCCGGCTGGCGGAATTCAATCCGCCCCCATATCGGAGCGGTCGCGCTACGAAAAATCCCGTCGACCCCGTGCATCCGTTCCGGAGCCTGCGGCGTGAGGGAAGAAGCTGCATGGGGACGAGCATGGGGATGGCCACACCACGCCTGGACATTGCTGTCGTCGGATCGGGCATCGCGGGCCTCGCCGCTGCGTGGCTGCTCGCGCGCGAGCATCGGGTGACGCTGCTGGAAGCCGCACCGCGCCTCGGCGGCCACGTCAACACCATCGAGGTGCCCGGCCCGCGCGGCCCAGTGCCGGTCGACACCGGCTTCATCGTCTACAACGAGGCCACCTACCCGAACCTGACCGCGCTGTTCCGCCATCTCGGCGTGGCGACGCAGCCGTCCGAGATGTCGTTCTCGGTCTCGCTCGACGACGGCGCGCTGGAATATGCCGGCACCAATCTGGCGGGGCTATTTGCGCAGCGCCGCAACCTGCTGCGGCCGCGCTTCTGGTCCATGCTGCGCGACCTGCGGCGCTTCTACCGCACCGCCCCGCACGACCGCGATGCACTGGCCGACGCCGACCTCACGCTCGGCGCCTATCTGGACCGCCACGGCTACGGCGCCGCGCTGCGCGACGACCATCTGCTGCCGATGGCCGCCGCCATCTGGTCCGGCGGCACCGCGGCGCTGGCCGAGTATCCGGCCGCCAGCTTCATCCGCTTCTGCGCCAATCACGGGCTGCTGCAGGTCACCGGCCGGCCGCAATGGCGGACCGTGACCGGCGGCAGCGCCGCCTATGTCCGCAAGCTGCTCGCCGACTTTCAAGGCGAGATCGAGACCGGGCAGCCGGTCCTGTCCGTCCGCCGGCTGCCGGACGGCGTGGCAGTGCGCACCGGCGCAGGCCTGGAACGGACATTCGATCAGGTCGTGCTGGCGACCTCGGCGCCGCGGGCGCTGGCGATGCTGTCCGACCCGACGGAGGCAGAACGCGCGCTGCTCGGCGCCTTCGGCGCGACCCGGAACCTCGCCGTACTGCACACCGACGCTGGCCTGATGCCGAAGCGGCGGGCGGTGTGGGCAAGCTGGAACTACCTTGGCCGCAGGGCGCCGCAGGCCGGCGCGGAGCTGTGCGTCACCTACTGGATGAACCGCCTGCAAGGCATCTCCGGGGAACGGCCCGTTTTCGTCACGCTCAACCCGCCGCGCCCGCCGGAAGCGGGGACGCTGCTGCACAGCGAACTCTACGAGCACCCGCTGTTCGACGCCGCCGCGGTCCGCGCGCAGCGGCATCTGTGGCGGCTGCAGGGGGTGCGGCGCACCTGGTTCTGCGGCGCCTGGTTCGGCGCCGGCTTTCACGAGGACGGGTTGCAGGCGGGGCTTGCGGTCGCCGAGCAGTTGGGCGGCGTCGCGCGGCCCTGGAGCGTCGAGAACCCGTCAGGACGCATCCATGTCGGGCCGCCGCCCATGGCGCCAGCGAACGCGGCGGCAGCGGCATGAGCGTCTCCTGCTTGTACGACGCGGTGGTCGTGCATCAGCGCACCCGCCCGGTCGCGCACCGGCTGCGCTACCGCGTGGCGACGCTGCTGCTCGACCTCGACGAGTTGCCGGCGCTGGGCCGCCGGCTGCGGCTGTTCGCGCATAACCGAGCCGGCGTCGTCAGCTTCCACGAACGCGACCACGGCGCCGGCACGCCTGCCGGGCTGCGCGGCTGGGTGGAGGCGCAGATGCGCGCCGCCGGGCTTGCGCCGGACGGCGGCCCGATCCGGCTGCTGGCGATGCCGCGCGTGCTCGGCCACGTGTTCAATCCGCTGAGCGTGTTCTTCTGCCACCGGCGGGACGGCGCGCTCGCCGCCGTGCTGTACGAGGTCAACAACACGTTCGGGCAGCGCCACAGCTATCTGGTCCCGGTGACGGACGACGCCCGCCCGCTGCGCCAGGGCTGCGACAAGGCCTTCTACGTCTCGCCGTTCCTGCCGATGGACATGACCTACCGCTTCCGCGTCGAGCCGCCGGCGGAGCAGGTCTCTATCGGCGTGTTCGGCCACGACGCGGAGGGATTGCTGCTGACCGCCACGCTCTCCGGCCAGCGCCGGGCACTGACCGACGCCGCCCTGCTCGGCGCGGTGCTGCGCATGCAGATGCTGAGCCTGAAGGTGGTCGCCGGCATCCATTGGGAAGCCGCGAAACTCTGGCGCAAGGGCGTGCGGCTGCAGCACCGCCCGCCGCCGCCGCCGCATCCCGTGACCATCGGCCATTGACGGAATCGCCATGTCGTCCAGCTCCACCCACCTGCCCGCCCCGCTTGCGATCGCCCGCCGCGCCAGTACCTCGGCGCGGTTCCTCCCGATGCTGCTGCACCGGGTCGCCGCCGGGCGGATCGAGGTGCAGACGCCCTCCGGCGAGCGCATCGCGCACCACGCCGCCGCGCCCGGGCCATCGGCGACGCTGGTGCTGCACCGCTGGCGCGCGCTGCGGCGGCTGCTGTTCGGCGGCGATCTCGGCTTTGCCGAGTCCTACATGGACGGCGACTGGTCCTCGCCCGACCTGCCGACGCTGATCGAATTCGCCGCGCACAACCAGTCGGCCCTCGGCGACAGCCTGGAAGGCGTCGGCGTCCTGCGCTGGCTCAACCGCCTGCTGCACCGGCGCCGCGCCAACACGCGCAGCGGCAGCCGCCGCAACATCGAGGCGCATTACGACCTCGGCAACGATTTCTACGCGGCGTGGCTCGACCGCGGCATGACGTATTCGTCGGCACTGTTCACCCGCCCCGACCTCTCGCTGGAGGACGCGCAGGCAGCCAAGCTGGCGCGCATCACCGCGTTGCTGGAGCCGCAGCCCGGCGACCGCGTGCTGGAGATCGGCTGCGGCTGGGGCGGCCTCGCCGAGCGGCTGATCCGCGCCGCCGGCTGCCACGTGACCGGCATCACGCTGTCGCCCTCGCAACTCGGCTACGCGCGGGCGCGGCTGGAGCAGGCGGGGCTGGCCGCGCGCGGCGACCTGCGGCTGGAGGATTATCGCGACACCACCGGCCGCTTCGACCGCATCGCCTCCATCGAGATGTTCGAGGCGGTCGGCATGGACTACTGGGCCGCCTACTTCGCGGCCCTGCGCGAACGGCTGGCGCCGGCCGGGGTCGCGGTGCTGCAGGTGATCACCATCGCCGACGAGAAGTTCTCCACGTACCGCGCGAGCCCCGACTTCATCCAGCGCCACATCTTTCCGGGCGGCATGCTGCCCTCGCCGAGCGCGCTGCGGCGCTGCCTCGCCACGGCAGGGCTGGCACTGACCCACGAGGAAACGTTCGGCGCCAGCTACGTGGCGACGCTGGCGGAATGGCGCCGGCGCTTCCACCGGTCCTGGGCGGATCTGCTGGCACTGGGGTTCGACGAGCGCTTCCGCCGCAAATGGGACTACTATCTCGGCTACTGCGAAGGCGGCTTCCGCGCCGGCGCCATCGATGTCGGGTTGTACCGGCTGACGCACCAGCAATGATCGGGCGCCGCGCGCTGCTCGCGGCACCGTTCGCGCTCGCCGTCGCGCCGACCCTCGCGGGCCAGGGCGTGCCGGCGAGCGGCCGGCTCGGTTTCAGCATCGTGCGCAAAGGCTCGGAGATCGGCACGCACCTGCTGGAGTTCCGCGACACGGCCGGCGTGCTGACGGTGCGGATGGACGTGCGCGTCGCCGTCGGCTTCGGCCAGATCACGCTGTACCGCTACCATCACAGCGGCGTCGAGACGTGGCGCGACGGCGCGTTCGCCGAGATTGATACGGCAACCGACGACGACGGCGAGATCCTGCACGTGACCGCCCGGCGGGAAGCCACGGCGGTCGTCGTGGCGTCGGCGAAGTCCGGCCGCGTGGTGCTGCCCGCGGGCGCGCTGCCGCTGACCCACTGGAACATCGCGAGCATGGCGGCACCGCTGTTCAACGCGCAGGACGGCAAGCCAATGAACCTGGCCGTGGCACCGCGCGGCGCGGCGCAGGTGAAGCTGGCCGATGGCCGAGGGATCGCCGCAACCGGCTTCTCGCTGACCGGCGAGGCGACGATGGAAGACTGGTACGACACGCAAAACGTCTGGGCGGCGCTGCGCGCGACGGCCAGGGACGGATCGATGCTGGAGTATCGGCGGATCGGCTGACCCAGCGCCGGCGTTACGCGTCGCGGTGCACGCCCCGGTCGATGGCGTCGCCGATCACCGCCAGCGCGTCCGGGAGCGTGGCGACGATGTCCGCCGGCCCGGGCCAGTGCCGTACCGCGACACGCCCCTCGGGGGTCTTGTGCACCAGCCACACGGGTTCCGCGCCCGAACCCGGCCCGACATGCAGCGCTTCCGTGAGAAATTCGTAATCTGACCTGATCTCGATATGCAGTTCGGGCCGTTTTAGTCCGGCCGACCACGCGGCGATCATGTCGCTTTCCCGCTGGGTAAAAGCAGGGGCGCTCGGGTATTCGGCCGAATCTGCGGCGGGCAGCACGGATGATCGATGCATGGCAAGCCTCGTCCAGATCTTATGCCCCGGCTTCCCGCCACGACCGTCGGCGCCATCCGGCGTCGCCGGCAGGTTCGCAAACGCCTCAGGCAGGCTGCGGCACGCGGAAGCCCGGGATGCGGCGGATCGTGTCCTTCACTTGGTCGGCGGTGATCAGCCGCGTGCATTCGAACTGCCGCGGCGTGTTGGCCTGCCGCGGGCACCAGAGGAAGTCGTGGTGGTCGAAGCGGTGCCGCACGTCGTTCCAGCAACTGTTGCAGGCATGGTAGTTGAAGACGCGGTAGGGTGTGGCAAATTCGTTGGTCGGATGGGTGAAGCCGCTGATCAGCACCGTCGGCGTGCCGACCGCCCAGGACAGCCACGAGAGCCCGCTCGACAGGCCGACGAAGAACTCCGCGTGCCGCAGCCAGCGCGCCCGCTCGGTCAGCGGCCGATCGCCGGTCTCGTCCTGCACGCCGTGCGGAATGTGGTTCCAGACGATGCCGTGGCCGTTCACCGCGAACTTGTCGATGCACACCACGCGATAGCCGGCTTCCTTGAGAAAGCGCACGATCTCCCGCCAGCCGGACGGGTTGTTCCAGTATTTGCACTGCGTCGAGGCCTGCGTCGCGATCACCACGTACGGCTCGGCGATCGGCCGCGACGGATCGGCGATGGCGATGCGCGGTGCCACCTCCTCCGGATCGACGCCGAGGATGTAGCCGGCGGTGCGGTGCAGCCCGACAAGGCGGAAGTCGGAAGGCTGCCAGATGTGCTCGTGATCGTCGAAGAACAGGCCGATGCTGTAGGTGGCGTAGTACTGCTCCGGCTTCACCTCGTCCGTGGTGACGAAGGTGATGTGCGGATAGGCGTCGCGAAACAGCGGGATCAGCGCCTCGGACATCGCGCAGGTCAGCTTGCAGTTATGCTGCGCCTGGAACTTCACCGCATACGGAAACCAGCCCATCGGGTCGCCGAGCGTGCCGACCGGGAACTGGATCAGCACCTCCCGCCCTTCGGCGGCGTATTCGTGGCGGAACACGCTCTCGCCGCCCTCCCAGACCTCGATCCGGAAGCGCACGAAGAAGCGTTTCGAGCTGTTGATGAACGAGCCGGAGCATTGCGTGTCGAACAGGATGTTGCCTGTGTCGAGATCGCGCAGTTGCACGCGCCACGCACCCTCCGGCACCACCACGCGGGCGCCGAGGTTGAAGTCGTAGCGGATGCCCTTCGGCCCTTCCTGGGTCGGCGCCGGGGCCGGTGGCGGAAACGCGGGGCGCGGCGGGGCGCCGGACGCGGCAGCGCTGGCCGGCGCGCCAGCCGACGCGACCGTCGTCTGCGAGCTTGCCGAAGTTGCCGCCTGCTGCGTCGGTTCCGCGTCCACGCTACCCCCTGCCCGGTGTCGCGCCCGCAACCCCACCGCGCGGCACGCGGCAGGCGTCACGCATGGCGGGACATTTGCCCGCTGTAGCGTGCTGGGGCCGACCCCGCAACCGTTTCGGGTGCGCGACTACTCCGCGTAGGACGGGTCCTTGGCGTCCAGCACATGCTTCATCTCGGCAAAATGCACCGCCGACGCGTCCCGATAATCCTCCCAGCCGCGCGCCGTCAGTTCGGCCAGGTCGTCCGGCATCACGTTCAGCTTCCGCCCGGTGGACAACGCCAGCACGAACGTCTGGCAGGCGCGCTCGAAGTAATAAAGTTCGTCATAGGCCTCGGCCACCGTCCGCCCGACCACCAGCACGCCGTGGTTGGCCATCACCAGCACGCGCCGGTCGCCGAGCACGGAGGCGAGACGCCGACCCTCCTCCATGTTGTCGGCGATGCCGCCGAAATGCATGTCGATCGTGACGCGGTTGAAGAACCGCGCGGTGTTCTGGTCGATCGGCGGGACGCTCGGGTCTGCGAGGCAGGCGATCGCCGTCGCATACGCCGAATGCACGTGCAGCAGGCAGCGTGCCTGCGGGTGCGCCGCATGGATCGCGCCGTGGATGCACCACGCCGACGGGTCCGGCGCGTCGGGCCGCTGCATCGTGGTGTCGTCGTCGGCGTCCAGCAGCAGCAGGTCGCTGGCACGGATGCGGGAGAAATGCTTCCAGCGCGGGTTCATCAGGAACCGCTTGCCGTCGTCCGACACCGCGAGGCTGAAATGGTTGGCCACCGCCTCGTGCCAGTTGTTCTCCACTGCCAGCCGGAACGCCGCCGCCAGGTCCACCCGGCCGCGCCACTCGTCCAGTTCCACGTTCCGTCCCGGCCTCGAAATCGTCGCCGACATGCCTGCCCTCCTGACTGCACCGGCGCTATCCTGCCATCCTGGCCCATGCGAGAGAAGCGGCTTCGGTGACACTTGAGTGGCGGTGCGGAATTCTTTAGGCTTGAAATATCGGACGACCTGGGGGGCTGACAGAATGAACCTGACTCGCAGAGGCCTCGTTGCCAGCGGCTTGACGCTGGCGGCCGCCAACCGGCTGATCCTGCCCCGCGCGGCGCGCGCCGAGGCTGGCACGGTCACGATCGCGTACAACGTCGGCCTGCCGGCCTGGGACCCGACGGTCGGCCCGTCGGCAGTGAACCCGACGATCCAGGCGATCTACCAGTCGGTGTTCGACCAGTATATCGGCCAGAACCCGGACCTGTCCTTTACCGGTGGGCTGCTGGAGAAATGGGGCTGGAACGACGCCGGCACCGGCATCTGGATGGACGTGCGCGCCGGTGCCCTGTGGCACGACGGCTCGCCGGTCACGCCGGACGACGTTGTGTGGTCGCTGACGCGCGCCGGCGACCCGAAGGGCGGAAATCCGATCCAGTTCATCTGGGGCAACCTTTCCAACTTCAAGGTCAACGGAAGCCGCGTCACGGCGGATGCGAAACAGTTCGATCCGGCGCTGTTCAAGTGGATGGCGTTCCTGACCGGCTACGTGCTGCCGAAGGCCTATTTCGAGAAAGTGGGACCCGAAGGGTTCGAGAAGGCGCCGGTCGGCAGCGGCCCGTACATGGTCGATGCGTTCGAGCGCAACGCGTTCCTGCGGCTGAAGGCGAACCCGCATTACTGGGGCGGCAAGCCGCCGATCGATACGGTGGTGTTCAAGTTCGTCACCGACGCGTCGGCCCGGGTGGCCGAGATCGAGAGCGGCTCGTCCGACGTGACCTTGGAGATTCCGTACGAGGAATTCGACCGGCTGAAGAAGAAAGCGGGCCTTGCGGGCGTGACCACGCCGGTCTCCGACATCGGCATGATCTTCATCACCAATGTCGATCCGGTGATGCTGGACGCCAACGTGCGCCACGCGATGGTACAGTCGGTCGACAAGAAGCTGCTGGTGGAAAAACTGCTGCACGGCTACGGCGTGCCGATCGACACGCTGGAGGCGCCGCAATACGAAGCGTTCGACCCCTCCATCAAGACGCCATACGACCCGAAGAACGCCGAGAAGCTGCTGGCGGCATCGGGCTATTCCAAATCCAAGCCCGTAAAATTCACCATCCAGACGACGCGCGGCTTCAAGCCGAAAGACTACGAGATGATCGAGGCGATCGTCGGCATGTGGCGCCGCGTCGGCATCGAGGCCTCGATCGAGGTGTACGAGATCGCCAAGCATTACGAACTCCGCGCCGCGCACAAGCTGGACCCCGCTGCGTTCTACAACTGGGGCAACGCCATCGGCGATCCGACGACCAGCACGGGTTTCGCCATGTTCAGCCATTCGCCGCATTCGGCATGGCGGTCCGACGACGTGGATGCGTTGATCAACCCGCTCTGGGGCGAGAAGGACGAGGCCAAGCGCATCGCCGGCTGGAAGGCGGTGGACAAATACATCGCCGAGAACGCGCTGGTGCTGCCGCTGCTGCAATACGTGCAGCCAATCGTGCACAAGGCAGACCTGAAAGTGGTGCCCTGCGTCTCCGGCGCGCTGCAGCCGCAGCGTTTTTCGCGGGCGTGAGGAGGGGCAAGTCCCTCTCCGCCCTTGGGGGCGGAGAGGGCGCCGGGCGGGCGGTCGCCTGACCCATGCTCCTCCGCCGCATCCTGCTGCGCCTGTTCCAGGCCATCCCCACGCTCGCCGGTGTCGCGATTCTGGTGTTCGTGCTGGTGCGCGTGGTGCCCGGCGATCCGGTCGCGATGATGATCCCGCCGGGCGCCGACGAGGCCGTGGTGGCGCGGCTGCACGCCTTGTACGGCCTCGACAAACCAATCTGGGGCCAGTTCGTCATCTGGGCCGGGCAGGCGCTGACCGGCAATTTCGGCATCTCGATCACCACGCGGCAGGATGTAACCGCGCTGATTTTTTCGCGACTGCCGGCGACGCTGGAACTGGTCGTACTGGCCGCAACCATCGCCGTGCTGCTCGGCGGCGCACTTGCGGTGGTCGGCACACGTTTCTCCGGGCGCAGCGGCGAGATGGCGGTTGACGCCGTCACCGGCTTCATTCTTTCGGTTCCCGATTTCCTGTGGGGCCTCGCCTTCATCGTCGTGTTCGGCGTGCTGCTGCCGCTGCTGCCGATTTCGGGACGCGCCGACCCCACGCGTGCCCTCGGCATGGCAACCGAGTTCACGCTGACCGAGAGTTTCTTGCGCCTGCGCTGGGGCATCACCGCCGACGTGCTCGCGCACATGGCGATGCCAGCCACAGCGTTGGCGCTGCCACTCGCGGCGATGATCGCGCGCGTCTTAAAATCCTCGCTCGCCGAGCAGATGGGGCAGGACTATGCGCTGCTCTCGCGCGTCAAAGGGTTTTCGCGCTGGCACGTGATCCTGGCGGAAGCCTTGCGCAACGCGGCGATCCCGACGGTCAGCCTGACCGGGGTGCAGGTGACGTTCCTGGTCGGCGGCACCGTGCTGATCGAGAAGATTTTTTCGTACCCCGGCATCGGCAGTCTTGCCATCGACGCTGTCATCAACCGCGATCTTCCGCTGATCCAGGGGCTGATCCTGACGTTCGCGGTGATCTTCATTCTCATCAATCTGGCGCTCGATCTGTCCTACGCCGCCCTGGACCCGAGGCTGCGGCATGGCTGAGCGCGGCACGCTGCGGCATGCGCTGACCAACTGGCGCGTCGTCGTCGGCGGTGCGCTGCTGCTGCTGCTTGTCGTGGCCGCGATCTTCGCCCCGCAGTTGGCGCCCTACGACCCGCTGGACCAGGACCTTTCTGCCCAACTCGCGCCACCCGACTGGCAATTTGCCGGCGACGCGCACGCGCTCGGCACCGACAGCCTGGGCCGCGATGTATTTTCCCGACTGATCTACGGCAGCCGCGTCGCGCTGACGGTGGCGCTGGTCGCCGGCATCCTCACCGCCCTGGCCGGCACGGCGCTCGGCGTTGCCGCCGGGTTCTTCGGCGGCTGGTTGGATATCGTCATCTCCCGGGCGGTGGATATCTGGTCGTCGTTCCCGCCCGTGCTGCTCTCGATCATTCTGGTGGCGCTGATCGGCACCGGACTTTGGTCGGTGGTCGCCGCCATTGTACTGATCGACTGGACACGGTTCTGCCGCGTCGTCCGCGCCGAGACTCTGAAACAGCGTCGGCTGGATTATGTCGATGCCGCCGTGGTCGCGGGTCTGACGCCGGGGCGCATTTTGTGGCGGGAGGTGGTGCCGAACATCCTGCCGCTGGCACTCGTGCTGCTGACGCTGGAAATGGGCATCGCCGTCGTCGTGGAAGCGATTCTTTCCTTTGTCGGCCTGTCGATTTCCTCCGACTCGCCAAGCTGGGGCGGCATGATCGCCGAGGGGCGCGAGGTGGTGCATGAGGCGCCGTGGGTGCTGGTCGGCGCCATGCTGGTGCTGCTGGCAACCGTGCTGGGATTCAACATCCTTGGCGACGGCCTGAAGGCCGAACTCGATCCGGTACTGCGGTGACCGCCCCCGTCCTCGCGATCGAACACCTCTCGGCCGCCATCGCCGGCCGTGGCCCGGGGCTGCTGCAAGACATCTCCCTCAGCGTTGCGGCGGGCGAGGTGCACGGGCTCGTCGGCACCTCCGGCGCCGGCAAGTCGATGATCGGCCGTTGCGTGCTCGGCATCCTGCCGATGTCGGTGCGCATCACCGCGGGAAGCATCCGCTTCCTTGGCGAAGACCTTGTCGGCCTGTCGGAGCGCGCGCGCCGCGCAGCCGGCGCCTCGCTGGCGCTGATCCCGCAGGATCCGCTGTCGGCACTGAACCCATCGCGAAAAATCGCCGCGCAGATGACCGACGTGATGCGTCTGCGCCTCGGCCTGTCGCACGCCGAGGCCCGCGGGCGGGCATTGGCCATGCTGGAGGAAGTGCATATCCGCGATGCCAAAAGTGTGCTGCATCGCTATCCGCACGAGCTTTCCGGCGGCATGTGCCAGCGCGTGCTGATCGCCACCGCCTTCGCCTGCGAACCGCGCCTGATCGTCGCCGACGAGCCGACGACGGCGCTCGACGTGACCGTGCAAAAACAGATTCTCCGTCTCATCCGGGAGTTGCAGCAAAAACACGGCACGGCGCTGCTGTTCGTGACGCACGACCTCGGCGTGGTGGCGAAAATCTGCAACACCGTCTCGGTACTGCACGCCGGCGCCATCGTCGAACAGGCCCCGGTCGCCGACATCTTTTCCCGTCCGCAGCATCCGTACACGCGGGCGCTGTTTGCCGCGACACCGCGCTACGATCGTCCCGGCGAGACGTTGCAGCCGCTGCCGGCGGAGTTGCAGCCATGACCCTGATGCAAGCGGAGTCGCTGCATCTGGCGCTGCCCGACATGTCGAAGAAGCGCCCGTTCCGGCCGGCGCCGCTCATCCACATCCTGCACGGCGTCGATTTCCGCATCGGCCGCGGCGAGGCCGTCGGCATCGTCGGCGAATCCGGCTCCGGAAAAACCACGCTCTGCCGCGCGCTGCTGCGGTTGCTGGAGCCCACCGGCGGGCGCGTGACCTTCGCCGGCCAGGACATCACCCACGCATCGGAGCCGGCGCTGCGGCCGTTGCGCGCCCGCATGACGATGATTTTCCAGAACCCGCTGGCCGCGCTGAACCCGCGCCGCACGATCGCGGCCTCGGTCGCCGCCCCGCTGGTCGCGCGCGGCGCGGCCGGCGACACGCGCAAAAAAGTCCTGCGCGCACTCGACCGCGCGGGGCTGCCAAAGGAATTCGCCGATCGCTACCCGCACCAACTCTCCGGCGGCCAGCGCCAGCGCGTCGGCATCGCCCGCGCCATCGTCACCGAACCGGAATTCATCCTGGCGGACGAGATCGCGTCGGGCCTGGATGTCTCCACCCAGGCGCAGATCCTCGACCTGCTGCGCGAACTGCGGCGCGACATGGGGTTGGCGCTGGCCTTCATCACCCACGACCTGAGCGTGGTGCGGGTGCTGTGCGAGCGCGTCGTGGTGATGCACCAGGGCCGCATCGTCGAGGAAGGCGATTGTGCTGCGATGTTCGCGGCGCCGCGCCACCCGTATACGCGCCGCCTGCTGGCCGCGATCCCGCTGCCGGAACTGGACGACGCCTGGCTCGATGCCGAAGCGGAGGAAACATGACCGCGCCACTGATCGAAATCTGCATCGAAGGCCCGGACGCCGCCGTCGCCGCCGAACAGGGCGGCGCCGACCGGGTGGAACTCTGCGCCAGCCTGCTGGAAGGCGGCATCACCCCGAGCCTCGGCGTGCTGCGGGCGACGCTCGGCGCCGTCCGCATCCCGGTGATGGCGATGGTGCGGCCGCGCGGCGGGGATTTCCTGTACTCGGCCCTCGAATTCGCCGCCATGCTGGAGGACGTCGCAACCTTCAGGGGCGCCGGCGCCGCCGGGGTCGTGGCCGGTTGCCTGACGCCGGACGGCGATATTGACACTGCCAACATGCGCGCCCTGGTCGCCGCCGCCGGCCCGCTTTCCGTCACCTGCCACCGCGCCTTCGACATGGCCCGCGACCCGGAGGCGGCGCTGGAGGCGCTGATCGCCTGCGGCGTCGCGCGCGTGCTGACCAGCGGCCAGCGGCCGACCGCGCTCGCCGGGCTGCCGCTGCTGCGCCGCCTGGTCGAACGCGCCGCCGGGCGCATCGTGGTGATGGGCTGCGGCAATCTTGACGCCGACACCATCGCGACCGTCCGCGACGCCGGCCTGCCCGAACTGCATTTCTCCGCCCCGCGCGACACGCCGAGCCGCATGGTCTGGCGCAACCCGGACGTCGGCATGGGCGCCACCGACCTCGACCGCGAATACCGCATCACCGTGACGGACGCCGAGCGGGTACGCACCACCATCGCGGCGGCGCGGCGCGCCACCCGCTGACAGACCGGCCCGACCGGCCTAGGCTGCGCGGCAACATGCGGAGGCTTGCCATGCTGCCCACGCTTTTCCTCAGCCACGGTGCGCCGACCCTGCCGCTGATGGACAGCCCCGCCACCACCTTCCTGCGCGGGCTCGCGGCGACGCTGGAGCGGCCGAAGGCCATCCTGGTCGCCTCTGCGCACTGGGAGACCGAGCGGCCGGACGTCACCGCGGTCGCCGTCAACGACACGATCCATGATTTCTACGGGTTTCCGCGCGCCCTCTACGAACTGACCTATCCGGCGCCGGGCGACGCCGCGCTGGCGCAACACGTGCTGGACCTGCTGCGCGACGCCGGCATGCCGGGCACGCTGGACACCCGGCGCGGGCTCGACCACGGCGCCTGGGTGCCGCTGCTGCTGGCGTGGCCCGGGCACGACATCCCGGTGGTGCAGCTTTCCATCCAGAGCCATTTCGGCCCCGAGCATCACGAAAAACTCGGCGCTGCCCTGGCGCCGCTGCGGGCGGAGGGCGTGCTGGTGATCGGCTCGGGCAGCTTCACCCACGACCTGAGCCGGTTCCGCGGGCAGGCGATGGACGCGCCGGTGCAGCGCGACGTGACCGCGTTCGCCGACTGGATGGACAGCGCCATCCGCGAGCGCCGGCACGACGACCTGCTCGCCTACCGCAAGCGCGCGCCGCATGCGGTGCAGAACCACCCGACCGACGAGCATCTGCTGCCGCTCTATGTGGCGATGGGCGCCGCCGGGCCGGAGGCAACGCCGGAGCGGTTGCACAGCAGCGCCCAATTCTCGATGCTGCGCATGGACGCCTACGCGTTCCACTGACATGCGCCTGTTCGTCTACGGCACGCTGCTCGACCCGGCGCTGGTGGCGCGGCTCACCGGGCAGCCGGAGAGTCTGGACGGATTCCGTCGGGTGCGGCTACGTCAACGCCCTTGCCTGGATCGCCCCCGGCGCGACCCGCCTCCCCTGGCCCTGAGGAACGAAAGACATGCTGCAACCGCCGCCCGCCCAACCCGGCATGCGCGAGGACGAGATCGACACGCCTGCGCTGGTGATCGACCTCGACGCGTTCGAGCATAACCTCGACACCATGGCCGCCTTCGTCGCCGGCACCGGCGCGAAGCTGCGGGCGCACGCCAAGACGCATAAATCGCCGGTGATCGCGCTGCTGCAGATGGCGCGCGGCGCGGTCGGGCAGTGCGTGCAGAAAGTCGCGGAGGCCGAGGTGCTGGCCTGGGGCGGCGTGCCCGACATCCTGGTCAGCAACGAGGTGGTCGGCGCGCAAAAACTTTCCCGGCTCGTCGCCCTGTCGCGCATCGCCCGCGTTGCGGTGTGCGCCGACGACCCGCTGCACATCGTACAGGCCGAGGCGGCGGCGGAAGCGGCGGGCACGCGGCTTTCCGTGCTGGTGGAGATCGACTCCGGCGGCCGCTGCGGCGTCTCACCTGGGCCGGAGGCGGTGGCGCTGGCGCAGCGCATCGCCGCCTCCAAACACCTGATTTTTGGCGGCATCCAGGCCTACCAGGGCAGCGCGCAGCATTTGCGCACGCCCCCCGAGCGTGAAGCGGCGATCGGGCGAGCCGCCGATGGCGCCCGGCGGACCGTGGAGCAGTTGCGGCAAATCGGGCTCGATTGCCCGATCGTCGGCGGCGCCGGCACCGGCACGTTCCCGCTGGAAGCCGCGAGCGGCGTGTTCACCGAATTGCAGGCCGGCAGCTACTGCTTCATGGACGCCGACTACGCCCGCAACCTCGACGCAGCCGGCGAGCGCGTCGCCACCTTCCAGCATTCGCTGTTCGTGTTTGCAACCGTCATGAGCGCCCCGCGGGGCGGCGTCGCGGTCGTCGATGCCGGGCACAAGGCGGTTGCCGTGGACAGCGGCCTGCCGGAGATATGGGGCCGGCCCGAAATCCGTTACACCGGCGCGTCCGACGAGCACGGCAAGCTGGAGTTCGCCTCCGAGACCGCGTCGCCAAAACTGGGGGAAAAACTGCGGCTGGTGCCCGGGCACTGCGACCCGACGGTGGACCGCTACGACTGGTATGTCGGCGTGCGCGGCGGCCGGGTGGAGTGCCTGTGGCCGGTGGCGGCGCGCGGCGGGATGGCGTAGCGCCGGGCGGCGGCGGCCGCGAAACGGCTTGACCGCGCGGCGGACCTGCGGCCCCCTGCCGCCATGGACATCCTGATCCTCATCGGCCTGATCGCCGTCGGCGGCTGGGGCCTGGGGGTTGCCGGGTTCTTCCGCGCCGGGCGGGCGCTGGCCGAGGTGCGCGAGTTGCGCGCCATGCTCGCCACCGCGCCGTCGCAGCCCTCCGTCCCGTTCGAGGAAGGGACACCGTGGGCGCCGCCGGCCGCGGAGGCGTTTGCCCCGCCGACCGCCCAGCCGTCGCCTTCGCCCGCCGACGCCCCGCCGGACACCGCGGCCCCGGCCGCCGCCGAGCCGGTGCTGGCGCGGCAATCCACGCGCGACCTGGAGGCCGTGCTGACCACACGCTGGGGCGTATGGCTCGGCGCCGCCGCACTACTGCTCGCCGGGATTTTCCTGGTTCGCTACGCCGCCGAGCAGGGGCTGCTCGGTCCCGGCGCGCGCTGCGCCTTTGCGGCGCTGCTCGGCATCGCCCTGCTGGCAGGGGCGGAGTGGTTGCAGCGGCATGACGGCCCAGCCCTCGCCGGCCCGCTCGGCCGGGACCAGGCGCCGGCGGGGCTCGCCGCCGGGGGAACCGCGGTGCTGTTCGCGGCATGCTATGGCGCGGGACCGTTCTACGACCTGCTGCCGGCGTCCCTCGCCTTCGCGGCGATGGCGGCCACGTCGTTCGTGGGCCTCGCGGCGGCGCTGCGGTTCGGGCAACTGACGGCGGCGATCGGCGTCGCCGGGGCGTTCGCGACGCCGGCCCTGGTCGCGACCGATGCGCCCTCGCTGCCCGGGCTGTTCGCCTATCTGCTGGTCGTCTCCGCCGCGGCGCTGCTGGTGGTGCGCCACACCGCCTGGACCTGGCTCGGCTGGGCGACGGCGATTGCCGGCGCAGTCTGGCTCGTCGTCGCCGCCACGCCGGGTGCGCCGGACCAGTGGGCGGCGGCGGCGTTCGTGCCCTGCGCGGTAGCCTTGCACCTGTTCCTGCTGCCCGCGGCGGCGCTCGACCACCCGATCGGGCGGCGGCTGTCCTGGGCACCGTTCGTCGTCCTCGCCGCCGCCGGGCTGCTGCTGGAGGCGCAGGTGCCCGGCTCGGCACCGCGCCTGGGATTGTTCCTGCTGGCGCCGATCGCGGTCGGCAAGGGCATCATTGAACCGCGGCTCGACCGGCTGCCATGGATCGCCGCGCTGGTCGGCCTGCTGGCCCTGTTGCTTTGGGAATTGCCGGAGTGGGCGCCGACCGGCGAGGCCATCACCATCGGCGGCGTCGTGCAGGCGATCCTGCCGGGAGCCTGGGCGCCCGAAGCAATCCGGCCGCTGATCGCCGCCGCCGCGCTGTTCGCCGCATTCCACGCCGCCGTCGGCTTGTGGCTGGAGCGGCGGGCGCCGCATCCGGAGCGCTGGGCGGCGCTGATCGCGGCACTGCCGGTGCTGACGCTGGGCGTCGCCTACGCGCAGATCGAGCAGTTTCAAACCGCCACAGACTGGGCGGCGGTGGCGCTGGCCCTGACCGCCGGGCTGACCGGCGCGGCGGCGCTGGCAGCCCGCGAAAGCGCACGACAACGCGCCGGCATCCACGCGGCCGGCGCGGTCGCGGCGCTGGCGCTCGGCGCCGCCATGCTGTTGCAGGACCACTGGCTGACGCTGGCGATCGCGCTGTTCCTGCCGCCGCTGGCCCGGATCGAGGCGCGCGCCGACCTGCCGGCGCTGCGCAAGGTGGCGCTGGCGGCGGCCGGCCTTGTCCTGGTCCGGCTGCTGCTCAACTGGTATGTCGTCGACTACGATTTTGGCGAGACCCGGCTCGCCAACGGGCTGCTCGCCGCCTACGCGCTGCCCGCCGCAGCCTTCGCATTTGCGGCATGGTTGTTCCGCCGCCGCGGCGACGACCTGCTGGTGGCGACGCTGGAGGCCGGCGCCGTCGCGTTCATGGCCTGCTTCGTCGCACTGGAAATCCGCCACTGGTTCGGCGGCGGCCAGTTGGAAGGGCCGTTCAGCTTCACCGAATGCGCGCTGCACCTGCTGACCCTGGCCGTCCAGGCGACCGCCTACCTGCATCTGGCGCGCCGCACCGGCCGCCCGGTCCTGCACTGGGCGTGGCGCATCCTCGGCAGCATCGCGCTCGCGTATGGCTGGGTCTTGCTGCTGGCCAATCCCGCCTGGATCGATGCAAGCGCAGGCGCCGCCTCGCTGTTCGCCGCCTATCTTGTTCCTGGGGCGCTGGCCGTGCACGCAAGCCGCCGCGCCTCCGGCCGGGCGGTGCAGAGGGCGCTTGCCGCTTACGCGCTGGTGGCCGGGTTCGCCTGGATCACGCTGCAGATCCGCGACCTGTTCCATCCCGGCCTGCTGTCGCTCGACCTCGTGCCGATCGAGGACGCGGAACTCTGGGCATGGTCCGGCGGCTGGCTCGCCTACGGAATCGGGCTGATGGCGCTGGGCATCCGCGCCGACCTGCCGGCGCTGCGGCTGACGGCATTGGGCGTCGTCGGGCTGGCAAGCGCCAAGGTGTTCCTGATCGACATGGCGGGCCTGGAAGGATTGTGGCGCGTGCTGTCGTTCCTCGGCCTCGGGCTGACGCTGATCGGCCTGGGCAGCGTGCATCGCCGGTTCGTGCGACCCGCCAAGCCAGCGGAGTGAACGGCGGCTACTTGCCGATCGCAGCCGCGCCGACGCCGCAGACGATCTCCTCCTGCGGGCCGACGCCGCCCGAACAGCCGATGGCGCCGATCAGCTTGCCGTCCTCGATCAGCGGAATGCCGCCGCGCGAGGCGATGGTGTCGTCGATCGACAGCACGCGCAGTTCGCCGCGCGCCACTGCGTCCTCGAACACCTTCGTCGGGCGGCGGAATTTTGCCGAGGCGCGCGCCTTGTGCTGCGCGACCGCGATGGAGCCGAGCGGTGCCCCATCCATGCGCGCGAACGCGACAAGGTTGGCGCCGGAGTCGACGACGGCAATCACCAGCGGCCAGCCGCGCTTCGTCGCCTCCGCCATGGCCGCCTGGATCGCCGCCTGCGCGCGTTCCAGCGTGATCGGCGGGCCGTACGGCACGTTGAACGGCGTTTGCGCCGGAACCGCTTCGGCCGGCTGCTGCGCACGCGCCGGCACGAGGCCGCCGATCAGCGCCGCCGCGATCACGGCGCCGCACCAATGTTGGTGTTCTGGCATGTTGCTGGTCCCGGACATTCCACCCGCACAAGCACGTGGGGTGCCGCCCGGGCGGAGTCCAGCCGCCGCTAGCCCGGCAACGACACCTGCGCCGCACGCACCGCGGCCAGAGTCTGCGTACGGCTCGACAGCACTTCGTCGAGCCAGTCGCTGCGCATCTCCGGCACCGAGGACAGCAGCAGCTCGGTGTACGGATGGTACGGTGGCGCGAACACTTTCGAGGTCTCGCCGCCCGCCACCAGCTTGCCCTTGAGCATCACCGCGACCTTGTTGGCGATCCGCTTGACCGTGCCGAGGTCATGCGTGATGAACAGATAGGCCAGTCCCAGTTCTTCCTGCAGTCGCTTCAGAAGTCGAAGAATCTCCTCGCCGACCAACTGGTCGAGTGCGCTGGTCACTTCGTCGCAGATGATCAGGTCCGGCTCGGCTGCGAGCGCGCGGGCGATGCCGATGCGCTGCTTCTGGCCGCCGGAGAGTTCGCCGGGCTTGCGGTTGATGAAGTGCTCCGGGAGATCCATCAGACGCAACAACTCCAGAACCCGCGCGCGCACCTGCTCGCGCGACCGGTTCGGGAAATAGAACTGCACCGGCCGGCCGATGATCTCGTGCAGCCGCTGGTTCGGGTTCAGCGCCACGTCCGGCATCTGGTAGATCATCTGCACGCGGCGCAACTGGTCGCGGTTGCGGTTCTTCAGCGCCGGCGGCAGGCTTTGGCCCTGGAAGCGGATGTCGCCGGACTGGCGCGGCAGCAGGCCGATGATGACGCGCGCGAGCGTGCTTTTGCCGGACCCCGATTCGCCCACCACCGCCACGGTGTCGCCGCGCCGCACTTCGACGCTGACGTTGTCGATCACGCGCAGCAGCGAACTGTAGCTGGCGACGACGTTCTTGACTTCCAGCAGCGGCGCCTCGCCGGTGTCCAGATCCTCGCGGAAGGCGTGGCCGGCGACGCGGTCGGCGACGAGACGGCGGGTATATTCTTCGCGCGGCGCCTGCAGGATCTGGTTGGCGGTGCCGTGCTCCACCATCTTGCCGTGGCGCAGCACCATGATGTGGTCGGCGATCTGCGCCACCACGGCAAGGTCGTGCGTGATGTAGATCGCCGCCGTCCCGTGCTCGCGGATCAGTTTTCGGAACGACGCCAGCACTTCCACCTGCGTGGTCACGTCGAGCGCCGTGGTGGGCTCGTCAAATACCAGGATGTCGGGCTTGGCGGCCATCGCCATCGCCGCCATCGCGCGCTGCAACTGGCCGCCCGAGACCTGATGCGGATAGCGTTCGCCGAACGTGTCCGGGTTGGGCAGTTCCAGCGCGCGGAACAACTGCCGCGCCTCCTTCTGCGCATCGGACATCGAGAGCAGGCCGTGCTTGACCGGGATCTCGCACACCTGCTGCATCAGCGTCATCGCCGGATTGAAGCTCGCGGCCGCACTCTGCGCGATGTAGGCGACACCCGGGCCGCGCAGCGCGCGCCGCTGCGCCGCCGTCATCTGGCGGATGTCGTTGCCCTCGAAGTTCAGCTTGCCGCCGGTCATCGTGCAGCCGCCGCGCGTGTAGCCGAGCGTGCACAGGCCGATCGTCGACTTGCCGGCGCCGGATTCGCCGATCAGGCCGAGCACCTCGCCGCGCCGCAGGTCGAAGCTGACATTGTCCACCAGCACAGGGCCCGGCCCCTTGTCGGTGCGCACTTCCACCCGCAGGTTCTCGACATGCAGGATCGCCTCGCCAACGCGCCGTGTGGTGCCGCTCATGCTGCGTCTCCATGCGCTCGGGAATGGATGGACAGCATCCAGTCCACGACGAAGTTCACGCCGATGGTCAGGATCGCGATCGCGCCCGCGGGATAGAGCGGCGCCATCGCGTCGAGGTTGATCATGTCGCGGTAGTCGCGAACCATGCTGCCCCAGTCGGCATCCGGCGGCTGCACGCCGAGGCCGAGGAAGCTCAGCGCCGCGACGAACAGGAACGCGAACGAGAAGCGCAGCCCGAACTCGGCGATCAGCGGCGCCATGGCGTTCGGCAGGATCTCCTTGCGGATCACCCACCACAAGCCTTCGCCCCGAACCTTTGCGACTTCGACGTATTCGAGGGCGGCGATGTTCATCGCCAGCGCGCGGCTCAAGCGGAACACCTTCGTGGAGTCGAGCACCGCGATGGTCACGATCAACACCGGCAGGTCGGTGCCGAGCACGCTGAGGATGATGAACGCGAAGATCAGCGTCGGCATCGAGAGCAACAGATCGACAAGGCGCGACAGCAGCAGATCGACCCAGCCGCGCAGCACCGCGGCGGAAAACCCCGTGACGATACCAAGCAGGAAACTGAGGCAGGTGATGACGAACGACAGCCCGATCGACATGCGGGCGCCGTAGATCAGCCGGCTGAACAGATCGCGGCCGAGATTGTCGAGGCCGAGCCAGTACTGCGGCGTCGGATCGCCGTAGGCGTCGCCGACCACGTCGGCCTGGTCGAACGGCGCGATCAGCGGCGCGCCGATGGCGGCGATCACGTTGATCGCGATGATGATGAGCCCGATCAGGGCCGGGATGGAGAGGCGATGGCCGAACAGTCGCATCGGTGCTTCCCCTGCCTGCTAGCGTGGATGCCGCAAGCGCGGGTTGCTGAGGATGGCGAGGATGTCGGCCACCATGTTCAGCAGGATGAACGCGGCGGCGAACAGCAGGCCGCAGGCCTGCACCACCGGCACATCATGCTTGGAGACCGCATCGGTCATCAACTGCCCGAGGCCGGGATAGACGAACACCGCTTCTACGATCACCACGCCGGTGATCAGGTAGGCGAGGTTCAACGCGATCACGGTGATGATCGGCGCCAGCGCGTTCGGGAACGCGTGCCGCACCACCACACGCCATTTCGGCAGGCCCTTGAGGAACGCCATCTCGATATACGGGCTCGCCATGATGTTGAGCACCGAGGCGCGGGTCTGCCGCATCATGTGCGCCACCACCACCAGCACCAGCGTCACCATCGGCAGGAACGTGAGGTAGATGCGTTCGGACGTGCCGGTGTCCTGCGTCACGTTGGCGAGCGAGGGGAACCACTCCATGCGCACCGAGAGGTATTTGATCAGGATGTAGCCGACCAGATACTCCGGCACCGATATGGTCAGCAGCGTGACCAGATTGACCAATCGGTCGTAGATGCCGCCTTGCCAGATTGCCGCCATCAGCCCAAGCGCGACGGCGAGCGGCACGGCGATGATCGCGGCGTACGCGGCGAGGAACAGCGTGTTCTTCAGCCGCGGCGTGATCTCCTCGACCACGTCGCGATGGCTGGCGAGCGAGTGGCCGAAGTCACCGACCGCGGCGTTGCCGAGCCACTCGCCGTAGCGTACCAGCGCCGGGCGATCGAGCCCGAGTTCCTTGCGCATCTCGGCAAGGCTCTCGGGCGTCGCGCTGTTCTGCAGGATCGAGGAGGCGAGATCGCCCGGCAGCAACTCCGTGCCCGCGAAGATGAGCACGGAGGCCGCCCACAGGGTGATGAGGCCGAGGCCCAGCCGCTGGGCGATCAGGCGTAACAACGGCTCAGGCCTTCAGCCAGGCTTTTTCGGCGATGTAGCCGTTGTCCATGTCGAAGCCCCCGTGCGGCGTGTGGCCCCCCACCTTCTTGCTGTTGCCGTCGAGCCAGTCGCGGAACGCCGGGACGATGGTCGCGCCGTCGTCGTGCAGCAGTTGCTGCATGTCCCAGATCATCGGCTTGCGCTTGGTCTCGTCGGTCTCGGCGCGGGCGGCGGCGAGCAACTGGGTGAATTTCGGGTTCTTGTAGTGGCTCTCGTTCCACGGCGCGTCGGGGCCATATGCCACCGCCAGCATCTGCGTCGCGGCCGCGCGACCACCCCAGTAGCTGGTCACGCACGGGCCCTTCAGCCAGACATTGTCCCAGAACCCGTCAGCGGGTTCCTTCTTCACGTCGATCTTCAGCCCGGCCTTGCCGGCGCTCTGCTGGAACAGCAGCGCCATGTCCACCGCCCCCGCGAACGCCGCGTCCGAGGCCTGCAGCGTCACCGGCGGACTGGTCAGGCCGGACTTCTTGAGGTGGAACTTCGCCTTCTCCGGATCGTACTTGATCTGCGGCAGGTCCGAGTTCCAGTAAGGGTCGGTCTTCGGGATCGGATGGTCGTTGCCGACCGTGCCGTAGCCGGCGAACAGCGCCTTGATCGCCTGCTCGCGGTCGATGCCGTATTTCAACGCCAGCCGCAGGTCGACGTTATCGAACGGCGCCCGGTCCTGCATCATCGAGATCACCGTGTGCCAGCCACCAGGGGCGCGGATCACCTCCAGCTTGCTGTTCTTCTGCACCAGTGCGACGAGCTTCGGATCGAGCCGGTTGATGGTGTCCACCTGACCGGTCATCAGCGCATTCAGCCGGGCGCTGGTGTCGTTGATGACGGTGATGTCGACCGCATCGACATGCGCGCGATCCGGCTTCCAGTAGTTCGGGTTGCGCTTGGCGCTGATGCGCACGCCGGGCTCGTATTTGTCGAGGATGTAGCCGCCGGTGCCGATCGCCTTGGTCCAGTCGGTGTGGCCGTCCGGCACGATCAGCACGTGATAGTCGGTCAGCACGTAGGCGAAGTCGGCATCGCCGCCCGCCAGTGTCACCTGCACCTGGTTGGGGCTGAGCTTCTTGACGTCGGACACCGACTTGAACGGCCCGGCCGCGCCGGACTTGGTGTTGCCGCGGTGCATGTTCAGCGAATAGACGACGTCGTCCGCATCCAGCGTCTTGCCGTTGCCGAACGTCACGCCCTTGCGGATGTTGAAGATCCACTCGGCGGCGCCGGGCTTGACCTCCCAGCTCTCCGCCAGTTCGGGCACCGGCTTGCCGTCCTGCGCCCATTCGACGAGGCCGTTCCACAGCATGTGGCCGGTATCGATCATCACGCTGTCGTTGTAGCTGCCCGGATCCAGGCTGTCGGTGGTGCTGCCGCCGGCGAGGCCGATGCGCAGCGTGCCGCCCGCGCGCGGCGTTTCGGCGGCATACGCCTCCGCGCCCGCAACCATCGACGACAGAAGGGCGGCGCCGGCGCCCAGGGCTGCCGCGCGGCCGAGGAAATCGCGGCGCGAGATCCGGCCCTTGATGTGCTGTTGTTGCAGATACTCTAGCTCGGTCATCGTGGATCGCCTCTCAGGCTGTTGGCCAATCTGGTCGAAGCCGCATTGTCGCATGCTGCCGCCGGTGCAACCCGGCGCCCCGGCTTGCCGGATTCGCGACGCGACACGCGGTCATTCTGGTACTGAATCGTAAGGAACTCAAGTTCGGTCATGGCCGCGCGCCTCTCCCCGGTATTGGTGCCGCGGCGGGAGAGCCGGACACGACGCGGGCGGGCGGCCTTTCGGCACAGGAAAGCACGAAGAATGCCATCCGTCCTGCGATTAGCGGATGCGTGATGATCCTTTGTGGCATAGCAGGAGTCAACCGGGGGAGCCGGTCGTCAGGCCATCGCATTTCCTGATGCGGCTATGACTCGTCTCGCGGAACGGTTCAGCGCCGAAGGGTCAGGCGCCCCAGCCGATCACCGCCTTGGTCTCCAGATATTCCTCAAGACCCCAGCGCCCGTATTCGCGCCCGTTGCCGGACTGGCGGTAGCCGCCGAACGGCGCGAACAGGTCCCAGCCGGCCTCGTTCAACGTGACGTTGCCGGCGCGCAACCGGCCGGCGACGCGCCGCGCCTCGGCGATGTCGGCCGCACTCTCGCCGGACTGCACGAAGGCCGCGAGACCGAACGGCGTGTCGTTAGCCTGCGCCACCGCCTGTTCCAGCGAGTCGTACGGCAGGATCGCCAGCACCGGCCCGAAGATTTCCTGGCGTGCAATGGTCATGTCGTTGCGCACGCCGGCGAACACGGTCGGGCGCACGTACCAGCCGCGATTGAGGCCCTCCGGCCGGCCGACGCCGCCGGTGGCGAGCCGGGCGCCCTCGTCGATGCCGGACTGGATCAGGCCCTGGATGCGCTCGAACTGCCGGCGGCTCACCACCGGGCCGAGCGTGGTCGCGGCGTCGGCAGGGTCGCCCACCACGAAGGCGCGCGCGGCCTCGGCGGCGACCGCCGCCGCTTCGTCATGGCGCGCGGCAGGCACAAACATGCGGCTCGGCGCGTCGCAGGACTGGCCGTTGTTGTTGAAGCATCCGGCAACCCCGCGTGCCACGGCAGCGGCGAGGTCGGCGCTCGGCAGCACGATGTTGGGCGATTTTCCCCCCAACTCCTGCGCGATGCGCTTGACCGTCGGTGCCGCCAGCGCCGCAACCCGCGTGCCGGCGCGGTTGGAGCCGGTGAAGGAGACCATGTCGATGCCCGGATGCGCCGCAATCGCCTCGCCCACCGTCGGCCCGTCGCCCGGCACCATGTTGAACACCCCGGGCGGCGTGCCGGCCGCGTGCATGACCTCGGCCCAAAGAACGGCGGACATCGGCGCCATCTCGGACGGTTTCAGCACCATCGTGCAGCCGGCGGCGAGCGCGGGTGCGACCTTGCAGACGATCTGGTTGACCGGCCAGTTCCAGGGCGTGATCAGCCCGACCACGCCGATCGGCTCGCGCGCGATCATCGTGCTGCCCAGCGCGTGGCTGAAGGCGAACGCCTCCAGCACCTCGATCGCGGTTTGCAGGTGCGCTGTGCCGGAGGGCGCCTGCGCCTCGCGCGAGAACGCGATCGGGGTGCCCATCTCGCGCGTCATCGCCTGCGCGAAGGCTTCGAACCGCGCCTCGTATTCGGCCAGGATGCGCCGCAGCAGGGCGACGCGCCCGGCGACGCTGGTTTCGGAGAACGTGGCAAAGGCACGCTGCGCGGCGGCGACCGCGCGATCGACCTCGGCCGCCCCCGACAGGGCAAGCCGGAGAATGACCTCCTCGCTCGCCGGGCTGACCAGATCGTAGGGAACGGGCGCCACCGGATCGGCCCATGCGCCGTCGATATATGCCTGCGCCTCGCGTCCCATCGGCCTGTCTCCCTTGCGGCCGCGACTGGTTCGCACGGCCCCGCGAATCGGGCAAGCTGGCGCCCATGTCAGCCATTCCGCTGCGCGCGCCGGATACGCGGCGCCTCTACGGCATCCTCATGGTCGGCGGCGGCAGCGTGCTGTGGAGCACGGGCGGCCTGTTCGTGCGGATGCTCGACCTCGATCTGTGGACGATGCTGGGCTGGCGCTCGCTGTTCGCGGCGGCCTCGCTGTTCGCGCTGCTCGCGGCCGAGCACGGCCGCCGCACGCCGCAGGCGATCCGCGCGATCGGCTGGGCCGGGCTCGTGGCGGCGCCGATCTCGGCGGTCTCGATGCTGACCTATGTCGTGGCCATCCAGGCGACCAGCGTCGCCAACGTCATGATCGTCTATGCCACCGTGCCGCTGCTGGCCGCCGGCGTGGCGTTCCTGTGGATCGGCGAGCGTGCCGGCCGGCGCACGCTGATCGCCGCTGTCGTAGCACTCGCCGGCATCGTGGTCATGGCGGGCTCCGCGGCGCATGGCGGCGACCTGCGCGGCAACGCGATGGCATTTGTCATGACGCTGACCTTCGCCATCCTCGTGGTGACGGCGCGGCGCCACCCGGAACTGCCGATGGCCGCCGTCAACGCGTTCGCGGCGGTGCTGTGCGGCATCGTGAGCTGGCCGCTGATGCAGCCGGGCGTGCCCGATGCGCGCACGCTGGTGATCCTGGCCGCGTTCGGCATCGCGACGACCAGCCTCGCCTACCTGCTGTTCCTGATCGGCGCGCGGCACATTCCCTCCGGCGAGGCCGGGTTGCTCGGCCTGCTCGACACGGTGCTGGCCCCGACCTGGGTCTGGCTCGCATTCGGCGAGACGCCGGCAGTGGCGACGCTGCTCGGCGGCGGCATCGTGCTCGGCGCCGTGGTCTGGTATCTCGCGGGCGGGCGGCAACGCTCCACCGTCTCCCCCTGAAGGCGCCGCCGAGAGCACACCACCGACCACCACAGGAGACCGTCCGGCATGTCACTCGCCCCATTCGGCTGTTCCTGCCACGCCCCGGCGCTGGATCGCCGCCGCATGTTGACGCTGGCAACATTCGCCACCGGCGCGGCGCTGACCGCCCGCTTCCGGCCGGCCGTCGCCGCTCCCGGCGCCAAGGCGCTGCTGCTGTCCTGCATCGACTACCGGCTGCTCGAGTCGATCGACGCCTACATGAAGCAGCGCGGGCTGGAGCAGCAATACGACCAGACCATCCTGGCCGGCGCCGCGCTCGGCGTGCTGATCGAGCAGAAGCCGGACTGGGCGCGCACCTTCTGGGACCATGTGGACATCGCCAGGGAGTTGCACGGCATCACCGACGTCATCGCGATCGACCATCGCGACTGCGGCGCCTTCAAGGTGTTCCTCGGCCCCGACAGCATCAAGGACCCGGCGACCGAGACCGCGACGCACCAGAGGGTCATGGGCAAATTCGCCGCCGAATTGAAGGCGCGGCATCCGGACCTCAGATCCGAACTGTTTCTGATGGCGCTGGACGGCAGCGTGCAGCCGATCGGGGCCTGAGCGCCGGGTCGCAGGCCCGTTTGAACGTCGCGCACCGACCCGGGCTGGTCACAGCCCGGCCCCACCACGCGATCTCCGGCGTGGACGTTTGGCGCCGCCCGGCGCCGACGGCTTCGCGCCATAGGCGCCAATAGGTTTCGCTCCCGCAGCAGCTACCGCGTCACCCCGGCGAAAGCAGGGGTCCGGGCGCGCGCCGCCGCGTTGCCGATGGGCCGGAGCCTCGTGCCGGTGGCCCCTGGATGCCGGCGTTCGCCGGCATGACGGAGTGTGTTTGTATATCAATTATTTGCCGTCATACGCGGGCTTGACCCGCGTATCCACGCCGCCTGCACGAAGGGTCAGGTCTGCCGCCCGTTGGTCTAAGGCTTCGCGCAACACTATCCGAATCAGGCTGCAAGGGCCGTAGGGTGGAATGCTCTTCGCATTCCACCGTCTGACTGCGACATCATCAAGCGACTCGCGCCGTTTTGCCGATCCCGAGAGGT
>Ga0302314_10001771_pt1 | contig 40508 bp, 31 predicted proteins | sample III_Palsa_N2_3_FD_200533 | JGI IMG/M metagenome (GOLD analysis project Ga0302314, IMG submission 200533) | Peat permafrost microbial communities from Stordalen Mire near Abisko, Sweden - III_Palsa_N2_3 | ecosystem: Environmental > Terrestrial > Soil > Palsa > Peat permafrost | place: Sweden... | reverse complement strand
ACACCTTGCGGGCACCGGGCCCGGGTCGGGTACTCGAATTTCACTGCAAGGTCGGCGACCAGGTTCGCGAAGGCGCTGAGCTCTTGAACTTCGAAGCGCGGGGCTGAGCATGAGTGACGGCATGCCCGGGCACGTGCGGATCGTCGAAGTGGGTGCGCGCGATGGCCTGCAAAACGAGTCGGCCGCTGTTTCGACGGAAACCAAAGTGCGCTTGATCACGATGCTGGCCGACGCTGGTTTGTGCCACATCGAGGCCACGGCGTTCGTCTCGCCGCGCTGGGTGCCGCAGATGGCTGATCACGAAGCCGTGCTGCGCGCGCTGCCCGCGCGGCCGGGCGTCGTCTATTCAGTACTAACCCCGAACCTGCACGGTTTCGAGGGTGCGGTCGCGGCAGGTGCGCGGGAGGTTGCGGTATTCGCCGCCGCCTCAGAGGCCTTCTCGCAAAAAAACATTAATTGCAGCATCGCCGAGAGCCTTAAGCGGTTCGAGCCGATTCTGCAGGCGGCGCGCGCTCTGAACATTGCCGTGCGTGGCTATGTTTCCTGCGTGGCGGGCTGCCCCTACCAGGGCGAGGTAAAACCCGAGGCCGTTGCACAGGTCGCCAAGTCGCTGTTCGACATGGGCTGCTACGAGATCTCGTTGGGCGACACGATCGGCGTGGGTACGCCGGGCCAGATCAAGAGAATGCTTGAGGTGGTCGCAAGCCACGTGCCTGTGAAACACCTGGCCGGTCACTTTCACGACACTTATGGTCAGGCGCTCGCCAATGTGTTTGCCGCGCTCCAGTCAGGAGTCGCTGTCTTCGACAGCTCGGTCGCGGGGCTCGGTGGCTGCCCCTACGCTGCCGGCGCCTCGGGCAATGTCGCGACTGAGGATCTGCTGTACATGCTTCACGGATTTGGTATCGGCACCGGTGCTGAGCTCGCACGCGTTGCTGCAGCGGGGGCTTTTATCTGCCAGGCGCTGGCTCGCAGCACCGGCTCTCGCGTGGCGCAGGCCCTTGCCGCCAAGACCGCTCCATCACGCTAGTTCGATCCGAACAATACCGGGCGGCCATTGGACTTCACGAGTCTTCACGGTCAGGTTTGCTCTGCGCGGTGCTTTGATGAAGACGCTACTGAAGGCCACATCGCGAGCGTGCATTCCGAAACTTTAACGAAATGTTCATGTCACACGCATTGCACCCAGCCATGTGGACGCAGCCGCATTCGATGACATGCTGGTGTAACAAATTGCGTCCTATGCGCGCGACACCTTGAGTCGCGCGCGCCAGCACTCAGGTAACTTCATGGTGACAATTCGTTGCGGGTGTTGCCGTGAACATGCGTTGCCCCACAACGGACCGCAACAAACTCCACATTGGTGCAGATTCCTTGTCAATTCAGTCACATTCCGTTCAGCTTGTCTGCGGTATGGTATGAGTGTTGCTTGGGATTACTCATGGATCCCACTATTAGCCAAGGAGCATCAGCATGCAGCTACCGTCGCTGAAGTTCCTGCGAACTTTTCACATCGCCGCACGACGTGGCAGCTTCAAGGCTGCGGCCGAAGAACTGTACATCACCGCCTCCGCCGTCAGTCACCAGATGAAGGAACTTGAATCCCATCTGGGAGTCGATCTGTTTGACCGCAGCCATCGGACACTGACACTCACCGAAGCGGGCGCGCAATTCTGTCAGCGCCTGGAGGCGATCTTTGCCAGTCTTGAATCGGCCACCGAACAGCTGCGAATGCGCTTCGCGCGCTCGGTCGTGCGTCTTAACGCGCCGCCGTTCTTTGCCAATGAGCTCTTGGTACCGCAGCTTGCCGGATTCAGTGCGGCACATCCCGATGTCGATATCCAGATCTCCACGCGCCAGCCTGAGCAGGAAGGTCATGCCGCGGATACCGATATCTCCGTGGCCGTTGGTTCAGGCCCCTGGCCGCAGCTGACCGCCGCGCGGCTCTTTTCACAGACCTTTGTGCCCGCTTGCGCACCACACCTGCTGAGCGAGATGGACCGGGACGCTCATCAGCCGAGTGACCGACATGCCTTAATCATGCACAGCAAACGACCAGATCTGTGGGATCGATGGGCCGCTATGCACGGCATTGGGGCGTTGCAGCCCAAACAGTGGATCCGCTTCGATTCCATGGCTTCAGTGGTCGACGCTGCAGAGAGCGGCGTGGGCGTAGCGCTGGTTTCTGCACCAATATCGGCACCGCGCTTTGCAGCGGGCACGCTGGCGCGACTATCCGATCACGAACTGACCACGGGCGAAGACTACTTCGTGCTGATTCGCCCCGAGGATGCAGTACGCCCTCCGGTCCGCGCGCTTGTGAACTGGCTCACAGAACGCTTCGGCACTGCCCAGTAACAGCCGGTTGAGCCAGAGTTACTTTAGGTCAAAATTATATCGTTTGTAGTACGAACTGTTTGTTCATAGAGTGAAATTGTCGAGCCCCCACTCGCAATGGAGTATCTGCACATGAACAAGCTCTCAATGACCCTGACCGCGGTAGCGGCGGCTCTTGCCCTCGCCCCGAGCCTCTCTTCGGCCGCAGCGCCGAATCCACTGGCCGAACAATGCTTCAAGGCATTTGAAGCCAAACTGACCGAGAAATTCACACCGACACCCAAAGTGCTGGACACACGTTTGCTCTCCTCGCCCTTCATTTCGGGCTTCGAGCAATCCAACGTGTTTCAGTACACGATGACCGCGACGAACCCGAAGAACCATGCTGAGGTTCTGAAGGCCAGTTGCGTCGTCAATAATGCCGGTAGCGTTGTCAGCCTGACGGAAATCGTACCCGGCTCACTGTGATGAGAGGGGTCGTGTGACCGCGACCCACCTGGGTCGCGGTCCACCTGTCCTTGTGCCTCGGCCGCTCAGTGCCGCACGCGTCACCGTGTTGGGCGGCGTCTCGCCGACCTCTCCTCCTGGTAATGCTGGAACCCGAACGATGCGGCTCCGGCACCAGGCCGCCCGCGAACCCTGATCTATTTACGGCACTTTCACACCACGTCCATTAGGCTCAGGCCGCGCATGAGCCGCAGACGCTGAGTTCGGCTCCCTATTGCAGAATGATGACGCTGCGGCCGAGGGGCCGGGGACAGCGGTCAGCCCCTTCAGGTAACATCCGGCCCATCGACGAACGGGACAATTACCCCTCGGCGCTGGTGGCGCTGCGCCACCTGCGCCTGCCAGTATTTGCCCTGATAACACGCAAGCGATCGGGCGGAACATGGCAATGGATAGTCACGAAAGCACTCCACGCGGGCGGGCCTTTGTGTGGGGAGGCACCCTGCTCGGCCTGCTCTTTGTTGGGGCTTTGCTGACCAACGGATTCGGCTTATTCGGTCATCACCACTCCGATGAAGTCGCGCCATTGGTGGTCCGCCAGGGCGACAAGATCCTGGTTCCGGAAAAGTCCCCGCTCCGTGAGCGTCTCACGGTCAGTCCCGCGCAAACCGAACTTGCCGGTGGCCGACTTGAACTGCCCGGGGTGGTCGAGTCTGACCCGGCACGGACGGCCGAGGTGCTTCCGCCCCTGGGCGGACGCGTGCTCGAACTCAAGGTGGCCCTGGGCGATCGGGTCGAACGCGGCCAGGTCCTGGCGCTGATCGATTCCCCAGATCTGGCTCAGGCGTACGATGACAATGACAAGGCTGCGGATACCGAAGCCCTGACGGGCAAGAACCTGCAACGGCGGGAAGGCCAGTTCAAGATCGGAGCGACATCCGAGGAAGATCTGGACCAGGCGCGCAGTGATCACGCCCAGGCGGTCGCTGAATATGAGCGCACCAAGGCTCACTTGCGGGCTGTTGGGGCCTCCCCGGACGCCAAGGAGCATGCTCGGCAGCTGGCCGTTACGGCGCCGGTATCAGGCAGCATCACGAGTCTCGCGACGACGCCCGGAAGTCTGATCAATGATCCGTCACAACCGATCATGGCGATTGCCGACCTCTCGACTGTATGGGTTACGGCGCTGGTGCCCGAGAATGACATCGGCGCCGTCCGTAAGGGCGAGGATGCCGAAGTTACTCTCGCCGCCTACCCAAGCCAGACGCTCAAGGGCAAGGTCCTGTTTGTAAGCGACGTGGTCGAGCCTGACTCGCGCCGGAACAAACTCCGGATTGCATTCGCGAATGCCCAATACCTGCTCAAGCCCAACATGTTCGCGACCGTGACGCTCATTGGAGCTGCCAAGCCGCGCGTGGTACTGCCGACCTCCGCGCTGCTGATGAACAATGACCGCACGAGTGTCTTCGTCGCCACAGCGCCCTGGACGTTCGAGCGCCGGACTGTCGCTACGGAGCTTGAGGAAGGATCCACCGTTACGATCAACTCGGGCGTAAGCGCCGGGGAGCAGGTCGTGGTCAAGGGCGGAATCCTGCTCAATGATTGATAAGTTCGTTGCCTTCTGCCTGCACCGCCGGGTCGCGGTCATCGTCCTGGTGCTATTGGCGGTCGGGTTCGGTGTGTATGCCTGGGAAACCCTCTCAGTCGAGGCCTATCCCGAACTTGGCGATGTGGCCGCGCAGGTCACGACGCAGGTCCCGGGTCTGGCGGCAGAAGAAGTCGAGCAACTGATCACCGTGCCGCTGGAGCGGCAGATCAACGGCACGCCTGGCCTGCTGCTGATGCGCTCCTCCAGTACCTTCGGCCTCTCGCTGATCACTGTGCTGTTCCGCGACGGCTACGAGGACTACTGGGTCCGACAGCGCCTGCTCGAGCGCATCAATCAGGCCGTGCTGCCCGCCAATGCGCAGCCCTCCCTTGATCCGGTCGCCGGCCCAGGCGGTGAGATTTACCGCTATACCCTCGAATCAGAAACCCGCAACCTCCAGGAACTTTCGGAGATCCAGCGCTGGACCGTGATCCCGGCACTCAAGTCAGTGCCGGGTGTGGTCGACGATGGCAATTTCGGTGGCTTCACCACCGAATATCAACTCGATCTGGATCCCAAGCAGCTCCAGCACTTTGGCCTTGGCATCACGGATGTGATCAATGCCATCAATAACAACAATACCAACGCCGGTGGTGGCCGGGTCTCGCGGGGCGATCAGAGCTACGTGATTCGCGGTGTCGGCCTGATGCGCAGCCTGGCGGATCTCGGCTCAACCGTCGTGACCCAGGTCAATGGTGCGCCGGTGCTGGTACGTGATCTCGGACGCACGACACTGAGTCATCAGGAGCGTGAGGGCATCCTCGGCAAGAACAATAACCCCGACACGATCGAGGGTATTGTGCTGATGCTCAAGTACCAGAATCCCTCGCAGACCCTGCGCGGCATACACGCCAAGGTCCTGGAGCTCAACCGACTGCTGGCGAAGGATGATGTGCGCATCGTCCCGTACATCGATCGGGACGATCTGGTGCGCTCCACGGTCAGTAAAGTGGGCCACACCGTCGCCGAGGGCATCGGGCTGGTGTTTCTGGTGCTGATCCTGTTCCTTGGCAGCCCACGCAGCGCATTTGTCGTGGCTGTAGCCATCCCGCTGGCACTGGTATCCGTGTTCTCGTTCCTCAATCTCACCCACGTCTCGGCTAACCTGCTGTCGCTCGGCGCCATCGACTTTGGCATCCTGGTCGATGGCGCGATTGTGGTGACCGAGGCGATCCTGCGAAGGCGCGAGGCCAGCCCCGATGAGGAACTCAGTGAGAGCGAGGTGCGGGCCGCAGCCCTGCAGGTCACCCGTCCGATTTTCTTCGCCAGCCTGATCATCATCACGACCTACCTGCCGCTGTTTTCATTTGAGCGCGCCGAAGCCAAGCTCTTTACACCCATGGCCTACACGATGGGCTACGCACTCTTTGGGGCGCTGCTCACCGCGCTCGCCCTGGTGCCGGCACTGGCTTACTTTGCTTATCGCAAGCCCGGCACAGTATTCCACAACCGCTGGCTCGAGCGGCTGACCGGCAGCTACGACCGGGTACTGGCCGCCTGCCTGGATGAGCCGCGCTACATCTACGGCGTGGTGATCTTCGCGCTGTTGGCTGTCATTGGTCTTGGAGCCACGATTGGCCGCGACTTCCTGCCGGATCTGGATGAAGGCGCACTGTGGCTACAGGTCCAGATGCCGACCGGGCTCTCCCTCGACAAGGCCAGCGACATGGCGAGCGACCTGCGCCGGGCGATTCTGAAGCACCCGGAGGTTTCATACGTCGTAACCCAGACTGGGCGCAACGATGATGGCACCGACCCGTGGACGATGTCCCATATCGAAGCACCGGTGGGGCTGCGACCCTACGACAGCTGGCCCGATGGGGAGAACAAGAAGCAGTTTCTCGACAAACTCGCCACCGATCTTGCCCATGATCTGCCCGGCTACTCGGTTGGCATCAGCCAGCCCATCATCGACAACGTGAATGACATGATCGGTGGCGCGCACAGCCCGCTCGTAATCAAGATCTTTGGAGATGACCTGAATGAGCTGCGGCGCGTGGGCTCGCAGATCGTTGATGTCCTGTATTCGATCCGCGGCACCTCAAGCGCTTCGATATTCCAGGAGCCACCCATTCCACAGATTGAAATCAATCTGAACCGCGAGCGGGCGGCGCGCTTCGGCATCAGCATGAATGATGTGCAGAACGTCATTCAGACCGGGGTGGGCCAGGCGCCGGTATCAACGGTGTATGTCGCAGAGCGCACCTACCCGCTCACGGTGCGTTATGCCAAAGCGGCGCGCGATCGTCCCGAGTCGCTCTCGAACCTGACCGTGCACACGGCGAGCGGCGCCGATTTACCGCTCTCACAGATCGCGAACGTCAAAGTGCATCAGGGCGAGAGCATCGTGACGCGCGAGGATGGCAAGCGCAACCTGACGATACGCATCGACAACCGGGATCGCGACCTCACCACCTATCTTGCTGACGCGCAGCAGCAGATTGCTGCGCGCGTGAAATTCGACCCCACCAAGGTCCGGCTGGAATGGGGCGGCCAGTTTGAAAACCAGCGCCGGGCCGAGGCACGGCTGCTGCTGATCCTCGGCATGGTCATGGGCATGATGCTGATCTTTCTGACGGTCGGTATCGGCTCATTCCGTCAGGCAGTCCTGATCCTTGGCGTGGTGCCGCTGGCGACGCTCGGTGGCCTGATCTCGCTGCATTTGACCGGTCAGACGCTCAACGTCGCCACCGGCGTTGGTTTCATCGCACTGTTCGGCGTTGCGGTCCAGAATGGCATCATTATGGTCTCCAACCTGAATCGCATGCGAAAATCCGGACTTGATTTGCACGAAGCGATCATGAAGGGCGCGACCGAGCGCCTGCGACCGGTGCTGATGACCGCGACGGTCGCGACGCTGGGCATGCTGCCGGCGGCCATTCACACCGGAGTCGGCAGCGATGTGCAGCGTGGCATCGCGACGGTCGTGGTCGGGGGGCTAGCCATCGCCACGGCATTGACGCTGTTCGTGATCCCTTCGATGTACCACGTGATTGAGCACTGGGCCGAAACGCGCCGCGGCCGGCCGGGTTGGGGCTGATGAGGACTCGGGCGCTGATCAGCCTTGCGGCGCTGCTGCTCGGGGCGTGCGCAGTCGGACCGAATTTCAAGCGTCCGGCGCCTCCGGCCGCCTCGGACTACGGCAGCGCCTCTGCGCCAGCGCAAACCAAGGGCAGCGAGGGGCCCGACAGCGCCACGCAGCGCTTCGTTGCCGATCTGGATATCCCGGGGCAGTGGTGGACGCTGTTTCAATCGCCCGCGTTAAGCCAGCTGGTCAGCGACGGCTTCAAGGCCAATCCCGATGTGCACGCTGCCGAAGCCGCGCTCAGGCAGGCCCATGAACTTTATCTGGCCCAGCGTGGCGCTCTCCTGCCGAGTCTCCAGGGTGGCGCTAGCGCCACGCGCAGCAGCGTGCCAACGGCCACGCTGACGCCGACTACGGTCTCTTCGGCCCAGACCTACAGTCTCTACACCGCGCAGCTGAGCTTAAGCTATGCCCTCGATGTGTTCGGAGGCACGCGGCGGACCATCGAAGCGGCCAAGGCGCAGGAGGAAGTGAGCCACTTTCAGCTTGAGGCGGCCTACGTTTCACTCAGCACCAATATTGTCCTGAGCGCTGTGCAGGAAGCCTCGCTGCGCGGTCAGATCGCTGCCACCGAGCGCCTGCTCGCCCTGCAGCGCCAGATCACCGAGACTGTGCGGGGGCAGCGCGCCCTCGGCACCGCGAGCGAACTCGATCTGCTCAACCAGCTGGCCAGCGAGGCGCAGACGGCAGCGACGCTGCCCCCGCTGCAAAAGCAGCTGGGGCAGACACGCGATGCCCTTACCGCCCTGCTCGGCCGTCTGCCCTCGGAGGAGCCGGCAGAGCAATTCCAGCTGCAGGATCTGACGCTGCCCACGGACCTGCCGGTGAGCCTGCCCTCGAAGCTGGTCAACCAGAGGCCCGATGTGCGGGCGGCAGAGGAAAACATGCACGCCGCCTCGGCACAGGTTGGCGTCGCGCTGGCTGACATGTTGCCGCAATTCACTTTGACCGCCGATACGGGGTCCACGGCCCTGACGCTCGGGCATCTGTTCAGCCCCTACACCGGATTCTGGGATCTGGGGGCCTCGCTCAGCCAGACCCTGTTTCAGGGCGGCGCGCTGGTGCATCGGCATCGTGCCGCCGAGGCGGCCCTGGATCAGGCCGGAGCCCAATACCGCTCGACGGTGATCACGGCCTGCCAGAATGTCGCCGATACGCTCAAGGCGCTGCAGACCGACGCGGACGCGCTCAACGCCGATGCCGCCTCCGATGAGGCCACCAAGGCGACCCTCGATCTCGCGCAGCAGCAGTTCGGGCTCGGCTCCATCAGCCTGGTGGCGCTGCTGAATGCAGAGCAGGCCTGGCAGCAGGCCGAAATCAACCTGATCCAGGCGCGCGCCAATCGCTACGCCGATACGGTGGCATTGTTCCAGGCACTCGGCGGTGGCTGGTGGAATCTTAAAGGGGAGACAAGCAATGGACAGTCTGGTCCTTCGAACTGATGAACCGGGCGCAGTCACGCTGACGCTCAATCGCCCGGAAAAACTCAACGCGCTGTCCAAAGAGGTGCTCGAGTCGCTCGAGCGCCAGCTCGATGCCGTCGCACGCGAGACCCGCAAGGTGGGCCTGGTGATATTGCGCGGTGCCGGCGGTAACTTTTCCTCGGGCTATGACATGGAAGAGGTGCTTGATTTCGTCAGGGCCCGCGCCAAGCCGCACTTTCACTCTGAAGTGATCGAGAAGCTCGCCAATCTGCCGCAGCCAGTGATCTGTGCCATACAGGGGCACTGTTCCACCGGCGCCCTGGAACTGGCGCTGGCGGCTGATCTGATCGTGGCCGCTGAATCAGCCCAGTTTGCCGATGCCTATGCACGCTGGGGTCTGACGCCCATATGGGGCCTGAGCCTGCGCTTGCCGCATCGGGTCGGTACCGCCAAGGCCAGCGAGATGATGCTTACGTGTCGCACCTACACGGGTCGCGAAGCCGAGGAAATGCATCTGGCGAATCTGTGCTTTGCCGATGATCATTTTGAAGCCGAGCTCGCCAAGCTCAGCGCCGACATCCTCGCCAACTCCTGGTATGCCAACCAGGTGAACAAGCGCGCACTCGTGGCCAGCGACAAGTTACCCCTGCGCGAGGCGCATGGCCTTGAGATCTTCAAGAACGAAGGTCTGGCGCCGGACGCCCAGCAGCGGGTAACGCAGTTCATTAATCGCAAGAAGGCCTGAGCCCTCGAAGCAGGCCACCTCGCCAATGATGGCGGCGCAGTCCTGAGACTGCCTGCGTCTCAGTGCCCGGGAGTCAACAGCAACACGATTCTCACGAGCACCAGACCTGCGGCGATGACCAGATAGCCACGCAGCACGATCAGCCACGTCCGATCGAGCACCGTTAAGCGCGCCAGCGGCAGCTGATCAAGTGGAGGCATGCGCCAGGTGGCCCGATCGGCGGCGGTAAAGGCAGTGGCCGCATCGGGCTTGGTGCCGCGTCGGGCGTCGATGACTCGCGCCCCCAGACTCAACAACAAGGCCAGCAAACTGCCGCCAATCAATATGGCGAGAATATGCATAGTGGAGATCGCAGGGAACAATACCGAGGCGGTCAGAATGACGGAGAGCATGACGAGTATCGCGATCACGATGCTGGTAAAGACATTGACTCTGCGGCTATTGGTCCAGGGACCCAACACCGCCTTGTCATTGCACAGCAGGAGCAAGAAGACGGTTGCACTCGGCAGCAGCACCCCGGCAAGCGTCTGCACCGCATTGGTCAGGAGTCCGAGCGGCGCACCCGGGGTCAGGACCACCGCGGCGGAGATCACGATGAGGGCAAAGTACACGGCGTAGAAGCCTTTGGCGTCACTCATCTTGCGGTGCAGGGAATGGCGCAGCGAGAGCACATCGCCGATCGCATAGGCGGTCGAGAGCGAGACGGCGGCGGCGCCGATAATGCAGGCATCAATCAGGGCCACCGCAAAAAACACGCCCGCGGTCCGCCCGATGTGCAGCTCTATGCCGGTCGCGACCGCCCCGGCATCCGTAAAATGGCCAAATTCAGGCGTACCTTCGAAGGCAACCGCCGTAAAGGCCATCATCGCCACGGCGCCCAGGATAATCAACCCGATGCCGATCCACAGATCAACACGCTCATAGGGAATGAAGCGTGGCGTAATGCGTTTGTCGATCACATAGCTTTGCTGGAAAAACAGCTGCCACGGCGCCACTGTGGTGCCCACGATCGCAATGATCAGCAGCATCACATCGGCGATCGGGGCGTTGGCCGGAAACCGTGGCACGAACATATCGCGGGCCACTTGCGGCACCGGCGGGTGAGACATCAGCAGCACTGGCACCAGCAGCAGGCTGCCGAACACCAGCACCAAGGCGAAGCGTTCGAAGCGACGCAGATCGCCGGTACTGACCGAGGCCATGATGACCAGAGCCGAAATGCCGACGCCCCACAGTTTTGGAATCCCAAGATAATCGAAGGCCAGCGTCAGGCCGATGAACTCAGTGACGATCGTGAGGCCATTCAGGATAAAGAGGTCAATGACGCTGAAGGCCCCCCAGAACTTGCCAAAGCGCTCCAGGATCAGCCGCGCATGTCCAACCCCCGTCACTGCGCCCAGGCGCAGCACCATATCCTGATTAACATACAGCACCGGAATCAGCAGCAGCAGCGTCCACACCAGGGTGGTGCCATAGTTCTGCGCCGCCTGCGTGTAGGTTCCAAAGGCACCGGCATCGTTGTCGCCGACCATGACGATGACCCCGGGCCCCAGGATCGCAAACAGCATCTTGATGCGTGACCATCCGGTGCGTGGTCCGATATCGTGCATGAAGATCGTGCCAAACCCCCCGCGGATATCCCCGACATGCGCCGAATCGAGTTGCGCGCCGCGGGCCGATGAGCCGGGCGCGAGAATTGTTGAAGCGCCTACGGTGGCTTCTTCAGTGGTGTGGCTCATAACGCAAGTCCTGGCAGAGAATGACTGTCGTTGCGCGATCTCATGGGGCGCTAGAATTGCGCATGAACGCGCACGGCAAAGATGGAAACCGGTCCGCGATCGCTGTTATAGGCCGGATTGATCACATACTGATAGTCCAAAGTGAGCTGCGCCCAGGACCTCAAGCCCCAGGCGTAGTAGGTCTCCGCAATCTGCTCGGGCCCCGGATGGGGTAGCTTGCCATCGCCGATCAGAAGGCCCAGTCCGCCATCGTTCAAGTAGCGTTCGCGAATGCCGGAGATAGTGTTGATGATGCCGGCGATGCCCACCGTGTCATCGGTACGCTCCCAGCGCTTGCCCTTCAGCGATAATCCAGCCGAGATCGACTGATCCACGTCGGTGAATTCGTAGATCTCGACATTCCCGCCCGCCTTTCCAGCGCGCGCAAACAGCCCGAGATCATCCTTGAGCTGCTGCTGAAGATCCAGGCTCACGCCGGCACGACTGCGATACTCGCGCACGCTCACCAGAGCATCGTTGATGTTCTCGCCACTTAAGGCAGCGAGGTCAATCGCATCGCGAAGGAGTGCCATGCGCGCCCGGTTGTCATACACAGTGATGGCCAGTTTGCCGGGTTGGTCGCCCAGTTCATGGCGGTGCTCCAGTTCCCCGAGCAATTCGAACTCGTGGAAGCCCGGATCGAGCACCTCGCTGTTGGGCACACTGGAAAGATCAAAGACCCCCGCGCGCAGCGTCCACTGGCCCTGGTACCACTCGGCGGCCGCCCCCACCGAGTACCCCCAGGATTCGGCGGCGTAGTCAAAGGTCCCGGCATCAATGGCGGTCCAATTCAGAAAGTCATGGCGCGGATCGTGGGCGTAATCATTGGCATCGAATATATCGGGGACGGCGAGTTTGCCGATTGTAAAGACCCAGCGGTTGGCGCTCGGGTGCTCAGCAAACTGATTCGCATCGGCCTCGATCGTCTCGGAGGCCCCGCTCAGGTTGACTGTCTGACGTATGAACAGCCGCGGCAGGCGCCAGTACGGATGACTGCGGCCAACTTTGTAGGCCGCACCGCTGGGAAAGCCCGCCAGGCCGAGGGTGCCATCGAGACCAAAGCCCTGATCAATCTCCGGATTGATCCAGAGCTCGGCGCCGCTCCAGAGCCGCGCGCCCAGGAACAGCGTCAGATCGAAGGTCTCCGCACCGACACCGGGCGACAAGCTATTGGCTCCGCTGTAGGGGTCATGAAACGGTGCCGTGGCCTGCTCTACGAAAGTCATTTGCCCGTGGGCCGCGAAACGCTCCTCGGTCTCCCCGTGGGCCGTGTCCGCCAGAGAGTCGCTCGCATTGGAGGCAGGCGCGGGCGGCGAATTCACGGCGGACACCTGCGCGAAGGCACTGACTCCCTGGGCGGTGCACACGATCAACACGCCGTAGCGCAAGACATCCTTAAGGGTCATTTCACTACTCTCAGATTCTTCCGTAGGCCGAGTTTGCACCGTCCAGCCTCGATGCGGCTGACCTCATGGGCGGCTCAGCCATTGCACCTGGAGTCGCCCGCTGGCCGTGTCATGGAGCCAGCGGCAACGCAGGACGGGGCGCGCACTGGTGAGCCCGCCATGGATCAACTTCAGGATTACCCGACGTCGCACGTCTTGATCCACCTTCGTCGCCAGAACGGACTCCGTGCGCGCTGACACCAAAGTCAGAGCGCCACACGCGGCCGCGCGATTCTTTGTCGTGTGCATGATGCCCTCCCCGCCAACTCCGCCCGAAATCCGGTCAACTCCAGACTCGCAGCGCACGGTCCTTTGGAATCAGCACACAACAAGGTCCGGGCACCTACCGGTATTGCCAGCAGATGCTCAAGACCGATGATAAGGGAACTGGAGGAAGCGGAAGTCGGCTCCAGAGGCTCGACTCGTATCGCTTCCCGATCGCGGCGCGATCGCGCCACTCAAAGATGGGGCGTTATCGGGCCGGAAGTTCACTGCATCGGATGCAGCGCCAATTACCGCTTCTACTGCTACTGTCCAAGGCCGCACGACTCCGTTGTTGCCAGACCAGTCGCGATCCTAGGCCCACTCGGGTATCCTGTCTAGGGGGATACGATAGTAATAGCGGAGATTAACGCCAATGCACACTTTTCCCGAGATTGGAGCACGCCTTAAACGCGCTCACGGGCACCTCGCCGGGGTCATCGATATGCTCGAGCAAGGTCGCTCGTGCATGGACATTGCGCAGCAGCTGCAGGGCGTGGAAAAGGCCGTTCGGAACGCCAAAACCGAACTGATCAAGGATCACCTCACCCATTGCCTGGAAGAGACTTCGGAGTCGATGCCCAGGGAGGTTCGGGAATTGCTGAAAGAATTTCAGGGCGTCACAAAGTACCTTTAAGCGCTCGCCCTAGAGCTGCAGCAGGAATGCCCGCTGCACAAACCAGATCAAGGCGAGCGAGGCAATTGCTGCCGACCCCCACGGCATAATGGCCCGCCGGTAGAAAGTGCCCTCGCGCAAGGCATAGACAATGGGCATGACGGTAAGCACAACCGCCAGCTGACCGCATTCGATGCCCAGGTTGAAGGCCAGCAGTGAGATGACGCGCGCGCCCTGGGGCAGTCCCATATCGCTCAGCACCGAGGCAAAGCCAAAACCGTGCAGCAGCCCAAAGGCGAATGCGATCCGGGCGCGGCTCTCGGTGACGATCGGGAAGATGTTGTTGAGTGCCGCAACAATGATTGAGGCCGCGATGACCGACTCGGTCAAGCGGCTTGGCAGGCGCACGATGTCGAGCGCTGCCAGCGTCAGCGTAATTGAGTGGGCCAGTGTGAACGCCGTGACTACCTTGAGGATGCTGATCAGCGCGGGCCGTGCCTGCGCAACGGGCTCCCAATGGCCGCCCCTGCGCAGCAGCACTGCCGGCAGCAGCAGTGAGAGCAGGAACAGCAGATGATCGATGCCACTCCAGATGTGCCAGACGCCAGCCTGCAGGTACTCGACAAAGGTGTTCCAGCGCGAGGGTGTGTCAACAGCGAACGTTGACAACGCCTGCGCTCCGCCGAGCACGCCGGTCTGGACTACGGGACCGGCGGTTAAACTGAGCAGGCCGCGATGCGAGGGATCGATCCCCTCCATGAGCGTGTAGCGGATGTCGAGCTTGCTGATCACGACCGGGCAACGCGCACTGTAGGGCAACCAGGCATAGCTGCCATCGACCCGATCATTGATCTGCAGGGGCTCGAAGGAGATTTGGCAGGCCTGCCCTTGTGCGCTCAGCGCCAGGTGCTGTCGTACATACAAAGCAAGCTGCGGGCCACTGGCACGTAACTCCCCCCAGGTGACCTTGCCATCCCGGTTGGCGTCCACACCGACGGCCAGCTCGACATCGCGAACGGCAAGTTCAATGGCACCCTTGATGTTGGGCCCGTTCACCGTCGCCGTCAGGAAGCCATTGCTGGCAATGTGGGCCTGCGCCGCCGTGGCGCACAGCACGAGTGCGAGTAGCGCAGCCAGGCGTTTCATCCGTTCCCCTTCAGATAGCTATCGAGACGTGCATCCTCGAGACCGTGCAGCTTCAGAAATTCAATGGCAGGCTCGGCGGCCTGCGGTTGATGCGCGGCCTGCGCGGCACGCAGCAGCACCAGCACATCCTCGGGCTCGCGCTGGACTTGCCAGTTCTGCTGGGCCGCCGCCAGCGCCTCGCTCGGATGCGGATCCACATCCAGCAGGAAGCGGGCCTGTTCGCGCCGATGGACCGCATCACCACGCTGCTGCTCGATATCGAATGCGCCGGCCAGCTGGGCGACCGCCTTGCTGCGGCCAGACTCACTGAGTTCCCGCTGTGCGATGGCCAGACGCAATAGCATCGGCTCCATCGATTCATAGCCGCTCAGAAGCGTGAGCGTCTCGGCCGCGCGCCCGTGCCGCAGCAGCAGATCGGCGCACGCTGTCCTCATGTAAAAGTCATCGGGTGCCAGCTGCAGGCCCTCGCGCAGCCAGTGCTCAGCTGCGCTGTCATCGCCCAGTCGTTCGGCCATTTCGCCAAGTTCCGAATAGCGCCAGGCCCGCGCCTCGGGCGGCAAGGCCTGCTGCGGAAGTGACACGATCGCCGCGTAGGCAGTTTGCAGATGGCCATTCAGACCCATCACGCCCTGCAGGCATAGGCTCGTGATGGCAGGATCGGCGGCCAGCGCCAGTTTCTGGCACGAGGCGAGCGCTTCATCGTAGCGGCCCAGAACCCGCAGTACCGTGGCGCGCGTGAGCCAGGCTTGCGGATCATCGGCGTGCTGAGCAAGGGCCTGATCAAGTTCGGCGAGTGCGGCGGCGAAGGCGTGCCGGCTCTGCAGGATTGTTGCGTGCAGCACCAGCACCTGGCTGGGTACGGGCAGCTGTTTCATCCACGGCGTCAGCATGGCCTCGGCGTAACCCAGAAAACGCAGGTCACCGCTGGCCCGAGCGCGCGAGATGTAGAACTGCGCCAGCGGCAAGGCGATGTCCAGCCGCGAGCGCGTGATCTCCAAGTTGGGCGCACTGGTGTGCCGTGCGCCGGCCGGCAGCACGGCCAGTACCTGATCGTCGCTCGCAGGCGTGTACGGAGCCGCCTGGGCGGCGCCCTGGAACAGCAGGCCCGCCAGTACATACATCAACCCCCGCCGCACGCGGCGGCGGGGGTTGGGCGATGTGAGTGAGATCGCCACCGCACTCACATGTTGACGTTAATGGGCTCACTGGTCTCACTGGTATCAGTGAGTGTGAGCGCACCGTCGTCCACCGCGTAGGGCTCGCTGGTCTCAGAGGTCACGCGGGCTTGCGCCAGCACCTCTGCAGTATCCAGCGCCTGGGGCTGCGGGCCCTGACTTACCGGCGGGCCTGAATTGCCACCGCCTCCGCAGGCGCTCATCAGCGAGCCTGCGACGACACTGACCAACGGAATGATGATTTTCGCTTTCATGGCCTGTCCTTGTTAGTCATTGGCGCTGGTGGGTGAACCGCCCAGTGGCGTATTCAGGTACGGGAAGGCAGTCAGGTAGTTGGCCGGATTGGGCTCAACGCCGTCCGTGTACTGCAGCTGCCGTGAGCCATCGGAGGCCGGATCCGGATCCGAGGCTCCACCGTTGTAGGGCGTGAGCAGCACCCCCATTGCGACCCGCAGCGAGATGGTCACGACATCGTCGATGGGCCGCCGACCATTGGGAAAGCCCGAGACGTCGCCGCCCAGGGCGCCGAGGTCGTTCTGGGAACCCGCTGGCGTCACCGCCGTGCTGGTGTTGAGCCTCAACTCCTCCGCAGCGGTCACGCTCGCGGGCTGGTTCAGTCCACTTAAGCCCGTCAGAAAGGCAGCGACCAGATCGGTGCGCGGGTAGACGTTCGGCGCGAGCACGCCGGCGGAGCCAAACAGCGCCTGTAGCAGCACCGGAAGCGAGGGATTGGTCACGTAGTCGGCAAACTGCGCATCATCCTTCGGCTCCGAGGCATTGAAGCGATCTTTGTCCGGCAAGCCGATGACCACTTCGTTCACCAGTGGCATGCCAAGACGTGACACCTGTGACCAGGCGCCACCGTTGACGCTGGCGCCGGTCGGGTTAGTCACTGCACCGACGCTACCAGTACTGAACTGGCTCTGGGGTGCCGGATTGAGAACCCCGCTCTGTCGCAGGCTGGCGGTGGTCCAGGCGCCGATCACCGGATCGGTGCCGGAGGTCAGGCATGTGGCCGGAATCTCGAGCGCGATCGAGGTCACGTTGTAGCCAGCGAGGGAATTGGGCGCGAGCTGGCGTGCATTGACGCCGGGCGGTGCCAGCTCCTGGGCCGGGTACTTGATGTTCACCAGATCAAAGGTCTCGCCCAGATTCACGACGAATCCATCCTGGCGCTGACCAACAAACACCCTGCCCAGGGCGCTGCAACCCGGGATGTTGATGTTGTGAATGAAGCTTGCAGCGTAGCCCGCGTAGTTCGGAATGGACTTGGTGCCGATGTTGTCGAAGGGTTTGGCGAACACGTTGCTGCCCGTATCAGCATCCACAACGCCCTGAACCGTGCCCGTGCGCCGATCACCGCGCACCAGCGTGAGGGTGTAGGTCTCGGCGACGTTCTGCGCGGCCATGTTGCCGGGGCTGATCTGTCCGATGTTGCTGAGCGGTACCGGAACGGTCTTGGTGCCGGCCGTGACGGCCAGGCCACTATTGACGGTCGTGAAGCGGAACTGGAAAGTCAGTGACTCCTTGCCGCTGCCGTTGTTGTCGATGAGGATCTCGTACAGCGCATTCGGGTCCATCGTGTAGTAGTTCGGGCCACCCTGGGGATTCTCGAAGGGCTGGTAGTTGGCGATCAGCGTGACGTAGCCCGCGCGCCCGGTTTCGTAGCTGTTGAACATGTAGAAGTCGGTGCCATCGACCTTCGGACGCGTCGTAATGAACGGCGCCTCGCGATGGCTCGAGGCCAGAGCCGTCAGGGGAAGGACTACCGCGCCCATGGCCGCGGCAATCCATGGATATCTGGGTTTCATAGCGCTAAATCTCCTGTAGCAAGTGAGTGCATGCACCCCTTGAGTACGAAGGCGACTGTGGAACGGATGCAGCGGCACAAGAACAAGCTGTCCGCGCGGACTCAAGCCACGGCGCAGGCGCAATCCTCTGTGGGAGATGTTGGGTAAGCTGGCGTACGGGGAATCGGGCGCGTGGCGCGCCCGCCGGCATCGAAGCCAGTTGTCAGAGGATGGGCTGGCGCAGCCCAGTGGCACTGCTACCGGCGAGCAGCAGCGCCCCCCGGCCCGGAGCAATGCCTCAGGGCGTGAACGCCGGCGAGAATTCCAGCGCTGCTGTCAGGGGAAACATCGGATTGGAAACCGCGCCCAGCGGATTTCCGGTGCTACCCCATCCCTGGGTGATCCCGGGTCACTGCTGCGCGATGTCGGCGCAACCTCCAACCCGCCACAGTGACCCTGTTTGCGGTGCTAGCTACCCTGCCTGCGACCGCCACAACCTCAAGGGCACTAGCCCGTGGGCTGCTGTTCATCCATGTAATTGGCCATCGACTCTTCGAGATAGCGCGAGGTCGGAGCCGCCGCTGTCGAAGCGTAGCTGCCGATCAGTTGCGCCAGGAACGGCTGGCTCAGACGCGCATGCTCGGTTTTCTCCTGCTCGGCCACCACCTGCAGCAGAACCTCGCGCGTGATGTCGAGCCCGGTGCGCTGCTCGGTAACACGTACTTCGGCCTGCCCGACAATTAAGGCGAGGATGTCGTGCAGCGTGATGTAACGGCTCAGCTTGGTATCGTACAAACGCCGATTGGGATATTTCTTGATCAATCGGGTCTCACTGACTGGACGTAACATGATCATTTACCTCTCTTAAGGGTGAAGGCTTCTATCGGCCTTCGGATTCCTGAACCGGAGATTCCCCGATCAGCCGCAGGCGCCCACGGCGCTGCGCAACAAGCCGCTGCCCAACGTGCAGGCCGCACCGCAAAACTGCGTCTGCTCGAAGCTGCGAGCTTGGTGCGCGCTCATTAATACCTTCACAATGTTGTTATCAATCATCGCAGTGGCATCACTAATAGTTCGTGGATACACCGGTTCAACACTTCACCTTCATTAGACTCTCGCATCACGCAACGCGCAACCGAGAATCCACTGCACTGAAGCAAACTGCGCAAACCGATTTGTTACCTGTGCAGAATTTTCAACGCCATTTCAGCGGCAGGATGCGCGCACTTGAACGCTTGCATAGTTGTATTACCAGTTCATTCATTGCTTTGGAGCCGCCGACAGCGCAATTGAACAGTCATATAACGTATGTGGTAAACCGCTCATATGTCGCGTGCTCGCTACAGGCGGCGCGATCGATGTTTGTGGGTCCGGGGTGGGAGAGTCCCACGAGGGGCTGCCAATGCCCTATCGCAAGCAGGCGCGAGAATGCCTGCGGCACGGCGCGGGCAGGAGGCCCGAGGGTCAATCCGGCGGCAGGAAAACGGCTGTCAGCTCAAGCCGCGCGGCATGGCAGGATCCCGGGTTTGAGGCGCGCCGCGATGCCCGAGATCGCAAAGTTTGTTGTGAGCGCGGTGCAGTCAGTTGGCGAAGTGAGCTCTAAGCTCACTCTTTGGTCTTCGGAAACATCCCTTTGTCGATGAATTCACGGATATGGGCCAGGTTTGCATCGGCCGGCGTCGCCGTGCACCACTGTTCCTTGAGCTTGCCATCAACCACGCGCCAGATATCGACGAACACACCGTCGTACACCGGCACCGGACCATCCTTCCAGTCCCAGTTACGATGACGAGCGACCACGACGATATCGCCCTCGGCGACCATCCAGTTGATCGGTGAGCCGTTGGAGTCCACCGCGTAGTTTCCGGGCTGCTTGCGCGGACCTGGCGGTGGTGGCGGCGGCGAGCCTGTCGAGGTGTCGCCGGGCGCGCTTTGCGGCGGCCTCATGGTATTGAAAAAGGCAAAGAAGGCGTTCGACGTATCCGGCTCGGCCGGATCGTGCTGGATGAAATCCGGCCAGAAATACTTGCGCGCATTCTCGGGCGTCCACAGTCGCTTGTCGCTGATGATCTTGTAGAAATCGAGCACCACTTGTTTGTTGTGCTCGCGTACCTTCCAGGAGCTCTGCGGCATCGGCAGCGGCGTGGACTGCGGATGATCAAGATTGCGACGCTCGAGAAACTTAAGATCCGCATCCGCTGCCGTGGCCGACTGGAGCAGCGCGCCAGCGACCAGGATCAATCCGGCCACGCCGGCTGTTATCGTTCGCACCTTGCACTCTCCCCCGAGGTAGCCGGCAGCGTCACTCCAGCTGCGCGTAATTCACACCAGCGTTGTCTTGAACAGGTTCAGCATGCGACCCCAGGCCTTCTCCGCCTGTGCTTCGTTGTAGACGGTAGAATCCGGCGGGCACCAGCCGTGCATCGTACCGGCATAGACCTCAATCTCGGCCGGCAGCTTTGCGGCATCAAAGGCTTCTTTCAGCAGCGTCTTGGCTGCCGGGTCCTTCATGTCATCGTTCTCTGCGATTGCAATCAGGTAGTGCGCCTTCATTTTGGGAACGAGCAGATGCGGGCTGTCGGGTTTGTCATTTGCCAGATTGGCGCCGTGGAAAGAAGCGGCCGCGCCGATGCGATCGGGAAAGCTCGCCGCGGTACGAAATGTCAGCGGCCCGCCCATGCAGTAACCGGCCGTGCCCATCTTGCGCTTGTGATCAACAACCGGCTGGCTGTCGAGAAATCCTACGAAGGACTTGGCATCGGCGAACTGGACCGCCGGCGTCAGAGTCCCCATCAGGCCCATCAGGGTCTGGCGCGTGGCTTCATCCTGCATGCCCGCACCCGGGGGCAGGATCGGCGCTTTGCGTGAGCGATAAAACGGATTGGGCACCAGCACCGCGTAACCGGACTCCGCCAGTCGCTTGCCCATCAGCTTGAACGCCGGTCGCAGGCCCATGATGTCGGTCCACATCAACACGCCCGGCCAGACCCCGCTGGTCGGATGCACGAAGTAGCTGTCGGCCACCCCATCCGGAGTCTTGATGTCGATGTCGCTCTCGATCACATCGGCAGCTGCGCCGATCCGCGGCAGCATCGCTGCCAGTCCGCCCGCAAAGGAGAGTGCGCCAAAGCGGCGGCGCGACAGTTCGGCCGAACGCTGCGCATACGCAAGCATGTCACTGAAGGAATCCTGATCGCACATGGTCTGCTCCGTCCGTTTCGGATATCCGTCGGGGTGTTGATACTAGACCCAAACCATGGCTCTGGCAGCCCTGGCGCATGCGCCCGAACGGCTGCTCAAAGCCGATGGCGGAAGCGATTGATCGTGTCTCGCAGCTTCGTGGCTTCGTTCCGCGCCGCTGCCGCAAAGTCGCTGCCGCTACTTGCATACAGGATGCCGCGCGAGGAGTTGATGATCAGCCCGGTGCCATCGGCCGTCTGCCCTGCACGCACCAGCTGCTCGACATCCCCGCCCTGCGCGCCAACCCCGGGCACCAGGAACGGCATCTCGCCCACCACGGCGCGGATCCTGGCCATCTGCGCCGGCCACGTGGCGCCGAGCACCAGGGCGCAATTGCCATGCGCGTTCCACTGGCGCGCAATCATCGTGGCAACGCGCTCGTAGAGCGGTTGGCCTTCGACGATCAGATCCTGCACATCGGCGGCGCCGCTGTTGGAAGTCCTGCACAGCAGCACGACACCGCGCTCTGCGCGGCGCAGGAATGGTTCGGCCGAGTCATGGCCCATGTACGGATTGACGGTCACCGCATCGGCGCTGTAGCGATCGAAGGCTTCGGCTGCGTACTGCTCGGCGGTGCTGCCAATGTCACCGCGCTTGGCATCCAGAATGACCGGCACCTGGGGACAGACCTTGCGGACGTACTCGATGGTGGCCAGCAGCTGTGCTTCGGCCGAGATCGCGGCGAAATAGGCGATCTGCGGCTTATAGGCGCACACCAGATCGTGCGTGGCATCGATGATCGCGCGATTGAATTCGAGCACCCCTGCGGGGGTCCGGGGCACTCGGGCCGGGAGCCGCGCCAGATCAGGATCCAACCCCACGCAAACCAGCGAGCGTTGCGATGCCCAGGCGGCCTTGAGTTTCTCGATGAACGTCACTTAAGCCCTTTGCGATCGACACGAACTTTGCCCGTCGCGGACCCAGCCGCCGGGCGGCGCACATTGTAGCGGCCAACAGCCCTGCGGACAGTCACTCCTCGCGCCCACGGACAGCGCTGCTCAGATCAGCCCGCGACGACCTCCCGGATCTGTCCAAGTGCCCGCCGATGCGCTACAATATTGCGGCGCAGCATCTGTTCTGCGCGCTCAGGCGTGGCGTCCCGAGCAGTTTATGAAGAATTTGGTACGAAAATCGCTCGGCGGCACTCTTATATAGTTGTATAGCGCCCTTCACGGCCCGGCGGCGGCCTGACGGATCCATGACGGAACTGAAAAAAGCACTGATTGAACGACTCTTTGCGCAGCATCGCAGCGCCCTGCAGTCGTTTTTCTACCGTCGGATCCGCTCCAAGCCCGATGCCGGGGATCTGGTGCAGGAAGTTTACGTCCGGATGCTGCGCGTCAATGACACCGATGCGATCCGCAATCCGGAGGGCTACCTGTATACCGTGGCCAACAATCTGGCGCTCGAGCACGCCGTGCTCGAGCGCCGTCACTCGAAGGACATCGACTTTGATCAGCCGCTGGTCGAGGCCGAGCTCATCGGAGCCGCCGACCTTGAGGAGCACGTGGATCTGCAGGTACGCATCAAGCGGCTGCGGGATGTGCTCGCGCAGCTACCGTCCAAGTGCCGGGCCGCGGTCTATATGAAATACCGGCACGGGATGAGCTATCAGGAAATCGCCGAGAAACTGGGCGTATCGGATCACATGGTGCAGAAATACCTGGGCCAGGCATTGGCCCATTGCCGCCGAAGAATGGCGAGGTTTGGATAGACGCATGAATATCACGGACGATAAGAGTCGAGTTGCCATCGCGGATCAGGCTGCGGCCTGGTTCGTGACCCACCGAGCAGGTCCGCTCGATGAGCGGCAGCGCACGCAGTTTTTCGTGTGGCTGAAGGCCTCGCCAATCCACATGGAGGAATACCTCAGCATTGCCGCGCTTGAAAGCAGTCTGGGGGCAGCGACCGAGGATCCGGAAACAAGCCTTGAATCGCTGCTTGAAGCGGCCCGGCGCGATACCTCGGCTCAGGTCCTTGATCTGCGCTCGGGCCTGGCGGCGAGCGCACGTCCGCCGCAGCGCGCCCGAGCTTCGAACCCCTGGTGGCTCGGTGCGGCGGCACTGGCCGGCATCGGCATGGTCGCTGCCGTCCTGGTTTGGGCTTTCGGTGAAGGGCAGTGGCTCACTCTGCCCAAGAGCTACGAGACCACCCACGGCGGTCAGGGCACCTGGCAACTAGCGGACGGTTCGGTACTGCATCTGAACACTGACAGTAGCGTGACCGTGCGCTTCTCGGACCACGAACGTCTCGTGACGCTGCGTCAGGGCCAGGCACTCTTTGAGGTCGCCCATGAGGCGGCGCGCCCGTTCCGAGTCAGCGCCGGCGATTCCAGTACCGTCGCCGTGGGCACTGAATTTGATGTCTACCGGCGCGGGGATGCCACGCAGATTACGGTCGTCAAAGGCCGCGTGGTCGTCTACCCGGGCGCATCGGCTCCGGCCACGGCCGGCATGGCCGGCGATGAGCATTCCTTGAGCGTCAGTGCCGGCCAGCAGGTGACGGTTCGATCCGGAATCCTGCCCGCGGCGCCGATCAACGCCGATCTGCGCCGCGCGGTGGCGTGGCTCGAGCGCCAGATCGCATTCGACCAACAGCCACTAGACGAGGTTGCGGAGGAATTTAACCGCTACAATAGGATCAGCTTTGAGATCGATGACCCAAGGCTGCGCGCACTACCGGTCAGCGGCATCTTTGATGCCTATGATCCGGCCTCGTTTGCTGCGTTTCTAGGTTCGCTCGACGGGGTACGCGTCGAGCGGCTCGGGACGCTGATCCGGGTGACGAATGCTGTTGCTGACCAGGACTCAAAAAGGCCGCAGAGCCACTGACCATCCGACAGGCGGGCGAACGCCCGCCTTCGCTTCCCACGCCACCAACTTCCACCCGATCCTTCCGTCCCGGGCTTTCGCCCGGAGGCCTTTTAGAAGCTCGAGAGAACGAGCGCTGAACAGCGGTTCCGGCACGGCATGGTTTTGCTGAGGCGTCTCCTTGGCGCGTGCCTGCTCGGCGCGTGCCTGGATCACGCCGTAATTGCTCAGGGTACCGATCCGTCCCCACCAAGCGCGGTGCTGTCGCTCGAGACGCTCGCGCAACCTCTGGCTCAGGCCCTCGCAAGCTTCGCCCAGCGCACCGGCCTGCAGCTGGTCTACGTTTCGCGACTCGCCAGCGGCAAGCGCTCGCACCCAGTGGCTGCAGGCCTGGCGCCGGCGCAGGCGCTTGCCAAACTCCTCGAGGGCACGGGCCTTGCCTTCACCTACCTTAATGATCGGACAATCAAGATCTACGCCGCGCCAGGCATCAGCGCGCGGGTCGCAGCCGCTCAGGCCGACGTGCCGCGCGAGGATCAACCACTATCGCCGGTCGGCTCGATTGAGGAAGTCATGGTCACGGCCACCAAGCGCGAAGAGCGCTTGAGCGTGGTGCCGATGAGTGCCAGTGTGCTCACCGCCGATGAAATGTACTCGGCCGGCATCGAGGACATCACCGAGATCGCCAGCGTGACCCCGGGAGTCGAATATGACTTCAGCTCGCAGTTCGGCCCGGGCATTCTCACCAATATCGCGATCCGCGGCATCAGTGCGGACAAGGGTGAGCCGACCACCGGCATCTACATCGATGACACGCCGATTCAGATGCCACACACGAGTTTTGCCGATCCGTTTCCGGTTACATTCGATCTGGCGCGCGTCGAGGTGCTGCGCGGACCGCAGGGGACGCTCTTTGGCAGCAGCGCCGAAGGCGGTGCTATCCGTTTCATCACGAACGAGCCCAGCACCACGGATTTTGATGCGCTCTATCGGGCGCAGATCGCAACGACTGAACAGGGAAGCCTCAGCTACGAGGCGGGCGCGGCGGCGGGCGGCCCCCTGATCCAGGACACGCTCGGTGCGCGGGTCAGTGCCTGGTATCGCGAAGAAGGCGGCTACGTGAATCGCGTGGACCCCTTTACCGGTGCCGTGGTGGATCCAGATGCCAACCGCACCTGGACCGAGGCCCTGCGCATCGCACTCGCCTTTGCGCCCACGGACAGCTTACGGATCACGCCATCGCTCTCCTATCAGGCCGGGCATGTGCATGACTCGCCAGTCTTCTACACCTACCTGTCCGATCCGAGTCAGGGCCTGTTCAACAGCGGTCGACTGCTGCGCCAGCCCGATGAGGATAGCTTCACGCTCGCCTCCCTCAAGATCGAGCAGCACTTGGATAGCAGCCTCTTTACTGCCATAACTTCGTACTTTGATCGCACCGCCTCGGCGATTGTGGATACCACCAACGAAGATGGGGTGACCACCTTTAACGGCTATGGCAATCCACTGGGGCCCGAATACCCCACTTCCTACGCTGATGCCGTGCCGAGCGATCTTGGCATTCACCAGATCCTGCTGTCGCAGGAACTGCGGCTCGCATCGGCTGACCAGAGCGACCCGGTGAGCTGGGTCGCCGGGCTGTTTTATTCACAGCTGCGGCTGGATGAGACCCAGTATGAATATCTGGTCGAGGCCCCGATTCCGCCGGCCAGCACCAGCAGCAATTATTCGGACGACACCGAGGTGTCCGGCTACGCGCAGGCCACCTGGCATTTCTCGCCACTCTGGAGTGCCGGTGCCGGCATGCGCCTGGGCTGGGCTCGCGGCGTCAATACCGGGGTGAGCGGCGGGTTCTTCAATGGCGGCCCGAGCCCGGCGGGCCACACCGAGCGGGATGCCAACCTGCCGCCGACACCGCGCTTTGATCTGTCTTTCCTGCCCAGTGACGGGCAGCTCTACTACATCAGCGTGGCCAAGGGTTTCCGGCGCGGCGGTACCAACGGCACCGAGCCACCGGAGTGCAACCACGTCCCTGACCCGGACACCTACGCACCCGATACGGTCTGGAGCTTTGAGCTTGGGGCCAAGGACCAGTTCTTTGCGCGCCGGCTGCAGATCTCTGCCAGTGCCTACAGCATCGAGTGGAAGGGCATCCAGGAGGGCGTCAACGACGCCTGCGGCAACACCTACACGGCCAACGCGGGATCGGCAGACAGTGCCGGCTTTGACCTGAAGGCTGAGGCCCTGCTGAGCGATCGCTTGAGCATGGCGCTGGCGCTCGGCTACATCGATGTCCAGTACACGCGCACCCTGATTACACCGGACGGCATTCTGATCGCCGATCGCGGCGCGGTGGTCGGCGGTGTGCCCTCGGTACCGGCGCCCTGGAGCGGCACGTTCAGCGTCCGCTACGAGTGGATGGTGGCTCCGAACGCAACCGGGTACGTGCGGATAGATGACACCATCCACAGCCACAATCCCGGGCCGTTCACCGAACTGGATCGGCGCTATACCTATTATGATCCGCGCTACACCGCTGACCCGGCCACGGATCTGCTCAATCCGCAGCTGGGCCTGAAGTGGGCTTCCCTGGACCTGAAGCTCCTCGTCACCAATGCCCTTAACCAGCATCCGGATCTGCAGCTGTACGCTGATGCGCCCTATTCCACGCTGGTTTACGCCTATACCCTGCAGCCCCGAACCCTCATGCTGACGGCGAACTGGAAGTTTTGAGCGCTCCGGGGAGCCGCTCGGTTCCCAAATCTGAATTAGTGGTAGCGGTTTTCCTCGCTCCCCCCTCTTACCTTACAGAACGCAAAGAATTCGCCTGGCATGACCTGCCGGCGGGTACGGCTTGGCCCTGCCAGGGATGGTGGGGCCTGGCTTTAGCAGCCAACGGAGCGCCGCACGCCCACGTCCCAGGCGGATGGAAGTCTCGACTATGAGCCGACACCGGCTGCACACCGATACGCTGGCAAGCCTGATCCTGTCCGGAGGCCGAGTATGAGTCCGAGCACCTACATTGTGCGGCTCTGGCGCCAGAGTGATCAGGATACGCTTGCGGGCCAGGTCGAGGCCTCCAATGGGGCCTTGAGCGCCGGGTTCGCCAGCCCTACCGAACTGGCCGCCATCCTGCATGCCCCATCGATTCATCTACGGCCGCGCGCGATTCCGCTCGCACCCCAGGCCGATGTCATCAAGCTCTACCGGGACGCTGCCGCACGTCGATGATTACCTGCACCCGCGCAATCTGATGCGCAAGTTGTCCCAGGGCCTGTGCGATGAGCTGCGCCACTGTACTTGCGGCGAAGCGGCCATCCACGTCAGAGGCCCGCACTAGGCCACTGCAAGTTGGCGCGCGGTGAACGGCCACGCTCGCCTGATTCGCTCCTGTCCCTCGCTCGCGCCCGGCTGCCCTCCGCTTGGCGCCGGGGCAATCCGAAGTTCAGCAACCGCCACATCACTGGCGCGGCATCAGCTATTCTCTGGGCAAATACTGCCGCACCCCAGAGCCATGAGCCAGCCGCCACCGTCCATAGCCCAGAACGCTGACATCCGCTTCCTTGGCAAGATCCTGGGTGATGTGATCCGGGTGCAGGGGGGCGAGACGCTCTTTCAGCGCATCGAGGCCATCCGGGCCGCCTCGGTCGATCGCTACCGCGGCATCGCACGTCCGCGCGGGCTCGCGGCGGACTGGGAGATGCTCTCGCTGGACGAGACGGTGGCCTTTGTGCGCAGTTTCATGCTGTTCTCTATGCTGGCGAATCTGGCCGAGGATCGCCAGGGCAGCAGCGCCGAGGCTGAGAGCACCCTCGAATCGGCGCTCAAATTTCTTGAGGCTCAGGGCAAGGCTCGTCACGAGGCAAGCTCCCTGCTGAGCCGCGCCTGGATTGCTCCGGTCCTGACCGCCCATCCCACCGAGGTCATGCGCAAGAGCGTCCTTGATCATCGCAATCGCATTGCCGCGCTGATGCGGGATCGGGACATGGGTCGCACCGAAACACCCGAGGGCGAGCTGCTCGAGCAGGCGATCGCCCGCCAGATCGGGTTGCTCTGGCAGACACGGGCGCTGCGACGTGAGCGCCTGTATGTGGCCGATGAGGTCGACTCAGCGCTCGCTTATCTGCGGGATATTTTCCTGCCCGTGGTGCCGATGCTGTATGCACGCTGGGAGCGGCTGCTCGGTGAGCGACCGGCAAGTTTCCTGCGCCCGGGTAGCTGGATCGGCGGCGATCGGGACGGCAACCCGCACGTCACTGCCGATTCGCTGCGCCTCGCGCTGGCACGCGCCTCTCAGGCGCTGCTCACCAGCTATCTTGATCAGCTCAATGCGCTGGGTGCGGAGCTGTCGATTTCCAGCGAGCTTGCGGCCGTGTCCGAGCCGGTGGCAGCACTGGCGCTGCGAGGCGGTGACAATAATCCGGCGCGCGCCGATGAACCCTACCGTCGGGCCATCACCGGCATCTACGCGCGTCTGGCCGCCACCTACCGCCTACTGCTCGGATCGGCACCGGCACGGGCCGCCACCGTCGTGGCTGATCCCTACCCGGATGCGCCCGCGCTTCGGGCCGATCTGCTACTGCTGGCCGAGTCGTTGCAGTCGGCGAATAAGATTGGGCTTAACATCGGTGGCGCGCTGGCGCGCCTGATCCGCGCGGTTGAGACTTTCGGTTTTCACCTGGCTGCCCTCGATCTGCGCCAGAATTCTGATGTGCATGCACGCGTGGTCGGTGAACTACTGAAGATCGCCGGGGTGAGCTCCGACTACGCTGCGCTCGATGAGCCTGCGCGCATCGCACTGCTGCGGCAGGAACTGGCGACCGAGCGACTGCTTGCGAGCCCCTACTCGAGCTACAGTGCCGAGACCCTCTCGGAACTGGCGATCGTGCGGGCTGCCGCCGAGGCCCAGCAGCGCTACGGATCCGGATGCATCACCAACTACATCGTCTCCAAGTGCGACAGCGTTTCTGACCTGCTCGAGGTGAATATCCTGCTGAAGGAGGTCGGCCTGTATCGCCCGCGCGGATCGCCCCGTGCCTCGATCATGGCGGTGCCGCTGTTCGAGACGATCTCCGATCTGGAACGGGCCAGTGAAGTGATGACCGCGTGGCTCGCGCTGCCCGAGGTCGCCGCCGTCAACGCGTCGCTGGGCTATCAGGAGGTCATGGTCGGCTATTCGGACTCGAACAAGGATGGCGGCTACCTGACCTCGGTATGGAGCCTGTACCAGGCCACCCAATCACTGGCGGGAGTCTTCGAGCGCCAGCACGTCCCCATGCAGATATTCCACGGACGAGGCGGAGCGGTGGGCCGCGGCGGTGGCTCCTCGTTTGCGGCGATACGCGCCCAGCCCAACGGTACCGTACAGGGCCGCATCCGCATCACCGAACAGGGCGAGATCATCGCTGCCAAATACGGCACGCGCGAAAGTGCGGCCGCAAATCTGGAAGCCATTGCGGCGGCAACCTTGCTGGCTTCACTCGAGCGACCGACGCTCTCGGCCCCGAGCCGCGCCAGATTCTCGGGTGCAATGGAGCAGATTTCGCGGGAGGCGTTCCGCGCCTATCGCGCGCTCGTGTATGAGACCGAGGGTTTCACCGGCTTCTTTCGCCAGATGACACCGCTGCTGGAGATCTCTGAGCTCAAGATCGGCTCGCGCCCGGCCTCGCGCACCAATTCGACCCGTATCGAGGATCTGCGCGCCATTCCCTGGGTATTCAGCTGGGCGCAGGCACGCGTCATGCTGCCTGGCTGGTACGGTGTCGGGCAGGCGCTGACTTCGCTGGGAGACATCGGCTTGCTGCGTGAAATGCTCGAAGCGTGGCCATTCTTCCGCGCGACGATGGACAATCTGGAGATGGTGCTCTCCAAGTCCGACATGAGCATCGCCGCCCGCTACGCCACGCTGGTGCAGGATCGGGCGCTTGCGGAGCGGATCTTTAACCAGATCCGTGATGCCTGGCTCGTGACGCAGGAACAGCTGCTGATCATCACCGGACAGGCCCGGCTGCTGGAGAAGCACCCGGGGCTTGAGGCTTCGATCCGACTGCGCCTGCCCTACATCGAGCCGCTGAATGAGCTGCAGGTGGAGCTGCTCAAGCGCCACCGCTCTGGCGAAAAAGATCCGCGCGTTCGCGAAGGCATCCAGCTGTCGATCAATGCGATCGCAACGGCACTCCGTAACAGCGGCTGATTTCAGCCATCGACCGGCCGCAGTGCCCAAGCACCTCAGCCCTTGAGGACGCCCGAGGCCTTGGCGCTGTGAATGGCAATCGCGTCCATCAGCGCCGGTGACAGGCAATCATAGGGCTCTAGGCCCAGCTGCCGGAGCCGATCGCGGACCGCACCCATCAGCTTCGGGTCAGTCCCTGACTCGATGATGGAGGAAACAAAGGCAGCAAACTCCGGCGGCGCCCAGCCGCTCTGTGCCGAGAGCTCGGTGTGCACGAAATCCAGGCCAAAAAACGGGTGCTTGGTATTCTCAATCCGCCCATAGAGGTGGACGCCACAGCCCTTGCAGGCGTAGCGCTGGATCGTGGCCTTCGGATCAACGATCGCGAGCTTCTCGGCATGCGCGGTTACCGAAAGCTTATCGCGCGGAACGACCGCCACGACGGAAAAAAGCGCGCCGCGTGGCTTCCAGCACTTCGTGCAGCCGCAGGCATGGTTGTAGGCGGTCTGGGCACTGAGCGTTACTTCTACCGGCTCGCTTGTGCACAGGCAGCGTAAAGTTCCGCCCTCGAAGCCCTTGGCCGCCGGCTTGACACCTTTGTCCACAGACGGATGAATCGCAATACTCATGGTCGGCGCCTCGGATGGAAGGGAATGTCAGACATCTTCTGTCGTTTAGGATCGACTGCTTCCTGCAGTTCAGTGCTCTCAGCCTAGCATAGTGCTGCATGGCCACGTATCCAAAAGGGAGCCTCAGACCTTGTGCGGCGCGACGGGCTGTAGCGTGCGAACGACACCCGCAAGCGGATCAGCTACCATTTCGCGCCGCTGACAATGAGCAACGCTGCGAGCGCTGACCAGGAGTTTGCGATGGCTCTGCTCCACTTCATTGCGCAATCCGCCACCGCCGGGTCGCGTCGTTCGTGACGCGCCATTGAGCTGGTGATGAATCAGCTGCAAAGCTGAGAATCGCCGCCGATCAGGCGGCCAGGCTATGTGCCTCGAGGGCCTGCAGCACCTTCTGGTGCTCCGAGACGATCGAGGGCACCATCTCACCGACTTGGGAGATTCGGCCCTCGGCCGCGGCCAATTCCACGCTCTTGCACAGCTCGGCAAAGGCCAGCGCACCGACATTGGCACTGCTCGACTTCAAAGCGTGCGCCGCCTGGCGCGCGCTCTCGGCATCCTGCAATTGCACCGCCGTGCGCAATGCCTCCGCCAGCGCCCGTGAACTGGAGGAGTACAGATCCACAACCTTCGCCAGCAGATTGGGTCCACCCGGTCGATGCAGCGCACGGATGCGGTCCAGGATCTGCTGATCGAGTACGCCGCCTTCAGTCCCTTGCTCGGGGTTGGTGAGATACTGCTCGGGCTTGCTGGCAACCTGCTCGGCCTTGCCGGCGTCCCGCTCAGGCCTAGCCGACTGCTGCTCGGGCGCACAATGCTCGAGCACCTGATAGAGCTGCTCGATCGTGAAGGGCTTGCTCAGATAAAAGTCCATGCCCGCTTCAAAGCACTTCTCCGCATCCCCGCTCAGTGCGTTGGCCGTCACGGCCACAATCGGCGTGCGCGAACGTTGCTGCCCTTGTTCTTCTTCGCGGAATCGCCGTGCCGTGGCGTAGCCGTCGAGTTTGGGCATCTGACAGTCCAGGAGTATGGCCTCGAAGCGCCGCTTGGAGAGTTTCTCGAGCGCCTCTTCACCGCTCCACGCGCTCACAACGCCTACGCCCAGCTCCTGCAGCATCACGCTTGTAACTTCGTGGTTAACCGGGTTGTCCTCAACCAGCAGGACCTGCCGAATACGCGAAATGCGTCGGCCACTCTGGGGGAGCGGTCGTACGCTGGGTCGCTTCGCCTCCTTGGCCCGCAAAGCCTGCGGCGGCCGCGCCAGCAACGACAGCAGGCACACCCGCAGTTGCACGCGCCGGATCGGCTTGGCCAACCAGACCGTGGCGCCCTCCCCAGGGCGTTCGATCGCTGCCGGCGCTTCCACCGAGCCCAGCATCACAATGGGCGTGCCGGTGAAGCCCGAGCGCAGGCGAATCTTGGTCACCAGCCCGTTAGCGTCGAGGCCGGGAGCCTGTGCCTCAATCATCAGTACGTCAAACTCCCCGCCCAGGGAGCGATCGATGATCTCGAGGGCTTGCTGCGCCGAGTTCGCCTCGGTAACGCGCACGCCCCAGCTGATCAGGTGATCGCGCAGCACTTCGCGCGTCGTGACATTCGGATCGACGATGAGCACGCCGGAGTGACTCAGCACCGTGGTGCGTTTGTCCTGCTCGGCCGTGGGATCAATCGTCAAGGGCACCGAGAAGAAGAACGTCGAGCCGACACCCGGGGCGCTCGTCAGTCCGATCTCTCCACCCATGAGTTCCACCAGCTGCTTGCAGATGGCAAGGCCCAGCCCCGTGCCCCCGTAGTGGCGCGTCGTGGAGCTGTCCTCCTGCGCAAAGGATTCGAATATGGTGGCGCAGTTTTCCGGACGAATACCGATGCCGGTGTCCTTGACCTCAAAATGATACCTGGGGTTTATCAGCTCCTGCGTAGCCTTGCGCACCGAGACTCGCACTTCGCCGCGCTCGGTGAACTTCACCGCGTTGCTGATCAGATTGATGACAATCTGGCGCAGACGCTGACCGTCGCCGCTGACGTTCGTTTCGAGGTTCGAGGGAATGTCGCAGACCAGTTCAAGCCCCTTGCTTAAGGCGCGCTCGGCCGCGATGTCGACGGCATCCTCGATGGTTTCGCGCAGGCAGAATGGTGCTTTCTCCAATTCGAGCTTGCCGGCCTCGATCTTGGAGAAATCAAGAATATCGTTGATGATGTTAAGCAGTACGCTGCCCGACTGATGGATCGTAGCCGCATAGCGCTTCTGGCGGGCATCGAGCGTCGTCGAATGCCGCAGCAGCTCGGCCATGCCCAGCACTCCGTTCATTGGCGTGCGGATCTCATGACTCATGCGGGCCAGAAAATCGCTCTTGGCGCGGCTCGCGCCCTCAGCCCGCATCAAGGCTTCCTGTGCCTCGGCGACGGCTGCATTCAGCATCACGGTCCGCTCGCGCACGCGCTTCTCGACCTCATTCTGGTAGGCCTTCAGCGAGCGATCGCGTAACTCGAGTTCTGCGAGTGCTTCGCTGAATCCCCCGACCAGCCGACCCACATCATCGTCGGTGTGCTGCTCAACGCGCATCGAAAAATCCTTGGATTCGAGCGCGCGACGCAGCTGCTCAGCCAGATCCCGCACCGGGGCGATAATCACCGATTCGAGCAGTGCCGCCAGTAGATAGGCCACCAGGCCCGCCAAGGCCGCGCCCGCCGCCATCCAGGGGGCCATTGCGGGCAGGTCGGCATACATGAGGCCCAGATGCGCTCGCGCTGCGAGCGTGCCCACCTGATGCGATCGGAGCATCAGCGGCACCTGAATCTCGATCGCATCGATCCCCTCGTACTTGACCGCCTCGTTCCCCATAGGCGGCAAGTCGGCAGCGACCGCTACGGGCGTGCCACCAGCCCCGGGCGGCTGGCCGCCAAAGTTGAGGCCGGCAAAGTATTTACCCGAGGCATCGTAGACTCGTACCGCCTGGATCGCGGATTCGGTGTGCAGGTAGCCGAGTTGCTCGCGCGCTGCGCCCGGGCTGGCCTGCGCCAGCGCCTCGGCCGTGCGTGCACCGACCAGGTCAAGGACACTGACGAGGCGATCAGCAGTACTCTGGCGCAGGCTGAGAGAGTGCCCGATAAGCGCAATGCTCAGTGCTACCGCGACCGCCGCAGCGCTCGTGCACGCGACGATCGCCCGGACTCTGCGCTTGAAGGCCAGCCGCTGCAGCCAGGGCTTCACAGCCCCAGGTTCAACCGCAATGGCGCGGCCGACTCCTGCGCAAAGGAGAGTTCGCCGCGCGCTGCGGCGCGCAGTAAGGCCTGCAGATCGAGCGGCGGCACCGCACGGCTGATCAGGTAACCCTGCGCCTGATCGCATTGGTGACGCCGCAGGAATTCCAGCTGCTCGGCATTCTGGACACCCTCGGCAATGACCTTGAGTTTGAGTTCGCGCGCCATGGCAATGATGGCGGCGCAGATGGCCGCATCATCGGTGCTGGTGTGCAGATCCTTGACGAACGAACGATCGATCTTCAGGGCATCGACCGGGAACTGGCGCAGGTAACCGAGCGAGGAGTAGCCGGTGCCAAAGTCATCGATGGACAGGCTGATACCTGCGGCCCGGAAGCGCTTCAGGCAGGCGCTGGTATCCTGGACATTTCTCATCAAGAGGCTTTCGGTGATTTCCAGCTCAAGCAGATTCGGCGCGATGCCATACTCCTTAAGCGCTCGAAACACCGACTCGACGAAATCCATGCTGGCAAGCTGCTGCACTGAGACATTGACCGCGACGGTGAGCGCGCCGAGACCCTCGCTGGCCCAGGCCTTGAGCTGCTTGCAGGCTTCACGGATGACCCAGTCGCCCATGGGTACGATCAGGCCGCTCTCTTCGGCCACCGGAATAAAGATGTCCGGCGCGATCCAGCCGCGCTTGAAGTGGGGCCAGCGCATCAGCGCTTCGACGCCAACAATCGTACCCGTGGCTAGCTCCACCTTGGGCTGGTAGTAAACCTCGAACTCATTCTTCTCGAAGGCCGCGCGCAGATCATTCTCGAGCTCGAGGCGCCCGAGCGAGCGAACTGCCATCGAATGTCCAAAAAAGGAGTAGCTGTTCCGGCCCAGATCCTTGGCCTGGTACATCGCCATATCGGCCTTGACCAGCAGATCCTCGATATCGGTTCCGTCCCTGGGATAAAGCGCAATGCCAATGCTGGGCGTCACGACCAGCCGGTGGCCACCGCAGTCGAGTGGATCGGCCATGGCGAGTTTGATCTGCTCGGCCACCGCAACGACCTGATCCTCGGTACTGGCCCCTGTGAGCATGATGACAAACTCATCGCCGCCCAGGCGGGCAACGCGGGCGCCGTCGTGGGTGCGCTTGCCATCCGGGGTCTCGGTAGAGGCCAGCGGCCGGACGCTTTGCTCGAGCTTGCGCGCCACGTTCTGCAACAGAGCATCACCAACCCCGTGCCCAAGGTTGTCGTTGATCCGCTTGAAGCGATCAAGATCGAGGTAGAGCAATGCCACCAGCTGCTCGCTCTGCTTGGCATCCTGAATCGCGCGGCCGACCTGACGGATGAACAACTGCCTGTTGGGCAGGCCGGTGAGGATGTCGTAGTAGGCCAGGTACTCGATGCGGGCCCGCGCCTTGCGCCGCTCGGTGGTGTTGCGGATTACGATCAGCAAGGTGCCGTTGGGCTGCGGCCGGATGCGTGCCTCGTAGGATTTCTGATCCTTGCCGCGGCCGACGGTAAATTCATAGGTGCTGAGCTCTTCAGGATTCTTGGCTTTGGCACACAGCCGTGCCGCGCGTCCGACGCCAGGAGGCAGCACTTGTTCCAGCTTTTTGCCGATCAGGCTGCGCCGACTGCGTTTGCCATCGCCTCGGATGTGATCGAGCAGGACGCCTTTGGCATCCACAATGAATATCGTATCGGGAAGTGCCTGCAGCAATGCACGGTTCTTGTGCTCGCTCGCCTGCAGCGCGCGCATATTGTCTCGGGCGCGCAGGATGAATCCCACGCGGTGCGGCAGCGTCGGCCACAGGACCGGCTTGTGAATGAAGTCGGTCGCGCCAACCTGGTATGCCTGAGCGATCGAGGCCGTGTCGTCATGGCCGGTCACCATCACGATGGGTACATCGGCTCCTTTGCTGAGCAGGGCGAGGCTCGCGCACAGATCAAAGCCATTGCTGCCGGGTAGCTCGACATCGAGCAGCACCAGATCGGGCTTATAGCGCTCAAAGCAGGCGATTGCCTCCTGACTGTTGCTGGCTATCGATGCGTCGTAGCCCGCCTGCGCCAGGGTTTCAACGGCCAGTAACGCGAAGGCCGGATCATCATCGATAATCAGCACCCGTTGAGGGGCGGCGTCTGTCGGCGCGGATGCAACGCTGGTGTGCTCACTGGCTAGCGCCTCCGGTGACGCGTCAGAGCTACGCGAGGATCCGGAACTGCCAGTGCGCGTGCTCATGGCCGCTGCGGCGGGCGCGCGCAACTGACGGGCACGCACACTGGGTTATGTAAAGCCATGGCACTGCATGCAAATGCCAGGGATATCCGCGAAATCCTTTTGCGCACGGCTTGATGCATCTTGACTTCAAGAGTCTTGGCAGTATTCGCACTGCAAACTGGCTCACTGTAGCGGAGTGCTGCAATTCCTATCGCCGGCCAATCCGCATTTCCCAAGCTAAACAGCAGAGGGCCCAAGCCGAGTCGGGAACCTTGAACTCCGTCACGCTCGCGGAAGGCCGGCGTTTGGGCTAACTCGGCGCCCCAGGCCGCTGGAGTGAGATCAGCATCGCACTCTGATCGTCCCGCTCCTCGCCCACCGACTGGGCAGCCAGTTCCTCGAGCCGCGCCAGGATGCGATCGGCATTCGCGCCAAGCTGGCAAAGTGAACTGAGCACGGCATCGCTTCCCACCGGATCGGCTTCGCTCGGGCGCAGCAGACCGTCTGAAACCATCAGCACCCGCTCGCCAGAGTGCAGCGGCAAGTCGATGCTGGCGAAACTGGAGTCCTCAAACAGGCCCACGGGAAAGCCAGCCTCCTCCAGCACCCGCCAGCCGACCACGGCATCGAAGTGATAGAGGCTTGGATGCCCGGCCTGGCAGTAGCTGAGCTGGCCGCCCTCCGGATCCAAGACGCCCGCAAGCGCGGTGAAGTACATGCCCGGAATGCCCAAACGACAATAGCGGGCATTCATCTCCTCGATCACCTGCTGACCACACCGACGCGGATCACATCCCGCCTCCAGCACCGCGACCATCCGATCCATCAATTCGCGCATCAGGCTGCAGGAGATCAGCGCTGAGGCGGTGCCGTGGCCCACGACATCGATCAGTCCGAAGGCAACGCGTCGTCCTCCCGGCAACGGCACGATGCCAAGCATGTCGCCTCCCAGCATGTCGCTGGGCCGGTAGAGCACATCGATGCGAACGCCGGCGGCCTCCAGCCGCTGGGGCAACATCGCCGCCTGCAGGCGTGCTGCCGACTCCAGCTCACTGCGCAGCAGGCCCAAGGCGTGGCTCAGATGGTTACTCTTCTCATGCAGCGCCTCATTGAGCGTGATCACGCGTCCGGCCAGTTCCAGCCGCGCGCGCACTTCGCCATAGGAGGCGCCCTTGTCCATGCAGTCGTTGGCACCAAAGCTCAGCGACTCGATCAGCTCCTCCTGACCGAAACTGCTGGTCAGCAAAATGAGGTAGACCCGCGCAAACTCCTCGCGCCCGCGCAGCGTGGCGAAGAAATCGCTGCCACGGCCATCGTCCAGATGGGCTGCGCACACGATCAGGCCCGGCTGCAGTGTGAGCAGTTCATGAGCCTGGGCGAGGCTGTTGGCGCAGGTGACTGAGAACCCCAGGGAGGAGAGCAGTGAACTCCAGTAGATCGACTGATCCGCCTCGCCTTCAATCAACAGCAGTCGGTGTGCCATCAGCGCGCCTCCGGCTGCGTCACTGACTGGCTGCAGGGCGGCGCTCATTTTGGATTCCCAGGTACATGCCGGAGCGTGCCAAGCGCGTGCCGCAGGCGCTCCAGTGCGTCACGGATCTGGCGCATGGCGCCCTCGCTAGGGATATGCCCGGCTCCGGCCTGTTTCTCCGCCGACCCGAGCAGGCCGGCGAACGAGCGCGCGCCAACACTCATCGCTGAGGCTTTCCAGGCCTGGGCCAAATCGCGGATGCGATCCCGATCGCCCATCTGCTGTGCCACCACGAGCCTCGTGAGCCGTTCATCCGCCAGCGCGAGGAATGCCGGTGCGGTACGCATCAGTACCAACTGCGCCAGTGATCCGAGCTGGCGATCCAGATACACAAAATCAATGGCGCCCTCCGCTGCCGAATTGCCCTCGGCGGCAGCCGCTGCATTCAGCAGGGCCTGAGGGTCCGACACCGCAGTGCGCGCCGGCGCCGCAGTGGCGCGCTCAAGTTCGCTCGCCTGCACGGGATCTGCGGAAGCCTCGAGCGGTAGGGTAAGGCGCCAGCACCGATAGCCTGCGGCATCTGCCGCCTCCTCGAGTGAGCCACCCATGTGCTCGCACAGGCGCTCCACCAGCGCAGCGCGCAACGCCGCCGCCTCGCTCAGGGTGCCACCATCAGTTCCCTGCACCTCTGAGCTCGCTGCGGCTTTCGCCGCTATAACGATGCAATCAGCAGCACTCGCAACCTCGTGGATGCCAGCGCCGTCACGATAGATATCCAGTGACAGCGCGCCGCCGTCGCAGGCATCCAGCGCCGCTCCAATCACCTGGACCAGCATTTTGGAGAGGCGCAGCGCATCGCTCAGCACGCGTTCTGGAACATTGTCCTGAATTTGGATCGTGGGCTGGACACCGCACGGCCCCCGCGCGCTACAAACCTGCGCCACCGCCTGCCTCAGAAGCCGGCCCAGGTGCACGGGTTCGCGCTCCAGTGTGAGCGTTCCAGCCCACGCACGGGTGTAGTCGAGCAGATCCTCAAGCAAGCCACCTGGGTACTCGGTCGTGATCCCTTGCAAGTTTGCCGATGATGCGTGCTCCGCAAGTGCGCTCCATTGGGAATGCAGCTGCGCGGCCACTGCCGCCAGCAGCGCCGCCTGCTCGCCGCTGCGCTGCAGGTCACGCTCCCGAAGAGCCCGCAACGAGGATAGGATCTCGGTGTTGAGTGCACTGCTATGCCGCAGGCGAGACAGCTCGTCGCCCGGGCTCAGTACTCGCGCCTCGGCTCCAGGAATTTCGGCCGGGTTCGCAAGTTCCGAAGGCAATCTCATGAGCACCACCGCTTAACGGCGATCAGGCGATTGATACCCCGCTGCTGCTCATACAGGACCGAGTCCATAACGCTCTTGAGTATCGCAAGCCCCATCCCGGACTCGGGCAGGTCGGCCAGTTTTTCCGGGTTGAACTCGATCTGTGAGGGAGCTGCCTCAAATTCGGCGGCCGTCAGACCACGCCCGCGATCTTCAATGACCAGGTGCAGCTCAAGCGGTCCACCCTGGGCCACCAGCCGAATGCTCCCACGGTCGGCCGGCACATAGCTGTGCTTGACGATGTTCGTCAGCCACTCCATGACGGCAGTCTCGAACAGGGCGCGATCTAGCTCGTCAAAACGCTCCCCCAGCGCCATCACGCGCTCAGTGGCATCGCGCGCCGCCGCGAGCGTCGCTGGCACCAGCAGCTTCAGAATGGCATCGTCGGGCACGAGATCTGTCTGCCTTTGAGCAAATGCCGGCGTGGCAGAGCGATCAGGCCGCCAGCGCGGCCGCTCGCGTCGGGAAAGTCTTGAAGACCCGATCCATGCGTGTCAGTCGCAGCACCGCCATCACCGCGGGCGTCACACCACATAGGTACAGGCAGCCCTGCTGGCCCAGCTGCTTGAGCACCGCGACCACGGCGCCGAGGCCACTGCTGTCCAGGAATCCCACGTTGCTCAGATCCAGCACGATCTTGTGCTGGCCCTGTTCGATGCGCTCCAGCAGTGCTTCCCGGAAGCTCACTGCAATCACCGCATCCAGTCGTTTGTCGCGAAGGCTGACGACAAGGTAGTCACCCTCGACCTGATCTTCCAGCACCATCTCATGCACTCCTCAAATTAAAGTTCGATCGCCCGCCCGAATCCCGCGGCGGTATTCAAAACCATGCCTATACGACTTGCTTGAGCCCCCAGATTTGGCTCGCGTATTCCCGAATCGTCCGGTCACTCGAGAATCGGGCACTGCGCGCCACGTTGATCAAGGCACGCGCCGACCACTCGCCCGTTTTGCAAAAGTCGGCCGCCGCCTGCTCGTGCTTGGCCGCGTAGTCGGCAAAATCAGCCAGGTGCATGTAATGATCGCCCTGGCCCGTCAGAGAATCGACGATCGGTGCAAATAACCCCGGCTCCTCCGGCGAGAAGCGGCCGGCAGCGAGTTCGCCAATGAGCCGGCGAACATCAGCGTTGGAGCATTGCACCAGATGCGAAATGTCACCGGCCTGCCGTGCCAGAATGACTTCATCGGCGGTTAGCCCGAAGATGTAGATGTTTTCCGCGCCCACTTCGCGCGCGATCTCGACATTGGCGCCATCAAGCGTGCCAATGGTCAGAGCGCCATTCATCGCGAGTTTCATGTTGCCGGTACCGGAAGCCTCATAGCCGGCCGTTGAGATCTGCTCCGACAGATCGGCAGCCGGAACGATGATCTCGGCCACGGATACTTTGTAATCGGGGTAAAAAACGACCCGCAGCGACTCGCTGACCTCGCGATCGGAATTGACGATGCGCGCGATGTTGTTGATCAGCTTGATGATGAGCTTGGCAAGATAGTAGCCCGGCGCGGC
>Ga0302314_10001769_pt1 | contig 40538 bp, 35 predicted proteins | sample III_Palsa_N2_3_FD_200533 | JGI IMG/M metagenome (GOLD analysis project Ga0302314, IMG submission 200533) | Peat permafrost microbial communities from Stordalen Mire near Abisko, Sweden - III_Palsa_N2_3 | ecosystem: Environmental > Terrestrial > Soil > Palsa > Peat permafrost | place: Sweden... | reverse complement strand
TCGGCGTCGCGCGCGTCGCCGGCGAGCAGGCGACGCTCGGCTGGTTCGCGATCGTGCTGTTGATGGCGGGCATCTCGATCAATCTCGGGTTCATCAATCTCCTGCCAATCCCGATGCTGGATGGCGGGCATCTGCTCTTCTACCTGGTCGAGGGGGTGCGTCGCCGCCCCGTCGAGCCGCAGGTGCAGGAGTGGGCGTTCCGATCGGGGCTGGCGTTGCTGCTCGGCCTGATGCTGTTCGTGACGTTCAACGACCTGGGCAGCATCGGCCTTTGGCAGAGGCTCGCCGGCCTGATCGGCTGATCCCTCGGACCTATGCCGGGTTGATCGGCGGGCGCTGATCGGGCAGGGCGTAAGAGTGGGAGCAGTGGGCGTGGCGCGAGCCGTGCTCTGCAAGCGTGAGGGCGATTACAAGCGTGAGAATGGATGGCAAGCACAGCCGGATAGCATCCGTGCTGCTGATCGGAACGATCCTGGCGACGGGGTATGAAGTTCCGGCGCAGGCGCAGCACACGCCGCGTCATCAGCACGGCGTGCCGGTGCCGCTGGACGCCGCTCCGCAGACCGGCACCGCGCCGACGCCGGCGGCCGGGCAGGAGACGATCCGTTCGATCAAGGTGACGGGCAATCAGCGTCTCGAGCCCGAGACGGTGCTGTCCTACGTCGCGCTCAGCGTCGGTGGCACCTACACGCGCGAAGCCGGCGATACCGCGCTCAAGGCGTTGTACGCGACCGAACTGTTCGCCGACGTCACCATCAAGGACGATAATGCCGGCGACATCGTCATAGCGGTGCGCGAGAACCCCGTCGTCAACCGTATCGTGCTCGAGGGTAACAAGCGCCTCAAGTCCGACAAGATCATGCCCGAGATCAAGCTGGCGGCGCGCGAGATCTTCACGCGTTCGAAGGTGCGTGCCGACGTCGGCCGGATCATCGAGCTGTATCGTCGCCAGGGCCGCTATGCCGCGACCATCGATCCGCAGATGGTGCTGCTCGACCAGAACCGCGTCGATGTCGTGTTCGAGATCCACGAGGGCGACAAGTCCAAGGTCAAGCGGATCAACATCATCGGCAACGACCATTTCTCGGACAGCGAGCTCAAGGGCCAGATGGCCACCAAGGAAGCTACGCTCACCCACTTCCTGTCGTCCGGCACCAGCTACGATCCCGATCGCCTCGCCTACGATCAGCAGAAGCTGCGCCAATTCTACCTGACGCAGGGCTATGCCGATTTCCGCGTCGTCTCCGCGGTCGCCGAGCTGACGCCCGACAAGAAGGACTTCATCATCACCTATGTGGTGGAGGAGGGCAAACGCTACAAATTCGGCAAGATCGATGTCCAGAGCGATATTCGCGATCTCAAGCCCGACGTACTGAACTCGTTGATCAAGGTGAAGCCGGGCGATTGGTATAACGCCAAGACGGTCGAGGATACGGTCGATTCGATGACCGAGACGGCCGGATTGCTCGGCTACGCCTTCGCCAACATCGATCCCGATTTCCACCGCGACGCCGACAAGCTGACGATGGGCGTGACCTACGACGCCAAGCAGACGCCGCGCGTCTACGTCGAGCGCGTCGACATCAACGGCAACACGCTGACGCAGGACAAGGTCGTCCGCCGCGAATTCCGCCTCGCCGAAGGCGATGCGTTCAATGGCTTCCTGGTCAAGCGCTCGCGCGATCGCATCCGCTCGCTCGGCTATTTCCAGGACAAGCTGGAGGTCGATCAGAAGCCGGGCTCGGCGCCGGACAAGGTCATCCTCGAGGCCAATGTCCAGGAGAAGTCGACCGGCCAGCTACAGGTATCTGCCGGCTATTCGAGCCTCGAGAAGTTCATCGTCAACCTGTCGATCGAGCAGGCCAATTTCCGCGGCAAGGGCCAGACCGTTCGTGCCAGCGCGGATTGGTCGCTCTATTCGAAGTCGGTCAGCACCGGCTTCACCGAGCCCTATCTGTTCGACAAGAACGTCGCATTCGGTTTCGACATCTTCCGCCGCGACTACAAGTCGTTCGACCAGACCGCGACCGACGATCGCAACACCACCTACAACGAGACGACGACGGGCTTCCAGGCCCGCTTCGGGTTCCAGTTGACCGAATATTGGTCCTTGGCGACGCGCTATGGTCTCAGCCAGGACAAGGTGTCGCTCGACAAGGGCACCTATTATAGCAATTTCGAGGATATCGGCGGCGTTATCGATGACAACGGACCGCTCGCCTGCGATCCCATTCTTGCCGGCCGCTATCTGTGCGACGCGCTCGGAAGCCGCACGACGTCCTCCGCCGGGTACAGCATCGTCTACGACAATCTGAACAACCGGATCACGCCGTCCAAGGGCGATCGTTTCGTGTTCAGTCAGGATTTCGCAGGCCTCGGCGGCAGCGTGAAATATCTGCGCACAACCGTATCTAACGACAAATATCACGATCTCGGATCGGGTTTCGTGGTGCAGCTGCATACCGAGGCGGGTTATATCCTGCCCTATGGTCCCAAGCGCTATGACGAAGATGCCGGCCAGCTAGACGAGGTCGATCGCATCCGGTTGACCGATCGTTTCTATCTGGGCGAACCCCAACTCGCCGGATTCGATATTCGCGGCATTGGCCCGCGCGTTGTCCGATACGGTTACAACGCCGACAACACGACGCTCAACATGAGCAAGGACGGCAGACTACAGGACGACGCACTCGGCGGGCGCGCGGATTATCTGGCGCATCTCGAACTGCAGATCCCGTTAGGCCAAGGCGCCAAGGAAGCCGGGTTCAAGCCGTCGATCTTCGCGAATGCCGGATCGGTATTCGGGGTCAAGGCGCCAGCGCTGGACAATGCCGAGACCCAGCCGGGTTCGGCGGCGCTTACCCGCGACGTGCTGGGTACGGGCGGCGTCTACCAGTGCATCAGCACCGACGGTAACGGGACCGTCACCACGAGAGGCGGCAAGGCGGCCACCTGCCCGTCGGGCGCTATTCCCTATCAGACGTCAATCACGCCGTATCAGGAAGTCTATTATGGCGGCAGCTGGAAGCCGCGCGTTTCGGTCGGCTTCGGCGTGTCGTGGAATTCGCCATTCGGCCCGCTACGGATTGACATCGCGAAAGCGCTGGTCAAGCAAAAGGGCGACGAAACGAAGCTCTTCTCCTTCAACGTAGGAACTCAGTTCTGATGACCAACATGTTCAAGTCGGCGTTGTTCGCCGCGACTGCCGCTGTGTCTCTCGTCGCCGTACCGGCAATGGCCGCGGATTCCTCCGCCGTGCTGACCGTCGATGTCGATCAGATGTTCCAGAACTCGGCGGCCGGCAAGAGCGGCAGCCAGCAGCTCAGCGCCAAGTACAACCCGATCCTCCAGCAGCGCCAGACCGAGCTCAATACGGCGATCACCGCCTATAACGCGCAGGTCACCGCGCTGAAGGCCGCGACCAAGCCCGGCGCGCAGCCGCAGCCGACGCCGGCGTTCCTGCAGGCGCGCGACCGCGTGCAGGCCGGGCAGGATGCGGTCCAGGAAGTCGAGCAGGGCGTCAACCAGCTCGCCGGCTACGTCCGTTCGCAGATCATCGATCATGCCCGCCCCGTCGCCGAGCAGATCCGCGCCGAGCGCAAGGCGACCGCGGTCGTCGCCAAGGATTCGACGCTGGCGTCGGATCCGGCCAACGACATCACCAGCACGCTGGTCCAGCGTCTCGACGCGTCGTTCACCACGCCGAGCATCACGCCGCCGCAGCAGGCCGCGACCCCGGCGCCTTCGACCAGCTCGAAGCCCACGCAGGGCCGGTGAGCGAAGAGACCAAGACAGGCAACGCCGCCATCGGCCCGCTGGATATCCGGCGGGTGATGGCGGCTCTGCCGCATCGCTACCCGATGCTGCTGGTCGATCGTGTCGAGGAGATCATCCTCAACACGTCGATCCGCGCGATCAAGGCGGTGACGATCAACGAAAGCTTCTTCCAGGGCCATTTCCCCGGTCGCCCGATCATGCCCGGCGTGCTCGTGATCGAGGCGCTGGCGCAGGCTGCCGCGGTGCTCGCGATCGAGAGCTTCGGCGTCGCCTCGTCGGGCAAGCTGGTCTATTTCATGGGCATCGACAACGCCAAGTTCCGCGTGCCCGTGGAGCCCGGCGTGCTGCTCGTGCTCGAGGTCGATGTCGTGCAGATGCGCGGCAAGGTGTGCAAGTTCGCGGGGCGTGCTTCGGTGAACGGCAAGCTCGCCACCGAAGTGAGTTTCACCGCGATGATCGCGGATGCGCCCGCCGCCTGAACGTCTTGCTTTGGTCGGATATGGTCGGCGGACTCTCGCTCACGACTTGCGTCGTGCGGACGCTTCGCCTATCGGAGCCGCCTTGCGATGCTGGTCGGTAACCAGCGTCCCTACGGAGTTTGCCCGGTGAAGAAGAATATCCACCCCGACTATCACATGATCACGGTCAAGATGACCGATGGCACCACCTATCCGACCCATTCGACATGGGGCAAGGAAGGCGACGTGCTGCTGCTCGACATCGATCCGCTGTCGCATCCGGCATGGACCGGCGGCCGTGGCAACATGCTCGACGCTGGTGGCCAGGTCGCGCGCTTCAACAAGCGTTTCGGCAGCATCGGCAGCATCGGCAAGAAGTAATCCGGGGAGCGACGGCCGGGCGGTCACCCGCCGGCCTTCAACCCTTCGCGTATCGTCGCGCCGTCCGCGTCCAGACGCGGTGCGGCGCGATGTGCGTTCTGGCGTTCGCCGTCGATCACGATCGGGCTGGCGAGGCCGGGGAGCGGGCCGTCCGGCCCCGGCGAGACGATCGCCATGCCGCGCGCGATCACCTGGGGGTCGGCGAACACCGCGTCCAGCGGGTTGATCGGGCCGCCGGGCACGCCCGCCGCCTCTATTCGCGCGGCCAGCGTGTCGCGCGGCCAGACCGCGATCGCCTCGACCAGCAGCGGCAGCAAGATGTCGCGATTGGTCACGCGGCCGGCGTTGTTGCGGAAACGCGCGTCGGGCGGAAGCTGGTCGAGGCCGATGATCGCGCACAGCTTGGCGAACTGGCGATCGTTGCCGACCGCGATGATGATGTCGCCGTCCGCGCATCGAAAGCCCTGATAGGGGACGAGATTGGCGTGGCCATTGCCCATCCTCGTCGGCACTTCGCCCGTCGCCATATAGTTGAGCGCCTGGTTGGCGAGCACGCCGACCTGCGTGTCGAGCAGCGCCATGTCGATATGCGCGCCGACGCCGGTCTCGTCGCGGCGGCGTAGCGCGGCGAGGATCGCGACGGTCGCATAGAGGCCCGTGAACATATCGGCATAGGCGATCCCCGTCTTTTGCGGCGCGCCGTCGGGTTCTCCGGTCAGCGACATCGCGCCGCCGATCGCCTGGATGATGAAGTCGTAGCCCGCACGCGGCGCATAGGGGCCGGTCTGCCCGAAGCCGGTGATCGAGCAGGTGACGATCCTGGGGTTCACCACCGACAGGCCGGCGTGGTCCAGCCCGTATTTCGCCAGCGCGCCGACCTTGAAATTCTCGATCACGACATCGGATGTGGCAGCGAGCGCGCGCACCTCGGCTTGGCCCTCGGGCGTCGCGATGTCGATCGCGATCGATCGCTTGCCGCGGTTGCAGGCGTGGTAATAGGCGGCATCGAGCGATCCGCCCTCCGGATCGGTGAGGAAAGGCGGCCCCCAATGGCGGGTGTCGTCGCCCTCATGGGGGCGCTCGACCTTGATCACCTCGGCGCCGAGATCGGCCAGCAACTGGCCCGCCCACGGCCCCGCGAGAATCCGCGCGAGCTCGAGGACGCGGATGCCCTCCAACGGGCGCGCGATCACCGCCCGTGCTCCGGCGCAGGCCGGAGCGTTATGAAGCGCGCGCTGCGTCCGCCACCCGACGCTCCGGCCTTCGCCGGAGCACGGAGCTGCGTGTAGCTCAAAACGCGCTCAACCCCGTGATCGCCCTTCCCAGGATCAGCCCGTGGATGTCGTGCGTGCCCTCATAGGTGTTGACCGTCTCGAGATTGGCGGCGTGGCGGATGACGTGGAATTCGGCGGAGATGCCGTTGCCGCCGTGCATGTCGCGCGCGACGCGCGCGATCGCCAGCGCCTTGCCGCAATTGTTGCGCTTGGCGAGCGAGATCAGGTCGGGCTGGAGCACGCCCTCCTCCATCCGGCGGCCGATCCGCAGCGAGGCCTGCAGGCCGAGCCCGATCTCGGTGAGCATGTCGGCGAGCTTGAGCTGGACGAGCTGCTTCGAAGCGAGCGGCACGCCGAACTGCTTGCGGTCGAGCGTATAGCTGCGCGCCGCATGGAGGCAGGCCTCGGCGGCGCCCATCGCGCCCCAGCCGATGCCGTAGCGCGCACGGTTGAGGCAGCCGAACGGCCCCTTGAGCCCCTGGACGTTGGGCAGCAGCGCATCCTCGCCCACCTCGACGCCGTCGAGCACGATCTCGCCGGTGATCGACGCGCGCAGCGATAGCTTGCCTTCGATCTTGGGGGTCGAGAAGCCCTTGGCGCCGCGCTCGACGACGAAGCCGCGGATCGCGCCATCATGCGCGTCGGACTTGGCCCACACCACGGCGAGATCGGCGATCGGCGAGTTGGTGATCCACATCTTGGCGCCGTCGATCTTGTAGCCGCCGTCGATCTTGGTGGCCTTGGTGCGCATCCCCGCGGGATCGGACCCGGCGTCCGGCTCGGTCAGCCCGAAGCAGCCGACCCATTCGCCGCTTGCCAGCTTCGGCAGATATTTGTGACGCTGCTCCTCCGAGCCATAGGCGTAGATCGGGTGCATCACGAGGCTCGACTGCACGCTCATCGCCGAGCGATAGCCCGAATCGACGCGCTCCACCTCGCGCGCGATCAGCCCATAGGCGACATAGCCGAGCCCTGCGCCGCCATATTCGGGCGGGATCGTCGCGCCGAGCAGGCCGAGTTCGCCCATCTCGGTCATGATCTCGCGATCGAAGCGCTCGTCGAGATAGGCCGATGTCACGCGCGGCAGCAGCTTTTCCTGCGCATAGTCGTGCGCGGTATCGCGGACGAGGCGCTCCTCGTCGGTCAGCTGATCGGAGAGATCGAAGGGGTCCGCCCAATCGAGCGGGGTGATGGTGGGTTCGGCCATGACATCCTCGGTTCGTTTGCCGAGGGCAAAGACCGTTCCGCGAGACTTGGCAACCCCTTACGATGGATTGGCAGGCGATCAGGCGCGGCCCACCTCGCGCAGCCAGCCCAGCTCGCGCGCGCCGAGCCGCCGGTGAAAGGCGAGGCCGAAGAATTTATCGTTGAGCCATGCGATCGTGGCGACCACCTCGATCTTGCCGGCGCTCAGCACGATCTCCTCGCCGGTCTGATAGGCACGCGCATCGGCTTCGAGCATCGCGCCGCCTGCCGACACGTCGAGCAGCGCCGCGGCAAGCGTCGGCATGCGATAGGCGCGCACGGTCGCGTCGAGATGGACCTCGTGGCGATCATCGACGCGCCGATCACGGCCGGATGGCTGCTCCATGGTCGCGGTCATCGCTGCTCCTACGGTACGCCGCTACTTGTTGAAACGGTCTAGCCGGGCATCACTAACGACGCGTTAAAGGATTGGCCGCCCATGAAATTCTCGCAAGCACGCTGTGGATCGCGACAGGCCCGACCGAAACATCCCGCCAGCGTGCGACCCCTTCGTTAGCTCCGAGGCCGGCCTCGCTGTCGTTTCCACCGATAGGACTTTGGCGGGCGGGGTGGGATTCGAACCCACGGTGAGCGCGAACCCACGACGGTTTTCAAGACCGTTGCCTTAAACCACTCGGCCACCCGCCCGATACGTCCCGCTTATCGCGCCAGCGCCTCGAAGTGCAAGCCGAGCGACGAATGCACGGGAAAGATGGGCTGACTGCCACCGCCCGCTATGCGACAAGCGGACAACGGAGGTGGGCATTGCGGACAGCGACATGGATATGGGGAATGGCTGCCGCGCTGGCGATCGGCGCGGTGTCGCCCTTCGGTGTGCTCGACGGCGGCTCGGTGGCTGGCGCGCAGGACGCGGTGAGCGGCGACGAAGCAGCCTTCCAGGCCTATCTCCAGCAGTTTCGCGCGCGTGCCCTGGCGCAGGGCGTCTCCGCCCGGACGCTCGATGAGGTCCTGCCGACGCTGACGTTCAACCCGCGCGTCGTCGCGCTCGACCAGGCCCAGCCCGGCGGCCCGGTCAACGGCCCGGCATCGGCCTCGCCCGACTTCGCGCCATATCGTGCCAAGCATGTCGGCGCCGAGCTGATCGCGCGCGGCCGCGCCGCCTATGCCGCACAGCGCTATAATCTGCGCCGGGTCGAGGCGGAGACGGGCGTGCCCGAATCGATCATGGTCGCGATCTGGGGGCAGGAGACCAATTATGGCGGCTATACCGGCGATTTCGATCTGCCGCGCTCGCTCGCCTCGCTTGCCTATGAGGGGCGTCGCCGGCCGCTGTTCGAAAGCGAGCTGATCGCGACGCTGCAGATGATCGATCGCGGCATCCCGCGCAGCCAGCTCAAGGGCAGCTGGGCGGGTGCGACCGGATATCCCCAATTCATGCCGTCCGCCTATCTGCGGCTCGCGCGCGACGGCGACGGCGATGGCCGCGCCGATATCTGGACCGATCCAGCGGATGCGCTCGCCTCGATCGGCAATTATCTGGTCAATGCCGGCTGGCGGGCGGGCGAGCCGTGGGCGATCACCGTCTCGGTGCCTTCGTCGCTGGACCGCAGCGGAATCGCGACCCGGATGGTCGGCCCGCGCTGTCCGCGCGTCCATGCGCGCCACAGCCGCTGGCTGACGGTGCGCGAATGGCGCGCGCTGGGCGTCACGCAGATCGCCGGCCCGGCAGTCGCCGACGACGAACTGGCGACGCTGCTCGAGCCCGATGGCCCGGGCGCCACCGCCTATCTCACCTTCGGCAATTACCGGGCGATCCTCGATTACAACTGCTCCAATTTCTACGCGCTCTCGGTCGGCCTGCTCGCGAATGCGGTTGCTGGTTGAGCGACGTTCCCCGGCGAAAGCCGGGGTCCAGAGTTGCAGGCGTCATCGTTTGAAGCACTGGGCCCCGGCTTTCGCCGGGGAACGGTGGGTGGCGATGGCGACGTTGGCGTTGCTCGCCGGCTGCGGGGGCGGGGGGCTGCATCGGCTCGTCCCCGATACGCCGGTCAAGCTCGGGCGGCCCTATACGGTGGCGGGCCGCACCTATGTGCCGACCGATGACGAAAATTACGACCAGATCGGCGAAGCCAGCTGGTACGGCAATGCCGAGCAAGGCCGTCACACGGCCAGCGGCGAGATATTCTACCGCCAGCGGCCGAGCGCGGCGAACAAGACGCTGCCCTTGCCCTCCTATGTCGAGGTGACGCGGCTCGATACCGGACGGCGCATCCTGGTGCGCGTCAACGATCGCGGGCCGTTCGCGCGCGATCGCATCCTCGATCTCAGCCAGGAGGCGGCGAAAGAGCTCGATATCGATCGGGTCGGGCGCGCGATGGTGCGTGTGCGCCGCGTGACGCCCAGCGCGCGCGACCGCGAGAAGCTGCGGCGCGGCTATCCGGTCGAGCTCGCCTCGGTGACGCCGACCGCGACGCCGCCGCGCGTCGGGCGGATCGCGCCGTTGATGGCGGGAACGGTGCAGCAGCCCGCCGTCCCGCGTCCCTATGCGCCCCCGCAATCCTACGCATCGCAACCCATGCCCGCTGCCGCACCCCCGATGGCGCTTCCAGCGGTCGCGGGCCGCCTGATCCTGATCGCCTCGCCGGCCGACCCGGATGCGGCCGACGCGATCGCCAGCGCTCTTGCCGACGAGGGCGCACGCGTCGTCGCGACGGGTGGTGGCTACCGCGTGGTGACCGGACCCTATGTCGACGACTCCGGCCTGTCGGCGGCGCTGGCGCGGTTGCGGATGCGCGGCTATCAGGGGGCGACCGCCTTCGATCCATCCACTTTCCAAGCCCCGAACGGACCATCGCTGCCATGAAGCCTGCCCAGTTTGCCATCGGTACCATCGCCACCCTCGCCGTGGCGCAGGCCTCGATCGCCGCCGCGCCGCCGTTCGATACGTCGGCCCCGGTCGCCTTCATGCAGGACATGAATTCGGGCGCGATCCTCTATTCCAAGCAGCCCGATTTCCAGATGCCGCCGGCGTCGCTCGCCAAGATGATGACGGTCTACGTCACCTTCAGCCTGATCAAGTCCGGTCAGCTCAAGCTCGACCAGAAGTTCACGATGCAGCCCGAGACGTGGAAGAAGTGGCACGCGCAGGGCTCGACGATGTTCATCGGGGTGGGCGAGCAGGTCTCGGTCGCCGATCTCCTGTCCGGGATCATCACGCTCAGCGGCAACGATGCGTGTATCGTCATGGCCGAGGGCATTGCGGGCACCGAGCCGGCGTTCGTGGCGCTGATGAACCAGCAGGCCGAAAAGCTCGGCATGACGCGATCGCATTTCGGCACCGCCAATGGCTGGCCCGACAATGACGTCACCCACGTCACCGCGCGCGATCTCGCGACGCTCGCCGAGGCGACGATCCGCGAATTCCCCGATCTCTACAAGACATTCTACTCAAAGCCCAACTTCACCTGGGGCAAGACGATGGCGGGGAATGCGATAAGCCAGGAGAATCGCGACCCGCTGCTCGGCAAGGTGCAGGGCGCGGACGGTCTCAAGACCGGCCATACCGACGAGGCGGGCTATGGCTTCACGGGCTCTGCCGAGCAGGGTGGCCACCGCCTCGTCGCGGTGATGGCGGGCATGAAGAGCTTCGGCGAGCGCGCCCAGCAGGCGATCGCCTTCATGAATTGGGGCTTCGCCTCGTGGCGACTCAAGCCGCTGTACGCGCAGGGCAAGCGCGTCGATGTCGCGCAGGTGCAGGGTGGCGCGCAATCGACGGTCGGCTTGGTCGCGCCGCGCGATCTCGCGATCACCGTGCCGCTCAGCGTCGGCGGCATTCTCGGCGCCAATTCGCCGAGCGCTCCGCCGCCGATGAAGATCGTCTATGATGGCCCGATCAAGGCGCCGATCGCCGCCGGCCAGCACATCGCGGATCTCGTCGTCTCGCCGCCCGGGCAGGACCCGCAGACGCTGCCGCTCGTCGCCGAGACCGAGGTCAAGGAAGCGGGCTTCTTCGGTCGCATCTGGGCGTCGATCAAGGCGCTGTTCAGCTGGCTGTGAGCGGCACGGAATGATGGCGCGCGGACGCTTCATCGCGCTGGAAGGCGGCGAGGGCGTCGGCAAGTCGACCCAGGTCCGCGCGCTGGCGGCGGCGCTGCGCGCGCGCGGCCATGACGTCGTCGAGACGCGCGAACCCGGCGGCAGCGAGGGGGCGGAGGCGATCCGCCGGCTGCTGCTCGAGGGTGCGGCCGATCGCTGGACGCCGGGCGCGGAAGCGCTGCTGTTCGCGGCGGCGCGCGCGGATCATGTCGCCAGGACGATCCGGCCGGCGCTGGATGCGGGCAGATGGGTGCTGACCGATCGCTTCCTCGACAGCTCGCTCGCCTATCAGGGGAGTGCCGAGGGCGTGTCTGTGGACCAGTTGCTGGCATTGCACGCGGTCGGATCGGGCGGTCTGCTGCCCGATCGCACGCTGCTGCTCACCTTGCCGGCGGACGAGGCGATGCGGCGCGCCGAAGCGCGCGATCGCGGCGGCGCGGATCGCATCGGCGGGCGCGACGCAGCATTCCACGCGCGCGTCGCGGCGGCGTTCGCGTCGCTGGCGAGCGCGGAAGCGGATCGTTTTCGGTCGGTCGATGCACTGGGCGATGCAGATATGGTGACCGAACGGCTGCTGGCGGCACTGGAGGGCCTGTGATCGAGTCTCTCTCCGTTCGTCCCGCGCGTAGTCGAGGGACCGGCTCCGCACGCGGCGCCTGCGTCACGTACCTCGGCTCCGCTCGGCACGAACGGAGCGGGAGATGATCCTCCACGGCCATGCCACACCCACCGCCGCCTTCCTCGACGCGCGCGCGTCGGGCCGGATGCACCATGCCTGGCTGCTCACCGGGCCGCAGGGTGTCGGCAAGGGCAGTTTCGCGCGCGGCGCCGCACTCCGCCTACTGGCAGACGCCGCCGGGCCCGCGATCGATCTGCCCGGCATCGAGACGCCCCCCGACCACCGCATCGTCAAGCTGTGGGAGGCGGGCAGCCATCCCGACGTCATGCTGCTCGAACGGCTGTATCGCGACAAGACCAAGGATTTCGCGCGCTCGATCAGCGTCGATCAGGTGCGCGGCCTGTCGCGCCTGTTCGCGACATCGCCGAGCTTTTCGCCGGTCCGCATCGTCATCGTCGATGCCGCCGACGACATGGAGCGATCGGGCGCCAACGCGCTGCTCAAGCTGCTCGAGGAGCCGCCCGCCGACGCGATCTTCCTGCTCGTCAGCCATGCGCCCGCGCGCCTGCTGCCGACGATCCGCTCGCGCTGCCGGGTGCTGCGCTTCGATCCGCTCGGGCAGATCGACATGACGGCCGCGCTGACGCAGGCGCTGCCCGATAGCGCGCCACATGAGATCGAGACGCTTGCCGCGATCGGCGACGGTGCGCCCGGCAAGGCGATCCGTTACGCCGGGCTCGACGTCGCGGGTCTCGATCGCGCGATCGAATCGATCGTCCGCTCGGGCGATCCCGACAATGGCGAGCGTGCCGCACTGGCACGGTCGCTGGCGCTCAAAGCGGCGCAACCGCGCTACGAAGCCTTTCTCGAGCGCCTGCCGACGCGCATCGCCGCCGAGGCGAAGCGTCGCGGATCGGATGGGGATGGCCAGCCGCTTGCCGATGCGGTCGCGGCGTGGGAGAAGGCGCGCGCCCTGGCCGGGAGCGCGGTACGCCTCTCGCTCGATCCCCAGACGACGGTCTTCGAGCTCGCCGGGCTGCTCGCGTCGCTCAACAGAAGCATGGCACACGCTCCTCGATGACCAAGCCCTATTACATCACCACCGCGATCAGCTACCCCAATGGCCGCCCGCATGTCGGCCACGCCTATGAGGCGATCGCCACCGACGCGATCGCGCGCTGGAAGCGGCTCGAGGGGCGCGAGACGCGCTTTCTGACGGGCACCGACGAGCATGGTCTCAAGATGGCGCAGAAGGCCCGCGACCTCGGCATTTCGCCGCGCGCTCTGGCGGACGATATGTCGAGCGCATTCAGGGCGATGGATGACGCCTTGAACATCTCCTACGATCGCTTCATCCGCACCACCGACGAGGATCACTACGCCGCCAGCGCCGCGATCTGGCAGGCGATGCAGGCGAGTGGCGACATCTATCTCGGCCGCTACGAAGGCTGGTACTCGGTCCGCGACGAGGCCTTCTACGGCGAGGAGGAACTGGTCGCAGGCGAGGGCGGCGCGAAATCGTCGCCGCAGGGTACACCGGTCGAGTGGACCGTCGAGGAAAGCTGGTTCTTCCGGCTCTCCGCCTATCAGGACCGGTTGCTCGCCCATTTCGAGGCGAACCCCGACTTCCTCCTTCCCGAAGGTCGCCGCAACGAGGTGGTGAGCTTCGTCAAGGGCGGGCTGTCCGACCTGTCGATCTCGCGCACCAGTTTCGATTGGGGCGTGCCCGTGCCAGATGCGCCGGGCCACGTCATGTATGTGTGGGTCGATGCGCTGACCAATTATCTCACCGGTGCCGGCTACCCCGGCGACGCGTCGAAATGGTGGCCGGCGGACCTGCACGTCATCGGCAAGGACATCGTGCGCTTCCACGCGGTCTATTGGCCCGCCTTCCTCATGTCGGCGAAGCTGCCTCTGCCCAGGCGCGTGTTCGGGCACGGCTTCCTGCTCCATCGCGGCGAGAAGATGTCCAAGTCGACGGGCAATGTCGCCGATCCGCTGGACCTGGCGGAGGCTTACGGCGTCGATGCGCTGCGGTACTTCCTGCTGCGCGAGGTCAGCTTCGGGCAGGATGGCAGCTATTCGGCCGACGCCATCGTCACCCGGGTGAATGCCGATCTCGCCAATGGGCTCGGCAATCTCGCGCAGCGCTCGCTGTCGATCATCGCCAAGCAATGCGGCGGCGTGCTGCCGGGGCCGGGCGACGAACCCGCGCCATCGCTTCCCGTCGCGCTTTTGCCGCGGTTGCTGGAGGCGATGGACGAGTTCGCGCTGCACCGCGCGCTCGAGATCATCTGGGAGGGCGTCGGCGAAGCCAATCGCTATTTCGCCGACGCGGCGCCTTGGGCGTTGCGCAAGGCCGATCCGGCGCGCGCCGACGCGATTCTCTACTGGACCGCCGAGACGGTGCGGCAGCTCGCCATCCTCGTGCGCTGGGCGATCCCGGCGTCGGCGGACACGCTGCTCGATCAGCTCGGTGTGGCGGCGGATGCGCGTGATCTCGCGGCGCTCGGGGTGCCGCTGGCAGCGGGAACGACGCTGCCAGCGCCGGCTGGCGTGTTTCCGCGATTGGATGCGCCCGCAAACGAATAGAAAACCGTGCTCCCGCGCAGGCAGGAGCCCGGATTTTCAAGCGCCGCGCCTGTTGCTTTGGGCTCCTGCTTTCGCAGGAGCACGGTTTCCTTTCTTCGATGGCGGTCCTATCTGCCGGCCATGCTCGTCGACAGCCATTGCCACCTCAACTACCCCAAGCTGGTCGAACGCCAGCTTGAAGTGCTCGCCAGCGCGCGCGACGCGGGCGTGACGACGATGCTCAACATCTCGACGCGCGAGAGCGAATGGGGCGACGTCGTCGCGACCGCGGAGCGCGAGCCCGACGTGTGGGCCTCGATCGGCATTCACCCGCACGAAGCCGATGCGCACCCGCACGTCGATACCGCCAAGCTGGTCGCCGCCGCGGCGCATCCGAGGGTGGTCGCGATCGGCGAAACCGGGCTCGATTATTATTACGACCATAGCGATCGCGCACGCCAGCAAACGAGCTTCCGCGCGCACATAGCTGCCGCGCGCGAAACCGCGCTGCCGCTGATCATCCATACCCGCGACGCAGAGGACGACACCTATGCTATCCTCGCCGAGGAGAAGGGCAGGGGCGACTTTCCCGCGCTGATCCACTGCTTCACCGCTAGTGCCGATTTCGCCGAGAAGGTGCTGGCATTGGGCCTGAGCATCTCCATCTCGGGGATCGTCACCTTTAAGAGCGCCAGGGACTTGCAGGCCACCGCCGCGACCATCCCCGCCGACCGGCTGCTGATCGAAACCGACTCGCCCTTCCTCGCGCCCGTTCCCCATCGCGGCAAGCCGTGCGAGCCCGCCTTCGTCGCGGACACCGCGCGTTTTCTGGCGACCCTGCGCGGCGAACTGGTCGAGCAGCTGATGCAAAGCACCGCCGATAATTTCTTCGCCCTGTTCACGAAAGCGCGCGCATGAGGATCCGGTTGCTGGGGGCGGGCACGTCGTCGGGCGTGCCGCGGATCGGCAACGACTGGGGCAGTTGCGATCCCAGGGAGCCCAAGAATCGCCGCCGTCGCGCCTCGATCATCGTCGAGACCGACGAGACCCGCATCCTCGTCGATACCTCTCCAGATCTCCGCGAGCAGTTGCTCGATGCGCAGGCGAGCCGCTTCGACGCGGTGATCTGGACGCACGACCATGCCGACCATACGCACGGCATCGACGATCTCCGCCAGATCGTCATCCTCAACCGCGCCGCGGTCGAAGGCTATGCGCGGCCGGTGACGCTCAAATCGATGCAGGAACGCTTCTATTATGCGTTCGAGGGCAAGGACGGCTATCCGCCGACGGTCAAGCCGCACGAACTGCCCGACGATTTCAGGATCGGCGACATCCGCATCCGTGCGGTCGATCAGCCGCATGGCGCGATCACCTCGGCGGGGCTGCGCTTCGATTGGAACGGCTATTCGGCGGCCTATGCCACCGATTTCAACGCGCTGACCGACGACATGGCCGCGCTCTACAAGGGCGTCGATGTCTGGATTCTCGATGCGCTGCGCCGCAAGCCGCATCCCTCGCATCCTAGCCTCGAAAAGGCGCTCGGCTGGATCGGCCGCCTCAAGCCCGATCTCGCGGTTCTGATGCACATGGACAACAGCATGGACTATCGCACGCTGCAGGCCGAGCTGCCCGACGGTGTCGAGCCCGGCTATGACGGCATGGAGCTCGATTTCGCCTGAACTGCCGCCGCGCTTATTGTGTTGAGTGGAGGCCCGAGCCGGAATCGAACCGGCGTGCAAGGATTTGCAGTCCTCTGCGTAACCACTCCGCCATCGGGCCGAGAGCGGCGCCAATGCGACGCCGCGCCCGCCCTGTCAACCGTAGCCGCCTGACGCGGCCTCCGATCGCCGCCGTCCGCCGTTGCGAGGACGTCGCCGAGCCCCTAGAGGTTTGCCAAGGCAGATAGTGTATTGCCAAGATAACACAGTTGTGCGAGGTCAGCCATCATGAGCGAACAGGATTTCGATCGGCTTCGGCGCGCTATGGTCTCGAACCAGCTGCGCCCCAATCTGGTGACCAACGTCGTCGTGCTGACGGCGATGGATGCGGTCCCGCGCGAGCGGTTCGTCGGCGAAGCGCAAGGCGCGCTCGCCTATCGCGACACGATCGTGCCGCTGGGCGGCGGGCGCGGTCTTAATCCGCCGATCGCGACCGGCCGGCTGCTCGATGCCGCGGATCCGCTGCCCGGCGAGCGCGTGCTCGTGATCGGTGCGGCGACCGGTTATGTGGCGGCTCTGTTCGCTGCGATCGGCTGCGCCGTCACCGCGGTCGATGATGCCGCGCTGATCGCCAGGGCCAGGCTCGCGCTTGGCGATGCCGCAGGCGTCAACGTCGTCGAGGGGGCGCTGGCCGAGGGCGCGCCTGCCGGTGCGCCCTACGACATCGTCTATATCGACGGCGCGATCGAAAGCGTGCCGCCGGGCATCATCACGCAGCTCGTTGAGGATGGCCGCCTCGTGACGGCGATCCTCGAGCGCGGCGTCAGCCGGCTCGCGATCGGTCGCCGCGCGGGGACCAGCGTCGGGCTGCGTGCATTTGCCGACGTCGATACGACACCGCTGCCCGGCTTTGCCGCCGCGCCGGCGTTCAGTTTCTAGCACGGGCCGGGGGGCGGGCGATGCGACGGTCGAAGAGGGGGGCGGGCGTGGCGATGATCGCGCTCGGCGCGGGCCTGCTGGCACCGGCGAGCGCGGACGCCACGACGCTGACCGACGCGATGGTCGCCGCCTATGGCGATAACCCGACGCTGACCGGCGAGCGTGCCCAGCTTCGCGCGACCGACGAACAGTCCGCGATCGTGCGCGCGCAGGGCCGCCCGACGCTGGGCGCTAGCGCCACCTATACGCAGGGGCTGCAGGGCCTGCGCGTGCAGCAGACGTTCAACCGCTTTCTCAGCGCGGGCGCGCAATTGAGCGTACCCGTCTATCAGGGTGGGCGTGTGCGCAATGCGACGCACGCCGCCGACGCGCGCGTCGATTCGGGCCGCGAAGCCCTGCGCGCGACCGAGGGTAACATCTTCGTATCGGTGGTCTCGGCCTATATGGACGTGCTGCGCGACCGCGCGATCGTCCAGCTCGACATCAACAACGTCAAGGTGCTGCAGACCAATCTCGATTCGACGAACGACCAGTTCCAGGCCGGCAGCCTGACCCGCACCGACGTCGCCCAATCGCGCGCGCGGCTCGAGGACGGCAATGCGCAGCTCACCACCGCGCGCTCCAACCTCGTCAGCAGCGAGGAGAATTACCGTGCCGTCATCGGCAGCAGCGCCGGCGTGCTCGATCAGCCGCCGCCCTTGCCTGCGCTGCCCGAGAACCCGGATCGCGCCGAGGATGTCGCGATCACCAACAATCCCAACATCGTCGCCGCGGTCGCCGCGGTGAAGGCGGCGCATTTCGACGTCGAGACCGCGCGCGCGAGCCGGATGCCGACGATCTCGGCGACCGCGAGCAACTCCTACGTCCGCGATACCGATGCCAGCGGCGCGCTGGCCGGCGAGCGGCTGGTCGGCGACGCCTCGCAGGCGGGCGTGACGCTGACCGTGCCGCTCTACCAGGGTGGCCTGCCCGGTGCCGAGGTGCGGCAGGAGCAGGCGTTCGAATCGGCGGCGATCGAGAGCCAGACCGCGACCGAGCGTCAGGTCGTCGCCACCGTCCGCGCCGATTTTTCGAGCTATGCGGCGGCCGTCGAGGTGATCCGTTCGAGCGAGGAGGCGCTCAAGGCCAACACGCTCGCGCTCGAGGGCGTGCAGGCGGAGCAGCAGGCGGGGCTGCGCCAGGTGCTCGATACGCTTAACGCCGAGCAGGAGAAGCTGGGCAGCGAGGTCACGCTCGTCTCCGCGCAGCACGACGCCTATGTCGCGGGCTTCGCGCTGCTCAACGCGATGGGACTGGTCGATTACAAGCATCTCGGGCTGACCGGCGGCGCGCTCTACGATTCGACGATGAACTATCGCCACGCCATTCACGACATCAACGACTGGTCCGAAAATCCGCCGACCCAGCCGATCGCCAAACCGACCTACGGGCCGCAGTTGATCCCCGAAAATACCCCGGTGACACCGGCGACGAACTAGGCGACACTGGCGGCATGGGGCAGCTTAACCACGAACCGTCGATGGAAGACATACTCGCTTCCATCAAGCGCATCATCGCCGAGGATAGCGAGGCCGTCGGCGCCAAGACGCCCAAGGCCCGCCGCGAGGCCATGGCGGCCGTCGCCAGCGTGCCGACGCCGGCGGAGGAAGCGCCCGAGCCCGTTGCCAAGGCATCCGAGGCGCCATCCGCCACGCCGCTGGCCGCCGAGCCCGAGAAAACCGAAATCCCTGACGTACTGGAGCTGACCAGCCCGATGCCGGAAGCCGACACCATCCCCGCACCGATCGGCAAGAGCGCCGCGCCGGCCAGCGATCCCGCCTCCGACGGCCTGCTGTCGTCCCCGGCCGCGCAGGCGAGCCGCAACGCCTTCGCCGCGCTCGGCCAGATGCAGGTGCGTGCCGAAGAGGGCGCGCCCAACACGCTGGACGGCCTCGTCGCCGATCTGCTCCGGCCGATGCTGCGCGAGTGGCTCGATCGCGAGCTGCCCTCGATGGTCGAGCGGCTGGTCTCCGCCGAAGTGGCGAGGTTGAGCGGACGGGGCTAATTGACGGGGCTGAGCGGACGACGCTGAGCCGCGCGTACATTCCGTCATCCCAGTCTGCGCCGGGATGACGGGTTGACTTGGCATGCCCCCCGCGCCCCTGCTAGGCGGGCGCCGCCATGACCGAGCTCCCCAAGACCTTCGACCCCGCCGCCATCGAGGCGCATTGGTATCCGCATTGGGAGCGGGGTGGCCTGTTCCATCCGCCCCGCGCGGGCGCCGAACCCTTCACCATCGTGATCCCGCCGCCCAACGTCACGGGGTCGCTGCACATCGGCCACGCGCTCGATGCGACGTTGCAGGATATCCTCGTTCGCCACGCGCGGCTCAAGGGCAAGGATGCGCTGTGGGTGGTCGGCACAGATCATGCCGGCATCGCCACGCAGATGGTCGTCGAGCGCCAGATGGAGGCGCGGCAGGACAAGCGCACGAATTACACGCGCGAACAATTCGTCGAGAAGGTGTGGGACTGGAAGCGCGAGAGCGGCGGCACGATCACCGGCCAGCTCCGCCGCCTCGGCGCGTCGTGCGACTGGGCCAATGAGAAGTTCACGATGGACCCGGGTTTCGAGAAGGCGGTGATCCACGTCTTCGTCAAATTGTACGAGGAGGGGCTGCTCTACCGCGACAAGCGACTGGTCAATTGGGATCCGGGCCTCAAGACCGCGATCTCCGATCTCGAGGTCGAGACGCGCGAGGTGAAGGGCAGCTTCTGGCACCTGCGCTATCCGCTCGAGGACGGGTCGGGGCACATCATGGTCGCCACCACCCGCCCCGAGACGCTGCTCGCCGACATGGCGGTCGCGGTGCATCCGACCGACGCGCGCTATACGCATCTGATCGGCAGACAAGTGCGGCTGCCGATCACCGGGCGGCTGATCCCGATCGTCGCCGACGAGCATGCCGATCCCGAACTGGGCTCGGGCGCGGTCAAGATCACGCCGGGGCACGACTTCAACGATTTCGAGGTCGGCCGGCGCGCCGGCTTCGCGGCCGCCGGCATGCTCAACATGCTCGACGCCGAGGCGAAGGTCGCGCAGACCGCCGACGGGCTGATCCCGGCCGAGTTGCTCGGGCTCGACCGCTTCGAGGCACGCCAGGCGATCGTCGCGCGGCTCAAGGCCGAGGGCGTCCTCGTCCCGCATGTTGACAAGGAGGGCGTCGAGCACGACGCCGAGCCCCGCACGATCGCGACGCCCTATGGCGACCGCTCGGGCGCGGTGATCGAGCCGTGGCTGACCGACCAATGGTATGTCGATGCCAAGACGCTCGCCGGTCCCGCGATCGATGCGGTGCGCGACGGGCGGATCAGGATCGTGCCCGAGACGTGGGCGAAGACCTGGTTCAATTGGCTCGAGAATATCCAGCCGTGGTGCGTGAGCCGCCAGCTGTGGTGGGGGCATCGGATTCCGGCTTGGTACTGCGCCACGAAGGAAGCGACAAAGCGAGAAGTCGATCGCTTAGCAGAAGCGCGTCCGGATGATGACGTTGATCCCGATTTCTTTGCTAGCGTTTTTGATCGAGCCCATCTGATTGTCGCTGAGAGCGAGAATAAAGCGCGGGAGATGGCAGCAAAATACTATCAAGTGGACGAGAGCGCGATTAGATTTGCGCCAGACTCATATGGAATGAAGGATATAAAGCCGTACACCTTGGAGCGCGACTCCGACGTCCTCGACACCTGGTTCTCCTCCGCGCTGTGGCCATTCGCGACGCTCGGCTGGCCGGACGCGATGGAGGGCGCCCAAAATCCCCCGTTCGTCTTGAGCGCAGTCGAAGGACATGCCGCGAACGCAGCGCCCGCAACACGCACTTCGACTTCGCTCAGTGCGAACGGGGTGGGTGGGGCATCGCCCTCAGCGAAAGCCCGCCTGCTCGGCGGCCGCTACCCCAACGACATCCTGATCTCCGGCTTCGACATCCTGTTCTTCTGGGATGCGCGGATGGCGATGCAGGGCCTGCATTTCATGGACGAAGTGCCGTTCAAGACGCTGTATCTCCACGGGCTCGTCCGCGATGCGACCGGTGCGAAGATGTCCAAGTCGAAGGGCAATACGGTCGATCCGCTCGGGCTGATCGATCGCTACGGCGCCGATGCGCTGCGCTTCACCATGGCGGCGATGGAGAGCCAGGGTCGCGACATCAAGCTCGACGAGAAACGCGTCGAGGGCTATCGCAACTTCGCGACCAAGCTGTGGAACGCCGCGCGCTTCCTGCAGTCAAACGGGGTGGGCGCATCGACCACGCTCGAGCCGCCCGCGGCGGCGTTGCCGGTCAACCGCTGGATCGTCGCCGAGACGGTCGGCTGCGTGCAGGCGCTCGATCTCGCGCTCGCCGACCTGCGCTTCGACGAGGCCGCCAACACCATCTATCAATTCGTCTGGTCGCGCTTCTGCGACTGGTACATCGAGCTGACCAAGCCCGCCACGACCGACGGCGAGCGCGCCGCGGTGGACGACGAGACCAAGGCGGTCGCCGGCTGGGCGTTCGACCAGATCCTCGTCATGCTCCACCCGTTCATGCCGTTCATCACCGAGGAATTGTGGCACGCCATGGGCCCGCGCGATCACGAACTGATCGTTGCGACATGGCCGATGGCGGACGCGCGCGCGCTCGATCCCGAGGCAGCGAAGGAGATCGACTGGCTGATCCGGCTGGTGAGTGAAATCCGCGCGGCGCGATCCGAGCTCAACGTGCCGCCCGGCGCTCGACTATCCGTCCACTTCCGCGACGCCGGATCGACGACGAGCGCGCGGCTTGCCGGTCAACGAACGGCGTTGGCCCGGCTGGCCCGCGTGGACGAGGCTCCAGGTGATGCACCCGCCGGCGCCGCCGCGCAGATCGTCGTCGACGAAGCGACCTTCGTGCTGCCGCTCGAAGGCGTGATCGACATCGCCGCCGAGCGCGCGCGCCTCGCCAAGGGCAAGGCTGCCGCCGAGAAGGAGCGCGATGCGCTCGCCGGCCGGCTCTCCAACGCAAGCTTCGTCGAGCGCGCCAAGCCCGAGGCGATCGAGAAGGCGCGCGCCGATCATGCCGACAAGACGGCCGAGGCCGAACGTCTGGGGGCGGCGCTGGCGCGGCTGGGCTGAGCGAACACCCCGCCGCCGCGCGTCGCCGCCGCCGACAGGCGCCTTGCCTCCGACGCGCGGCGCGGCCACAAGCGCGCGCGGAGGGCGTATCATGGAATCGAAAGACAGACCGGCCGCGAAAGGCCCGCAGCGCCATGGCGGTCGCGACCTGACCAGCGGTCCGATCGCGCGCACGCTGTTGCTGTTCGCGCTGCCGACGCTGGGATCGAACATCCTCCAGTCGCTCAACGGATCGATCAACGCGATCTGGGTCGGGCGTTTCCTCGGCGAGGATGCGCTGGCGGCGACCTCCAACGCCAATCTCGTGCTGTTCCTCGCGCTGGCCGCGGTGTTCGGCTTCGGGCTCGCCGCGACGATCCTCGTCGGCCAGAACATGGGCCGCCGCGATATCGAGGGTGTGCGCCGCGCGATGGGCACCGCGGTCGGCCTGTTCGCGGTCGCCTCGACGGTCGTCGCGGCGGCGGGCTATCTGCTCGCCCCCACCATCCTGCATCTGCTCGCGACGCCGCCCGCCTCGGTGCCGCTCGCAGAGGCCTATCTGCGCGTGATCTTCATCGGCATGCCGGGATCGTTCACGCTCGTCGTCATCACCATGGGCATGCGCGGCACGGGCGATTCGATGACGCCCTTCCTGATCATGATCCTCAACGTGATCCTCGACAGCGGCTTGAACCCGGTGTTCATCCGCGGGCTGTTCGGCGCGCCGGCGCTGGGTATCGCGGGATCGGCGACGGCGACCGCGATCGCCGCCTATGTCAGCCTCTTCGCGCTGATCGTCATCATCTATGCGCGCGATCTCACCATCCGGCTGCGCGGCCATGAGCTCGGCTGGCTGATCCCCGACTGGGCGCTGGTCAAGGTGATCCTCGTCAAGGGCATCCCGATGGGGCTGCAGATGTTCGTGATCTCGTTCGCGGGCCTCGCGCTGATCGGGCTGATCAACCGGGCCGGCGTCGATGTCACCGCCGCCTACGGCGTGACGCTGCAGCTGTGGACCTACATCCAGATGCCCGCGCTGGCGATCGGCGGCGCGGCCTCGGGGATGGCGGCGCAGAATGTCGGCGCGCGGCGCTGGGATCGCGTCGACGGCATCACCAAATGGGGGATCATCGTCAACGTCGTCATCACCGGCGCGCTGATCCTGCTGGTGACGCTGGTCGATCGGCCGATGCTGGCACTGTTCCTCGGCCATGGCAGCGCGGCGCTGCCGATCGCGCAGCATATCAATCGCCTGTCGAGCTGGGCGTTCATCTTCTTCGGCGTGACGATGGTGATCTTCGGCACGGTGCGCGCCACCGGCGCCGTCTTCGCGCCGCTGGTGATCCTCGCCATCGCGCTGTTCCCGATCCGGCTCGGGCTGGTCTTCGCGCTGATGCCGGTGATCGGGCAGGATGCGCTGTGGTGGTCGGTGCCGGTCAGCTCGCTCTGCTCGATGCTCATGGCGGTGGGCTATTACCGCGCCGGCACATGGCGGAAGATACACATGACGACGACCAGCCCCTATGAGGCGGTCGCCGAAGCGGCGGCGCTCTAGCGCGGCGCGGCGATGCGGATCGCGCGGTGCGCGATGCGGGCGGTGACGGGTGTTCGGGCGAGCAGTTCGCCGTCGATCGAGATCGGCAGCGGCGGCACCGTGACGATGCGGATCGCTTCGCCCGCATAGTCGCGCGTGGTCTGCTCGCGCGCGGCGAGGCGGAGCACGCTGAGCGTCCAGCTCCACACCAGATGGCGCCGCGCCCGGCCGGCGACGACCTGGACGACGATCCGCCCCGAATCGAGCCGCGCCTCGTCGACCAGATCGACGCCGCCATGATAGGGGCCGTTGGCGATCCTGACCTCGACCGCCTTCATCGTCTCAGCTTCGTCGCCCTCGCCGACGGTGAGCGTGAAGCCATGGAAGCGGAAGAGCTGATAGGCCGCCCACAGCAGATAGCCCGGCCGCCCCAGCCATTTCTTGAGGCCGTGCGGCACCGTCTCGGCGATCTGCGGCGCGATGCCGATGGTGGCGCAATTGGCGAAATAGTCGCCGTCGATCATGCCGAGATCGATCCGCCTCGCGCGGCCGCCGGCGATGACCTCGACCGCGCCGGGCAGATCGAGCGGGATGCCCAGCGTGCGGGCAAAGCTGTTGGCGGTGCCAAGCGGCAGGATCGCGAAGATCGTGTCCGTGCCGACGACATGATCGACGCTCGACGAGATCGATCCGTCCCCGCCGCCGACGATGATCATCGGCGCCCCCGCAGTGACCGCGGCCCTCACGAATTCCGGCAGGCGTTCAGGATCGCGCACCGCGTCGGCGGTGCTCAGTTCGACGCCGGATGCACGCAGCAACCGGCCGGCCTCGCGGAACAGGCGGCGACCCTTGCGAGACTTGGCGTTGACGATCAGCGCGGCGCGGCGGGGAAGAGCGTCTGTCACGTCGTTGCTAGGCCCGATCCGTGCCCAGGGCGCAAGCCCGGAACCCAAATCGGCTCGCGTCGTTCCGTTGGCCTTGCGAACAGAAACGATAACAGGAGGATAGCATGGGCAAGGGCATATTATTGTGGTTGATCGGCATTCCGATCCCGGTGATCATCGTGCTCTGGCTGATCTTCCGCTGATCGGGGTTTCGTTTTGGGCATGGGCCGGGGCGACGGTGTCCCGCCCCATGCGGTGCTGGTAGCGCTGCCGCCGAGAGACTAGAAGAGGGGCATGACTGCCGCCTTTCCCGCGCTTCGTCTGCGCCGCACCCGCATCGCCCCCTGGTCGCGCCGCATGGTCGCTGAAACCGTGCTGACCCCCTCCGACCTCATCTGGCCGCTGTTCGTCACCGAGGGCCGCGGCGTCGAGGAGCCGATCTCGACGCTGCCCGGCGTTTCGCGCTGGTCTGTCGACGGGATCGCCGCGCGGGCGCGCGAGGCGCGCGATCTCGGCATTCCTTGCATCGCGCTCTTTCCCAATACCCCGCAGCATTTGCGTACCCCTGACGGTCGCGAGGCGCTCAATCCCGACAATCTCATCTGCCGTGCGATCAAGGCGATCAAGGATGCCGCGCCCGAGATCGGCATCCTCACCGACGTCGCGCTCGATCCCTATACCGAACATGGCCATGACGGGTTGATCGACGAGGCGGGCTATGTGCTCAACGACGATACCAGCAGGGTCCTCGTTCAACAGGCGCTGGTCCAGGCCGAAGCCGGCGCCGACATCATCGCGCCCTCGGACATGATGGACGGCCGCGTCGGCGCGATCCGTGCGGCCCTCGAGCATGGCGGCCATCCCAACGTCCAGATCATGGCCTATGCCGCCAAATATGCGTCCGCCTTCTACGGCCCGTTCCGCGACGCGGTCGGATCGCGCGGGCGGCTCAAGGGCGACAAGAGCGGTTATCAGATGGACCATGCCAATGCCGAGGAAGCGCTGCGCGAGGTCGCGCTCGATCTCGCCGAGGGCGCCGACACGGTCATGGTCAAGCCCGGCCTGCCCTATCTCGATATCATCCGCCGCGTGAAGGAGCGGTTCGAGGTGCCGGTCTTCGCCTACCAGGTATCGGGCGAATATGCGATGATCGAGGCCGCCGCCGCCGCCGGCATGGGGGATCGCGACGCGCTGGCGATGGAGACGCTCCTCGCCTTCCGCCGGGCGGGCTGCTCGGGCGTGCTGACCTATTTCGCGCCGCTCGCCGCCCGGTTGCTCGGCGCGTGATCGAGACGGCGCGGCTGGTGCTGCGCGGCTGGCGCGACGCGGATCGGTCGCCATTCGCCGACATGAGCCGCTCGCCCGCGGTGATGGCACATCTTGGCCCGCCGATGGCACGCGAGCAGGTCGATTCCGCGGTCGATCGGATGCAGGGCTATCAGCGTGCGCACGGCTATTGCTTCTGGGCGATCGAGCGACGGGCCGATGGCCATTTTCTCGGCTTCTGCGGGCTCAAGCCGGGTGCGGTCGGGCCGCTGGTCGGCGAGGTCGAGATCGGCTGGCGGCTGCGCGAGGATGCCTGGGGGCAGGGCTATGCCAAGGAAGCCGCCTTCGCCAGCCTCGCCTGGGGCTGGGCCAATCTCGCCGCGCCGCGGATCATGGCGATCACGACCCCTGCCAACGAGGCGAGCTGGGGGCTGATGGAGCGACTTGGCATGATGCGCCTGCCCGAACTGGATTTCGGCCATCCGGATATGGCGCCGGGTCACCCGCTCCACGATCACATCACCTATGCGATCGGCCGGCCCGACCCCGTGCTTTAAGCGAGATCGAACAGCTCGTCCCGCTTGAGGTCCAGCCGCTCGATCTGCGCGCGAATGCGCGGCCACTCGTCCTTGAGGAAACGCTCGCGTACCTGTCGCAGCAATCTCGCCGATGCGCCGTCCGCCACGAAGGTGCCGACGCCGCGCCGCACCACGACCAGGCCGTCATCCTGGAAACTCTGATAGGCCTTGGCGACGGTCAGCGGATTGGCACCATATTCGGCAGCCAGCCCGCGTACCGAAGGCAGCGGGTCGCCGTCCCGGTAGCGACCCTCGAGGATGGCGTCGGCGATCACCTCGCGCAGACGGACGTAGACGGGACGATCATCGGAAGCCATTGCGCTATACTGTCCTAACACAGCAGCGCAGGCAAGCGAGTTCGGCTTTACCAACGCGAGACGATACTATCATAAGCCGGGCGGGGCCGTTCGGAGAGCGCGCAGCCGGGCGATCCGATGAAGACGAAACCGGCGAGTGCGGCGCCCGGATGGCCCAGCTCCGCTACGACCGCGGGCGAATAGGCCGCCCAGCCGGTGAGCCAGCTTCCGACGAAGCCCTCGGCATGCGCAGCCGTCAACATCGTCATGCAAGCGGCGCCTGCGGAGAGCTGCTGCTCCCACACCGAGATCTTGGCCTCCACCGGGGTCGAGAGGACGACAACGAGGGCGGGTGCCTGCCGCGCGAACTGGTTGATCGCCTCGACGTCGGGCCGATCGACGGTGGCATGTTCGGCGCGCCACGCCTGCTGCAGCATCGCGGCGAACGCATCGCGCCGGTCTTCGTCGATCACCACGAACCGCCAGGGCGCGAGCTTGCCATGATCGGGTACGCGCATCGCGGCGGACAGGATTGTGCGGAGCTGCGTCGCGTCGGGGCCGGGCGCCACCATGTCGCGCGGCTTGCCCGAGCGGCGGGTGGCGGCGAGCGTGGCGGGGGAGTGGAGATCGTTGAACATGCCGGCGCCGATAGCAGCGCGCGATCGAGGCGTCGACAACGAGGCATCGACAACACAGCCACGCAATATCCTTACGCGGCTCTTGCCGGGCGCGGGACTGCCGCTAGTCTGGCGGCATGATCGGCGAAGCGACGAGCGCGCGCCCACCAAGACAGCCGGAGCCTCAATGGTCCTTCCCGACGCCGACGCTACGTTCGAACCGTCCACCCCCCATGTCGGCCGCAGCGACGGCGAGACCTGGCTTGGCCACCCCCGTCAGCTGTCGCGGCTGTTCATGATCGAGATGTGGGAGCGGTTCGGCTTCTACGGCATGCGCGCGGTGCTGGTGATCTATCTCACCAAGCATTTCCTGATGGCCGATCACGAGGCGAACGGCATCGTCGGCGGTTATCTCAGCCTCGCCTATCTGACGCCGGTCGTCGGCGGCCTGCTCGCCGATCGCTATCTCGGCTCCAAGCGCGCGGTGAAGTTCGGCGCGCTGGTGATGGCGGCGGGCTATGCGCTGATGTGCTTCGGCGGCCCGCCCGCGACGCCCTATGCGACGATCGCCGGCACGCGCTACGCCGTCTCGCAGGCGCCCGCCAGCACCGTGATGGGCACGAGCGACGCGCCGCAGACGATCGTGGTCGACGGTCGGACGCTTGCGATCCACGGCCTGTCGGACGGATCGGTGCAGTTGCTGGGCGATGGCGGCGTGGTCGCGCGGACGCTCCCGGTCGGTTCGTTCAGCGCGGGTGCCGATCGATCGCCGGTCAACGAGGCGCTGCTGCTGTTCGCGCTCAGCCTGATCGTCATCGGCAACGGCTTCTTCAAGCCCAATATCTCGACGATCGTTGGCGCCCTCTACGACCGGGGCGATCCGCGGCGCGATGCCGGTTTCACCGTCTTCTACGCCGGCATCAACGTCGGCTCGATCCTCGGACAGATATTCTGCCCGCTGTTCGTCAATCTGTTCGGCTGGTGGGCGGGATTTCTGATCGTCTCGTTCGTGCTGCTGGTCGGCTATGCGATGACCGCGTTCGACGGTGGCCGGCTCGCCGGCTATGGCGAGTCGCCCGCACAATCCGGACGCGATCGCGCCCCGCTGATCTACGCGCTCGCGCTGGCCTCGGTCGCGATCTTCTGGTCGGTCTTCCACAACGTCATGACGGCGCCCACGGCGGCGGCGGGCAGCGGCTTCGTCGGCTACCTCGCGGCGACGCCGTTCCTGGGCAAGGTGCTGCTCGCCGTTTTCCTCGCCGCTGTGATCGGCATTCCGATCTGGGCAGCGAAGGTCGGCGACCGGATCGAGTTCCAGATGATGCTCGCAGCGATCATCCTGGTCGTGTTCAACGTCACCTTCTGGACGCTGTTCGAGCAGGCCGCGTCCTCCCTGACGCTGTTCGCGGATCGCAATACCACGCTCGAGCTGTTTGGCTTCTCGATGTCGGCGGCGGCGACGCAGCAGTTCAACCCCATCGTCGTCGTGTTGTTCGCGCCGGTGTTGAGCTGGGTCTGGATCGCGCTGGCGAGAAGGGGGTGGGAGCCATCGATCCCGGTCAAGTTCGGGCTGGCGCTGTGCCTCGTCGGCGTCGGCTTCGTGCTGCTCGCCTGGAGCGGCCATTTCGCTGCGGGTCCGGCGTTCCGCGTCTCCTTGTGGTGGCTGGCCGCGACCTATTTCCTCCATTCGATCGCGGAGTTGCTGATCTCGCCGGTCGGTCTGTCGATGATCACCAAGCTGTCGATCGCGCGCGTCGTCGGCATGATGATGGGTGTGTGGTTCCTGTCGATCTCCGTCGCCGAATATCTCGCCGGTGCGATCGCGCAGGCGGCCTCGGTGCAGACGATCGGCGGGCAGGTGACCAATGCCGAACTCAGCCTGCGCACCTATCTGTCGAGTTTCGAGACCGGCGGCATCTCGACGATCGGTGTCGGCATCCTGCTGCTTGCGCTGACGCCGGTGATAAAGCGACTGATGCATGGCGTGCGGTAAGCCGCTGGCTGTGCTGGCGGCGTTCGCGCTGCTCGCCGCGGCCGATCCGCCGGCATCGACGATCGATCCCAAGACGGCGTCGTCGCTGCGGCTGCTGGTCGAGAAGGATCTGCGCGTCGCGACGATCGCCTACCGCTTGCAGACCGCCGCGGTCGATCATTGCCCGAACCGGACGCGCCTATCGGGCCTGATCGTGCAGGATGCGACGCAATATAGCGCGGGCCTCCGCCCCGCTCTCGCCACGCTCTACGGCATGACCGACCTGCCGACCGTGACCGCCGTCGTGCCCGGCAGTGCCGGCGATGCCGCCGGTATCGGCCCGGGCGATGCGATCGTCGCGATCGACGGCGCGGGCGCGGCAGCGGATCTTCCCGCGGTGCATGGCCGGTCGCCCGACGGGCGTCGCTTCACCGCGATGATCGATCGGCTCGACGCGGCGTTCGCGGCGGGTCCGGTGACGCTACGGCTCCGCCATGCCGGCGCCGAGCGGACCGTGACGGTCACCGGAGCGGCCGCTTGCCGGTCGGCCGTCCAGCTCGACCTCTCCGACGCGCGCAACGCCAGCGCCGACGGACATATCGTCACGATCACGCAGGGCATCGCCGACTTCGCCGAAAACGACGACGAGCTCGCCTTCGTGATCGGCCACGAACTGTCGCACAACATATTGGGCCATCGCATCTTCCTGGACGGCACGCACACGCGTCGTGGACTGTTCGCGGGCATGGGAGAGAATGGCGAGCGGTTGCGCGATACCGAGCGGCAGGCGGATTATTTCGGCGTCTATCTGCTCGCCTGGGCGGGCTATGATCCGCATGCCGCGGCGACCTTCTGGCACCGCATGGCGGAGTCCGATCCGCTGGGCGCGCTGGTCTCGGACGGGACGCATCCGGGCAATGGGACGCGCGTGCGGTTGCTGGTCCGCGCGGCGGCGGAGATCGATGCCGAGCGTGCGGCCGCCAGGCCTATCGTTCCGGACTACAAGGCGTTCATCGCCGCCGGCTAGCGGGGTGCGGCGGCGCGGCGCAATCGGTCGTTGATCGCGATACCGAGGCCTTGCATCGGGATCGGCGCCACCGCGATGCGCGCGGCCGTCGCGGCATCGGCGCGGTGAAGCGCACCGAACAGCCGTGCCGCCGCTTCGATCGGATCGCCCGACGCCGACAGCGTGTCGTCGCCCGCCACCGCGCCGAAGCCGATCAGCCATTCGCCCGGCTGCGGCGTGCTCACATCGAGGCGCAGCGGTTTGCCGGGCGCATAATGGCTCGCCATCTGTCCCGGTGCCTCGATCCCGGCCGCGGCTTCGGTCGATAGCGGCAGCCCCGCGATCGAAGAGAGTATGGCGGCATCGATAGGCCCCGGTCGCAATAGTCGCAGCCGATCGGCATCGACGGCGACGATCGTCGATTCGAGCCCGTGCTGCGTCGCGCTGCCATCGAGGATCAGCGGTACGCGGCCGCCAAGCGACGCTGCGACATGCGCGGCGGTCGTCGCGCTGATCCGGCCGCTCGCATTGGCCGAGGGCGCCGCGAGCGGACGATCGGCGGCAGCGATCAGCGCCTGCATCGCGGCGTGGGCGGGCATGCGGATCGCGATCGTCGCAAGCCCGGCGGTCGCCAGTGCCGCGATCGGCGAACCGGCGCGTGCGGGCAGCACCATCGTCAGCGGCCCCGGCCACAAGGCGTCGGCGAGCGAGAGTGCGGCGGGCGACAGATGGGCGAGCGCGGCCGCCTGTTCGATGCTCGCGACATGGACGATCAGCGGATTGAACGACGGCCGCCCCTTGGCGGCATAGATCCGCGCGACCGCCTCGCCCGACGTCGCATCGGCAGCGAGGCCGTAGACCGTCTCGGTCGGCACCGCGACGCATTGGCCGGCACGGATCAGCACGGCCGCGCGTTGGATGGCGCAGCCGTCGATCGACAGGATTTCCGGGGGCAGGATTTCGGGCGGGGCCATCCCGGCGCACTACCTTGTCCTTGGCAATGCCGCAACGATCGCGGGCTGGCGGTCCGGCCTGCGACCGGGGTAAGAGGCGACCAACGAAGGAGCATCCATGGCGCGCAAATTTTTCGGGACCGACGGTATTCGCGGGCGGACCAACGAGGCGCCGATGACGGCCGAACTCGCGATGCGCGTCGGCCAGGCCGCCGGCGCGCACTTCCTGCGCGGCGATCATCGTCACCGGGTGGTGATCGGCAAGGATACGCGCCTTTCCGGCTATATGATGGAATCGGCGCTGGTCGCCGGTTTCACCTCGGTCGGCATGGACGTGATCCAGGTCGGCCCGCTGCCCACGCCCGCGGTCGCGATGCTGACCAAGGCGATGCGCGCCGACATCGGCGTGATGATCTCGGCGAGCCACAATCCCTATCAGGATAATGGCATCAAATTGTTCGGCCCCGACGGCTTCAAGCTCTCCGACAAGGACGAATCGGCGATCGAGGCGATGCTCGACATGCCGCCGCGGCTTGCGCCCGCCGAAGGTATCGGGCGCGCGCAGCGGATCGAGGATGCGCGTGGCCGTTACATCCATGCGGTCAAGTCGAGCTTTCCCGAGGCGCTGCGGCTCGACGGGCTGCGGATCGTCGTCGATTGCGCGCACGGCGCCGCCTATGTCGTCGCGCCGATGGCTTTGTGGGAGCTCGGTGCCGACCTGATCACGATCGGCGACAAGCCCGATGGCACCAACGTCAACGACGGCGTCGGCTCGACCGCGCCCGAGGCGCTGCAGAAGAAGGTGCTCGAGACGCGCGCCGATATCGGCATTGCGCTCGACGGCGACGCCGACCGGCTGATCATCGTCGACGAGCGTGGCCGGATCGTCGACGGCGACCAGATCATGGCGCTGATCGCGACCAGCTGGCAGCGGCGCGGGCTGCTCAAGGGTGACGGCATCGTCGCGACGGTGATGTCCAATCTCGGCCTCGAACGCTATCTCGAGGCGGCGGGCCTCACGCTGTTCCGCACAGCCGTCGGCGATCGCTATGTGCTCGAGGCGATGCGGCGCGATGGTTTCAACGTCGGTGGCGAGCAATCGGGGCATCTCATCCTCTCCGATTATGCGACGACGGGCGACGGGCTGATGGCGGCGCTGCAGGTGCTCGCCGAGCTGGTGGTGAGCCGCAAGCCGGCTTCCGAACTGCTGCGCTGCTTCGAGCCGCTGCCGCAGAAGCTGCAGAATGTCCGCTTCAAGGCCGGCGCGCCGCTCGAGACCGAAGCGGTCAAGGCAGCGATTGCGGCCGCCGAGGCGCAATTATCGGGCAATGGCCGGCTGGTGATCCGTAAATCGGGTACCGAGCCGCTGATCCGCGTGATGGCCGAGGGCGAGGATCCGCAACTCGTCGCGCAGGTCGTCGAGGATGTGTGCGAGGCGGTACGACGCGCGGCGTGACGCTGTAGAGAGTACTCGTGACCGCCGGCCCGGACCGGGGCGGCGGTGAGCCGGCGCGCCGATTCGGCGCTGATCGTTCCTGCACGCGTCGGGGTGGAGGCGGGCCCTGGACCGCCGAGCCATACCGCCGCCGAGTGTCTTGCGACGCTAGCTCGTACATTCTGGGGCCAAATCACCGGCTTGGCCCCGATGGATAGCGTTGTCAGCCTCCCCCCGTCGCCAATAGCCCGCTACGCCTCGAACATCTGGTCGTGAAGACCATGGGATGACGCCGTCGCATGCCGCGTAATGGCGGGCGGATCGGCCGAGTTGGAGAGAATGAAATGGCCACGCTGGCAATCGACCCACAATCGTCGCGCGAGGCCGCCGCACCGACACGCCACCGGGCGCTGATCGCCTGGGTCGAGGAAGTCGCCGCACTGACCAAGCCGAATGCGATCCGCTGGTGCGATGGTTCACAGGTCGAATGGGACGAACTGACCGCGGAAATGGTCGCCGCGGGTACGCTGATCCCGCTCGATCCCGCCAAGCGCCCCAACAGCTTCTACGCGCGATCCGATCCGCGCGATGTCGCCCGCGTCGAGAGCCGCACCTTCATCTGCTCCGAAGAGCAGGGCGATGCCGGTACGACCAACAATTGGCGCGACCCCGCCGAAATGCGCGCGACGCTCGATCCGCTGTTCGACGGCTGCATGGCGGGCCGCACCATGTATGTCGTGCCCTATTGCATGGGGCCGCTGGGATCGGACAAGAGCGCGATCGGCGTCGAGCTCAGCGACAGCCCCTATGTCGTCGTCTCGATGCGGATCATGACGCGGATGGGCCAGCCCGCGCTCGACATGCTCAGCGACGACGGTTTCTTCGTGAAGTGCATCCACACCGTCGGCATGCCGCTGGCGGACGGGCAGGCGGACGTCGCCTGGCCGTGCAACGACGACAAATATATCGTCCACTATCCCGAAACGCGCGAGATCTGGTCCTACGGCTCGGGCTATGGCGGCAATGCGCTGCTCGGCAAGAAATGCTTCGCGCTGCGCATCGCGAGCGTCATGGCACGCGACGGCGGCTGGCTGGCCGAGCATATGTTGATCCTCAAGCTCACCTCACCGGCGAACGAGGTTCACTACGTCACCGCCGCCTTCCCGAGCGCGTGCGGCAAGACCAACATGGCGATGCTCGAGCCGACAATTCCCGGCTGGAAGGCCGAGACGATCGGCGACGACATCGCCTGGATGCACTTCGGCAAGGATGGGCGGCTCTATGCGGTGAATCCCGAGGCGGGCTTCTTCGGCGTCGCGCCGGGCACGGGGATCAAGACCAACAAGAACGCGATCGACACGCTGACCGCCAATTGCATCTATACCAATACCGCGCTCACCGACGATGGCGACGTGTGGTGGGAAGGCATGACCGACACCCCGCCCGAGAACATGACCGACTGGCAGGGCCAGCGCTGGAACCCCGCATCGGGCAAGCCCGCCGCGCATCCCAATGCGCGCTTCACGGCCCCTGCGGATCAATGCCCCTCGATCGCCGACGAATGGGCCGATCCCGCTGGGGTGCCGATCTCCGCGATGTTGTTCGGTGGTCGCCGTGCCACGGCGGTGCCGCTCGTGACGGAGGCCTATGATTGGCAGCAGGGCGTCTATCTCGCCGCCAACATCGCCTCCGAAGGCACGGCGGCGGCGGAGGGCAAGGTCGGCGAATTGCGCCGCGATCCCTTCGCGATGCTGCCCTTCTGCGGCTACAATATGGCCGATTATCTCGGCCATTGGCTGAAGGTGGGCAAGCAGGCCTCGTCGGACGCGGCGCAGCTGCCGCGCCTGTATCTGGTCAACTGGTTCCGCAAGGGCGCCGACGGCAAGTTCCTGTGGCCGGGTTACGGCGAGAACAGCCGCGTGCTCAAATGGATCGTCGAGCGGCTCGAGGGTCGCGCCGAGGCCAGCGATACCCCGATCGGCCGCGTGCCGACGCCGGCGTCGCTCGATCTCGCCGGGCTCGGCCTCGATGCGGCCAAGCTGGACGAACTGCTGACCGTCGATCGCGACGTCTGGACCGACGAAGCAGCGCTGGCGGCGCGCGATCTTGCCAAGCTCGGCGATCGCCTGCCTTCCGCCATCCTCCACGAGCAGGCGGCGCTGGAGCAGCGGCTGGCGGCCCACTGACGGAATTGCGCCGGGATGAGTGGTCCCGGCGCAACGACCGCGCGGATAAGCGACGACGTGGCGTACCGCCGCTTGTCAGGCCGATCGGTATGCGACAAACCGCCCGTAACGCGTCGTCGACAGACGTGACACGGGAGGACGGTATGCCCCATTTTCGCACCTTTATGGCGTCGAGCCTGCTCGCATTGACCGCGGCTGCCCCGGCGGCCGCACAGAGCATCGATCGCGTCGTCGCCTTCGGCGACAGCTATGCAGATACCGGCAACCTCAAAGCGATCCTCGGGCCGTTCTTCCCGTCCGACGAATATCCGACGGGCCGCTTCTCGGGCGGCACCAACTTCGTCGATTCGCTCGCCGCGCATTATAACGTGCCCGAACTCGATTTCGCGGTCGGTGGTGCCGAGGCCGGATCGGGCAATGTCGTGCTGCCCGGCCTACCGGGCTTCCAGCAGCAATGGCAGTCGTTCGTCGCATCCGGCCAGACCTTCAGCCCGAACGACCTGCTCGCGCTTTCGGTGGGCGGCAATGACGCGCGCGGCTATCGGACGACGGGGACGCTGGCGGGTGCGGATGCCGCCGCGACCGCGACCGCCGCGGAGGCGACCACGGGGATCGACGCGCTGGTCAAGCTCGGCGTCAAGCGGATGGTATTCATCGTCGGCGACACCGGGCAATTGCCCGAGGCGATCGGCCAGGCCAATGCCGCGATCGGCACCGCGTTCAGCGTCGATTACAACGCCAAGATGCAGGTGTCGCTCGCGCCGATCGCCAAGGCGGGGACGACGGTCGCCTATGTCGACATCACGCAGATCGGCAATGTCGTGCGCGCCGATCCCGCGCGCTTCGGCTTCATCGACGTGACCCACGCCTGCCCGCAGACCTGCCTCGGCAACCCCGCGCTGCAAAGCCAGTATTTCTTCTATGTCGACGGTGTCCACCTGACCTCCGCGGCATTCGCGCTGGTGGCCGATTATGCCATCAACGCGCTCGCCGCGCCCTACAGCTTCCGCGCCACCGGCGATCTGCCGTTGCTCGCCGCGCAGAATTTCGGCCGCTCGCTGAACGCGCGGCTCGATCTGGCGCGCGGGCATGTCGGCAAGGATGGCCTGTCGACCTACGGCTTCTTCACCGGCGACGGCGGCCATCGCGACAGCGACGGTGCGGCGAACGGCTATGACTATCGCTCGTGGGGCGGGCTTGGCGGCGTCGAATATCGCGCGGGGCCGGCGATGGTCGGCGCGATGTTCAGCTATGATCGCAGCCATGACGACAGCATCGATGCCGATCGTACCAAGGCGCGCAGCTACCAGATCGGCGGCTATGGGCAGGTCGCGATGGGGCCGCTCTTCGCGCAGGGCTACGCCGGCTATGGCTGGCATCATCTCGATATCACGCGCACCGGAGTCGCCGATCCGCTGACCGCCTCGCCCCGTGCCAAGAGCTGGGTCGCGGGCGGCCGCGCCGGCTATCTGTCGTCGCTGGGGCCGGTGCGGATCGGACCGGTCGTCGGGCTCGACTATGCGCACAGCAAGCTCGATGGCTATACAGAGACCGGCGACGTCGCGGCGGCGCTGATCGTCGGCTCGCAGCATGTCGATACGCTGGTCGGTTCGGCCGGTGCCGAACTCCGCTACGCCTTGCTCGATCGGATAACGCCCTGGGTACGGCTCACCGCCGAGAAGACGCTCGAGGGCGACGGGCGCAGCGTCTATTACGCCAACATCAACGCGCCAGGCGTGGTCAACGGCTTCGCGATCCCCGACAGCTCGAAGAAGGTCTATGGCGCGGTGGCGGGGGGCATGCAGGCGGCGCTGACCAGTCATATCTCGCTGGAAGCGACGATCCGCACCGACTTTTCGCGCAAGGAGGGGGACGACACCAGCGGCTTCGGGGGTGTGCGCCTTAGCTTCTGACCGGCGCGCTTCGCCGATCGGTTCAGAGCGTCCAGATCGCGCGGCCGAAATCGCGGCCGCGGAAGACGCCCTTGACGTCGGCGAACAACCCGTCGTCCTCGACCAGCCCGGCCAGCGTCGCGTCGTCCATTTCGCGATAATAAGCGTGCGCGACCGCCGACACGACCAGATCGTAGCGGCGGTCGAGCGCCTCGGCGTCGAGATGCACGCCATAGTCGCGCTCGGCCTCGGCGGCATCGGCGAGCGGATCGTGCACCGTCACCGAATGGCCGTGGAACCAGAAGCGCTTGACGATGTCGCCGACCTTGGAGTTGCGCAGATCGGGCACGTCCTCCTTGAAGGTGACGCCCAGGATCAGGATGCGCAGCGAGCGGCGTGCCATGCGCAGGTGCAGCGTGTCGGCGATCCAGCGCGCCATGTCGTCGTTGACCGAGCGCGCGGCGGGGATCACCTCGGGCAGATGGCCGAGCTCGATCGCGCGGTGCGAGAGATAATAGGGATCGACGCCGATGCAGTGCCCGCCGACCAGGCCGGGCGTGAACGGCAGGAAATTCCACTTGGTCTTGGCGGCATCGAGGACGTCCCAGATCGACACGTCGAGTTTCTGAAAGATGCGCGTGATCTCGTTCATGAAAGCGATGTTGACGTCGCGCTGCGCATTCTCGATCGCCTTGGCGCCTTCGGCCGCCTTGATCGAGGTCGCGCGGAACGTGCCGCCGGTGGTGACGCGCTCGTAGAGCGCGGCGACGCGTTCGGTGGTCTCCGGGCCGTCGCCGGCGACGACCTTGACGATGCGATCGACGGTATGTTCGCGGTCGCCCGGATTGATCCGCTCGGGCGAATAGCCGACGACGAAGCCCTCCTTCCAGGTCAGCCCCGAAGCGCGCTCGAGAACGGGTACGCACAATTCCTCGGTGACGCCGGGATAGACGGTGCTCTCGAAGATGATCAGCGGTTTGCGCGTGCCGTCGAGCATCTTGCCGACCATCTCGCTCGCGCCGAGCAACGCGCGCAGATCGGGGCGGTTGCGCTCGTCGACGGGGGTGGGGACGGTGACGATATAGACGTCGGCAGCGGCGCAGCCGGCGGGATCGGCAGCATAGCGGAGTTTCGAGGCGGCCATGCGCGGCGCGTCGATCTCGCCCGTGCGATCCTCGCCGCGTTCGAGCTCTGCGATGCGCGCGGCATCGATATCGAGGCCCATGGTCGGAAAGCTGCGCGCCAGCGATACGGCGAGCGGCAGGCCGACATAGCCGAGCCCGATCACGACGATCGACGGCATGGAGGTTTCGCCTGCTACGGCGCTGAGCGGGGTGCGGAGGTCTGCGATGCGTGCGTCCATGGACCGATCTGATAACCCTGTCGCGTAAAGGCTTCGTCAACCGCCGCCGTTTTTTATGCGGTCCGCCTGCGGATCGCGCGCGACGCCGCGGATGACCCCGCGTTCAGCGCGCCACGAGCGCGATGAGGCTTGCCCAGAACGCGCCACCGACAAGCGAGCCGACCAACAGCGTAAGTACCAGGGATCGCGGCATCACGTCCGTCTGATCGTGCATCGGCTCCATCCCCCACTTCCAGACATTATAGCGCCTGTCCCTTGTCCGAATATTAACGCGAGTGGTTAAGCGCGGCCGCGATCGAGACAGGCTGTCGTCCGCCGCGCTTTGCTTGACGGACGCGCTGCGCTAGGACGCGATCATGCCACCCAGTTTTCGCTACGAACGCGAGCACCCCGAACCCGCCGTAGGTGTCGACGAGGCGGGGCGAGGGCCGCTGGCGGGGCCTGTCGTCGCCGCCGCGGTCATTCTCGATCGGCGGCGCGTGCCGCACGGCATCGATGATTCGAAGAAGCTCGGCGCCGAGGCGCGCGAAAGTCTCTATGCGCGGATCACCCGCGTCGCCGGCTGGAGCGTCGGCATCGTCGATGTCGAGGAGATCGACCGGCTCAATATCTATCACGCGACGATGCTGGCGATGAGCCGCGCTGTCGATGCGCTCGGCATCGAGCCCGGCATGGTATTGGTCGATGGCAATGCGCTGCCCAAGTGGCGGCATCCGGCGCGCGCTATCGTATCCGGCGACGCACTATGCCGCTCGATCGCGGCGGCCTCGATCGTCGCCAAGGTGACGCGCGACCGGATGATGGTGGAGCATGACGCGGTCTATCCCGGCTATGGCTGGCGGCAGAACAAGGGCTATGGCACCGCCGAGCATCGCGAGGCGCTCGGCCGGCTCGGTATCACGCCGCTCCACCGCCGCAGCTTCGGTCCGGTCGCGCAATTGTGCCTCGCGCTCTGAAAGCGCATCGATCGAGTCTTCGGCGCCACACCACAAGCGGTTGAGTCCGGCGATTCGGCCGGACGCCAGATGCGGTGCCGGACGCTAGCCGCGCATGCTCGATCCATCCCCGACTCGGCGCGACTCCTCACCTTTTTGCTTGACCGCGACTCCTCGCCGACTCACTTTGCCGCCTCATTGAGGTCGCGGGGCGGGGTACATGCAGCAGTTCGATATCGGCGCGGGATCGCGCGTCGCGCAGGCGCGCGTCGCGGCCGGCGTGCTGCCGCTCGACCAGATCATCCGCAACGACTGCATCGAGGCGATGGCGGCGCTGCCAGACAAGTCGATCGACTGCATCTTCGCCGATCCGCCCTACAACCTCCAGCTCGGCGGCGATCTGTTCCGCCCCGACGGCAGCCAGGTCGATGCGGTCGATGACGAGTGGGACAAGTTCGACTCCTATGCGAGCTACGATCGCTTCACCCAGGCGTGGCTTGCGCAGGCGCGGCGCATCCTCAAGGACGACGGCACGCTGTGGGTGATCGGCAGCTACCACAATATCTTCCGCGTCGGCGCGACATTGCAGGACGAGGGCTTCTGGATCCTCAACGACATCGTGTGGCGCAAGGCCAACCCGATGCCCAATTTCCGCGGCACGCGCTTCACCAATGCGCATGAGACGCTGATCTGGGCGGCCAAGTCCGAAAGCGCGCGCTATACCTTCAACTATCAGGCGATGAAGGCGCTCAACGACGACCTCCAGATGCGGTCCGACTGGAGCTTCCCGATCTGCGGCGGCGCCGAGCGCCTGAAGGACGACGCCGGCGACAAGGCGCATCCTACCCAGAAGCCCGAGGCGCTGCTCTACCGCGTGCTGCTCGCGACCACGAAACCGGGCGACGTCGTGCTCGACCCCTTCTTCGGAACGGGGACGACGGGTGCCGTGGCGAAGCGGCTCGGGCGGCGCTGGATCGGGATCGAGCGCGAGCCCGCCTATATCCGCGTCGCGCGCGAGCGGATCGCCGCGGCGCTGCCGCTCGACGAGAGCGCGATGACGGTGATGCCGACCAAACGCACCGCTACGCGCGTGCCGTTCGGTGCGCTGGTCGAGGCCGGCATGATCCTTCCCGGCGCGACGGTGACCGATGCGCGCCGCCGGTGGCAGGCGAGCGTGCGCGCGGACAGCTCGCTGATGCACGATGCGAAGATCGGGTCGATCCACAAGCTCGGCGCAGAGCTGCAGGGCGCGCCCTCCTGCAACGGCTGGACCTTCTGGCACGTCGAGCGCGAAGGGCGGCTCGAGCCGATCGACACGCTGCGGCAGGAATGGCTTGCGGCGCGGGTCGGCACATCGTGATCGCTCGCAACGTTCGAGCCCTCTCCCGCCATCGCGGGAGAGGGTTGGGTGAGGGTCTTCTTCTTTCCGGAAGCGCCGCGCCGCAGAAGAAGACCCTCATCCTCCCCATGCTTCGCGTGGGGCCCCTCCTTCTCCCGCAAAGGCGGGAGAAGGATTTTCACGCATGATCTC
>Ga0302314_10001767_pt1 | contig 40543 bp, 39 predicted proteins | sample III_Palsa_N2_3_FD_200533 | JGI IMG/M metagenome (GOLD analysis project Ga0302314, IMG submission 200533) | Peat permafrost microbial communities from Stordalen Mire near Abisko, Sweden - III_Palsa_N2_3 | ecosystem: Environmental > Terrestrial > Soil > Palsa > Peat permafrost | place: Sweden... | reverse complement strand
GCCGCATCCCGCCGGACGAGGAATGCGCCCGCGCCGCGCTGTTCATGGTGTCGGACTACGCCAGCGTGGTCACCGGCGCCACCCTCGACGTCAACGGCGGCCACTACATGCCCTGAAGCCCAGGCTTTGTGCCCGGCAACTCCCATGGAAAAGCTGATCTACATCCTGTGGCGCGATCCGGCGGAAACGCCGGACGCGTATGCGCAGCGCCTGCGCTCGAGCCTGAGCGCCGGCCTACGCGATGCCGGCGTGCGCGGCCTGAAAATCAATGTGGCGGACTCGGCGGTGGCACCCGCCGCCGGCCTGCGGCAGATGCATGTGCTGCCGCAGGCCGACGCTTTCGCCAATGTCTGGGTCGACAGCGCCATCGCCAGCCTGCGTGCTCCGGTGGATGCGCTCATCGCCGCGCATAGCCTGCGCCACGCCGCCTACCTGGTCAGCGAATCCCAGCCGCTGCGCAACCGGCGTCGCCCGCCGCAACCAGGCGAGCGCACCGACGGCTTCGCCCAGATGGCCTTGCTCAAGCGCCCGGCCAAACTCGACTACGAAAGCTGGCTGGATATCTGGCATAACTCGCATACCGCGGTGGCGGTCGAGACCCAATCGAATTTCGAATACATCCAGAACCTGGTGGTGCGGCGGCTCACGCCCGAAGGGCCGGCCTATGACGCCATCGTCGAGGAATGCTTCCCGGCGGCGGCGATGACCGATCCCTATACCTTCTTCGACGCGGCCGGCGACGAGGCGAAATTCCAGCACAACCTCAAGCGCATGATGGACAGCGTGCAGCGCTTCATCGACATGGACCAACTCGACGTGGTGCCGACCAGCCAGTATCAGATGTTCTGAAAGTAGCCCGGGAAGCGCGCAGCGCTACCCAGGGATTTGCGCAGACCCCGGGTAGCGCTGAACGCTTCCCGGGCTACGGTGGCTACGGCGTCGGCGTCTTCGATTGCGCCGAAGCATCCCACAGCGCCGCCGACTCCGGATCGATCACTCCGAGCAGCCGGTTGAGCAGCGACTTCAGCACCGGCGCCTCACCCGCCCCCAGCCGCTCCAGCACCTGCGATTCCACCCCCTTGGCGGCAGAGATCACGCGCAGGGCCGCTTCGCGGCCGGCTTCGGTCAGCTCGTAGGCCGGCCCTTCGGCGCCGGCCTCGGGCGCGGTTTCGCGGGCCAGGCCGTGGCTGACCAGGGACTGGATGGCGCGGTGGCTGTTCTCGTCGAGCACACCGGCCATGCCCGCATCGAGATCGCGCACGGTCATGGCGCGCTTCAGGGTCAGCGCCGATAGCACGTAGAACTCCTGGTCGGTCAGGTGCGCCTCCTCCAGATGGCGGCGGATCTGCGCGAACATGCGGAAATGGCTGCGCCCCAGCAGATAGCCGAGGAAGTCGTCGCCGAAGCTGCCTTCCAGGTAGGCGCTGCGCGGCTTGGCGCCGAGCGGATCGCGGCGCGTGGCATGGGCGTAGCGGCCGCCGTGGAATACCAGCGGCGCGGCCTCGTTGCGGTCGAAGGCCAGCACCTCGCCGAGGAAGATGACGTGGTCGCCGCCCTCGTACTGGAACGCAGTGCGGCACTGGAAGCGCGCCGAGCAGCCTTTCAGCAGGGGCACGTCGCCGATGCCGGTCTCGATGTCCAGGCCGGCGAACTTGGATTCGCCGCGCCGGGCGAAACGGGCCGACAGCTCCTCCTGGTCGGTGGCCAGCACATGCACCGCCCAGTACGGCGCGGCGCGGAACGCTGCCAGGCTCATCGAGGTATTGGCCAGGCTCCACAACACCAGCGGCGGGCTCAGCGACACCGAGTTGAAGCTGTTGGCGGTAAGGCCCATCGGCGAGCCGTCGGCGGCGCGCGTGGTGATGATGGTGACACCGGTGGCGAAAGAGCCAAGCGCCGTACGGAACTCGGCGGCGTCGAAGGCGGTTGTGCTGTGGCCTGACAAGGCGGTCTCCCGGCGATTGCGGTCAGTAGACGGCAAGGATACCGCAGGCGCGGAGCGTATTCTTAGGCCGGATAGAGTAGCCGCGCCGGCGCATCGGCAATTTCCGCCGGGAACGCTCATCCGAAGGGATTAGTGAGGAAATATGCGGCTTTCCACCCCTGTTGGGTGCTGGCGCCGCCAGCCCGATTCAGGCACCGTAGCAAGTAATAAGGCGGCCTCGGGGAGAGCGCCGCCGGACCTCCGGCGCAAGACGGCGGAGGCCAATGAATTCTGGTGCGATGGGAAGACTGGATCGATGAAACGTCTGAGTGCGATGGACGGTGCATTCCTGAGAATGGAATCGCCGCGTACGCCGATGCATGTGGCCGGGCTGCTCACCTTCAAGCTGCCGGAGGATGCCTCGCCTGACTACCTGCGCGAGCTGTTCGCCTTCATGCGCAGCCAGGCCGTGACCATGCCCCCGTTCAGCTCGCGCATCACGCGCAAGGGCCTGTCGCGGCTGGCGCCGGCCTGGGAGGACGCACCGGACATCGACATCGACTACCACCTGCGCCACTCGGCCCTGCCCTATCCGGGCGGCGAGCGCGAACTGGGCGTACTGGTCGAGCGCCTGCACTCGCACCCGATGGATCTGAGCCGGCCGCTGTGGGAATGCCACCTGATCGAGGGACTGGAAAACCGCCGCTTCGCCGTCTATCTGAAGGCACATCACGCCGCCATGGACGGCATGGGCGCGCTGACCTTCATCCGCAACTGGCTGTCACCCGACCCCAAGTTCGCCAACGCGGCCGGCCCCTGGGCGCTATCGCCCAAGCTCAGGCTGGAAGTGGATGCCGACAAGCCCCGCGTCGATCTGCTGCGCCGCAGCCTGGAGCTGGCCGGCAGCCAGCTGCGCAGCAGCTCGGAGCTGGCGAAAACCCTGCGCAAGATGAGTGTGCAGAAGGACAATCCGGAGGGCGGCCTGATGTCCGCCCTGCATACGCCGCGCACGGTGTTCAACACCGCGATCACGCCGCAGCGCCGGCTGGCGACGCAGCTCTATGAACTGTCGCGCTTCAAGGCGCTGAGCGCCGTCACCGGCGCCACCGTCAACGACCTCTCGATGGCGCTCTGCGCCGGCGCCATCCGCCGCTATCTGCTGGAGCTCGACGCCCTCCCCGAGCTGCCCCTGGTGGCCTCGTTCCCAATCGCCCTGCCGCGCACCGACGGCAAGGGCGGCAACGCCGTGGCCGGCTTCGTCTGCCCGCTGGCGACCAATGAGAGCGATCCGCGCCGCCGGGTGGAACTGATCCATGCCGTCACCACCCGCACCAAGGCGCAGATGAAGGACATGTCGCCGGCGGCGCTGGACAAGCTGACCCTGCTCGGCATGTCGCCGCTGATTCTCGGCCAGATGACCGGCCAGTTGTCGAAATGGCCGCCGTTCTTCAACCTGGTCATCTCCAACGTGGTCGGCTCGCGCGACAAGCTCTACTTCCGCGGCGCACAGATGGAAGCGATCTACCCGATCTCGGTGCTGTTCGACGGCTATGCGCTGAACGCCACCATCGTCGGCTACGCCGATCACATCAGCCTGGGTTATACCGGCTGCCGCAATGCCCTGCCGCGGCTGCAAAGGCTGGCTGTGTATTCGGGCGAGGCGCTGGAAGAGATGGAGCGGGCTTACGGCTTGCGCTCTGACAAGCCAGCCAAGAGCGTCAAGAAAAAAACGGTCTCGCGCAAAGCCGCAAAGACGCCAAGCAAAACGGGTTAAAAGCAGCTTTTCCTGCGTCTCTGCGGCTTTGCGCGAGCAGCTTTTGCTTCCCGCTTCAGGCCGCGACCACCGGACAGGCTTTCCCAATCGCCCCCAGCACCTGCGCCATGCGCAGCACGCCGGACGGCGCCATCGACTTGCCGGTGTTGAGCAGGGCCACCGAAATATCGCGCTGCGGATCGGCCCAGCACAGCACGCTGACGAAGCCCAGATGGCCGAAGGCCTGCCGGCACTTCGGACCATAGAGGCCGAACGGGTTTTCGCCGAGCATGAAGCCGGCGGAAAAACGCAGAGGCAGCAGCAGGGTGCGATCGTACTGGATCGGTCCGAGCGGACGCACCGCATCGGCCACGGTCTCTGCGCGCAGCACGCGCACCCCATCCAGCTCGCCGCCGTTGAGCAGCATCTGGAACACGCGGCAGGCATCGTCTGCCGAAGCGTGGATATTGCCGGCGGGCACCACCTCGGACAGGAAGGCATCGTGATTCGACAGGTCCACCGCCTGGTCGAAGGACACACCGACCGCGTGGCGGACGTAGGTGGTGAGCGGCCACAGCGGCCTGGGCCCGGTCTGCGCGTTGCGCGGCAGGAGTACGCGATGCTCGGGCGCGAGTCCGTAACCCAGGTAACGGCAGCGTAGAGGCTCAGCAATCCAATCATGCAAGGCTTGGCGTAGCTCCAGGCCGCTGATACGCCGCACCAGCTCGCCGACGATGTAGCCGCAGGTCAGTGCGTGGTAGGCCTGTTTGCCGAAATTCGGATCGAACGGCGGCGCCGCGCACAGCATGCGCACGATACCGTCCCAGTCGCGCAGGATTTCAGGAGGCGGATTGCGCACCGGCAGCGCCGGGATGCCGGCGCGATGCGCCAGCAGCTGGCGTACGCTGACGCGGCCCTTGCCATGGGCGGCGAACTCCGGAATGTAGTCGGCGACGCGGTCTTCCAGGCTGAGCTGCCCCAGATCGACCAGCTTGTGCACCAGCAGGGCCGAGATCGCCTTGGAAGCCGAGAACAGGCACAGCGGTGAATCCGGCTCCAGCGGCACCTGTACATCGCGCCGTCCCGGCAGGTTGCCACTGGTACAGCCGATCGCGCGCTTCATCACGATCCTGCCGTGACGGCGCAGCACCAGGGTCATGGCCGGTTGCAGGCCAGTGCGATAGAGACGCTCCATGGCGGACCAGATCGCGGCAACACCCGCCTCGCTCATGCCGGCATCGGCGGGATCGCATTCGGCGGCGCGGTCGATGCGCGTCAGCACGCGCAGGTCGCGCGGCACCACGACGCGGCGGGGAGTGCAGAGAGGTGACAAGACTAAAGCTGGCCCGCGGGAATGCGCGCAACTAATCCATCAAGTTCTTCCGTGACCTTGATCTGGCAGCACAGCCGGCTCAGCGGGCCGGGCTCCACCGCTCCTTCCAGCATACCCTGCTCCATCTCGTCCGCCGAATCCAGCCGGCCATACCAGGCCGCGTCGATGTAGACGTGGCAGGTGGCGCAGGTGCAGCAGCCGCCGCACTCGCCGATGATGCCCGGCACCATGTTGCGCGTCGCCGCCTCCATCACGGACACGCCGGCCGGCGTCTCGACCACATGGGCCTTGCCGTCCGGCTCGAGGAACGTGAGGGTGGGCATGCGCTGGCAGCTCTCTCAGGCGGCGGGCAGCAAGGTCTTGAGCGATACCGTTTCGTCGGCCAGTTGCTGCGGATCGACCACGGCGCGCATCGCCACCAGCTTCTTGGCGAACATGAAATCCTGCGGACGCCCTACCGTGTCGGCGGCGATCAGGCGCCCGTCCTTGAGGTAGAAGGCGGCGAAGGCGCGGGCATTCAGATCGCCGCGCAACACCATGCGGTCGAAGCCGGCGGAAAGGCCCACCATCTGCAGCTTCAGATCATATTGATCGGACCAGAACCAGGGCACCACTTTATAGGCCAGCGGCTTGCCCAGCAGGCCGGAAGCGACCACGCGGCCCTGCTCCATCGCGTTCTGCACCGACTCCAGGCGCAGGCGGCAACCGTAGAATTCATTGGGATGATTGGCGCAATCGCCGGCGGCGTAAATGTCCGGGTCGGCGGTGCGGGAGTACTCGTCCACCACGATGCCGTTGTCCACCGCCAGCCCGGCCTGCTGCGCCAGCTCCACGTTGGGCAGCTGGCCGATGCCGGCGAGGATGAAGTCGGCGGCGATACGGCTGCCGTCGCCCAGCAGCACATGCGTGACCGCGGGCTCGCCCTCAAAAGCCGCGATCTGCACGCCGGTGCGCAGATCGACTCCGGCCTCCCGGTGCACGCGTTCGAAGAAGGCTGAGACTTCCGGCACCGTGACCCGCGCCAGCACCCGCGGCAGGCCTTCCAGCACCGTCACCTTCATGCCCAGCTTGATGGCGACCGCCGCCACTTCCAGGCCGATGAAACCGCCGCCGATGATCACCGCGCTCTTGCCGCTCAGGCAATGCGTATGCAGCGCCTGCACGTCGGCGATGCTGCGCAGGGGGAAGACATTGGGCCGGTCCGCGCCCGGCAGGCTCAGGGTGCGGGCGCGCCCGCCGGTGGCCAGCACCAGTTTGTCGTAATCCAGCACGCGGCCATCGGACAGGTGCAATTGCTTGCCGGCACGGTCGATGCGCTCGGCGCGCACGCCACCGATGAATTCGATGCGCGCCTTCTCCATTCCGGCCGGGGGCAGGATGTACAGGCTTTCCAGGGTGGCGGTGCCGTTCAGGTAGGCCTTGGACAGCGGCGGCCGCCGGTACGGCACGTGGGTCTCGTCGCCCACCAGAACAATGCGCCCGGTAAAGCCCTGCTTGCGCAGTTCGCTGGCGGTCTCGCCACCGGCCTGGCCGGCGCCGACGATGATGAAGGTCTGGGTTGCGGCTGATTCGCTCATAGGGCCTTGGCTGTTGCGGAAAACGGATGCGTGTAAAGGGAGCCCGATCCGCGCCGTTGCGGCCAGTGTGGCGGAAGCCGCGGCAGCGCGGCATCGGCCGTTTGAGGTAGTGCGATGGCCGTTACCTTACTGCATTTGGATGTAACGGCAAATGGGGCGGCAAACGGGCGGCAGAGGGGCTACCGGCCTATTTTATCTGAACGTAATCCTGCCCTTTGCGGGCATTGCCGAATTCGTCCCGGCTGTGGGCTGTATACTCCCCTTACCGTGCTCTTGCGGCGTTCCCAGTGATTCCCCATGGCACGCGTAACCGTTGAAGACTGTCTCGCCCGCATTCCCAATCATTTCGACCTGTGCCAGATCGCCGCCAAGCGCGCGCGTCAACTGGCCCGCGGCGCCGAAGCGCATCTGCCCTGGGGCGACCACAAGTCCACCGTGCTGACCCTGAAGGAAATCGCCGGAGGCTTTGTCGGCCTGTCGGTGATGAACGAAGCCGACCTGCCGGCGATCCAGGTGTCGAAGATGGATCTGGAACTGCCGGAACTGGCGCCGGATATCTGAGCCTGACCATGCCGCAGCCGTCGAATTGGCGCCGCGGCAGTTGTTGCAACAGCTAAGCGAGCGCAATTACCGCTTTTCCTGCGCATAGCCCAATTCCTTCAACGCCGCCCCAATCTCCTCCAGGATCTTCGGATCGTCGATGGTGGCGGGCACGTTGTAGGCCTGGCAGTCGGCGATGGAGCGCATGGTCGCGCGCAGCACCTTGCCGGAACGGGTCTTGGGCAGGCGCTGCACGATCACCGCCTGCTTGAACGCCGCCACCGCACCGATCTGCTCACGCACCCGTGCCACCAGTTCCCGTACGATCTCCTCCGGCGCTCGCTGCACGTCGGACTTGAGCACCACCAGGCCGACCGGCAACTGCCCTTTCATGGCATCGGCCACGCCGATCACGGCGCACTCGGCCACGTCGGGATGTCCCGCCAGCACTTCCTCCATCGCCCCGGTGGAGAGGCGGTGGCCGGCGACATTGATGACGTCGTCGATGCGCGACATGATCCATACGTAACCGTCGTCGTCGATATAGCCGGCATCGCCGCTGAGGTAATAACCGGGATAGCGCGCCAGGTAATTGTCGCGGTAGCCCTGCTCGTTTTGCCACATGGTGCTGAGCGTGCCCGGCGGCAGCGGCAGCTTGATCACGATATTGCCGATAGTGCCCGCCGCGACCTGTTGCCCGGCCTGATCCAGCACCTGGATGTCGTAACCCGGCACCGGCACGGTGGCCGAACCCGGCTTCACCGGCAGATCCTCGATACCGCGGCAGTTGGCGGCCGCCGGCCAGCCCAGCTCGGTCTGCCACCAGTGGTCGACCACCGGCACCCTGAGGTGCTGCTGCGCCCAGTGGATGGTGTCGGGATCGCAGCGTTCGCCGGCCAGGTAGAGGGCCTCGAACTTCGACAGGTCGTATTGGCCGATCAGGGTGCCGCGCGGGTCTTCCTTCTTGATGGCGCGGAAAGCGGTAGGCGCGGTGAAGAAAGTCTTCACTGCGTGCTGGGCGATGACACGCCAGAAGGCGCCCGCATCCGGCGTGCCCACCGGCTTGCCCTCGTAGAGCACCGTGGTGCAGCCGCGCAACAGCGGCCCGTAGACGATGTAGGAATGTCCCACCACCCAGCCCACGTCCGAGGCGGCCCAGAACACGTCGCCGGGCTGCGCGTCGAACACCGCCTGCATCGAGTAATGCAGCGCTACGGCGTGGCCGCCGTTGTCGCGCACCACGCCCTTGGGCTTGCCGGTGGTGCCGGAGGTGTAGAGCACGTAGAGCGGATCGGTGGCGAGCAGGGGCACGCAGAGCGCCGGCGCCACACCCTGCTGCGCCTCGTGCCAGTCCAGGTCGCGTCCGGCCACCAGGCTGGCCGGGCACTGCGGCCTTTGCAGCACGATGCAGCGGCCCACCTTGTGTTCCGCCAGCTGGATCGCCTGGTCCAGCAGGGGCTTGTACTCGACCACACGGCCCGGCTCGATGCCGCAGGATGCGGACACCAGCAGCACCGGCTGCGCTGCGTCGATGCGCTTGGCGAGTTCCGGCGCGGCGAAGCCGCCGAATACCACCGAGTGCACCGCGCCGATCCGCGCACAGGCCAGCATGGCGATGGCCGCTTCCGCCACCATCGGCATGTAGATGATGACGCGGTCGCCCTGCTTCACGCCTTGCCGCAGCAGCGCACCGGCGAACAGGGCGACGCGGTCGCGCAGCTCGCGGTAGGTAAAGCGCGTGATGCTGCCGGTGACCGGGCTGTCGTAAATCAGGGCGAGCTGTTCGCCGCGTCCATTGTCGACATGGCGATCAAGCGCGTTATAGCAGGTATTGAGTCGGCCGCCGGCGAACCAGCGATACATCGGCGCGGCAGAGGCATCCAGCACCTGGTCCCACAGCTTGTCCCAATGCAGGCCACTGGCCTGCTCGGCCCAGAAGGCTTCGGGCTCCTTGAGGGAGCGCTGGTGAACATCGGCGTATTTCACGTTCTCTCCTCCCACACTCGCCCCTCACCCTGGCCCTCTCCCCACATGCGTGGGGAGAGGGAACTGATGTCTTTAGCCTTGTTTCCCCAAATGCTTCCGCATGAACGCGATGATGTCGTCCTGCGCCTGCTTCACTTCCGGAAACCATGCAGCGAACAGGGGGAAGGCATGCGGCAATACCGGCCAGACCTCGAAGCTGACGTCCACGCCCCAGGCCTTGGCGTTGCGCGCGAACAGTACGGTGTCGTCGAGCAGCACTTCGTTGTCGCTGGCCAGCAGGTACAGCGGCGGGAAGCCGCTGCAGTCGGCATACATCGGCGACAGCTCGGGATCGGAAGTATCCATGCCGCCGGCGTACATCTCCCCCACCCGGGCCAGCGCCGCCATCGGCAGGATCGGGTCCTGGCGCATGCGCAGGGTGCGTGAGGGCGGACCGTGGATGCGGCCCATCTCCGTACCGGGCGAGACCGGCACGCCGCAGGACGGCATCGGCAGTCCGGCCTTGCGGATGCGCTGCAGCAGACCCAGCATCAGATTGCCGCCGGCGGACTCGCCTGCCAGGGCAATGCGCTGCGGGGCGTAGCCCAGTTCGAGCAGGCCGCGGTAGGCGCGCTCGCAGTCGTCGAGGGCGGCGGGGTATTTGTTGAATGGGGCGAGGCGGTAGTCCGGCAGGAAGCCGACGGCGTCGAGTTCCTTGCAGATCCTGGCCACCGCACGCACGTGCACGTCCGGCACCGCCGGCAGGATGAAGGCGCCACCGTGCAGCCACAGCACAACGCACTTGCTGATGTCGTGGCGACCGCCGATGAAGTGGCCGGGGCAGCGGCCGATGACGCGGTAGTCAACCGCCAGGCCGCTGCTGTCCTTGCATACCCGCGCGGCAAGGAACAGCTGGGTCCTGGCGATCTTCACGTCGGAACCGCCGATCATCCGCCCCAGCATGGGTCGCAGGAAACGGCGCAGCAGCCAGACGATGAAGCGACTGCGCAGGCTGATGCGCACCGGCTTGAGCTTGATCTCCGCCTCTTCCGTGGTGGGAAGCCGCGCGATGGAGGGTGAAGCCGGTGGATTCTGCATTTCCTTGCCTTACATCCTGAAGATGCCGTAGCGCGGGTCGCCGATCGGCGTGTTGAGGGCGGCGGAGATGGCGATGCCCAGGGCATTGCGCGTATCCACCGGATCGAGGATGCCATCGTCCCAGATTTCGGAGGTGGAGTAATAGGCGCTCGACTTGCGCTTGAACTCCGCCACCACCGGATCGCGGATGGCGGCGACGTCCTCGGCAGTGAGTTGCTTGCCGTGGCGGGCCAGCTGGCGGATCTTGACATCGGCCAGGGTATTGGCCGCCTGCTCCGCCCCCATCACCGAGATCTGCGACTGCGGCCAGGAGAACAGGAAGCGCGAATCGAAGGCGCGGCCGGACATGCCGTAGTTACCGGCGCCGAAGGAGCCGTTGCACATCACGGTGAACTTGGGCACCTCGGAATTGGACACCGCCATGATCATCTTGGCGCCGTCCTTGGTGATGCCGCGCTGCTCGTATTCCTTGCCGACCATGAAGCCGGTGATGTTCTGCAGGAACAGAATCGGCGTGCGGTTCTGGTTGCACAGCTCGATGAAGTGGGCGCCCTTCAGCGCGCTGTCGTTGAATAGCACGCCATTGTTGGCGAGGATGCCGATCTTGTAGCCCCACAGGTGAGCGTAGCCGCAGATCAGGGTCTTGCCGTAGGCCGGCTGGTATTCATGAAAACGGCTGCCGTCGACCAGGCGCGCGATCACTTCGCGGATGTCGAAGCCCTGCTTGATGTCGCGCGGCAGCACGCCATACAGCTCGGCCGGATCGTAGTACGGCGCTTCCGGCGGCAGCCATTCGATGCGCGTTTTATCCGGCCGCTTGAACTGGGCCACGATGTCGCGGGCGATGGCGATGGCCTCCTCCTCGCTGGACGCGGGATAGTCGGCGGTGCCGGAGATGCTGGTATGCATGTCGGCGCCGCCCAGCTCGTCCACCGTCACTTCCTCGCCGGTGGCGGCCTTCACCAGCGGCGGCCCGGCCAGGAAGATGGCGCCGGTGCCGCGCACGATGACGTTGTAGTCTGACAGGCCCGGCACATAGGCGCCGCCCGCGGTGCAATGGCCCAGCACGATCGCCACCTGCTGCACGCCCATCTTCGACAGCATGCACTGGTTGCGGAAGATGCGGCCGGCGTAATACTTGTCGGCGAACAGTTCGGCCTGCAAGGGCAGGAAGCCGCCGGCGGAATCGCACAGGTGCACCACCGGCAGGCGGTTTTCGATGGCGACGTCGAGCGCGCGCACCGTCTTCTTCACCGACAGCGGATACCAGGCGCCGCCCTTCACCGAGGCGTCGCCGGCATTGATCATCACCTCGCGGCCGGAGACGATGCCGATGCCGGTGACCACGCCCGCGCCCGGCACATCGCCCTCGTAGGCCTCGTTGGCGGCGAGCGAGGACAACTCCAGGAACGGCGTGCCCGGATCGAGCAGCTGCTTCAGCCGCTCGCGCACGAACATCTTGTCCTGAGCCTTGAGGCGCTGGATATCGCGCTCCGGGCGCTCGTTGCGCACCTTGTGCTGCATCGTCTTGAAGGCTTCGACCAGCTTGCGGTTATGCGCCGCGTTGGCCTGGAATTCGGCGGAGGCAGTATTGAGCTTTGATTCCAAACGCTTCATGAGTTCTTGCCCTCGACAACGGCGGCAACCAGACTGAGCAACAGGGCATCACGATCAAAGGTCTGCCCCACCGCGAAATGCACCGCCTCGATCACGCCGTCACGCGGCGCTGCAATGGTGGTTTCCATCTTCATGCTCTCCATCACCAGCAGCGCTTCGCCGCGCGCCACGGCCTGGCCCGGCTTGGCATGCAGGGCCACCAGACTGCCCGGCATCGGCGCGCGTATGTGATCCTCGGCCGAACCCTGCGACTGCGCCGCCAGGCGCTGCAAGGGGTGTTCATAGCGCAGCTGATAAGCCACGCCGCCAAGATGGATGAACACATCATCACCGCGCGTCGCAACCAGCACTTTCTCGCTGCGGCCATTCACGGTCAGCACGGCGGACCCGTCATCTTCCAGATGCAGGTTCACCGACACAGGTAAAGTGCGATCGGCCAAGTGCAGGCGATAGCCGGCCTCGGCGCGTGACAGCTCCAGGTTGTATTCGTTTTCTTCGAGTTTGAAAGCGTGGTGCATGTCAGTTGCTCCAGCCGCCGATGGCGGCGTGCATGTCCGGCACCAGGTCGGCGACATCGCGCATCGGCCGGGTCACCAGGGCGGCGGCAGCCAGCAACTTGTGCAGGGTGGCCTCATTCAATTCGGGCTGGGCGGCGATCTCTGGATGGGCGTCGAGGAAGCCGGTATGCACCTGCCCGTCGATAAAAGCCTGGTGGTTGAGCAGGCGGCGCAGGAAAGCGGTGTTGGTGACGCAGCCCAGCAGCGCGTACTCCGCCAGGGCCCGGTCGGCGCGGGCGATGGCCTCGGCGCGGTCCTTGCCGGTGACGATCAGCTTGGCCAGCATCGGATCGAAGGCGGCGGTGACGTCCTGGCCCTCGACGATGCCGCTGTCGACGCGCACGCCCTCGCCCTGCGGCGCACGCAGCACCAGCACCGGCCCGGTGGTCGGGGTATAGCCGCGCGAGGCGTCCTCGGCATAGATGCGGAATTCGATGGAATGGCCCTGTGAAGTCACCTGCTCCTGGGTGTAGCCCAGCGGCTCACCGGCGGCGACCCGTAACTGCTCCAGCACCAGGTCCTTGCCAGTGATCATTTCCGTCACCGGATGCTCCACCTGCAAACGGGTGTTCATCTCCAGAAAATAGAACTCGCCGCCGGCCCCAAAGATGAACTCCACCGTGCCGGCGTTGCGATATCCGGCCTCGCGCGCGATACCGGCGGCGGTCTCGCAGATGCGCTTGCGCAGTTCCGGGGTGAGCGCCGGCGAAGGCGTTTCCTCGACGATCTTCTGGAAGCGCCGCTGCACCGAGCATTCGCGCTCGAACAGGTGCACCACCTTGCCATGGGCATCGCCCAGCACCTGCACCTCGATGTGGCGGGGATTTTCGATATAGCGTTCGACGTAGAGGCGGCCATCGCCGAAGTAGCGCTGACCCTCGCTGCGGGCGCGCTCGATCTCGCCCCTGAGCTGTGCCGCCTCGCGCACGATGCGCATGCCCTTGCCGCCGCCGCCTGCGGCCGGCTTGATCAGCAGCGGGAACGGCACCTTGAGGGCGCGTTCGGCGAAGGTGGCAGGATCGTCGTCCTCGATGGCCGAAGGCGCCACCGGGAAGCCTCCCTTGGCGACAAAAGCGCGGGCGCGCACCTTGTCGCCCATAAGCTCGATCTGCTCCGGCGTGGGACCGACGAAGATCAGCCCGGCCTCGGCCACCGCCCGGGCAAAGCCGGCGTTCTCGGAAAGGAAGCCATAACCGGGATGGATGGCACCGGCACCGCTGGCCTTGGCCGCCGCCAGAATCTGTTTGGCATCGAGATAGGCCGCAACCGGCGTGGCGCCGGTGATCTCGATGGCCTGATCCGCCATCTGCACCGCGGGCGCCTTGCGGTCGGCGGCGTGATACACCACCACGCCTTTCAGCCCCAGAGCCTGCACCGTGCGCAGGATGCGCACCGCGATTTCGCCGCGGTTGGCGATCAGCACCGAGCGGAACGGCCAGTTGGCGGCGCGGCTGCGGCTTGTCTCAAGCACCGCGGCACCGGGCAGCGGATTTACGGGAGATTTCATATTCACTTCACTTGGTTGGTTTGGTGCGCGGCGACAGCTTGCGCTCCATGCGATCGACGATTTGCGACAGCCTCTGCGTTTCCCGGCCGAGGGCGGCAGCCGGATGCTGCGTGGCGACGCCGTCGCAGACGATCAGGGTGATCTGCTCGGCGATGCGGTCGACATCGAGGTCGCCGCGTCCGCAGATGAAATTCCAGGCGTGATGTTCGATGCCGCCGTAGACCATGTCGCGCAGCAGGGTCAATGGAATATCGGCGCGGAACTCGCCGGCTTCCACCCCTTCCTTCAGCACATCGACCAGGAACTGGGTATAACGCCGGTTCTTCGCGTAGACGCTGGAGCCGAGATAGTCCTGCTCGGCGCGCACCTCGCGGAACATCAAACGGCACAGCAAGGGGAATTCATGCACCGAACGCAGGTGACGCCAGATCAGCAGGCGCAGACGCTGGCGCGCGCCGGCGACGCCGGCCAGATCACGCTCGTAGTTGCCGAACAGCTCCTCGTACCAGTGCTCCAGCACCTTGAGCAGCAGCTCGCGCTTGCTCTCGAAGTACTTGTAGATGGTGCCTTCGACAATATCCAGGCGTGCCGCGATCTCCGCCACCGCGGTCGCCTCGTAGCCTTTTTCGCAGAACACGTCGCGCGCGGCCTGCAGGATGTCGGCGACGCGCTGCTCGCGCCCCAGCCGCACGATCTTCCTGCTGCCGGCGCGGTTCATGCCAGCACCGCTTCCGTCGCGGCAACCAGCCCCTGCTCGATCCAGGCCAGCGGCACCTGCAGCGGCAAGTCCATCAGGATCTGCGCCAGCATCTTGCCCTGCGGGTCATAACGCAGAGAGGCCATGCCGCCGCCGCCGAGGGCTTCGTGCAGCAGGAAGTTGAAGCCGTGCAGGCCAGGGACTTCGAAACGCTCGACCTTGCCGCGTACGAAATGCGCGAGATATTGCTTCACCGCATCGGCATTCAACTGGGCGCGCAACAGCGGCACGAACTCCGGCCGTCGCGCCAGCACGCCGATGTTGGCGCTGTCGCCCTTGTCGCCGCTGCGGCCGTAGGCCAGGGCGATCAGAGGCAGTGCGCGTGTTGGTCCGGTTGGGATGGAGCCGCTTGCCGCTTCGGCCTTTGCAGGCGGCGAGCCAACCGCACCCGGCGCCTGCGACGGCAGCATGATCGCGTTGCCATCGACCTCGGCGGCAATACTCACCGAACCCTTCGGCACCAAACAGGAAAACAGCCGCACCAGCGGTGTCACCGAAGGCCGGCCGCCGGCAAAGCCGGTGATGCCCTGCGCCATCGAGGTGGCGGATGGCAGGAATTCACGGGAGAAGATCTCCAGCGCGGCCTTGTCGCTGTGATGCACCGCCAGCTTCAGGATCACTTCGCGGGTGCCGCGGGCACTGGCCTGCGCGCCCCAGTTGGACTCGGCGCCCAGCACCTCGATATCGCTGCGCAGGTAATCGCCCAGCTTGCGCTCGCCGAAGATGCGGCGGGTGCGGCGCAGGATGGCCTCGGCCGTGGCCTCGGCGCGAGCAACCGCATCGCGGCCGCCGATCATCATGGTGCCGGTGGCGCGGAAACCGTCCTGCCAGGTTGCGGATACCTTGTAGCTGTCCGTCGGCACACGTCCCCTGGCGCCGCGCACTTCGACCCGGTCGGGGCCGTTCTGCGACAGGTGCAACTGACGCCAGTCGCAAGTCACATCGGGCAGCAGGTAGGCAGCCGGATCGCCGATCTCGTAGACGATCTGCTCGGCCACCGTTTCCGGCGCCACACGGCCGCCGGTTCCGGCAGGCTTGGTGGCGATGAAAGACCCGTCGCGCGCCACTTCGGCGATGGGAAAACCCATGCGGTCCCAGTCCCCGACCGTGCTTTTCCAGTCGGTGACGATGCCGCCGGTGGCCTGGGTGCCGCACTCGATGACATGACCGGCGAGGCTGCCGGCGGAAAGCAGATCGTAGTCGGTGGCCTTCCAGCCGAACTCATGCACCAGCGGCGCCAGCGCCAAGGCGCTGTCGACGCAGCGCCCGGTGATGACGATGTCGGCGCCGGCATCGAGTGCCGCGGCGATGGGAAAGGCGCCGAGGTAGGCGTTGACGCTCCACGGCTTGTCCGGGAATTCGCCGCCGCTGAACATTTCGCGGATGCCCTGCCCCTTCAACTCCGCTGCGCGCGGCAGCAGGTCGTCGCCGCTGACGATGCCGATGCGCAGGTCGATGCCCGCAGCCTTCAGTTTCGCCACCAGCACTTCCTGGCAGGCCTTGGGATTGACGCCGCCGGCATTGGTGACGACGCGGATGCCGTGCTGCTTGATCTGCGGTGCCAGCCGCGCGATCACGTCCGGAAAATCGGTGGCGTAGCCGGCGGCAGGGTCTTTCGAGCGGGCCCGCGCCAGCAAGGACATGGTGATCTCGGCCAGGTAGTCGAGAATCAAATAATCGATCTGCCCCGACTCGACCAGTTGCTTCGGTCCCTCGCCGCTATCGCCCCAGAAACCGGCGCCGCAGCCGATGCGGACGGTTTTTTCAGTATTCATTCGCTGCGCTCACTTATCGCGTGCTCTCAACCTGGTCATTGCCGTCCATGGCGAGACTTCATCCTTCTGAATAAACCCCCGCCAGGCCATCCATGGCCTGGCGTTCGCCGGGGCGAAGCGCCATTTAGGCGCTTCGCCTGTTACCGGCTCACCCACACAGCCGGACGCTTCTCCTGGAACGACAGCTTGCCCTCGCGGGCGTCCTCTGTGCTCGACATCACCGGCACCATCGCCTGCGCAAACTCCAGCGCCTCGCGCAGGCTCATGTCGCGGGTGGCGTTGAAGGCCTGCTTGCCCAGGCGCACGGCGGTGGGCGATTTGTCGGTGATGCGCTTGAGCAGCCACTCCAGCTTGGCGTCCAGTTCGGCGCGCGGCACCACATAGTTGAACAGGCCCATCTCCATGCCATCGGCGGCGCTGAACTGCTCGCCAGTGACGCACAACTCCTGCAACTTGCGCGGCGGCAGCACGCGCAGCATGAACGGCAGAATCATCATCGGTGTCATGCCGATCTTGCTCTCCGGCGTGCCGATGCGGATGTCGTCGGCGGCGATGGCCATGTCGCAGGCGCAGAGAATGCCGAAGCCGCCGGCCATGGCGTGACCGTTGACCCGCGCCACGATCGGCAGGGTGCATTCCTGGATACGCTTGAACAGGTCGACGATGTAATGCTGCGGGCGCGAGAAGTCGACATCGAAAGCGGCGCCCTGCACGTTTTTCTGCAAATCCGCGCCGGCGCAAAAGGCCTGCTCGCCTGCGCCGGTCAACACGATGGCGCGCGCCTCGCGGTCCGCCACTGCCTGGGCGATGCCGGCGTCGATGGCCCTGACCACCTGCTCGTTCAGCGCATTGCGCCGTTCGGCCCGGTTGATGGTGATCCACTGCACCTCGCCGCGGCGTTCGACCAGTACCTCAGACATTGCTCTCTCCGGCATTTCCATGATTTTCATTGAGCCTGTCTCATCACCCAAAAATGACGAGAGATTCCCAGGTATTTCAATGCCCGTTTCCCGATCTGCCGGGGCACCTTGGCATTTCTTAGTGAGTTATACTCACTAATATACGGGAGCCCGCTCCTTCGGTTCAAGTCCGGGCATTGTTCCGCAAGGCCGCGGACCGCAGCCTCGTCTGTTCAGAGGGCATCCGCAATCGGAGCGACGTGGTACTTTTTGGCATCGATGCTTGCGCCGGCCATGCCCGGTGACGGCGCCATGACAAAACACAAGGAAAACCAATGAGCTTCAACGACAAAGTGGTGTTGGTCACCGGCGCCGCCGGCAATCTCGGCCGCGCCGTCGCCGCGGCCTTTGCGGCCGCTGGCGCCAGCCTGGTGCTGGTCGACCTCAACGAAGCGGCGCTGACCTCGGCCTACCCGGAGCAGGACCAGCGCCGCCTGTTGCTGGCCGCCAATCTGATGGAAGCCGCCTCGGCACAGAAAGCGGTGGAAGCGGCGCTGGCCCGCTTCAAGCGAATCGACTGCCTGTGCAATGTCGCCGGCGGCTTCCGCATGGGACCACCGGTGCACGAGACCCCAGCCGATCTGTGGAAACTGATGATGGACCTCAACGCCGGCACCGTGCTGAACATGGCGCAGGCGGTGGTGCCCGGCATGCTGGCGGCCGGCTCCGGCAAGATCGTCAATATCGGCGCCGGCGGCGGCCTCAAGGGCGGCGCCCGCATGGCAGCCTATAGCGCCTCGAAGAGCGCGGTGATCCGCCTCACCGAATCGATGGCGGCGGAGCTGCGCGACAAGGGCATCAATGTCAATTGCGTGTTGCCCAGCACCATCGATACGCCGCAGAACCGCGCCGACATGCCCAAGGCCGACCCGAAGAAATGGGTGACCCCGGAAGATCTGGCGCAGGTGATGCTGTTCCTGTGCTCGGACAGCGCGCGGGCGATCCACGGCGCAGCCATTCCGGTGAACGGGCTGAGCTGAACATAAAATTACGGAGGAGCGCAGCGTGACCCAGCCATCCATGGAGCAGCAACTACAGGCATTGCTCGACAAGCAGGCGCTGTACGAGCTGATCTGCGCCTACTGCAACGCCGCCGACCGCCACGATCACGACAAGATGCGCGCGCTGTATCACGAGGACGCCATCGACGATCACGGCCACTATTCGAAAGGACCGGCCAGCGACTTCATCGACAAGCTGCCGCAGATCCAGGCGGCGATGGAAATCCTGCATCACAACGTCACCACCGTGAACCTCAAGCTGGATGGCGACAAGGCCGAAGGCGAGGTCTACATCATCGCTTTCCACAAGGTGCACGAGGGCGAGCGCAGCTTCGACATGCTGATCGGCGGCCGCTATTTCGACAAGTACGAGAAGCGCGACGGCGTGTGGAAGTTCAGCTACCGCTCCATCGTCGCCGATTGGGCTTATCCGCAGGACCCTTCAGCGGTGCGCATGGATCATCCGATGCTGAATGGCGCCTATATCGGCAAGCCCGGCCCGGTCGATCCTTCCTACGGCTTCTTCTCGCTGTTCCAGCGCGGTCAGCGTTGACTCGGTGCGCCCAGCCATGAGCGCTGCCAGCATCACGGCGGTTCGGGGCTTGCAGCCGGTATCGCTGACGCAGGTACTGGCCTGGGCCGGCGACACCGATGCGCGCCGCGCCTTCTCGCCGCTGTCGGCGCAGCCGTTCCTGCTGTTCGACGCCACCGATGGCGACCTGCCCGAACCCGCCTATGCACGCATTCGCGCCTGGCTGCGCGAACTGCCCTGCCCCAGCATCGCCATCGCCGGCAATGCGACGGCGCTGACCCCGGCCTGCGACGTTGTGCTGGGCACGGCCGACGAAGCCGCCCCCCTGGTCGAGGGCATCCGGCGCTGCCCGATCGCCGCGGCGGTGCTGGTACAGCTGCTGCGCGCCATCGAAACCCTGCCGGTGGCCGACGCGCTCACCGCCGAGTCACTGGCCTATGCCACCCTGCAAGCCGGTCCCGGGTTCCGCCGCTGGCTCGAAACGAATCGCGCCGATTCTCCGGCAGTGCCAACCGACGAAGGCCCGGCGGTAGCGATGGAACGGGATCAGGAAACCCTGCTGTTGGAACTGAACCGCCCCTCCAACCGCAACGGCATGTCGGTGGAAATGCGCGATGCCCTGGTCGAGGCGATGCAACTGGTGCTGAGCGACGGCTCGATCCGCCGGGTGCGCCTCAGCGGCCGCGGCAAATGCTTCAGCACCGGCGGCGACCTGACCGAGTTCGGCACCGCGCCCGACCCCGCCACCGCCCACGTGGTGCGCAGCCTCGCCGTCCCCGGCCGCTTCCTCGCCGCCTGCGCGGCGCGGGTGGAAGCGCGGGTGCACGGCGCCTGCATTGGTTCCGGCATCGAGTTCCCGGCTTTTGCCGGCCGCGTCACCGCTGCAAGCGACGCTTATTTCCAGTTGCCGGAATTGAAGTTCGGCCTGATTCCCGGCGCTGGCGGCTGCGTCAGCATCGCCCGGCGCATCGGCCGCCAGCGCACCGCCTGGCTGGCGCTGTCGGGTCAGCGGATCAAGGCGGCGCAGGCCCTGGACTGGGGCCTGGTCGACGCGATGGAGAATGACTAGTGAGTCAACCTCACCAAATCGGACGAAGCGGCCCGCCCTGCGGCGCGGCTACGCTGACCCCATCAAACTACGGCCCAACTACGACACCCCCTTTTCGGCAGCAGACTCCCGGGTAAAACATCATGGCAGACCATAGCTCCCCCTCCACCGAACAGCGCAACATCGCCCAGGTCTTTTCCGGCCTGTCCAACGACGAGCAGGGCATCCTCGACCAGGCCGACCGCTTCGCCCAGAAGGAGCTGTATCCGCTGGCGCAGCGCATGGACGACGAGGAGTGGTGGCCGGAGCAGGCTTTCCCCCTGATCGGCCGCACCGGCTACTTCGGCATCACTGCCCCCGAGATCTATGGCGGCTCCGCCCTCGACCTGATGACCAGCGGCCTGGTGCTGCAGGCCTTCGGCCGCTGGAACCATGCCCTGGCCCTGGCCTGGGTGGCGCACGAGAACCTGTGCCTGCACAACATCCTGCGCAACGCCAACGACGAGCAGAAAAAGAAGTACCTGCCGGGCCTGTGCAGCGGCAAGGCCATCGGCGCGCTGGGCCTGACCGAGCCGGGCGCCGGCTCCGATGCGCTGGGCTCGATGAGCACCACGGCGCGCCGCGAGGGCGACCACTACCTGCTCAACGGCAGCAAGATCTTCATCACCAACGGCCCCGTCGCCGACGTGCTGCTGGTATACGCCAAGACCGACAAGGAACGCGGCGCCAAGGGCATTTCGGCCTTCATCGTCGAGAAGGATTTCCCCGGCTTCAAGGTGGCGCAGAAGCTGACCAAGATGGGCTTCCGCGGCAGCCAGACCGCCGAACTGGTGTTCAACGATTGCCGCGTGCCGGTGGCGAATCTGGTCGGCACGGAAAACCAGGGGGTCAAGGTGGTGATGAGCGGCCTCGACCTGGAGCGCTCGATGATCTCGCCGATCTGCCTGGGCATCGCTGAGCGGGCCTTGCAACTGGCCATCGACTACGCCAAGCTGCGCAAGCAGTTCGGGCGCCCCATCGCCGATTTCCAGATGATCCGCGCCAAGCTCGCCGACATGTATGTGTGGGTTGAGTCGATGCGCCTGTTCACCTACCAGACGCTGCGCGCCGCCAATACCCTGGACGAACATGGCGGCGGCCGCGGCGACATCCACAAGATCACCGCCGCCGGCGTGATGTACGTCGCCGAGACCATGAACAAGGTGCTGAACGAGGCGGTGCAGGTGCACGGCGGCTATGGCTATATCTGGGAATCCGAGATCAATCGCCTGTACCGCTCGATCAAGCTGCTGGAGATCGGCGCCGGCACCACCGAGGTGCGCAAGATCATCATCAGCGAAGAGTTGCTGCGCGAGTAAACACCAAGCTTTAGTTTTCGCAGGGCGGGCCATGCCCGCCGTGGACGTTGCACCAAGGCAATGGCGGGCACGGCCCGCCCTACTGGCTTTTCAATGACGAACAATTACGCCGAGCAGAACTCTCCCGACTACCTGTGGACCGCCGAGACGGTCTACCGCTCCGACCTGTTCAAGGGGCGCGTGGCCCTGGTTTCCGGCGGCGGCAGCGGCATCGGCCGCGCCACCGCCCTGCTGTTCGCCCGCCTCGGCGCCAAGGTGGTGATCTGCGGCCGCACCGCGGAGAAGCTGGAACTGGTGGCCGAGTTCATTCGCGGCAAGAACTGCCCGGTGCTCGCCATCCCGACCAATGTGCGCGAGCCGGAGCAGATCGAGGCCCTGTTCCAGCGCATCCACGCCGAGTTCGGCGGCCTCGACATGCTGGTGAACAATGCCGGCGGCCAGTTCCCGCAGGCGGCGATCGACTTCCCGGTGAAAGGCTGGAACGCGGTCATCAACAACAACCTCAACGGCACCTGGTACATGATGCAGCGTGCCGCACAGTACTGGCGCGATCAGCAGCGGCCCGGCTCCATCGTCAACATCACCGTCGTCACCGAACGCGGGATGCCCGGCGTGGCGCATACCGTGGCCGCCCGCTCCGGCGTCATCGGCCTGACCCGCACCGTGGCGGTGGAATGGGCGCCGCTGGGCATCCGCGTCAACTGCCTCGCGCCCGGCCTCACCGCCACCGAAGGCCTGGAGGTTTATCCGCCCGAGGCAGCGAAGGAGTTTCCCCGCGCCAACCCGCTGAAGCGCCCCGGCACGCCGATGGAAATCGCCGAAGCCTGCATCTATCTCGCCGGGCCTTCCGGCAGCTTCATCACCGGCGAAGTGCTGACGGTGGATGGCGGCGGCAAGCTGTGGGGCGAACTGTGGACCGCCGGCCGGCCGGACTACTACAACTTCTAGCAGGGCTGTCAGCGGGACTGTATTGGCGGCGCAATCGGCTATGCTGGCCTCCATAAAGCTCTATGGGGGAGCCCGCCATGAATACGCTGATCTGGTGCCTGATCCTGGTCAATTGCACCGCCCTGGGCCTGTTCGTCTGGCGTCATTTCAGCCTGCGGCGGGATCTGGATACGGCGCGCAAGCAGCTTGACCAATGGGGCGCGGCCGGCCTCGGCACCCTTGCCGCCAGCGTCTTCAGCGCGCTCGGCCGGCCTTCCCTGATCTCGGTGGAAATCCTCAATCCGATGGAACTGGCGGTGCGCGAGTCGCCGCTGGCCAAGGCCTTCGGCAGCCTCACCCCCGAGTTGGTGCGGCGCGAGGTGTACAAGGAGATCTACAAGCGACTGTGCGTACAGTTGCAGGATCAGGGCGTGGTGGCGGAAGTGAGGCTGCACGATGGCGCTTAGCCTGCTGCTCCTGTGCCTGGCGGCAACAGCCGCCGGCCTGTGGCATCAGCGGCAAGTCGGCCGGGAACTGGCAGCCTTGCAGCTGTCCATGCGCAGGCTCGCGGCGGCCTTTCTGGAAAGTGCCCGCGCCGAAGCGCAACTCGATACCCTGCGGCAGTTGCAACGGGTGGCGGAACAGGGCGTGGAGCTTGGCGCCTCCACCGTGCGCAGCGTGCACCGCGGCATTGCCAGCATCCCCTTCGGCATCCTCGAAGCCATTCCGGTGACGCGCCACCCTACGCGCATCGTGCGCGGCCTGCACGACCAGATCAGCGACGTGGTCTACGACAGCATCAGCGGCGGCAACAAGCTGCTCGGTGGCGCGCTGCGCCTGGGGTTGAAACAGGCGGCGAAAAGCGAGAGGAAAAACCAGCCCGTCCAGGACGGGAGTGGTGATGGAAATGGAGACGGGAAGCCCTAGTGGCTTGACCCTGGACCTGACTGCAGGCTTTAGCATGGCGGCCACCGGCAAGCTCAGGCCGATCCAAACCAAACCCGGAAAGCAGACATGAAAATTCTCAAGGCAGCCCTCCTGTTGCTGCTGCTCGCTGGCATCGGCGGCGGTCTGCTGGTCTATTCCGGCGCCTACGATATCGGCGCCGACAAACCGCACACGCAAGTGGTTTATGAAATTCTCGAAACCCTGCGCGATCGTTCGGTCGAGAAGCACGCCGCGAGCGTCCAGGTACCCCCGCTTGACGATCCCAAGCTGGTCGCCGAAGGCGCCGAGCACTATGCCGCCATGTGCACCGACTGCCACCTGGCGCCCGGCATGACCGATTCCGAAATCCGCCCGGGCCTGTATCCGCAACCACCTGAGCTGTACAAACAGAAGGACGAGAACCCGGCGGAGCAGTTCTGGGTGATCAAGCACGGCATCAAACTCACTGCCATGCCGGCCTGGGGCGCCACCCACGACGACCAGGCGATCTGGAACATGGTGGCATTCCTGCAGAAACTGCCCTCACTCACCCCGCAGCAATATGTGCAAATGACGGCGCATGCCGATGAGGCGCATGAGGAACACGAACATCATCAGCAAGGCCAGAATTAGTCCCCGATCACTTGGAAGTAAGAGGACGGGGACCTAGCGGGCAGGATTGCCCCCCACTCAGTCGCCAGCCGCTCAGTAGAGGGGATGCCGATGCCACTTCCAGGCCGTTTCGATGATCTCGTCGATTTCACCGATAGACGGGTTCCAACCCAAAACCGACCTGGCTTTGCCGGCATCGGCAACCAGACGAACCGGATCGCCCGGCCTGCGCTCGGCTACTCCAATCCCCAATTTGCGGCCCACCACCGCCTCTACCGCGGAGACCACCTGCCTGACTGAATAGCCGGTGGCGTTGCCGAGGTTCAGCGCCTGGAATTCGGCGCTGGCCAGGCGGCCGATATGGTCGAGCGCCAGCAGATGCGCCGCGCAAAGATCCTCGACATGAATGTAATCCCTGATACAGGTGCCGTCCGCTGTGGGATAGTCGTCACCGAAGATCCGCACCTTCAAATCCTCCCCCGCCGCCAGGCGCAGCAGGTTCGGGATCAAATGGGTTTCCGGATGATGGGATTCCCCGATCAGGCCCGAGCGGTCGGCCCCGGCAGCATTGAAATACCGCAGCGCCACGGCGCGCAGACCATAGGCCTTTGCGCAATCCGCAAGCGCCCTTTCAACCATCAGCTTGCTCGCGCCGTAGGGATTGATTGGATTGAGCGGATGCCGTTCGTCGATATAGTCCTGAACCGGTTCGCCGTAAACCGCCGCGGTCGAGGAAAAAACAAAATGTCCGACCTCGCACTGGCGCATGACCTCCAGCAAGGTCAACACATTGGCGAAGTTGTTTCTGAAATACTGCAACGGGTCTTTTACCGAATCACCGACGATGGACGCAGCGGCGAAGTGCATGACGGCGTCGAATTTTCCGCGCCGGAAGGTCTCCAGCAGGCGCGGCGCATCCGACAATTCCGCCTCCACCAGATTGCCCCAACGCACGGCTTCACGGTGGCCGGTGCTGAGATTGTCGAAAACCGTCACCGCATGTCCAGCTTCGGCCAGAAGCTTGCACATGTGCGACCCGATATAACCGGCACCTCCCACTACCAGAACATGCATTGACTTCTCTCGATCTCGATTTATCGGCGCCCGCCGCCCGTTCCATTTTACACAAGGGCCCCGATGGTCCCTTCGCGAACCGCCCACGCCAGGGGGTTCAGGCAGCCTTGCGGGCCCAAACCGCCTGCGCCCGGGCAAAGGCAGCGGAACGCTTTATATTCATGCAGTTAAGCGCCGTACTTGCGCCTTGCGCCGCCGATTCCCAAAGGAAATGCTCAATGGAAGGCGTACCTGACTTTTTCGAGCACAGTGCGCTGCTCACGAACGATCGTTTGGAAATTGACACCCCGCTGCAGGCTGAGCGCAACGTCGCGTAGCGTCACCCGCAGGATTACACCTTCGATTGCTGCGGTCTGACCGCCGCGAAACGTCACCGTCGCCGTAATGCCGGCTCCGACCCGGTGCCGTGAGCCGGAAAGACAACTGAAACGCAGGCCCTTTTCGGAGATGTCGATTACCGGCATTGATTCGCCGCCGACATCGAGCTGCGGGCACAGGTGATTCGGATATCGCAAACGAAAATAGTTTCGACCCTCTATTGGGCTCATGGCGGGTTTCGGCTCAAGCGGCATTCGCGGGAACGCTGCAAATGATGCGATCGCGTCCGGCACGCTTGGCGCGGTACAGCGCCTGATCCGCCGCATCGACAAGCAGGGCCATGGTGCTGCCGTGTTCCGGACAACAGGCTATTCCAACCGAGATCGAGATATTGGCGATGACGGCGCCATGGTGGGCGAAGCTGAGCTGCCGCAATTTCTGGCATAGCATTTCCGCACGCGCCCGAGCCTGGGCCATGTCGGTTCGCGGCATGACAATTGCAAATTCCTCTCCACCCAGACGACAGGCGATGTCGCTGCCGCGAAACTCGGCGAGGAACTGCTGGCCGATCAGACGCAAGGCCTGATCGCCGGCGTCATGACCGTAGGTATCGTTGAAATTCTTGAAATGATCGACGTCGATCATCAATACGGCCAGTGGCTGCTTTTCGCGCCGGGACAACTCAAGTTCGCGCGGCAGGGACTCCTCCAGATAGCGCCGGTTCAGCAAGCCGGTGAGGGGATCGCGGATCGATTGCATGCGTAGCGATTCACGCAGCTTGACGTTGGCGATGGCAATGCCGATGCGGTCCGCCACCATCGTCGCCAACTGCTCCAGGCGCTGCTGCTGTTCCCGGCCGTCGCGTCCGCTCGTAGGCTGATCGGACTGCAGATAGCCGATTCCGATGGTTTCTCCCTGAGCCATGACCGGGACACAGGCGATCGCCCGGCCCTCGGCGCAATCATGGATATGGGTGCAGCGCAGCCCGCTGTGACCGTGCCAATGCATTTGCCCGCGACGAAGCGCCCAGCAGGCGTTTACGCCGAAGACCGCCTCGCCAAGATCGGGCTTGCCGAAGGTCAGGGCACAATCGAGATAGTTGCGCGACGGATGCATCAAATACAGGGCACCGGAATAGCCGGGGAAAAGGATGGTTCCGAAACGCGTCATCGGCGCCATCATTTCGTCAAGATTTTGACACTTGTGCAAAATGGCGCTGAGCTCGCTCAGATTGGTGACTTCCTCGTTGCGCATCTGCAGCTTGGCCATGCCGTCCTCCAGCAGCAATTTGCTCTGCTGTAACTCGGACTGGACCTGCTTGCGCTCCGTAATGTCCTGGATTTGAGAAATAAAATGCAGCGGCTGTCCCTGCTCATCGCGCAGCATGGCAACGTCCAGCTGGGCGTGGATTTCGTGACCCCGCTTGTGGATGTATCGCTTGTCCATGCGATGACTGTTGCCGCGCCCTTCCAGCAGATCCCTGACGTGCGCCAGATCCTGTTGCAGATCCTGCGGATGCGTAAGTGCCTGGAAGGTGCTGCCGAGGAGCTCTTGCTCGGAATAGCCGAGCATCTGGCATAGGGCGTGGTTGACGTCGAGCCAGCGACCATCCAGCCCAACTATGGCCTTGCCGATCGGCGCGTTCTCGAAACTGAGGCGGAAGCGCCGCTCGCTTCGCTCCGCCCTCACCTGGCGTTGTTCAAGCTGCTCCAGGGACAGGCTCAGACGGCGGTTGACCTCCTGCAACTCCTGCCTGGTGCGGCGCTCTTCATCGAGAAAGGCCGATACCTTGGGCAGCAGCGGCCACAACAGCAGCGCGGTGGCCACCGACACCCCTGCCGTCAGCGCCAGCAGCGCCGCATCGTAGCGATAGATGGGAACCCAGATATTGACCAGGCTGACGAAGTGGCTCGCCCCGCAGGCCAGGATGAATGCGCCGAACATCAGGAACACCCAGTTGAATCGGAGCTGCTTGTGGCGCCTGACGAAATGGATCAGTGCGATCGGGATGGAGAAATAGGACAGGCCGATGATCGCGTGGGAGCTGACCAGCGTCCACAGCAGAACAGGATCCCAGGCCAAGCAAAAGCCGTGGGGCAGGAACCCGGAACTCCCGGCAACGCTTGTGAACAGCTGAGACATCGGCACCTCGGACCTGAATTCCCGTTCCCCATCGACCAGGCAAGCAGCCAGCCTTGATTGTTGTGGCCGCATCTTCCTGGACAGCGCCAGTGCCCTGCCGGCTGCTTTGGCGATCAGGCGATGGGCCACCAGCATGGCTACCTTCAAGACCTGTGCCACGGCAAAAACGCACTGAACGCACTGTTTGCCACAGCAGTTTGTTCGATGCCGATGCCCCGCCGGCAGAGAATCAAACGACGAGCGACGAGTGGTAGTGTTGCGGCTGCCTGGCGGTGAAGCGCCCCCGCATTGTCGAAGCGCGGTGAATCAAGCAAAGCAGCACTCTGCCGATACAGGGGGCATAACCGCGAAACCATAAACCATGCCCGTCTCTTCCTACGACAAGCTGCTGCGACGTCTCCATGGCTGGCGTTTCGCTCCGTACACCGCGCTGTTCCACGTCGACCTGCACAACGTGCGCGGGCTCAATCAGTGCGGCGGCCCCCGGCTTGCCGATCGCTTCATCGCCGAGTTCGGCGACACGCTCGCGCAATGGGCCGGCGTCGAAGGAATCAGCGGACGCTTGTGGAGCAATGAGTTTCTCGTCGCCCGCTCCATCGACCATTCGCAGGCCGCGATAGAGGAAGCTCTGGCGCTGCGCGAGATGCTGCAGTCGAAGCATGCTTCGGCGGCCGCCGCCGGATGGACCATGGCGCTCTCGATCGGGGTAACCTGCGGCAAACCGGGATGCGCCTGGGCCGAGTTGCTGGCGCAGGCGGCTCTCGCCTGCGAGGATGCAAAGCATCGCGGCCTCAATCAGATCGTGGTGCACTCCCCGACCAGAGAGGACCGCCGCAATCAGGTGGTCAACGTGGAATACGTTGAGGATTTCCGGCAACTGCTGTCCAGCGGCTCGCTCACCCTGTATCCGCAGCCCATCTTTCATCTCGGCGGCGGCGGCACGGATCTGGCCAAGGCCGAATTCCTGATGCGGATGGAAAAGAACGGTGTATTCATGCCTCTTCCCAGAGGCATGATCGAATCGCTGGAGCGCTTCGGCATGTCGGCGGAGCTGGATGGCTTTGCCGCGAGCTACATCCTGTCCTGGCTGGCTGAAAATGCCACGGCGATGCAAAGACTGCAAAGCGTATCGATCAATCTTTCGGCCAAGTCGGTGGCCGACGGCAATTTCATGTACAGGCTGTTCAATGATGTGCGCGGCGCGCGCCTGCCGCGCGGAAAGCTGTGCTTCGAAATTACCGAAACGACGGCGGTGGAGCACCTCGACGTCGCCTCCGAGGCCATCGCGGAATTCCGCTCCATCGGCTGCAGCTTCAGCCTCGACGATTTTGGCTCTGGCCTGTGTTCCTTCGGCTATCTGCAATCCCTGCCGGTGGATGAGGTGAAGATCGACGGGCGCTTCGTGCGCGAGATTGCCCACGACAATGCCTCGCGCGAGATCGTCGGCGCCATCCACCGGGTGGCGAATGCCACCGGCAAGAAGACGGTGGCCGAGTTTGTCGATGACCGGCGCAAGCTCGAGGTGCTGCGGGAAATCGGGGTCGACTACGCCCAGGGATACCTGTTCTATCCGGCGATACCGCCGGAAAAGCTGCTGGAGCTGCTGGGACTGTCCGCCGCTCTGGCCTGAAGCGCCAGCCTGCCAGCCGGAATACCAGGCCGCGGTCCCCGGACGTCGCTCGCGGCAACGATCAGGGAGACAACTCAGAACAGTTCGACCGAGCCTTCGCTCAGGGATACCTGACCGACCGGCTTGTGCGGCACTCTGCGCCATTCGCCCAGTGCATTATCGCGGAAGCCGTGGCTGCTCAGCGCCGCGGGCACCGCGCCGCAAACCAGTTGGGCCGTCTCGCCCTGGATCTGCACCAGGCGCTGCGCATGCACATCCGCGGCACCCAGGGCTTGCAGGCTGATGTCCTCGAATTGCAGGCAGCGTATCGCCTGCCCCACTGAACGTCCGATCTGCTCGCTGGCCACAGACACCTCGCGCATGGCTTCGCAAAGATTGCGATCCACCCGCTCGATCTGGGTCAGCAGTTCGCCGACCTGGGCACGCGCCTGCTGGCTGGTTCCGCTATCGCGCACCGCCATGGCCCCCACCGTTTCGCGCACGGTGGCAATGGCATCCTTGGAACCGTAGACCAGCTTGCGGATCTGCTCGTTGAAATTGTTGGAACGCTCCGACAGGTTGCGCACCTCTTCCGCCACCACGGCGAAGCCACGTCCCGCATCGCCGGCGCGGGCCGCCTCGATGGCGGCATTGAGCGCCAGCAGGTTGGTCTGGTCGGCGATGGTCTTGACGTCGCCGAGCAGTTCGAAAATCGCGTCGAACTGCTTCACCATTGCATCGATCAGCTGCACGCTGCTGCCGCTCTGCCGGCTGGCCTCGGCCAGCACGTTGACCAGACCCTCCATCAACTGCCCGGCCTGTTGCGCGAACTGGCGCACGCCGGCACCGCGGCTGTCCACCTCGCCGCTCTGGCTGACGATGCGGCCGACCGCCTTTTCCTGCGCGCGCGCCTGCTGGTTCATCGTCTCGAAGCTGGCGGACAGCTCATGCGCCGCCTCGGCGATCAGGCCGCGCACCCGCACGATCTCTTTCTGCACGCCGCGTACATCGCCATCGAGCGCGCCGCACAGCTCCTCGAACACCTTGCCCTGCTGCGCCGCCTGCTCCTGCCGCCGGCGTTCCTGGATCTGGGCCCGGGCCAAGGCGCCGCCGACCTTCCAGGTGGTCCACAGCCAGGCGACGAAAGTGGCGCCGAGCAACAGCCAATACAGCTCCGGCGGCGAGGCGTAGAGCCGCACCAGCAGGGCCGCGATTCCCAGTCCGAGCGGCGGCAGGAACGGCTTGTAGATCAGGGCGTGCAGGGTTGTGGGCATGGCATGTTCGCTGTGGACGTATCCGTACAATGGTTAGCGGCCGGCTGCCGCGATCCTTGAGCCGCCGGAGTCGCCCTGGGCAGCCAGGGCCAGCAGCCGGCCGGCAATGTCCTGCAAAGGCAATATTTCCTGCGCGCCGCCGAGGCGTACCGCCGTGCCGGGCATGCCCCAGACCACGCAGCTCGCCTCGTCCTGCGCCAGGGTGGGAGCGCCGGCCTGGCGCAGCAGCAGCAGGCCGCGGGCGCCGTCCTCGCCCATGCCGGTCAGGATTGCGCCCACAGCATTGGCGCCGGCCTGCTGCGCCACCGAGCGGAACAGCACATCGACGCTGGGCCGGTGGCGGTTTTCCGGCGTATCCTGGCTCAACCGGCAGACATAGCGGGCACCGTTGCGCACCAGGGTCAGGTGATGGTCACCCGGTGCGATATATACATGTCCCGGCACCACTTGTTGCCCGTCTTCGGCCTGGCACACGGCCATAGCTGAGTGCCGGTTCATGCGCTCGGCAAACGGGCGCGAAAACAGGGCGGGAATATGCTGGACGATCAACACCGCCGGCGCATCCGCCGGCATCTGTTCCAGCACTTCGCGGATCGCCTCGGTGCCTCCGGTGGAAGCGCCTATGGCGATGATGCGTTCGGTGGTACTGAATGTCCCCACACGGCGCCGCGGCACGGCGGGCGCGGCGGCTCCAGTCGCCTGCCGGTGTCTGATGCGGGCGCCGGCGGCCATCCTGATTTTTGCGATGAGCTGATCGGCATAGGCGGCCATTCCCTGCGCCACGTCCAGCTTCGGCTTGGTGACGAAGTCCACCGCGCCCAGTTCCAGCGCCTGCAGGGTCACTTCAGCGCCCCGCTCCGTCAGTGAAGAGACCATCACCACCGGCATCGGGTGCAGGCGCATCAGGTTTTCGAGGAAGGTGAGTCCGTCCATGCGCGGCATCTCGACGTCGAGGGTCAGCACGTCGGGATGCAGTTGCTTGATCTTGTCGCGGGCGACGAGGGGATCGGGAGCGCAGCCCACCACCTCCAGCCCGGAATCGCGGGACAGTAGTTCGGTGAGCAACTGCCGCATCAGGGCGGAGTCGTCGATGATCAGGACACGGATTGGGTTGGTGCGGCCGGTTGGGCTGGTCACCGTATTGCTCCCCGGCGCAGGGTCCACCAGACGTCACCCGGGCCAAGGCTGGCCTCGTTCAGCAAGTATCTCGGCAAAAGGCTCATTCGAACAGCTCCACCGTACCCTCCACCGGAGACTCGCGCAGACGCGAACGGTACAGGCCCTCGCTCGCCAGCACATCCGGTTCGTTGGCCGAGGGCAGCCGCCTGACCATGACCCGCCCGCTGCGCGGAAAGTAGTGCACCCGGCGCGGATAGATGTCGAGCAGATCCTGGGCGGCGACCGCGATGTCCTCGGCCTTGAGGTAGTCGAGGACGAAGCGGCCGTTGCGTTGTCCCACATTGTTGACGGTGAATCCCGGCAGTACCGCCCCGCCGCCGAATACCTTGGCTTCCAGATTGCGGCGCACGGCGCCGCGCTTGAGCAGCTCGTTGATGAGGATTTCCATGGCATAGCCGCCATAGCGCGCCGACTCGCCCGCGCTATCGCCGCCGCTGGTATCGGGCAGCATGAAATGATTCATGCCGCCGACCCGCGCCACCGGATCGCGCAGGCAGGCCGAAACACAGGAACCCAGTACCGTCACCAGCATCACGTCGCGGTCGGTGACGATGTATTCGCCCGGCAACACCTTCAGCGCCTCGGCGCCGAAGCGGGGATCGTAGTAGGCCGCGGGATCGGCGGATTTCTGACGGGATTCCGCCGGGCGGCCTTCCGCGCGTGCCTTGCGCATGGTGTACATGGCTCAGTGCGCCCCGGCTTCGGCACGCCGGTAAATGGTGCGGCCGCAGGGAATGACCAGGTCGGTAGCGTGGAAGAAGCTTTCGGAATGGCCGGCGAAGAACAGGCCGTCATGGTGCAGCAAGGGCATCATCTTTTGCAGCAGCTGGTATTGTGTCGGCTTGTCGAAATAGATCATGACATTGCGGCAAAAGATCGCCTTGAACGGCCCACGCAGCGGATAGCGCGGGTCGAGCAGGTTGAGGCGGCGGAAAGTGACGAGGCTGCGCAATTCGTCGATGACCCGGCAATTGCCGCTATTCGCCCCCTGTCCCTTGCGGAAGAATTTCCGCCTTCGCTCGGGCGACAGTCCCTCGATCCGCTCCAGCGGGTAGATGCCGCGCTCGGCGGTGGCCAGCACCTGGGTGTCGATGTCGGTGGCAAGTATTGAAACCGGCGGCGTCAAGCTGCCGCAGGCCTCCGCCGCGGTGATGGCGATGGAATACGGCTCCTCGCCGGTACTGGCCGCCGCACACCAGAGCAGCAGACGCTCTCCCGGCGCACGCTGGGCCAGCAGATCCGCCAGATGCTCGAAATGATGCGGTTCGCGGAAAAACGAGGTCAAATTGGTGGTGAGGGCATTGGTGAAGGCCTCCCACTCCGCGGCATCCTTGCCGCCTTCCAGGCGGTCGAGATATTCGCTGAACGAACTCAGCTCGAGCAGCCGCAGACGCCGCGCCAGGCGGCTGTAGACCATGTCCTGCTTGCTGTCCACCAGGGCGATGCCGGCCCGTTCGTGGATCAGGCGGCGCACGCGATCGAAATCACGCCTGGTGAAATCGAACTCGCGCGCGGCGGCCAGCATCTCCGCGGCCGGACTCATGGCTGCACCCAGGCGTGCGGCGCCGGCGCCACAGTCTCAGGTCTGCACCGGCAAGACGCGGCGGCGGCCGGGAAATGCATGGGCGGTCTCCGTCACCGGCCTCAGAATTCCTTCCACTGCTCGTCCTGTCGCGAAGAGTCGAGCGCAACGGCTCTGGCCGAGCCGTTCGCCGCGCCGTTGTGCCGTAGCGGCGGCGGGCTCTTGGCGCGCAGCGGCTTCCTCGCCTCGGGCGCCGGCGCCCTCGCGGCGACACGCGTGATCGGAGCGGCCGCCGCCGGCAGGCGACCGGCGCGCGGCGCATCCGCCTCCGTATCGCTGACCCGGAACTGGCTGACCGAGCGGGTGAGCCCTTCGGCCTGTTCTTCGAGGGAGCGCGCCGAGGCGGTGGCTTCCTCGACGAGGGCGGCATTCTGCTGCGTCACCTCGTCCATCTGCGTGATGGTCTGGTTGACCTGCTCGATGCCCTGACTCTGTTCCTGCGAAGCGGCGGTGATTTCCGCCATGATGTCGGTAACGCGCTTCACGCTGGTGACGATCTCGTCCATGGTCTTGCCGGCTTGTTCGACCAGCTTGGAACCGTTGCCGACCTTTTCCACCGAATCGCCGATCAGGGACTTGATTTCCTTGGCGGCGGCGGCGGAGCGCTGCGCCAGGCTGCGCACTTCCGCCGCAACCACCGCGAAGCCGCGGCCCTGCTCGCCGGCGCGCGCCGCTTCGACCGCCGCATTGAGCGCGAGGATATTGGTCTGGAAGGCGATGCCGTCGATGACGCTGATGATTTCGACGATTTTCTTGGAGGAGTCGTTGATGGCGCTCATGGTGGTGACCACCTCGCTCACCACCTTGCCGCCCTTCACCGCGATGTCGCTGGCGCCGATCGCAAGCTGATTGGCCTGCTTGGCGTTTTCGGCGTTCTGTTTGACCGTGCTGGTCAACTCCTCCATCGACGAAGCGGTTTCTTCCAGGCTGGCCGCCTGCTGCTCGGTGCGCGCCGACAGATCCTGGTTGCCGGCGGCAATTTCCCTGGCCGCGACGTTGATGGAATCGCCGGCCGTTTTTATTTGCCCGACAATGGAAGCCATGTTCTCGACCAGGGCATTGACGCCGCCGCACAGGGCCTCGATCGAGCCGCTTTTGCCATCCAGTGGTATGCGCGAGGTGAGATCGCCTTCCTTGGCTGCGGACACCACGTCCTGGGTCTGCTGCACCGCCATCGCCAGAACCTGCGCCGCCCTGACCTGCTCGGTGACGTCGGTGGCGTACTTCACCACCTTGAACGGCTTGCCGTTCATGTCCATGATCGGGTTGTAGCTGGCCTGGATCCAGATCTCCCTGCCGCCCTTGCCGATGCGCTTGTACTGCCCGGCATCGTATTCGCCGCGCCCCAGCTTCTCCCAGAACATGCGGTATTCCGGGCTGCTGCGCTGCGCCGGCTCGACGAACAGGCTGTGATGCTGGCCGCGGACCTCTGCCAGGCTGTAGCCCAGCGCGTTGAGAAAGTTGTCGTTGGCGTTCAGGATCTTGCCGCCGAGATCAAACTCGATCACCGCCTGCGCCTTGCTGATGGCGGCCAACTGGCCTTCGTAGTCGGCGGCGCGCAGCTTCTGTTCGGTGATGTCGGTGGCGTACTTCACCACCTTGAACGGCTTGCCGTTCAAGTCCATGATCGGGTTGTAGCTGGCCTGGATCCACACTTCCCTGCCGCCCTTGCCGATGCGCCTGTATTGTCCGGCATCGTATTCCCCGCGCCCCAGCTTCTCCCAGAACATGCGGTATTCCGGGCTGCTGCGCTGCACCGGATCGACGAACAGGCTGTGGTGCTGCCCTTGCACTTCCTCCAGCGCATAGCCGAGCGCGTTGAGAAAGTTGGCGTTGGCCCTGAGGATACGGCCATCGAGACTGAACTCGATCACCGCCTGCGCCTTGCCGATGGCGGCAAGCTGGCCCTCGTAGTCGGCCACCCGCAATTTCTGCTCGGTGATGTCGGTAGCGTACTTCACCACCTTGAACGGCTTGCCGTTCACGTCCATGATCGGGTTATAGCTGGCCTGGATCCAGATCTCCCTGCCACCCTTGCCGATGCGCTTGTACTGGCCGGAGTCGTATTCGCCGCGGCCTAGTTTTTCCCAGAACATGCGGTATTCGGCGCTGTTGCGCTGCGCCGGCTCCACGAACAGGCTGTGGTGCTGGCCTTGTATCTCGTCCAGCGTGTAGCCGAGCGCATCGAGAAAGTTTTTGTTGGCCTTGAGAATCCTGCCATCCAGGGAGAATTCGATCACCGCCTGCGACTTGCCGATGGCGGCGATCTGGCCTTCCATGTCCGCCCTGCTCTGCGCCGCTTCCATGGCGTTGGCGGCAGCAGCGCCGGCAGTGCGCTTGACCGCGGCTTTTGGCGCGGCCTTTCGCGAGGGCTTGGCGGCGGATTTTCTGGGTGTCGATTTCATGGTCTGCCTCAAAGATTTGGATGTGCTTTTCAGTGAACCGCAACGCTGTCCATGAGGGCCATGTCCTGGCTGCTCATAAGCTTTTCGATATCGATCAGAATCAGCATCCTCTGCTCGAGGGCGCCGATGCCGGTGATGAAGCGGGTGTTGACGCTGCTGCCGAACTCGGGCGCCGGCCGGATCTGCTCCGAGCTGAGCTGCATCACGTCGGAGACGCCGTCGACCACCATGCCGACCACGCGCCGCGCAACGTTGAGAATGATCATCACGGTGAACTCGTTGTACTCGGCCGTGGCCAGGCGGAACTTGAGGCGCATGTCCACCACCGGCACGATGGTTCCGCGCAGGTTGATCACGCCCTTGATGAATTCCGGCGCCTCCGGAATCCGCGTCACCGTGTCGTAGCCGCGGATCTCCTGGACCTTGAGGATGTCCACGCCGTACTCTTCCTGGCCCAGGGTGAAGGTCAGGAATTCGTTGGGCATGGCCAGCGCTCCCCTCCCCGCCCCAAGGCCGTTTCTGCTTTCGTCACTGCTCATGCTCATTGCTCAAGCCTCGGCTGCTATTGGGTGGACGGATGTGTTCATGCGGCTTGCGCCTGGCTGAACAGGCGCACGATCGCCCCCACGTCCAGAATCAGCGAAACGCGGCCGTCGCCCAGGATGGTGGCGCCGGATACGCCGCGGATACGGCGATAATTGGCTTCCAGGCTCTTGATCACCACCTGCTGCTGGCCAACCAGTTCATCGACCTGCAATGCCAGCTTGCGCCCATCGGACTCGACGATCACGGCGATGGCCTGGTGCAGCGGGCGGGACTTCCCGCTCAGGCCGAACCATTCGCGCAGATCGACCAGGGGCAGGTATTCGTTGCGCACCCGCAACACGGTGCCCTGGTGCGCCACCCGCTTGACCTGCTCCGCCTGGGGCTGCAGCGACTCGATCACCGAGGACAGCGGCAGAATGAAGATTTCTCCGGAAACACCGACCGACATGCCGTCGAGGATGGCCAGCGTCAGCGGCAGGCGGATCACCGTGCGCGAGCCCTGGCCGGCGCTGGAATGTAGCTCGACGCTGCCGCCCAGCGCGGCGATGTTCTTCTTCACCACGTCCATGCCGACGCCGCGCCCGGAAACGTCGGTAACCTGCTCCGCGGTGGAAAAACCGGGAGCGAAAATCAGCTGCCATACCTCGGCGTCGCTCATCGATTCGCTGCAGGCGATGCCCTGTTCGCCGGCCTTCGCCAGGATGCGCCGCCGATCCAGGCCGTGGCCGTCGTCGCAGACCTCGACGATGATGTTGTCGCCCTGATGGGCCGCCTTGAGCGTAACCGTGCCGACGGCATCCTTGCCGGCAGCGCGGCGCGCGTCGGGCAGTTCGATGCCATGGTCAAGACTGTTGCGCACCAGATGATTGAGCGGGTCGCTGATCTTCTCGATCACGCTTTTATCGAGTTCGGTGGTTTCGCCCACGGTGGTCAGCCGCGCCTGCTTGCCGAGCTTGGCGGCCAGATCGCGGATCAGGCGCGGGAAGCGGCTGAATACGCTGTCGATCGGCAGCATGCGGGTGCTCATCACCGCTTCCTGCAACAGGCGGGTATTGCGGTCGAGCTGGGACAGGCCGGCGAGCAGCTTCTCGTTCAGCACCGGATCGAGGTTGCCGGCGAGCTGGGCCAGCATGGCCTGCGTAATGATCAGCTCGCCGACCAGGTTCATCAGCGCGTCGATCTTCTCGGTGCCGACGCGAATCGAGCCGCCGTCGGCGGGCGCATGATCGCCGCCGCGTGCGGCCTGCGATGCAACAACGGCCACTGCGGGCGTTGGCGACTGTAGAGCCGTGGCCTCGAGCGAGATATCCAGCTCGCAGGCGCCTTCCACCCAGGCGAATACGTCCTGCACATCGGCGCGGGATCGGCCGGTGCGCAGCCGCAGCGACCAGGCCAGATAGCAGGACTCCGCTTCGCATTCGGCAAAGCCAGGCAGGCCGTCGAGACTCAACTGTGTTTCCAGATCGCCCAGTGCTGCCAGCTCGCGCAGGATCAGCAGCGGGTCGTTGCCGCTGCGGAACAGTTCCGGCGCGGGCGCGAACCTGATCAGGAACACCTGCCCGGCGGAGACCGCCGGTGCGGCGGGGGGCGCGGCGGCGGCCGGTGCCTGGCCGAGAAATGCTTCGAGGGCCGTCTGTGCCTCGACCACCCGCACGGTGTCCAGCGGCCCGCCGTCGCGGGCCGAGACGAGCAGGCCGCGCAGGGCATCGGTGGCGCGCAGCAGCAGGTCCACCGCCGGTTCGGATATCGGCCGCGTGCCGCTGCGCATCTGGTCGAGCAGGGTTTCCATGTGGTGGGTGAAGGAAGCAATCGCGGCGAAGCCGAAGGTGGCGGCGCCCCCCTTGATCGAATGCGCGGCGCGGAACACGGCATGCACCGTCTCGCCGCCCGCATCGGCGCCCATGCGCAGCAGATCGCGCTCCATCAGATCGACACCCTCGAAGCATTCTTCGAAGAACGTGCGATGAAATTGCGCCAGGTCGATGCTCAAGGTACTTCCGTTGTTCTAGCCGAGGACGCGCTTGACGGTGTTGAGCAATTGCTCCGGATTGAACGGCTTGACCAGCCAGCCGGTGGCGCCGGCCGCCTTGCCTTCCAGCTTCTTCTCTGGTCCCGACTCGGTGGTCAGCATCAGCAGCGGCGTGAACTTGTATTCCGGCAGCACGCGCAGCGCGCGCACCAGGGAGATGCCATCCATGTTGGGCATGTTGACATCGGCCAGCACCAGGCTGAACTTCTCCTTGCGCGCCAGCGCCAGGGCCACTTCACCATCCTGCGCCTCTGCCACTTCGAAGCCCGCCGAACTCAGGGTGAAGGCCACCATCTGGCGCATCGAACTGGAATCGTCGACAGCGAGAATGCGGCTCATGCCGGTGCCTGCGCGAGCTGCAGCAGCGTCGACGCTCCCAGCAATGTGGCGGCGGCGAGCATCGCCGGCGACGGCCGGGCGAACTCGACCTCGCGCCCCTCGGCGCGACGGTCGCGGCAGAACAGGCAGAACAACTGCAGTGCCGCGGTATGGATGCGCCTGACCTCGGCTGCGTCCAGCACCACGCGGGCGGGCTGTTCGAGCACCTGCCCCAGTTGCCGCTTCAGGCCGGCGACGTCGTCGATGCCAAGTTCGGCTCCCAGGACCAGGGCCTTGCCGCGCTGCGCGCGCGCACTGACGGGCCGGCGTGCGGCGGGCCTGACAACGGAGTCAGTTTCCTGCATGGCGTTCTCCTTCACTTGAGCCGCTAGCGGCGGAGCGGGCTGCGGGCTGAAGGCGCCGCGGGATCGCGGGCGATGAGCGGGGCGGAAAGCGGGGGTGAACGGTGCTCAGGCCGGCGCGGCGGCCACGGCGCCGAGGCTGTCGGCGTCGAGCAAGGTCAGCATGCCACCGTCGCCGCGGCTGACTACGCCGCGCACCAGCGGATCTGCCGTGCGGCCCCGTGTGGGCGGCGCCGGCTTGATGGCGGCGGCGGCCACGCTGCAGATTTCGGCGACGCCGTCGACACGCAGGCCTATCGGCTCACCCTCGATCTCGGCGACGATGACGCAGCAGGGACGATCCGGCGCAGCGCCGCCGAACCCCAGGCAGCGGCGCAGGTCGATCACCGTGACGATGCGGCCGCGCAGGTTGATCACGCCCATCACCGCCGGCGGCGTGCCAGGCACGGGCTCGATCTCCGCCGCAGCCAACACTTCCTGCACGCGCAGGATATCGAGCGCGTAGCTCTGGCCTTCGACCTGAAAACCCACCCAACGCGTGACCACGCCGTCGCCGCGCCGCGCAGCCTGTATGCCCGTCGTCGGCTCTTTCATTGCACCGGATCCGTTGCAGGCACAGGCGGTGCAGCCGCGACAGGCGGCTCCTGCCCAGCCCCGGCCGAAGCGTCCGCCGCTTTTGCTGCGGCATCCGCATCGCTGGTGGCGGCCGGGGCGGCTGCTGGCATGGACACGCCGCCGTCCACTTCCGCCACAGGCACCGGCTGCCCAGTCTCGGCCAGCACCACCAGCACCACGCGCCGATTGCGATTGCGGCTTTCCGCGGAGTTGTTGTCGGTGGCAGGCCGGTATTCGGCGAATCCTTCCACGCTCATGCGCTGCGGATCCACCCCCTGCTCCATGAACAGATGCACCACGGTGGCGGCGCGCGCCGCCGACAGTTCCCAGTTGGAGGAAAAGGTGCCGGTATGGATCGGCACGTTGTCGGTATGACCCTCGATGCGCAAGGCATTTGGAAAGGGTTTGAGAATGCCGGCCAGCTGCTCCAGGATCGGCCGTGCCCGCTCATCGACCGAGGCCGCGCCGCTGGCGAACAGGATGTCGGTGCGAATTTCGATTTCAAGTTTCAGTTCACTCTTGCGCACGATGATCATATTGCGATCGATCAACGGCCCCATGGCCTTTTGCACCGCGTCGGCCATGTGCTGCAGCGCGGCGTGCTGTTCGGCATAACCGGTATTGCCCGAGGCGCTGGTCTGTTGCTGCGAGACTTTAATCGGGTTTTTTCCAGGCAGGACCACCGGGTTGCGCAGGTCGCGCAGATCGCCGGCCACGTTTTGCTCGACCGTGTTTTTCTCGAAGATGTTGATCTTCTGGTCGCTGTCCGATCCACTTTGTTTATGGTTGCCGATCTGCACCGGCTTGATCGACTTGGGCGGCCCGCCGAAGGCCTGCGACAGGGCATCGGAGAGGACGCGGTACTTGCCCTCGTTGACCGAGGAAATCGAGTACATCACCACGAAGAAGGCCAGCAGCAAGGTGACCATGTCGCCATAGGGGATGGCCCAGGCTTCGTGGTTGCCGTGCTCCTCGTGATTCTTGCGCTTGGACATGTTGGAGTTTGCGCCTAGTGCAGATAGCCTTGCAGCTTGGATTCGATGTTGCGCGGATTCTCGCCCTGCGAGATCGACACCAGGCCCTCGATCACCAGTTCGCGCACACGTGACTGGTCATTGGTCACCGCTTTCAGCTTCGATGCCATCGGCAGGAAGAACAGATTGGCCGAAGCGATGCCGTAAATGGTGGCCACAAACGCCGCGGCGATGCCGGGACCGAGCTTGCCCGGATCGGCCAGGTTGGCCATCACTTCCATCAGCCCCATCACCGCGCCGATGATGCCCATGGTCGGGGAATAGATGCCCATGCCCTCGAACACCTTGG
>Ga0302314_10001765_pt1 | contig 40555 bp, 39 predicted proteins | sample III_Palsa_N2_3_FD_200533 | JGI IMG/M metagenome (GOLD analysis project Ga0302314, IMG submission 200533) | Peat permafrost microbial communities from Stordalen Mire near Abisko, Sweden - III_Palsa_N2_3 | ecosystem: Environmental > Terrestrial > Soil > Palsa > Peat permafrost | place: Sweden... | reverse complement strand
CGCTCTGATCGAAAACCGCATCTCGGGTGCGCCGGGGATCAGGCTGGGCAACATCTTCATCATGGCGGGTGTGCCCCATATCGCCGGCCAGATGCTCGATGCGCTGACCGGAACGCTCGAAGGCGGTCTGCCCGTGCTGTCCGGGACGCTGGGTTGCTGGGTGGCCGAAAGCGAGGTCGCCGACCTGCTGCGCGAGGCCGAGCGCACCCATGAGGGTTGCCAGATCGGCAGCTATCCCTTTTTTCGCGAGGGCCGGGTGGGCGCCAATTTCGTGGTCCGCTCGACCGAACGGGCCCGGCTCGACGGCTGCGTCGCGGCGCTGGCGGCCGATCTCGAAAAAGCCGGCTATGCGACCGTACCGGGCGGTATCTAGCCGCGCTCCGCGCGCGGCGTCGCCAGCAGCACCAGCCATGCCACGCTCGTCGCCGCCGCCGAGATGATGAATGCCGCGCCGGGGAAATAGACCGGAGCGTGCGGCCCGGTGAAATAGGCGAGCGGCTGCGTCAGCACCAGCGGCGCGAGGATGGCGGCCAGCGCCGCGACGCTGCCGTTGAGACCCTGCAGCTCGCCCTGTTGGTTCTCCGCGACGCGCCGCGACATCATCGCCATGATCGCGGGTTGGACGATGCTCTGCAGCCCGGTGAAGGTCAGCAGCACGAACACCAGCGTGCCGTCGCGCAGCACGGCATAGCCGAGGAAGCCCAGCGTCGCGACCGCCATACCCAGCATCGCGGCGCGCCGTTCGCCGAGCCGTGCGACGATCCGGCCGACCAGCAGCACCTGCACCGCGGCCATCATGATCCCCGACCAGGCGAGCGAGGCGCCGATCATCGCCGTCGACCAGCCGAAGCTCGCGATCGTATAATAGGCCCAGGTCACCGGATAGACGAGCGTCGCCATCTGCCAGAAGAAATAGACGGTGAGCAGCGGCACCACGCGCCCCGCGCGACGGATTGCGAGCAGCGCGCCGAGCGGGTTGAGCCGCCTCGGGTCGAGCGCGCGGCGTCTTGCCGGGGGGAGCGTCTCGGGGAAGAAGATCAGGCCATAGGTGAAGTTGCATGCGGCGAGCGTTGCGGCGGCATAGAAGGGCGCGCGTGGCCCGAGCGTGCCCAGCAGCCCGCCGATCGCCGGGCCGACGACGAAGCCGATGCCGAACGCCGCCGAGATCAGCCCGAAGGTCTTGGCGCGGTCGTCGGGCGTGCTGATGTCGGCGAGCGCGGCGGTGGCCGGGCCGAAGGATGCACCGAATATGCCCGCCAGTGCGCGCCCGACGAACAGCCACCCGATGCTCGGCGAAAAGCCCATCAGCAGATAATCGATCGCGAAACCGCCGAGCGCGCCGACCAGCACCGGCCGCCGCCCGAAGCGATCGCCCAGCCCGCCGACGAGCGGGCCGAGCAGGAATTGCGTGAGCGCATAGATCAGTGCGAGCCACCCGCCTGTCCGCGTCGCCTGCGCCAGCGTGCCATGTTCGAGCGTCATCACCAGCGCGGGTACGACGGGCAGCACGATGCCGAAGCCGATCGCATCGATGAACAGCGTCGCGACGACGAAGCGGACCGCGGTGCGATTGACGGGATGGTCGGCGCCTGACGTCATCGAAGGTGCTGGCCTGCTGTTGAATCGATCGAACCACGTCCTAACAGGGAAAGGCGCCGGCACCGAGCCTCGAAAATGCCCGCGTCGATTGGCGCGCGCAGCATCGCAGCGCCGCTTTCCGATCCTGCGCGCGGACCTCGCGACGCGTTGAAGCGTATGACAAGGCGGACGGCTGCGGGATGGCTCAGCGGGCGTTCAGCCTGCGCGGCTATGGTTGCCGCATCAAATGCGCAAAGTGGATATGTCAGATGACCAACACGCCGCTTACCCATAGTCTTCTTCTCGCCACCGGCCTTGCGCTGGTCGCCTCGCCCTTGGCCGCTTCCGCCGCGATGGCGCAGAGCCAGCCCTATCCGCAGGATCAGGGCTATTCGTCCGATCAGGGCTATGATCAGGATCAGGGCGGCCCGCCGCCGCAGCAGGGCTATGGCCAGCCCCCGCAAGGCTATGATCAGCCGCCGCCGGGCTATGGGCAGCAGGGCTATCCGCCGCAACAGGGCTATCCGCAGCAGCAGGGCTATGGTCAACAGGGCCAGCCGCCGCAGGGATACGACCAGGGTCCGCCGCCCGGATACGGCAATGCGCCGCAGTCGCCGGACCAGGCCTATCAAGGCGCGCCGCCGCCCGGCTTCAACGACTATGATCGGGCGGCGCCCCAGGGCTATGACGGCACGCGGCCGCCGCCGCCGCCGCCCGGTTACCAGCCCGGCGCGGAATCGCCGCAGCAGCAGCAGGCGGATCAGCAATATGCCGGCTATGCCCAGCAATGGGCGCAGGCCTATTGCGTCAAGGCGCATGGCAATGCCGGCGAGGGCGCGGTGATCGGCGGCATCGCCGGTGCGCTGTTCGGCGCAGGCGTCGCGGGCCGGCACGGTTCGGGCGCGGGCGCGTTGATCGGCGGCGGTGTCGGCGCGGTCGGCGGCGCGGCGATCGCCGACGCGTCGGGCAGCAACGCGACGAGCCCGGGGTGCCCGCCGGGCTTCGTCACGCGCGGTGGCGCGCCGGCCTTCGCCTACGGCGGCTATGGTGGTGCCCCCTATGCCTATGCGGCGCCGGGCTGGTATCGGCCGTGGGTCTTCTATGGCGGCGCCTGGGTCTATCGCCCCTATCCCTATCATGTCTGGTATTACGGCCATTACCGCGGCGGCTATCGCGGCCGGCCCTATGGAGGCTATCGCCGCCATTATTGAGTCGAACCGGGAGAAGAGCGTGGGTCACGAGCAAGTCACCATTCCTGCCAAGGATGGCGAGATCGCGACCCACATCCTCACGCCCGACGGTGCGGGGCCGTGGCCCGCGATCATCGTCTATATGGACGCGCTCGCGATCCGGCCGGCGTTGATCGCGATGGCGGCGCGTCTCGCCGGCGACGGCTATGTCGTGCTGCTGCCCGATCTCCTCTATCGGTTCGGCCGCTACGAGCCGCTCGATCCCATTATGGTGTTCGCGGGCGATTTTCGCGCCGTCATCGGCCCGATGATGGCGACGACGGACAATCACAAGGCGGCCGAGGATACCAAGGCGCTGCTCGCCTATCTCGATACGCGCGGCGACGTGGCGGGGCCGAAGATCGGCGTCGTCGGCTTCTGCATGGGCGGCGGCATGGCGCTGACGGCCGCGGGCGTCTTCCCGGATCGCGTCGCGGCGGCGGCGAGCTTCCACGGCGGCAATCTCGCCACCGACGCGGCGACCAGCCCGCATCTGCTCGCCCCCGCGATCAAGGCCGAGGTCTATGTCGCGGGTGCGGACAAGGATCACAGCTATCCCCCCGAGATGGCGGAGCGGCTCGGCGCGGCACTGACCGATGCGGGCGTGACGCACCGCGCCGAAATCTACGCGGGCGCCGCGCACGGCTGGATGAAGCCCGATTTCGCGATCTACGACGAGGCGGCGGCCGAGCGCGGCTGGCGCGAGATGTTCGCGCTGTTCGATCGCACGCTGCGCTGACGCATCGGGGGGCGCCACTCGGGCATTGATCTCGCCGGCCGCGTGCGGGCATGATCTTCGCGCCTGCTGGCTGCGGGCGGAGCGACGGAGCGCGGGATGAGCGACGGCATCGGCGAGATATTTTCCTTCGATCGATTCGAGGCATGGATCGGAACGGAATTCGTCTGGATCGACGACGATGGCGCACCGACATTCTCGCTCGTCGAGGCGCGATCGCTCGGCAGTACCGGCTCGCCTGCGCCGTTCACGCCATTCTCGCTGCTCTTCGCGGTATCGGATGCGCGCGTGGTCGAGCAGGGCACCTACCGCCTGCGGCACGAGCAAGGCGGCGAGATCGATATCTTCCTCGTGCCCGTCGCCAGGGGAGAGGCGGGCCTGATGTTCGAGGCGATCTTCAACTGATCGGATCGGCGTCCGCGCCGGTTTCGCATTCCATTTCGAGATGGAAGGCGGTCTCGCCTATCTCTGCGAAGCCGAGCCGCCGATAGAGGTGCAGCGCGACATTGCCGCGATCGACGAAGATGCCGACGTTTTTCGCACGACCGCGCGCGGCGGCGATCACGGCTTCGAGCAGCGCCGTGCCCAAGCCCCTGCCGCGCCATTCGGGCAGCAGCGCGATATCGACGACATGCCATTGCGTCACGCGCTCCTCGAGATAGAGCCGCCCGATCGGATCGCCCGCCCGCTCGATCACCCAATAGGCGCAATCCGGAATTTGCGTGCGATAATGATGGCGCTGTGCTGCGAATTGCTGCGCGAGAAAATCATGTTTAAGCGCGTCGCTCCAATGCGGCATCGCCGCGATCTCCACTTCTCGGGTCGATGCGTAGAGGCGCGAGAGGAAGAATGTGTCGGCGTCGGTTTCGAGGCGCAGCGCAAGGCCCATGGCGACGAGCGCCGGCGGCAGCGCGAACGACGGGCGGGGCGCCGCCGATGCGATCGTCAGGACGGTCAATTGCGGGCGGGGAAGATGCCCTGCAGCGCGATCACGAAGTTAAGTGTCAGGATCGGCTGCCGGTTCTCGTGCGGCTGGGTGTTGCCGGTAGGCGAGATCGCCGTCGGCAGGAAAGTGACCGGCGGCGTCGTGACGTCGCTATAGGCGTCCCCCGGGGCCGAGATGCCGAACATCGCCGTGGGTGTTGGCGCCGCGACGTTCTGCGCAGCGTTCTGCGGGTTGAGCGACGCGCTTTCGAGGCCGTGATTATGCTGCGGCAATTGGTTGGTGAGCAGCGTCGTCCCGATGGTCCCGCCCTGCTCCCCGATCACGCGCGGTGTGAGCCCCGCCCCATTCCCCGGATGCATGGGCGCCGCATTCTGGAAATTGGGTAGTCCGAACGTGCTCGTTCCATTGCCGCCGAAATTGGTGCCGAGCAGTGAGAACAGCGCGGTATTCTGCTGGATCGGCACGAGCTGGCCGTTGCAGGCGGCCCACCCCTTGGGCGGGAAGCCCGGGGCGGAATGCACCATGATCGACTGGGACGACGTTCGCTACTTTCTTGCCGTCGCGCGCGGGGGCTCGGTGCGGGCCGCCGCCGGGCGCCTGGGAGTCAATCACTCGACCGTGCTCCGGCGTATCGCCCAGCTCGAGGATCGCCTCGGCGCGCAGATGTTCGAAAAACTGCCCTCGGGCTACCGCCTGACGGCGGCCGGCGAAGAGGTCGTCGAACTGGCGCATCAGATGGAAGCGTCGTCGCACCAGCTGGAGACGCGCGTCTTCGGTCTCGATCAAAGCGTGCGGGGACTTCTGCGGGTGACCTTGACGCCGATCCTCGCGACCCACCTGCTGATGCCGGCGTTCGCCGATTTCGCGCGTCTCTATCCGGACATCGAGATGGATATCCTGTCGTCCGGCGAGTTGGCGAACCTGACCAATCGGGAGGCCGACGTGGCGATCCGCGTCGTCTACGACCGCAAGAGCCTGCCGCTCAATCTTCACGGCCTGAAAGGGCCGGAGCTGTTCGGCGGCGTCTACATGGCCCGCGATCGCCTGGCCGCATGGCGTGCGGGCGCGCCCGATCCCATCCGGTGGATCGTCATAAGCGGTCATGGCATCCCGGGCTGGGCCGGCGAGGGCGAGGTGCGGATCACGGGCGTGCCGTTCGGTACCACGGACGCCGGGGCTCAGATCGTCGCGGTACGACAAGGATTCGGGATCACGACGCTGCCATGCTTTGTCGGAGATGCCGACCCGCTGCTAGCGAGGGTGCCGGGCACCGACCTTCACATGTACGGAACGCTCTGGCTTCTCACGCAGGGCGAGACCCGCAAGACGAAGCGCGTGCGGCTGTTTACGGAATTTCTGTCGCGCCGACTTGCCGCCCACGCTCCGCTTCTCGCGGGGCTGTCCATGCGGCCCGCTTGATGGCCGGACGCCGATCCCGAACGATCCCACCGGAATCGCGGCGACCCGCGCCGAGTTCGGCGCCGTTCCGATCAATCTTCGCGCACGTCCAAAAGAGCACGCAATCGGTCGGCATCCGCTGGCGAGGCGGGATTATATATGATCATCCCGAGTTCGGGCCGCCCTTCGACCAGGAACGAGGAGAATTCCATAGCGAGCAACCCCGCGTCGGGGTGATGAATGCGTTTCACCCCCTCGCCGTGGGTGACCACGTCATTGTCTTGCCATAGCGCTTCGAATTCGGCGCTGGCGCGAGACAGTTCAGCGACCAATTTGGTGACCGCCGCGCTGTTGTTCGCGCCCGCGCGCGCTACGTCGGCGCGAAAGGCGCCGACGACGAAGCGGGCGATGCTGTCCCAATCCGCGTTCCGGACGCGGACGTGGTCGCTGCCGAACATCAGGCGGAGGATGTTGCGCCCCTCGCGCGGCAGCTTGGCATAATCTGTCAGCAGCAGCGCCGCAGCCCGATTCCAGCCGACGACATCCCACATCGCCGTCTTGATGATCGCCGGGCTCAGCACCATCCCGTCGAGCACGCGCTGCAGCCGCGGGGAGATGCCGTCGATCGGCTGGTAGCGCGCCTCCGGCGGGCGGCCGAGACCCAGCATATAGAGGTGCTCGCGCTCCGGCTCGGTCAGCATCAGGCCCTTGGCGATGCGGTCGAGCACGTCGGCCGACGGCGCGCCACCACGGCCCTGTTCCAGCCAGGTATACCAGGTCGGGCTGATGTTCGCGCGGCTCGCCACCTCCTCGCGACGCAGCCCCGGAGTGCGCCGCCGACCGCCGCCGAACCCCAATGCCACGGGGTCGAGGCGGGTGCGGCGATCGCGCAGATAGGTTCCCAGGTGGTTCGGCGCTTCGCTGGCCACGATCAATCCTGTTAGACGTTATACCACGATATCGTCACTACTTTAACATGGTCGATAAGGGCGCGATACGGATTGCGGTAACAAGGAGATTCCCATGCGCGTGTTCCTCACCGGCGCCACCGGCTTCATCGGCTCGCACATCATTCCCGAACTGCTCGATCGCGGTCATCAGGTGCTCGGCCTCGTTCGATCCGATGCGGGCGCAAGGACGCTCGAAGCGGCCGGCGTCGAGGTCCATCGCGGCGATCTGGAACAGCCCGAGACGCTCGCCAGCGGCGCGGCGGCGGCCGACGCGGTGATCCACTGCGCGTTCGACCATAATTTCGCGACCTTCTTTGAAAATACCAAGAAGGACGAGCGCAACATCGCGGCAATGGGCGAGGCGCTGGCGGGGACGAAAAAGCCGATCCTGATCACTTCGGGAGTCGGCATCGGCACACCGCTGAACGGCGGCCTGGCGACGGAGGACGTGCTCAACCCGCATCATGCCAACCCGCGCATCGCGACCGAGCTCGCCGGTGCGGCACTGATCGCGCGTCGCATCGATGTGCGCACCATTCGGTTGCCGCAGGTGCACGACACCACCAAGGCCGGACTGATCACGCCGTTGATCGCCGAAGCGCGTCGCGCCGGGGCGGTGGCGTATCTCGGCGAGGGGCAGGCGCGCTGGTCCGCAGCGCACGTCAGCGACGTCGCGAAGCTTTATGTCCTGGCACTCGAAAAGGGCGAGCCGGGCGCGCGATACAATGCGTCGGTAGAGGAGGGCGTCACCGCGCGCGCCATTGCCGAGGCGATCGGCAAGGGGACCGGGCTGCCGGTCCGCTCGATCGCGGTCGACGAGATCGAGCATTATTTCGGCTGGATGGCGCCCTTCGCGGCAGTCGACATCACCGCGTCGAACGCCTGGACGGTCGCACGACTGGGGTGGGAGACGACAGGCCCCGATCTGCTCACCGACCTCGCCGCGATGGATTATGCGGCACTCGCCGAAGCCTGATCGACCGCCTTTGCTCGCCGGCTGGCCGGATCGCCGAGCCGGCGAGCAAGGGCGCGCACCCCGGCGTCCTTCGACACTCGGGGTACACACCGGACGATCAGGCGCCGAGCCCCCTGTGCCGAAGCCGCCCGCCTCGAGCCAGCAGGGATCGCCTGCACGGCTGATCCGGGCCACCGGAAACAGATATTCACCGGACATGAGCGGACGGCGGATATCCTTCCCCGTGCCGGTCGAGCGGTTCGCTCCGATGAACAATGGACGGATTCGCGTGATCCTGGTCGATGGGACAGAAAGCCGGATCATCGGCAACCGCCGTCGCGGCCTGATCGTGCCCCGCCGCTGGCGGAAGCCGCGCAACGTCTGAATTCCGATTTCCGAAAAGTCTGCATGGACGCGACCCGGAGCCTGAAACTTCCGAATTTGCTGGAGCGGGTGAAGGGAATCGAACCCTCGTCGTAAGCTTGGGAAGCTTCTGCTCTACCATTGAGCTACACCCGCGGAACGCCTTAGACGGGCTATATGGTGCCCGTCGATCGGTCAGCGTCCTGCAGTCCGTTCTATGAACGGCTGAAAGCCCGGTCGCAATGCCACATGATCCGGGGGTGGTCAAACAAAGTCGGGCCGGATCGCGCCGGTCATTTCGCGCGCGCTTCGGTCGCCGCGTCGCGGGATCGGCGATTATGGCAGCGCATAGGCGATAACGTAATCGCCGAGCTTGGTGCCGAAGGAGCCGTGGCCGCCCGCGGCGGTGAGGACATATTGTCTGCCGTTCTGCGCATAGCTCATCGGCGTCGACTGGCCGCCCGCCGGGAGCCGCGCCTGCCACAACATCCTGCCCGAGGTAATGTCGAAGGCGCGGATATAGTCGTCCATCGTCGCGGTCAGGAAGGTGACGCCGCCGGCGGTCGCCATCGTGCCGCCCAGCATCGGGATGCCGAGCTTGAAGGGCAGCGGCAGCGGGGTCGAATCGCGCACCGTGCCGACCTTGTGCTTCCACAGGATCCTGTGCGTGTTGAGATCGATGCCGGCCATATAGCCCCAGGGCGGCGCCATGCAGGGGAAGCCGAGCGGCGACAGGAAGGGGTGGAGCTCGACCCCGAACGGCACGCCGTACATCGGCTGGACGCCGTTCTCGCTGCCCGGCGGGTGGCTGCCGTTCGGGGCGGCGGGGTTGTCGGGTCCGCGCGGCAGCAGCTTGGAGACGAAGGGGAAGACGATCGGGTTGGCGATCGCGATCTGGCGGAGGGGGTCAACCGCGATCCCGCCCCATTCGAACATGCCGACGTCGCCGGGGAAGACCAGCGTACCCTGCGTCGATGGCGGCGTGAATGGCCCCTCGTAGCGCATCCGCTTGAACAGGATGCGGCAGGCGAGCTGATCGAACATCGTGGCACCCCACATGTTCGCGTCGGTCAGCTTCGCCCTGGGTTGGAAGGTGAGCTGCGAGAAGGGCTGGGTCGGCGACAGTCGGTCGCCGGGTGCCGGCCCCTGCGGCACCGGCATCTCGGGGGCGCCGACGATCAGCCTGCCGGTACGCCGGTCGAGCACGAAGATGTTGCCGCTCTTCGTCGGGGCGTAGATCGCCGGTACGATCCCCCTGGGCGTGCGCAGATCGACCAGGCTGGGTTGCGAGGGCAGATCCATGTCCCACAGATCGTGATGCACCGTCTGGTAGGACCAGACCCGCTTGCCGGTGTTGACGTCGAGCGCGACCAGCGCGCTGCCGTAGCGCTCCATCTGCGGCGTGCGGTTGCCGCCCCAGATGTCGGGCGCCGGGCCGCCCATCGGCAGATAAACGAGGCCGAGCGTCTCATCGACCGCCGAGATCGACCAGCTGTTGGGCGAATTGGGGGTATAGTGGTGCGTCGCCGACGGCAGCGCGTTCTCGTCGATCGCGCCCGCGTCCCAGGCCCAGAGCAGCTTGCCGGTATAGACGTCGAAGCCGCGCACCACGCCCGAGGGCTCGTTGGTCGAATAATTGTCGATCACCGCGCCCGCCATGATCACCACCGATTTGGTGACGACGGGCGGCGAGGTGCCCTCGTAGAAGCCCTTGTGCCGGACGGTCATGCCGTCCTTGAGATCGATCTGGCCGCCCTGCCCGAAGCCCGCGCAGGGCTTGCCGGTGGCGGCATCGAGCGCGAACATGCGGCCGTCGTTGGTCGGCAGGAACAGCCGCTGCCGGCATTCGAGCGGCGCGGGCGCGCCATCCGAGGTCTTCGCGCCCACCGGCGTCGCGTGATAGGAGACGCCGCGGCAGGTGAGGTGCTGGAAGGTCGGATCGTCCGTCACCTGCGGATCGAACTTCCACTTCAGCTTGCCGGTCGCGGCATCGAGCGCGAACACGCGCTGGTGCGGAGAACACAGATAGACGCTGTCGCCGATCTTGAGCGGCGTCACCTCGTCGGTGGTCTCCAGCGAGTCGCCGGGGCCCTTCATGTCGCCGGTACGGAAGGTCCAGGCGACCTTGAGCCGGCCGACATTGTCGGGCGTGATCTGCTTGAGCGGCGAGAAATGGTCGCCGGCGCCGGTGCGGCCATAGGCCTGCCATTCGTCGTCGGGTACGGGGGTCGCGTCGGTCTGCGGCAGCGCGCCGACGATCCTGGTCGGAAGCATGCCGGCGATATCGTCGTTGGTCGTGCAGAGCGCGATCCCCACGACGACGATCGACGCGAGGACGGCTGCTGCCAGCGGCGCGCGCCAGGGCCGGCGATCGGCTGGAAAGGACCGCACGACCCACGGCGCCAGCAGCCACAGCCCGAACGGCACGAGGATGTCGCCGCGCGGCGCGAGCGGCCAGAAATCGAAGCCGACCTCGGCTAGTGCCCACACCAGCGTGGCGAGGACGATCAGCGCGTAGAGCGGATAGGCGGCCTTGTGGCCGCGCCACAACAGGACCGCGGTCGCCATCAGGGCGACGCCGGCGATCAGATAATAAGGCGAGCCTCCGAGCAGGGCGAGCCAGCCGCCGGCGAACCCGGTCGCGAGCCCCAGCAGCGCACAGACGATCGCAGACGCGCGTGCCCAGCCGCCGATCCTGGCGCCACCTGTCTCACTCAAAGCGGGCTGCGGGTTCCGATGTTCCGACATGATCTTGTCCTGCTGCCCGTGCGAGGTTCTTGTTCAGGGCCAGCGCGACGAGCGTTCCGAGCGCGCCCGACAGCAGATACAGGCCGGCGGCGACAAGGCTCAGCCTCGTCGCGAGCAGCAGGGCGGCGAGCGGCGCGAAGCCGGCGCCGAACAACCAGGCGAGGTCCGAGGTCAATGCCGAGCCGGTATAGCGCGAACGCGGCGAGAAGCTGGATGCGATCGCGCCGGACGACTGACCGAAAGCCAGGCCGAGCAGCGCGAAGCCCACCACCATGAACAGCGCCGCGCCGATGTCGCCCATGCCCAGCAATTGCGGTGCGAAACCGCTGTAGACAGCGATTCCCGCCGCGGAGGTGGCGAGCACCACGCGCCGCCCGTAGCGATCGGCGAGCAGCCCGGATGCGACGATCGAGAGCACGCCGATCACCGCGCCCGCAATCTCGATGATCAGGAAACGCGCGGGGCTCTGGCCGGTGAACAGGACGATCCACGACAGCGGGAACACCGTGACCATGTGGAAGAGCGCGAAGCTCGCCAGCGGCGCGAAGGCGCCGATGACGATGTGCCATCCGTCGGTGCGGATCGTCGCCGTGATGCGCGAGGGCTGGAGTTCCTCGGTCTTGAACAGCGCCTCATATTCCGGCGTCACGACGATCCTCAGCCGCGCGAACAGCGCGACCACGTTGAGCGCGAACGCCACGAAGAACGGATAGCGCCAGCCCCAATCGAGGAAGTCCGCGGTCGAAAGATTGGTCAGGAAGAAGGCGAACAGCCCGCTCGCAACGATCAGCCCGAGCGGCGCGCCGAGCTGCGGGATCATCGCATACCAGCCGCGGCGGTTGGCGGGCGCGTTGATCGCCAGCAGCGAGGCGAGCCCGTCCCAGGCGCCGCCCAGGGCCATGCCCTGGCCGATCCGGAAGATGCAGAGCAGCAGCGCGGAGAGCGCGCCGATCTGCGCATGGCCCGGCAGGAAGGCGATCGCGACGGTCGAGCCGCCGAGCAGGAAGAGCGCGAGCGTCAGCTTGGTGCCGCGTCCGTGCGCCCGGTCGATCGCCATGAAGACGATCGAGCCGAACGGCCGCGCGATGAAGGCGAGCGCGAAGATGGCAAACGAGCAGAGCGTGCCGTTCAGCCGATCGAGATAGGGGAAGACGATCGCCGGAAAGACCATGACCGAGGCGATCGCGAAGACGAAGAAGTCGAAAAATTCCGATGTCCGCCCGATGATCACGCCGATCGCGATCTCGCCGGGATGGACCTTGCCGTCGTCATGCATGATCGTGTCGCGGACGGTTCGCGTGAGCGGCGTCGAGGACGCGTTCTGGATCATCCGATTCCTCATTCTCACTCGATGCCACATCGTCCGCGACACGCGTCGCGGCTGGCAATCCCGTTTATCAAGCCCGGCGCCATAGCCGGTCGCAGCACCCGACGGCATAGGACAAATTGTCCAATCGTGCGAGGCGTGCCGTCGGGCTAGGCGGCGCGGATGTTTTCGCACCCCATCCGTCGCATCGCGAGGCGCCCGCTCGGCCCGATCGCCACGATCCCCCTCCTGGCGCTCGGCGGTTGCGGCATGCAGGTGCTCGATCCCGCGGGCGACGTCGCCCAGCAGCAGGCGCATCTGGTGATCATCTCGACGGTGCTGATGCTGCTGATCATCGTGCCGGTGCTGGCGCTGACGGTGTTTTTCGCCTGGCGTTACCGCGCGTCGAGCACGACGGCGGAGCATAGGCCCGACTGGGATCATTCGACCGGTCTCGAGCTGGTGATCTGGTCGGCGCCGCTGCTGATCATCATCGCGCTCGGCGCGATCACCTGGATCAGCACGCACACGCTGGATCCCTATCGGCGGCTGTCCCGGATCGCGCCGGGCCAGGCCATCGCGCCGGGCAGCAAGCCGCTCGAGATCGACGTCGTCGCGCTCGACTGGAAATGGCTGTTCATCTACCCCGAACAGGGCATCGCGACCGTCAACCAGCTGGCATTGCCGATCAATCGTGAGGTCCGCTTCCGGATCAGCGCGAGCTCGGTGATGAACTCCTTCTACGTGCCGACGCTCGCCGGCCAGATCTACGCCATGCCGGGCATGGAGACGAAGCTGCATGCCGTGCTCAACCGCACCGGCACCTTCGAGGGCTTTTCCGCAAATTATAGCGGCGCGGGCTTCTCGGGCATGCATTTCCCGGTCGAGGGCATGAGCGGCGGCGATTTCGATCGCTGGGTCGCGCGCAGCCGCGTCGCGGCCGGCCGGCTCGACAGCGCCGCCTATCTCGTGCTCGCCAAGCCGAGCGAGGATGTACCCGCCAGGCGCTGGGCGTCGGTCGATCCCATGCTGTTCGATCATATCGTCAACATGTGCGTCGCGCCCGGCCAGAGCTGCACCAACGCCACGATGCGCATGGACATGACGGCCCGGACCAGCGGCGTCGCGCCCGTGCCGATCGACGATAGCGCGCATCCTGCCACCGATGGCGGCGCCAAGGGCGCGCTGCTCCGCTCTCCGCAAGAGAAGGGTGCATCGCCGCGCCAATCGGCGCCGGCCAACGCGCCAACCTTGCCCTCGCACACCTGAGGCCCATCATGTCCGCCGACCTCCTGAAAATCCTGTTCGGGCGCTTCACACTCGACGCGCTCCCGCTCCACGAGCCGATCCTCGTCGGCACCTTCGTGGGCGTCGCGATCGGCGGCATCGCGCTGCTCGGCGCGCTCACCTATTTCAAGGTGTGGGGCTATCTGTGGCACGAGTGGTTCACCAGCGTCGATCACAAGCGGATCGGCGTGATGTACATGGTGCTCGGCCTCGTCATGCTGCTGCGCGGCTTCTCCGATGCGCTGATGATGCGCGCCCAGCAGTCGATGGCGTTCGGCGCCAATCAGGGATTCCTGCCGGCGCACCATTATGACCAGGTGTTCACCGCGCACGGCGTGATCATGATCTTCTTCGTGGCGATGCCGTTCGTCACCGGGCTGATGAACTTCGTGGTGCCGCTGCAGATCGGCGCGCGCGACGTGTCTTTCCCCTTCCTCAACAATTTCAGCTTCTGGATGACGGCGATGGGCGCCGCGATCGTGATGATGAGCCTGTTCGTCGGCGAGTTTGCGCGGACCGGCTGGCTGGCGATGGCGCCGCTCTCCGGGCTGGACTATTCGCCCGACGTCGGCGTGGATTATTATATCTGGGCCTTGCAGGTGGCCGGCATCGGGACCTTGCTGTCCGGCATCAACCTGGTCTGCACCATCGTGAAGATGCGCGCGCCCGGCATGGCCTTCATGAAGATGCCGGTCTTCACCTGGACCGCGCTGTGCACCAACATCCTGATCGTCGCCGCCTTTCCGGTGCTGACCGCCGTCCTCGCCCTGCTCGCGCTCGATCGCTACGCCGGCACGCATTTCTTCACGAACACCGGCGGCGGCAACTACATGATGTACACCAACATGATCTGGATCTGGGGTCATCCGGAGGTCTACATCCTGATCCTGCCCGCGTTCGGCGTCTTCTCGGAGGTGACCTCGACCTTCTGCGACAAGCGCCTCTTCGGCTACACCTCGATGGTCTACGCCACGCTGGTCATCACCATCCTGTCCTACCTCGTCTGGCTGCACCATTTCTTCACGATGGGCTCGGGCGCGAGCGTGAACAGCTTCTTCGGCATCACCACGATGATCATCTCGATCCCGACGGGTGCCAAGATCTTCAACTGGCTGTTCACCATGTATCACGGCAAGATCCGCTTCGAGCTGCCGATGATGTGGACCGTCGCCTTCATGCTGACCTTCACGATCGGCGGCATGACCGGCGTGATGCTGGCGATCCCGCCCGCCGACTTCGTGCTGCACAACTCTCTGTTCCTGGTCGCGCACTTCCACAATGTCATCATCGGGGGCGTGCTGTTCGGCATGTTCGCGGGGATCAACTATTGGTGGCCCAAGGCGTTCGGCTTCAAGCTGGACGATTTCTGGGGCAAGGTGAGCTTCTGGTTCTGGGTATCGGGCTTCTGGGTCGCCTTCACGCCGCTCTACATCCTCGGCCTGATGGGCGTGACGCGGCGCCTGCGCCACTTCGACGATCCCTCGCTCCAGATATGGTTCCTGATCGCGGCGTTCGGCGCGTTGCTGGTCGCGGTCGGCATCGGCGCCTTCCTGATGCAGATCTACGTCAGCATCCGCGACCGCGACACCGATCGCCTGCGCGACGACAGCGGCGATCCCTGGGGCGGCCGCACGCTGGAGTGGGCGACCTCGTCGCCGCCGCCGGCCTATAATTTCGCCTTCACGCCGGTGATCCACGATCTCGACGCCTATTCGGACATGAAGAGCCGCGGCTATCGCCGTCCGGTCGAGGGCTTTCGCGCGATCCTGATGCCGCGGAACACGCCGACCGGCCTCTATCTCGCGGCGCTCAGCTTCACCGGCGCTGTCGGCATGATCTGGTATGTCTGGTGGCTGGCCGGGGCGAGCCTGTTCGGCATCTTCGCGGTCGCGATCCATCATACCTTCAACTATAATCGCGAATATCACATCCCGGCCGAGGAGGTCGTCGCGACCGAGCGGCGCCGCACCACCCTGCTGGCGGCGGGGGCCTGAACCATGTCGAACGCACCCACCATGACCGACGCGGGCGAGCCGGTCTTCTATCTCGCCGACGAGCACGATCACGAAGCCGGCGGCAGCACGATGCTGGGCTTCTGGATCTACCTGATGAGCGATTGTCTCATCTTCGCGATGCTGTTCGCCTGCTACGGCGTGTTCGGCGGCAGCTATGCCGGCGGCCCCCGCGGCTCGGACATCTTCGAGCTGCCGACGGTCGCGATCAACACCTCGATGCTGCTGATCTCGTCGGTCACCTATGGTTTCGCGATGCTGGCGATGGACGAGGATCGCAAGCAGGCGACGCTCGTCTGGCTGGCGATCACGGGCCTGTTCGGCATGGCCTTCGTCGGGTTCGAACTGTCCGAATTCGCCCACCTGTTCGCGATCGGCGCGACGCCGCAGCGCAGCGCCTTCCTGTCCTCCTTCTTCGCGCTGGTGAGCACGCACGGGCTGCACGTCTCGATCGGCATCCTCTGGCTGGTGACGCTGATGGTGCAGGTCGGGCGTTTCGGCCTGACGACCGCCAACAAGCGCCGCCTGATGTGCCTGTCGCTGTTCTGGCACTTCCTCGACGTCATCTGGATCGGCGTCTTCACCTTCGTCTATCTGCTGGGAATTCTCCGATGAGCGCAGACACGCACGGCCATGGCGATGCCCCGTCGCACGGCACGCGCCGCACCTATCTGACCGGTTTCGCGCTCGCCGTCGTACTGACCGCGATCCCCTTCTGGCTGGTCGCGGGCGGAGCGCTCGGCAACGCGCAGACCACCGCCTTGGTGATCATGGCGCTGGCCTTCGTCCAGGTCGTCGTCCACATGATCTATTTCCTGCACATGAACGCGCGGTCCGAGAATGGCTGGAACATGATGGCGCTGATCTTCACCCTCGTGATGGTGGCGATCGGGCTGATCGGATCGCTCTGGGTCATGCACCACATGAACCTCAACATGATGCCGGGCATGCGATCGGGCGACGCGGGCGGCATGTGAGGCGGGTCGGGTGAGGCCGCTCGGGTGAGGCGGGTCGGGCTGGGCCTGCTCGCGCTTCTGGCGGTCGCAAGCCTTGTCTCGCTGGGCGTCTGGCAACTCCATCGCCGCGTCTGGAAGCTCGCTCTTATCGAACAGGTCGACAGACGGCTCGCCGCGCCGCCGGTCACCGCGCCGGGGCCTGCCGCGTGGCCGACGATCGGGCGCGGCGATGTCTACACCCGGGTCGCGGTGCACGGCTTGCTGCGCAACGATCGGGCGACCTTCGTGCAGGCGGTGTCCGATCTCGGTGCTGGCTATTGGGTGCTCACTCCGATGAAGGCCGATGAAGGCTTCGTCGTGCTGGTCAATCGCGGATTCATTCCGCTCGACATGAAGACGAACTGGGCACTCGGGCGCGGCCCGGCGGGCGCGGTTACGGTATCGGGGTTGCTTCGCGTCTCGGAACCGGGCGGCGGCTTCCTGCGCTCGAACGATCCCGCGGCCGATCGCTGGTATTCGCGCGACGTGGCGGCGATCGCGGCGAAGCGCTCGCTGGGGCCGGTCGCGCCCTATTTCATCGATGCGGACGCGCGATCGAGCCCCGATTGGCCTCGCGGCGGCCTGACCGTCGTCGCCTTTCCCAACAATCATCTCCAATATGCGATCACATGGTTCGCGATGGCGGCGATGCTGGCGGTCACGAGCCTTTGGATGGCCATTCGCGGACCTCGGCGCCGGACCGTGATGCGCGACCGACGCGAAAGCGCATAGCGCTTCCACCTCGGACGATCAGGCTCTAGCTACGGGGCCGTGCCCCTATCCGATACCCTCCTGCCTGCCGCCCAGGCGAGACGCAGCGCCGAAGTCGCTGGTCACCGCAACATGGTGTTGCTCACGCAGCTGCGCTGGCTCGCGGTATTGGGGCAGCTCGTCACGATATTGGTGGTTCATTTCGGCCTGGGTGTGAAATTGCCGCTGGCCGCGATGCTGGCCGTGATCGCGGCGCTGGCCCTGCTCAACATCGTCACCATATTCGCGCTCGCGCGTGGCCGCCTGATCTCCAATTGGGAGCTGTTCTGTGCGTTGCTGATAGATTTCGCCGCCCTCTCCGTTCAATTCTACATGAGCGGCGGCGCCACCAATCCTTTCGCGCCGATCGGCATCCTGCAGATTGTGTTGGGCGCCGTTCTGCTCGAAGCCTGGTCGAGCTGGGCGTTGGTCGTGCTTCATACGCTCGCCTTCGGGGTGCTCGCGCTCTTCCATCGCCCGCTGGTGCTGCCGAGCGGCCATGTGATCTCGCTGGTACCGGTGCAGATCGTCGCCTCCTTGCTCAACTTCGTGCTTGCCGGCGTACTCCTTGTCTTTTTCGTGACGCGGATCGGCAGCAACCTTCGCGTCCGCGACGCCAGCCTGGCCGAGATGCGCCAGTGGGCGGCGGAGGAGGACCATATCGTCCGCATGGGCCTGCTGGCCTCGGGTGCGGCGCACGAGCTGGGCACGCCGCTGTCGTCGCTCTCCGTCATTCTGGGCGATTGGCGCAAGCATCCCGCCCTGGCCTCGGGCGGCGCCCTGACCGAGGAGATCGAGGAGATGCAGGCGGCGGTGGCGCGCTGCAAGGACATAGTGGGCGGCATTCTCTACGCGTCGGGCGAGGCGCGAAGCGAAGATCTCGCACGAACGACGCTGAGGGGGTTTCTGGCTGCGGTCGTCGCGCAATGGACCTCGGCGCGCCCAGGATTGCTGGTCTTCGAGGACCTGCTCGCTTTCGACGTGGTGATCGCTGTGGATCGCACGCTGGCGCAGATCGTGACCAATGTCCTCGACAATGCAGCCGAGGCCGGGGCTTCGATCATCCAGCTCAGCGCCAGCCTCGAAGAGCGGCGGATGGTTCTCGTCGTGCAGGACGACGGCGTCGGCTTTCCGCCGGAGATGCTGGAAACCGTCGGCAAGCCCTATCGCTCGACCAAGGATCGGCGCGGCGCCGGGCTCGGGCTGTTCCTTGCGGTCAACGTCTTGCGCAAGCTCGGCGGCGAGGTCGAAGTCCGCAACGGAAGCGCCGGGGGGACGATCGTCACCCTGTCCGTGCCGTTGGAGGCGCTCGCCCTGGAGGGCTGGGATGGGTGATCGCCGCCTCCTGATCGTCGAGGATGACGATGGCTTCGCAAGGACGCTGTCGCGATCGTTCGAGCGGCGTGGCTATGAGGTCCGCGCACTCCGCAGCGCGGCCGAGATCCCGGATATGCTCGTCACCTTCGCACCCGGCTTTGCCGTCGTGGATCTGCGCCTCGGCGGAACCTCGGGGCTGATCTGCGTCCAGCTGCTCTACGCGCATGATCCGAATATGCGGATCATCGTGTTGACCGGCTTCGCCAGCATCTCGACCGCGGTCGAGGCGATCAAGCTCGGCGCCACCCACTATCTGACGAAGCCGGCGGACACCGACGATATCGAAAAGGCCTTCGAGCAACGCGCAGGCGATGCCGGCGCGGATCTCTCCACCCGTCCCACATCGATCAAGACCATCGAATGGGAGCATATCCATCATGCGCTCGCGGCCGCCGACTTCAATGTATCGGAGGCGGCGCGCCGCCTCGGGATGCACCGCCGTACGCTCGCGCGAAAGCTGGAGAAGCGCCACCTGCGCTAGGGTGCGTACGACCGAAGGCACACGATCGGGAGCGGCATGGCCGGTGCCGACGCCCCGCCCGCACAGCGAGCGGGGCACCGCCTCACCCGCCCTCGGCTTCGCGCCACTGCGCCGCGGTCGCGCAGATCCTCTTGCCCGGCATGATCGATCCCGTCGGGGTTTCCTGACGGCAGATGATCTTCGATTTTGCCGATACCGTCTTTGTCGACGTCGCCTTGGGCGCCGTGGTCGTCTGCTGGGCATTGTCGGACGGCGCCGGCTGCATGGCCGTCACGGCATTGGCATCGACGGGTGCCAGCATCGCGGCAAGCGCAATGATCAAGCTCACGGAAATCTCCCTCTTACGGAAAAGGCAAAGGCGCCCTCCCTGATAAGACGGAGATGCTTGTGTAAAACCGTCAGGCCGGAGCCATCATCGCGGCCCACGGTGATCCCGGGAGCGATCCGGTGTGGGCGAAAAGGCGGGAACGCGATCGGCATAGCCGCATCGGCGAGCGGGTAATTCCCTATGGCCGTGGCGCGGATGGTCGCGGCTCGCCCGAGGCGGCCAGCACCCACGACAGCAGCGAAATCGATATCTGGAGCTGGTCGTCGTCGTAAAGATCGACCCAGCATTCGCTTGGCGCCGACGATGGCTCGGCCTTCGATGCGGACATCGCGTCGGCGAGCTTGAACGTTTCGATGCAGGCCTCGCCGAGGCCGCCTGTCACATCGCGCCGATGGCGCCTCGTTCCATCGTCGAGCCGAACATATATGCGGAAATGGGCCATGATGCTCCGACGCCTCACGCCGTCCCCGGCATGATGATTTGAGATGGCGAACTATCAGCCGGCGACATTTTCATTCCCGGCCGTCCACGCAGGATCTTCCCCATATCGCGCCAACCTGATCCGATGACGCAGGGTGGCGACCGCCAGAACCAACATCATCGGATAGGCCCACAGCGATATGAGGATGCCATAGGCCAGCCTCAGCACCTCGGGCCGCATGACGCCGGCGATATGGGAGGCCGCCTGCACGATCTGAAACGCGCAGATCCATAGCGTCCAATATCGCCGCGACCGCAGCGCGAGGTAGAGGAGGAGCAGCGCCATCACCAGATCGATGGCGAAGGTCGCCGTTTCGAGCCGGGCATAGCGGACCGCCAGTGGCGACATCGCCGCGATGGAAAGCGCGTCGCCGACCACGAAGATGGCCGCCACCCAGCGTTCCGGCCCGCCGCCTGCCGCGAGCGCATAGCCGCAGCATCCGGCCATGAGCGCCCAATAGAGGTACACATGGACCATCCACAGCGACAATCCCTCTTCCTCCAGATCGCCCGCGGCGGTGCCGCCTAGCCGACCGCCCGGATCGGCGTCGCGATGGTCGCGAGAGACGGCGCGCCGGGCGGGCAGGCCCCGTTATCGCCGAACGAAACGGTGGGGAGCACCGCGGCGCGCGTATCGACCAATGCCTCGTGGGCGCTCAGGATGAGCGATCGCGCCTCGCCGATATGGTGCAACGCCGAGGAGATATGGTCGAACTCGCGCCGTCCGGTCTGCATCGGCAGGTTGGCAGCGACACGGGCGGTACACATCGTATTGAGCAGGGACACCATGCGCTGGAAGGATTCTTCCACCGCCTGCTCGGCGGGCATGAAGTCCTGAAGAACGGCGTGGGCGGCATTGAGGCGCGATTTGAGCATGGATTCTCCCTTCCGCGGGATCGAGGACCGCCGCGTTGAACTGCTGAGAAATGAAGGATCAGCCGCCGTGCCGATAGAGATGGGTCAGATACCAATTGAGCAGTATGATGAGCCCCATCAGACCTGCGGCGCCGACGATGATGGTCACGACTTCCAGGCCGATAATCCTGACTTTCTCCCGTGCGGACAGATCATTGGGTGATCTGTCCAATGGCGGAAAGAGCAGGGACGCCAGCCTGGGTCGTTCGTCGTCTCGCGCTGCCTGAGACCGATGGCGCTCGACGGGATCGACGGCATCGGCCGAGATGTCCTGCCCGGACCTCGGATGCTCCCCAGGTCCGTTCGCAGAAGGGGCGATGCGATCAGCGGAAACAACCGCTTGGGGATGCATCCCCAATCTTTGGGGATGCCGGCGCTCGTAATCGACAAGCATCCGTGCGACCGCAAGGCTATCCGAAAGCCCGATGATCTCTCGCGATGCCTTGAGATGATCCCGGACCGTCGTCTCCTCGATCCGGAGTTCGCGCGCGATTTCCTTGGCGCGCAGCCCGTCGTTCAGAAGCCGCAGACATTGCCGGCGGCGGGGGCTGAGGCTGGCCAGGAGATCGTCTCTCACCGCGGGCCTCCATACCGAACACGCTTGGGGACCATAGCGGCAGGCGGGCGGTCAATGCGAGGGCGAAACGCCGATCAGGCCGATCGCCGGAAACTACCTGTCAGCGCGCTGCTGCTTTCGGCCTGTCTCGCCCGCAACGACGGCATGCGCAGTCGGGTCGAAGGGGCGGTCAGGCGCGGGCGCGCGCCAATACCCCGCCGCGCACTTCGGCGGCGACGATCTCGGTCAGCGAGGTCAACACCAGCGCGATCGACGCGACCAGCGCACCGCCGAGCATGTCGGCCAGATAATGCGTCCCCTCGACCGGCGTCGACAGCAGCATGGCGCAGTTGAGGATCACCAGCGGCACGCGCAGCACGCGCACGCGCCAGGCCGCCGCCATGTAGAGCAGCGCGCTCGTGGTGTGGAAGCTCGGCGTGCAGACGATTCCGCGCAGCGCGCCGATATCGACCACATGGAGGACATGATCGCGCAACTGCGGAAGAAGCTGCGCCTGGAACAGCGCGCTGGTCGGCATATAGGGGATCGGCCCATGCCACAGATAGGCGAGCGGCCCGACGGCGGGCACGCGCGGGAACCAGATCAGGGTCAGCAGCGCGCCGAGCCAGAAGGAGAGGATGAGCCGCCGCGCCTCGGGCTTGCGATCGATCCAGGCGAAATAGCCGAGCAGGATCGTCGGCGAGACGAAGATGCCGGCATAGGCGGCGCGACCGAGCGTCTGGAGGATCGGATGCGCGGCGACGATCTCGTACCAGGCGATCCAGTCGAAATGGAAGAAATGGTCGATCCGCTCGAGCGAGGGATCGACGAAGCCCGTCGTCAGCGCTGCTTCGGGATAGCTCGCCATGGCGCCGAGCAGGCTGACCAGCGCGAAGGCGCCGACATATTCTGCGGCATCGCGGGCGACACGTTGGCCGCGCGTATCGGGATCGCGATAATGATAGCGGATCGCGGCGAGCGCGATGCCGCCGACGATCAACGCGAAACCCGACGCGCCCAGCACGATCGTCTGTCGCGCGAGGAAGAGCATCAGGCTTGTCGCCAGGAGGCTGAAGCACAAGCAAGCGGCGAGCCAGCGGCCCGGAATCGTCGACATCATAAGCGCCGATAACAGGTCCGATCCCTCGGGTCAGCAACACAACCGTCACATTCGTCGCAAGCGGGGCAGGGTTGGTGGCGTTGCTTCGCATTTGTGTGCGACCGACGTAGGAGCGACACACTTATGGTTAAGCAGGGCTTGGGAGGGCCGATATGCGTTCATTGATCCTGTTGGCGGCGGGCGCGCTGCTGGGTGCGGTCCTTTTCCATGTCTATTATCTGCGGCTCTCCCCGCCAGCGCGCTGCGGCTGGGACCATCCGATCGATGCGCAGGCCAGGGCGGCCTGTCGCGAGGTGGCGCCGGCGGCGGGGGCGCACGGCTATGCCGCCAAGGCGCGGCACGATCTCGATTCGCTGATCGGCCGGGTCGCGCACTGATCGCGCATCGTCGGTGGAAGATCGCGCGTCGTCAGTGGAAATCGCGCGACCTGGGAATGATCCGCACGTCGCGCGGATGGCCCCCGCGCGGCGCCTGCGGGTGGACGAAGACGTCGGCGCGCGAGACCTGGATCGGCACCTCGCCCTCCTCGCTCAGCCGGTCGAGCAGATCGGTGCGATCGACGATGCGATTCGCCATCAGGTGGAGGACGCCCTCGGGGCTCCTCTGCACCTCGCCATGCGCCTCCATCAGCCGTGCGGCCATCACCGGGCGACGATAGCGTTCGAACAGGCGTGCCCACAGCAGGATGTTGACCACGCCGGTCTCGTCCTCGAGCGTCGCGAAGATCGCATTGCCCTTGCCCGGTCGCTGGCGGACCAGAACGACGCCTGCGACTTTCGCGCGTGATCCGTTCTTGGCGAGCGCGAGTTCGGCGCTGCTCAGGATGCGCTCGCGGCGGAGCGTCGCGCGCAGGAATTGCATCGGATGCGCCTTCAGCGACAGCCGCGTCGTCTGATAGTCGGCGGTGACCTGCTCGGGGAGCGGCATGGCCGGCAGCGCGGAATCGGGCTCGGTGGCGAGTTCCCTTGCATGCGCCGCAGCGAATAGCGGGAGCTCGGCGCCGTCGGGCATCCGCCGCGCATCCCACGCCGCGTCGCGTCGCGTCTTGCCGATCGAGTTGCAGGCGTCGGCATCGGCGAGCAGGCGGAGCGCGCGCGCCGGCAAGGTCGCGCGGCGGGCGAGCGCCTCGATGCTGTCGAACGGACCTTCGGCCTCGCGCGCGGCGGTGATGGCATCGCCCCATAGCGCGCGGAAGCCGTCGATCTGGCGGAAGCCGATGCGCAGCGCGAGCGATCCGTCGCCACGGGGCTGGAGGCTGTTGTCCCACGTGCTGGCGTTGATGTCGGCAGGCCGCACCTCGACGCCGTGCTCGCGGGCGTCGCCGACGAGTTGCGCGGGGGCGTAGAAACCCATCGGCTGCGAATTGAGGATCGCGCAGGCGAACACCGCGGGGTGGACGCATTTGAGCCACGACGAGACATAGACGAGCAACGCGAAGGAGATCGCATGGCTCTCCGGGAAACCGTAGCTGCCGAAACCCTTGATCTGCGCGTAGCAGCGGCGTGCGAACGCTTCCTCATAGCCGCGCGCGATCATGCCGCCGACCATCTTCTCCTCGAAATGACCGATCGTGCCGACGTTGCGGAAGGTCGCCATCGCGCGGCGCAGCTGGTTGGCCTCGTCGGGGGTGAAGTCGGCGGCGGTGATGGCGAGCTTCATCGCCTGTTCCTGGAACAGCGGCACGCCGAAGGTTTCGCCGAGCACCGCCTTGAGTTCGTCGGGATCGTGCCCCGGGCCGGGCTTCGGGAAATCGGGAAGCTTTCCGGTGAGGCGAAACTCTTCGCGCCGCTTGAGATAGGGATGGACCATGTCGCCCTCGATCGGGCCGGGGCGCACGATCGCGACCTGCACCGCGAGATCGTAGAAGATGCGCGGCTTGAGGCGGGGCAGCATGTTGATCTGCGCGCGGCTCTCGACCTGGAACACGCCGATGCTGTCGCCCTTGCAGAGCATGTCGTAGACCGCCGGCTGGTTCTGCGGGATGGTGGCGAGCGCCATCCGGCCGAGACCGTGACGATCCATCAGATCGAAAGCCTTGCGGATGCAGGTCAGCATGCCGAGCGCGAGGATGTCGACCTTCATCAGGCCGAGCGCGTCGATATCGTCCTTGTCCCATTCGATGAAGGTGCGGTCGTCCATCGCGGCATTGTGGATCGGCACGGTCTCGTCGAGCCGGTCCTGCGTCAGAACGAAGCCGCCGACATGCTGCGATAGGTGGCGGGGGGCGTGAAGCAGCTGATCGACCACCCATTTGAGCCGGGCGATATCCTGCGCCGCCGGATCGAAGCCGGCATCGGTAAAACGCCGCGTCTCCATGCGATCGGCGAAGCTCCCCCACACGGTGCTGGTCAGCCGCGTCGTCACATCCTCGGAGAGGCCGAGCACCTTGCCGACCTCGCGCACCGCGCTGCGCGGGCGGAAGTGGATCACGGTCGCGGCGATGCCGGCGCGGTGGCGGCCGTAGCGCTGGTAGATGTGCTGGATCACCTCCTCGCGCCGCTCATGCTCGAAATCGACGTCGATGTCGGGCGGTTCCTTGCGTTCGGCCGAGACGAAGCGCGAGAAGAGCAGGTCGAAATTGGCCGGATCGACCGAGGTGATGCCAAGGCAGTAGCAGACCGCCGAATTGGCCGCCGATCCGCGGCCCTGGCAGAGGATCGGCGGATCGAGCGAGCGGGCGAACTTCACGGCGTCGTAGACGGTGAGGAAATAATAGGCGTAGCCGCACGCGCGGATCAGCTCGAATTCGGTGTCGAGCGCCTGGCGTACCTTGGGCGGGATGCCGGCCGGATATCTGTCTTCGGCCGCCAGTCGCAGCGTCTCGTGCTCGAGCCAGTCCTGCGGTTCCCAGCCTTCGGGCACCGGCTCGTGCGGATATTCATATTTCAGGTCGTCGAGCGTGAAGGCGATCCGGCCGACGATGTCCGCCCACGCGGCCACCGCCTGCGGCGCCTGTCGAAACAGTCGTGCCATCTCGGCGGCGGGCTTGAGATGCCGTTCGGCATTGGCGAGCAGGCGGCGGCCGGCCTCTGCGATCGTCGTGCCTTCGCGGATGCAGGTGACGACATCGTGGAGCGGGCGCTGCTCGGCTGTGGCATAGAGCGCGTCGCAGGTGGCCAGCAGCGGGATGCCGGTGCGGCCCGACAAAGCCTGCAGCCGTGCCAGCCGGCGCTGGTCGTCGCCCAGCCGGGGCATCGTCGCGGCGATCCACAACGGCGCCGCCCTGGCGAGCCGGCGCAGCAGAAATTCATGGCTCTCGTCGGCGATCGCGATCAGCAGCAGCTCCTCGGCATGCACGATCAGATCGGCGAGCCGGAGTTCGCATTCGCCCTTGACGGTGCGCCTGTTGCCAAGCGTCAGCAGGCGCGTGAGCCGGCCCCAGCCCTTGCGCGTCATGGGATAGGCGACGATGTCGGGGGTGCCGTCGGCGAAGGCGAGCCGGGCGCCGACGATCAGGCGGAAATCGATTTCGAGGCCGAGCGGTGCGGCCTGTTCCCGCACATCCTCGAGCGCCTTGTAGGCCCGCACCACGCCCGCGACCGTATTGCGGTCGGCGATGCCGATCGCCTTGTGGTCGAGCCGGATCGCCTCCGCCACCATGTCGGCCGGATGCGAGGCGCCGCGCAAAAAACTATAGTTGGTCGCCGCGACCAGTTCGGCGAAGGCGATGTCCCCGCTCATGCGAACAGGCCATGGATGTACCAGACGGGCGCCGCCGTCTCGCGATCGTAGAGGCCGTGACGGAACAGCCAGAAACGGCGACCGCGGACATCCTCGACACGGAAATAGTCTCGCGTCAGCAGCGGCTTGCCGGATGGCTGGCGAAGCGGCGTTTCGATTTCGTCGCCAGGAATGACGAGATCGTCGCGCTTGGGATAGGGACGTTCGTGCGAGGGTTCGGGATCCGGCAGGCGATCGACGCTCGCCCGCCACCATTCCGTCGCGATGCGTTCGGGGCCCTCGTAGCGCGTCACCTCATGCTGGGTACGGCGCCAGCGGAAGCGGCGCGGCGGGCCGTCCGGCACCTCGTGCATCACCTCGATCGGCTGTGGTGGATCGAACAGATGGAGCGGACGCAGCGGCGGCTCGCCGGCCGTGGGCGTCGCCCAGCGCGCGGGATCGGGAAGCTCGATCGCGGGGAGGGCGAACGCCGCCTGTTCCGGGATATGCGTATCGACCGCGCGGAAACGACGGATGCGCCCGCGGCCGATCCGCGTGCCGATCCGATCGACCAGCGCCGCCATCGCCTCCTCGCTGACGCTGCCGCCCTCGAGCCCGAGCTGGGTTGCCGCCAGCGGCTCGATGGTGGCGATGCCGAGCCGGATCATGTCGAAGCCGAAACCCGGATCGATCGGATCGGCGAGCGTGTCGATGCGCTCGCGGAACAGCCGTGCGGGGACGGCGGGGTCGCGTGTCGGCAGCCCGGTCTCGACGGCCAGATCGCGCACCGCACCGTCGCTGCGATAGAGCCGCGCGGCGAAACGCCGCCCGCCGCCGCGACGCTCCTCGAGCGCAAGCGCGGCCTCGCGCATCAATTCATCGAGTATGACGAGCGCGTCTTCGGTGCGCGCGATCGGCTCGGCGAAACGGCGCTCGAACAGCAGCGCCGGCAAGGCACGGCGCGGCACGATGCGGCTGTCGGCGCGGCCGAGCAGGCGATCGAGCGCCGCCACCATCTCTTCGCCGAAGCGCGCCGCGAGCGGCGGTGTCGGGCGGTCGGCGAGATCGCCGATCGTCTTGAGCCCGGCGCGACGCAGCGCGGTGTCGCTTTCATCGTCGAGCCGCAATGCCGCGACCGGCAGTCGGCGGATCGCCTGGCGCTCGTCGGCCGCCGGTCGTGCCTGGAAGCGCGCGAGGGCCTGCGCGGCCTCGGGGCTGTCGGCGATCGCGAGGCGGAGGTGGATGCCGGCCAGTGCGAAGCGGCGTTCGATGTCGGTTGCGAAGGCGGTTTCGCCACCGAACAGATGGACGCAGCCGCTGACATCCAGCGTGATTCCGTCGGGCGGATCGAGTGCCACCATCGGCGTCCACCGGTCGCAGCCGTCGGCGAGGCGCTCGAGCCACAGCCTGTCTGCGAGTGGATCATGATCGACCGCGGCAAGCTCGGGAATCCTTGCGCGCGCGTCCGCCAGCGTCAGGCCGGGGGCGAGGCCCTGCGCCAATGCCGCGGCGTCCAGCGCGACGATCCGCATCGCGCCGCGCTGCTTCTCGACGAAGGCGATCGGCGGTTCGCGCCGAGGGTCGCACTCCTCACCCGGCGTGGCGCAGTGGCGCCCCGCCGCCCGCCGGTCCGCGCTCAGCAGCGGCAGCCACAGCGCCAGATGCCGCCGACTCGGTAAAGCGTGCCTGCTCACGATCCCACTCCAGCAGCCAGCGCCCGCCCGATGGCCGGCCGCGCTGGCGCAGCAATTCTATGTCGAGCATGGGAAAGCCCGGTGCCTGCGCCTCGAGTGCCACCGAAGGTGCCACCCGCACCGACCAGCGCGTCTGCGCGGCGCTCGGCGAGGGCTCCGCCTGCGCGCGCAGCATCAGCGCGGTGACGCCCGAGCCCTCGGCCGCGACCGCCAGTCGCCGGCTGGCGGTCAGATCGAGCGCGCGCGGGTTGCGCCACAATTCGATCACCACCGCGCCCACTTCGGCGCAGCGGAGCACGTCCGCGGCCGCGCGCAGCAGCGTCACCGGATCGGGCAGCACGCCCAGCAGCAGCCGCGCCGGATCGAGCCCGATCTCGGCGAGCCCCGGTGCGTGCAGCCGGCCATCCTGCCGCTCGGCCTCCTCCTGCCTCAGCCACAGCACCGGTGCTCCGGCGGGCAGCATGAGGCAGGCGAGCATCGCCGCGAAACCAGCGGCGCCAGCGGCATCCTCGCGTTCGGCCGCGAAGAACTCGTGCAGCCGTCCGCGGGCAAGCCCGCCCCCCAGCGCCTGATCGAGACCGCCGACGCCGAGCGACGCCGGCACCGGGGCATCGACCGGCCGCTGCCGCTCGATCCGGGCGATCCTTCCTCGCAGGGCCTGTAGCGCATCCACCGACTCGATCATCCGATGTTCTTGTTATGTTCCAGATCGCGCCAGTAATGGAACAGAGTCAAGTCACGATGGGCGTCCGCGGCGGCGGTTGTGGCCCCGCGTCATCGGATCGGGTTTGCGCGGCGGCGTCCAGCCGGCGGGTGGCGTGACGCCTTGCTGGCTGGTGCCGAGCCCCATCCGGCCGGGCTGCTGGCGCGTCAGGCCCGTGGTGTCGGCCTGTTCGGCGTCCGTGGTGGAGGCGCCGCCGCGGATCAGGTTGATCCGGTCGCGAAGGCGTTGCGCTTCCTCGAAGTCCATCGCCTGCGCGGCGGCTTCCATGCGTTTGCGCAGCGCCTCGATCGTATCATCCATGGTCCTTGGAACGCGCGGGAATGGCTTGGGCTCCTACCGTCGGCGAGCAGGGCTCGGCTGGCAGGTCCGATCGCTCATTCACCGTCCCGATAGCGCTGGAGATAGACCGAGATCGATGTCCAGGTTGCAAGCGCGCCGCCTTCCGCCCTGGCCAGCTGGCGATCGGCGAAGATCGATGCGGCGGCCGCCGTGCCGAGATGCGCGATCAGCGCTTCGGCCATTTGCGCCGTCTTTTCCTGATCGTCGCTATCGAAGTGGGTCGATGTCATCGCATTATCCGAGTGGTGCCGCGGGCTCCCGTGCCAGCGGCCGTGTCGGAAAAACGCGCCGGGTCGCGTCGGCGCCGATCGTGGCAATCCGATAGGATGGCCGTACCCCGGCCTGCTTGCGTAGAGCTGAACATTCTCCCGATCTGTTCCAATATCAAGCGGTCCAAGACCAACGTCTAAAGCCTTCGCCATGGGGCCAAGATGGCGGTTTTGCGCTCAACCGACGGTTCGCTTCGCGAACGCAACCAGATCGTCGAGCACCGCCGCCCGGCCACGAAACGGCTTGGCGACCGCGGTGATCAGCCCGACGTGGCCGATCCCGGGATAGCGTCGGCGCTCGACCGCGACACCCGCAGCGGTGAGCCTGGCGGCGAGCGAATCGCTATTGGCGGGACGCACCAGATCGTCCTTGTCGCCGGTGGCGAGGAAGGCGGGTGCGGCGCCCGCGCGGACGAAGCTGACCGGTTGCGTCGAGGCGGGATCGACCACGCCGCCGAAGGTCGCCTGCACCACCCGGCCGTCGAGGGGCAGGAAGTCATATGGGCCGGCGAGCCCGATCAACCCGCGCACCGCGCCGCGATCGGCGCCCAGCCAGCGCGGATCATAGGCCAGCATCGCGGCATCATAGGCGCCCGCCGAATGGCCGGCGAGCAGCAGCCGGTGCGCATCGCCGCCATAGCTTGCGGCATGCGCGATCACCCAGCGCACCGCCGTCGCATTGTCCTCGAGAAAGGTCGGATAGCGGACCTGCGGCACCAGCCGGTAATCGGGAATCGCGACGAGGAAGCCCCTTGCCGCAAGCGCTCGACCGACGAAGGCATAGCCGTCCTTGCTTCCCGAATTCCATGATCCGCCATAGAAGAAGACGATGATCGGAAGCTTTTCCGGATGCGGCGTGCCGGGCGCATAGAAATCGAGCCGCTGGCGGGGATCGGGGCCGAACGCCGCGTCGCGCGCCACCACCGCGACGCCGCCGTCCTTGGGCACGAGCGCATCGAACGTCTTGAGCGGCGAACAGGCACTGGCGATGAAACCGAATAACGCACCGGCGATGCGGCCTCTGCCAAGCTTCACGCCCTGTCCTTGCCCTGGCCCATGTCGACTTCAACGCAGAGCATGCGATATGGGTTCGCGCTAGGCGGAGAAATGGCGCTCGGCTAGGGAGCGACCGGATGACTGCGCTCCCGGCCCCTCGCGACGATGCGCCGCCGCCGCGGCGCCCGGCCGATGCGTCGCATCCGCAATGGACCCTGGCCGCCACGATCCTCGCCTCGAGCCTCGCCTTCATCGACGGATCGGTGGTCAATGTCGCGCTGCCTTCGATCGGCAAGAGCTACGGCGCAGGCGCGGCCGATCTCCAATGGACGATCAACGCCTATCTGCTGCCGCTGAGCGCGTTGCTGCTGATCGGCGGCGCGGCGGGCGATCATTTCGGGCGGCGGCGGATGCTGATCGGCGGGATCGCGATCTTCGCGCTCGCCTCGATCGGCTGCGCGGTGGCGCCGGGCCTCGCCGTGCTGCTGGCGGCGCGCGCCCTGCAGGGGATCGGGGCCGCGATGCTGATGCCCAACAGCCTCGCCATCCTCGGCAACGCCTTTTCGGGCGAGGCCCGGGGGCGGGCGATCGGCACATGGGCGGCGACCGGTGCGATCGCCAGCGCGGTCGGGCCGCCGCTCGGCGGCTGGCTGGTGCAGGCGATCGGCTGGCGCGCGATCTTCCTGATCAACCTGCCGATCGCGCTGGTCGCGATCGGCATCGCGTGGCGCGGGGTCGCGGAAAGCGCCAGCGGCAAGCAACCGCTCGACTGGGCGGGCGCGACGCTGGCGACGGTCGCGCTGGGCGCGCTGACCTGGGCGCTGACCCTATGGTCGAGCCATCATGTCGCGAGCACCGCCGTGTGGATCGGCGTCGCCGGCGGGCTGGCGATGCTCGCGGGCTTCCTGTTCGTCGAGCAGCGCCGCGGCGACCGGGCGATGATGCCGCTGTCGCTGTTCGGCAGTCGCGCGTTCGTCGGGCTGACCCTGCTGACTTTCCTGCTCTATGGCGCGCTCGGCGGCCTGCTGGTGCTGCTGCCCTATCTGTTGATCGTCGCGGGCGCTTATTCGCCGTTGCAGGCGGGGATGGCGCTGTTGCCCTTCCCGATCGTGATCGGCGCCGCCTCGCGGCTGATGGGCCGGACGACGCAAGCGATCGGGCCGCGCTGGCCGCTGACGCTCGGCCCGCTGATTACCGCCATCGGCTTCGCGCTGCTCGTCCGCGCCGCGCCGGCCGGCAGCTATTGGACGAGCATATTGCCCGCGATGCTGGTGATCGCGGTCGGCATGGCAGGCGCGGTGGCACCGCTGACCACGGCGGTGCTGTCCTCGGTCGACGAATGGCACACCGGCACCGCATCGGGCTTCAACAGCGCGATCGCGCGCACCGGCGGCCTGATCGCGACCGCGCTGGCCGGCGCGGTGATCGCGCTGTCGGGTAGTGCGCTGGTCTCGGCCTTCCACGTCGCCGCGCTGATCGGCGCGGCGCTGGCGGGTGCGTCCGCGCTGACCGCCTTCCTCACGCTCGAACCGTCGGCGGACCGATAGCGCTTTGCGGATGCCTGCTCGTGTATTAGCCTGACAATACAGATTATATGAGGGAATGCGCGATGGTCCGGTTCGATCCCGATGCGGCGACCGCCGCCTATATGGCGACGCTTTCGCCGGCCGCGCACGCCAAGGCCACCGCCTATACGCAGGGTGGGCATTGGCTGCTGCTGTGGGGATGGCTGGTCACCGTCGCCGCAGCATGGATCATCCTGCGCTCGGGCGTGCTGGTGCGGATCCGCGGCCGGGTCGAAGCGCGGCGGCCGCGGCCCAATCTCGCGGTGGCCGGCTGCGTGCTCGCCTTCCTGCTGATCGACTGGGTGATCGAGCTGCCCTGGTCGATCTACGCGGCCTGGTGGCGCGAAGGCCAATATGGGCTGACCAAGCAGCCCTTCGGCGGCTGGCTCGGCGAGGACGTCCTGTCGCTCGCGATCAGCGCGCTGCCCTCGGTGCTGCTCGGGCTCGCTATCTATGCGCTGATCCGTCGCGCACCGCGCTGGTGGTGGGCGTGGTCGGGCGGCGTGGTCGTGATCGGGCTGGCGGCGCTGATGATCCTCGGCCCGGTGCTGATCGAGCCGCTGTTCAACACCTATACGCCCGCCCCCCCGGGGCCGACCCGCGATGCCGTCGTCGCGCTCGCCAAGGTCAGCGGCGTGCCGTCGGACAAGATCTACGTCTATAACGGCTCGAAACAGTCCGAACGCTACACCGCCAACGTCTCGGGCCTGTTCGGTAGCGCGCGCGTCGCGATGAGCGACACGATGTTCGCGCAAGGCGCCGATATCGCCGAGGTGCGCGGCGTCGTCGGCCACGAAATGGGCCATTATGCGCGCGGCCACATCTTCTGGTCGGTGCTGGTGTTGGGCGTGCTCTCGGTCATCTCGCTGTGGCTGGTCGGCCTGCTGTTCCCCGTCGTGCTGGGCTGGACCGGCCGTGCAGGGATCGCGGGCATCGCCGATCCGGCCGGGCTGCCGATCCTGATGGCGATCGTCGCGACGCTCGGCCTGCTCGCGACCCCGCTCACCAACACGCTGACCCGGCTGCAGGAAAGCGACGCGGATCATTTCTCGTTCGAGCATGCGCACGAACCCGACGGGCTTTCCAAGGCGCTGGTCAAGACGATCGCCTACCGCGCCTCGTCGCCCTCCTGGCTCGAGGAGGCGATCTTCTACGATCATCCCAGCGTCCAGCGCCGCGTGCACCGCGCGATGGTGTGGAAGGCCGAGCATCCCGATCTTGTCGGGAAATAGGAAATAGGTCCGTCATTCCCGCAAAGGCGGGAATCCATACGCGCCGCGCCCGAAGAATAAGCGCCGCGTCTATGGATCCCGGATCGGGTCCGCGACGACGAGGAGGAGGAATTCCGCTCGCGATGCCGGCGAACGATTAAGCGACCAGCAGCCGGCTCGCTTGCGCGCGGGCCTCGTCGGTCACCTCGGCGCCCGACAGCATGCGTGCGATCTCCTCGCGGCGCTCGGCCGCATCGAGCAGGCGGACGCCGGTGCGCGTGACGATGCCGTCGTGGCGCTTGGCGATCAGGAACTGGCGGTCGGCGCGGGCCGCGACCTGCGGGCTGTGCGTGACGACGAGCAGCTGCGCCTTGGCCGAAAGGCGCGCCAGCCGATCGCCGATCGCCGAGGCGACCGCGCCGCCGACGCCGCGATCGATCTCGTCGAAGATCATCGTGCGCGCGCCGGCCGCCTCCGCCAGCGCGACCTTGAGCGCGAGGATGAAGCGCGAGAGCTCGCCACCGCTGGCGATCTTGATCAGCGGCGCGAACGGCGCGCCGGGATTGGTGGCGATCAGGAATTCGACACGGTCGCGCCCGTCCGGCCCCCATTGCGTCTCGGGCAGTCGCTCGATCGCGGTGCGGAAGCGCGCGGCATCGAGCTTGAGCGGGGCAAGCTCGCCGGCCACCGCCATATCGAGACGGATCGCCGCCTCAGTGCGATCCGCGGTCAGCGCGGCGGCCGCCTCCTCATAAGCGCTGCGCGACGCGACGACCGCGCGGTCGAGCGCGGCAAGGCCTTCGCCGCCGGCCTCGATTCGCTCGAGCCGCGCGGTCAGCTCTTCGGCCAATATGGCCAGTTCATCGGGCTGGACGCGGTGCTTGCGTGCGAGCCCGCGCAGATCGAACAGCCGCGTCTCCATCCGGTCGAGCCGCTCGGGATCGAAGGCGAGTGCGGCGCCCGCCTGCGCCAGTGCATCCTCGGCCTCGGAAGCCTCGATCACCGCGCGATCGAGCGCGGCGAGCGCGGCGGCCAGCGCCTCATGCTCGTGCGCGATCCGGTCGAGCCGGCGCGCCGCCTGCCTGAGCCCGGCCAGCGCACCCTCCGATCCGTCGAGATGGGCCGATACGCTCGTCAGTTCCTCGGAGAGCCGCGCGCCCTTCTGCATCGTCGCGCGCTCGGCCGCGAGCATCTCCTCCTCGCCCGCTTCGGGGGCGAGCTGGCGCAGTTCGGCGACGCTGTGCTCGAGCCATTCGCGATCGCGCTCGGCGGTCTCCAGATCGGCCTGCGCCGCCGCCAGCGCCGCCTCCGCCTGTCGCCAGCGCATATGCGCGGCGGCGACCGTCGCCGTATCGAAGCGCCCGAAGGCATCGAGCAGCGCGCGATGGCCGCGTGCCGCGAGCAGCCCGCGATCGTCGTGCTGGCCGTGGATCTCGACCAGCCGTGCGCCGAGATCGCGCAGCAGCGCGGCGGAGACGGGCTGGTCGTTGATGCTGGCGCGGCTGCCGCCGTCGGCCTTGACGATGCGGCGCACGATCAGCGGCTCGCCGGCTTCGCCGTCCAGGCCATTGTCGGCGAGGATCGATGCGATCGCGATATCGTCGCCGATGTCGAAACTGGCGGTGACCACCGCCTGCGCCGCGCCCTGCCGCACCAGCGCGGTCTCGGCGCGCTGGCCCAGCGCCAGGCCTAGCGCATCGAGCAGGATCGACTTGCCCGCACCGGTCTCGCCGGTCAGCGCACCGAGGCCTTCGGAGAAATCGAGGTCGAGCGCCTCGATCAGCACGACGTCGCGAATGGCCAGCCGGATCAGCATCGGCCCCTCCCTACGCGATCGGGCGATCCAAGAGAACAGGTCACGAACGGGAGCCTCGGCTCCCTCCCGTCACTTCTGCTTCTTGTCCTTTTCGTGACGCGCATTGTGCTCGAGCGCCTCGGGGGTCTTCTTCTCGACGAGGTTGTAGGCGCGCTCATACCATTTCGAGCCCGGATAGTTGGCGCCGAGCACGGCGGCCGACTTCTTCGCCTCCTCGGGGATGCCGAGCGCCAGATAGGATTCGGTCAGGCGCTCCAGCGCCTCGGGCACGTGCGTCGTGGTCTGATATTTGTCGATCACGATGCGGAAGCGGTAGACCGAGGCGAGCCACTGCGAACGGCGCTGGTAGAAGCGGCCGATCTCCATCTCCTTGCCGCCGAGATGGTCGTTGACCAGATCGATCTTGAGCCGCGCATCGGCCGCATATTTGGTATCGGGATAGCGGCGGACGAGCTCGCCAAGCGCGTCGAGCGCCTGCTGGGTGATCTTCTGATCGCGCGTGACGTCGTTGATCTGCTCGTAATAATCCATCGCGATCAGATAATAGGCATAGGGCGCGTCGCGGTTGCCGGGATGGATCGACAGGAAGCGCTGCGCCGACGAGATCGACGTCGTATAGTCGCGCGCCAGATAATAGCAGTAGGCGCTCATCAGCTCGGATCGCCGCGCCCAGATCGAATAGGGATGCTGGCGCTCGACCTCGTCGAACAGCTGCGCGGCCAGCTTGTACTGCCGCTTGTCGAGCCGGTCGCGCGCGAGATTGTAGAGCGTATCGACGTCGCGCGCGATGAAGCGCGTATCGTCCTTCTTCTTGCCGTTGTGCGCGCACCCCGCGAGGGGCGCGAGGGCAACCGCGGCGAGGGCGGCGAGGAGGAGCGGACGGGAGGCGAGGCGCTGCATGACGACGTCCTTAGCGGCTCGATCCGGATGTGGGAAGCGGCGCGAACAAGGGGTTGGGAAGGGCTGGCGCGACAGTCTCGCCGCCGGACTGAATGCGCTCTTAACGCATCTGTGCCAGAAGGCCGGACATGCTCCGCGTGCTGACGCTCTCCACTTTGTTTCCGGACGCGGCGCGGCCGAACTTCGGCGTGTTCGTCGAACGGCAGACGCGCGGCCTCGCCGCCTTGCCCGATGTCGAGGTGCAGGTCGTGGCGCCGATCGGCGTGCCGCCCTGGCCGCTGTCGCGTCATCCGAACTGGCGCGGACTTGCGGCGATCCCCGAACGCGAGACGTGGCGGGGGCTGGAGGTGCATCGCCCGCGCTTTCCGATCCTGCCGGGCATGGGCGCGTTCAACCCGCGATCGATCGCAGGCACGCTGCTGCCGATGCTGCGCGCGATCAGGAAGGGATTTCGATTCGACGTGATCGACGCCGAATTCTTCTTCCCCGACGGCCCGGCGGCGGTGCGGCTGGCGAAGATGCTCGGCGTCCCGGTCTCGATCAAGGCGCGGGGGGCCGATATCCACCATTGGGGCCGGCAGCGCGCGACCGCGCGACAGGTGCGCGATGCGGGGCTGGCGGCGGACGGCATGCTTGCGGTGAGTGCGGCGCTGAAGGCGGACATGGTGGCGCTGGGTCTTCCCACCGCGCACATCCGGGTTCACTATACCGGCGTCGATCTCGATCGTTTCCAGCCTTCGCCCGATCGGGCGGCGGCGAAGGCGGCGCTCGGCGTGACCGGGCCGCTGCTGCTCTCGGTCGGCGCGCTGATCCCGCGCAAGGGGCATGATCTGGCGATCGAGGCGATGCGCGATCTGCCCGGCGCCACGCTGATGATCGCCGGCCACGGCCCGGAGAGGCCCGCGCTGGAGGCGCTGATCGCTACGTGTGGGTTGGGCGACAGGGTCAAGCTGCTCGGCAGCCAGCCGCACGATGCGTTGCCCGCGCTGGCCGCCGCCGCCGATGTCGGCGTGCTGGTCTCCTCGTCCGAGGGGCTCGCCAATGCCTGGGTCGAGGCGCTGGCCTGCGGCGCGCCGATCGTCATCGCCGATGTCGGCGGCGCGCGCGAACTGGTCGACCGGCCCGAGGCGGGGCGGCTGGTCGCGCGCGAACCGGCGGCGATCGCAGCGGGCGTGCGCGAGTTGCTGGCGGCGCGCTACGATCCGTTGGCGGTGCGCGCGACCGTGGAGCGCTTCACCTGGGACGCCAATGCCGCGGCGTTACGCGCGCATCTCGCCGGGATCGTCGGCTAAGGACAGAGCGGCGTCAGGCCTTCTCGATCGTGCATTGCAGCGGGTGCTGCTGCTGGCGGGCGAAATCGACGACCTGAGTCGCCTTGCTCTCGGCGACCTCATGGCTGAACACGCCGCACACGCCGACGCCCTTCTGGTGGACGTGGAGCATTACCCGGGTCGCATCCTCGATGCTCATCCGGAAGAAGCGCTGCAGGCACAGCACGACGAATTCCATCGGCGTATAGTCGTCGTTGAGCATCAGCACCTTGTAGAGCGACGGCTTCTTGGTGCGCGTTCGCGTCCGGGTGGCGACGCCGACGCCGTTGCCGGTGTCCTCGCCATCCTTGTTCGCGGCGGTCACGCGGATCGCCGTGCTGATCCCGGGGGTCGGATCGCTGATGTCGCTGTGCCTGTGCATGTCTCGGCAGAATATGGCATCCGGCCACGGGAGGGCAAGAGGCATCGACCGGCTTTGTGTCGCGATGCGATAAAAGCGAACGGCCGTCCCGCGCCAGGCGGGACGGCCGTCCAAAACCTCATCCTCCAGGGGGGGACGGGCGATCGATCAGATCGCGGCGCCGAGCTTGACCTTCTCGACCGCGACCGCGACGCGGTTGGAGAGCGGCTGCGCGACGTCGCCGGCGAGCTTGAGCCACGCCTCGGTCACCTTCGAGCTCTCGGCGACAGCCGAGTCGAAATAGGATTTGAGATAGTCGCTCTGCAGCTTGAACAGCTCGGTCGGCGACTTGGCCGACGCGAAGGTCTTGAACGCCGCAGTGCCGGTCTCGTAGGATTTGCGCGCATAATCGGCGGCATTCTGGCCGAGCGTCTCGGCGGCCTTGGCGGCGAGCTTCGACGATTCGACGATCGCCTCGACATTGCCCTTCTGGAACTCGGTAAGCTCTTCGGTCAGCTTGACGCTCTTCTCATAGGCGCCCTTGGCGCGACCGCTGATGTCGCCGAACATCGCCTGGGTACGCGCGCCGGCCTCGCCGGTGAACTTCTTGGCGGTATCCTGGATCTTGGTGATCGTGTCGGTCATGGTCTCTTGTCCTTCGCTGGATGTGGCCGCTGCGCGCGGTGCCACGGGTTTCGTCGGAGTCTTGATCGGCTTGGGGGTGACGGGCTTCGCGGCGATCGTGGCCGGCCTGGGGCTGGCAACGGGCACCTTGGCGACGGCCGGCTTGACCACATTCTTCGCGCCGGGCGGGCGACCACGCTTGCGCTTGCCCTCTTCGGCGGGCTTGGCCGCGGCCGCCACGGGTGGTTTCGCCACCGCGGGCGACACGGCCGGCTTCGCCGCCGGGGCAGACTTCGCCGCCAGAACAGATTTCGACGCCGGAGCCGACGCGGGCACGGGATCGTGCCGCGGCCGGGGTGCCACCGCCACCGGCTTCGCAGCCACGGGCGCAGGCTGCGCCACGACTGCCGTCTTTGCCGCGACGGGCGCGGGCTTGTTCGACTTGTCGGGCATGATCGACGCCTGCTCCACTCTTATGCTGCAGCGCACAATATAAGGTCGGCAAGCCATCCGCAAGTATTATTGTGCAGTGCAACATAAAGTCGTGCCGAGCCGAGAAGATGGCGCGGCGAAAGGCGATCAGCGCTGTGAAACGTAGCGTCCCGGGGCGTTTTCGATCGCCTTGCGCTTGCCTCTTCCGGGAACGCGCGCGCCTTTCGCCGGCACCATCCGATCGTCGCGGGCGGCGAGCCAGGCGCGCCAGTCCGGCCACCAGCTGCCCTTGGTTTCGCGCGCCTGGGCGACGAAGTCGGCGAGCGACGCGGCGGGTTCGTCGCTGGTCCAATATTGATATTTCATCGCCTCGGGCGGGTTGACCACGCCGGCGATATGCCCCGATCCGGCGAGCACGAAGCGCAGCGGCCCGGTGAAATGCTCGGTGATCTTCCAGACGCTTTCGGCGGGCGCGATATGATCCTCGCGGCCGGCCTGGATGTAGCTCGGCGTCGCCACCGTCGAGAGGTCGATCGGCGTACCCGCGACGACGATCCCGCCCGGCCGGACGAGCAGATTGTCGCGGTAGAGATCGCGCAGATAGGAGAGGTGCCACAGCGCGGGCAGGCTGGTGGTGTCGCCGTTCCAGTGGAGCAGATCGAAGGCGGGATGCTCCTCGCCCAGCAGGTAATTCTGCACAACGGTGTTCCAGATCAGGTCGCGCCCGCGCAGCAGGTTGAACGAGGCGGCCAGATAGCGCCCGTCGATATAGCCCTTGCCGCCGGCCAGATCGGCGATCAGCTCGAGCTGCTTGTCGTCGACGAACAGGCTCAGATCCCCCGCCGACGAGAAATCGACCTGCGCGGTGAAGAAGGTCGCGCTCTTCACCTTGTCGGCCTCGCCCCGTGCCGCGAGCAGCGCCAGCGTCGCCGCGAAGGTGGTGCCGGCGACGCAATAGCCGATCGCATGCACGCCCTCGACGCCGAGCAGATCGCGGATCACGTCGATCGCCTCGATCTGCGCCGCGACATAATCGTCCAGCGTGATGCCGGCGAGGCTCGCGTCGGCCGATTTCCACGATACCATGAAGACGCTCAGGCCCTGCTCGACCGCCCAGCGCACGAAGCTCTTCCTCGGATTGAGATCGAGGATGTAGAAGCGGTTGATCCACGGCGGGAAGACGACCAGCGGGATCGCGGCGACCGTGTCCGTGCTCGGCGCATAGTGGATCAGCTGGAACAGCGGCGTCTCGTGGATCACCTTGCCCGGCGTCGCCGCGATCGTCTCGCCCATCACGAAACTGCTGCTGCCCGAATGGGTGAGCTGGCCGCGGTCGAGATCGGCGAGCAGGTTTTCCAGCCCCTTGAGCAGGCTCTCCCCACGCGTCGCGGCGATCTTCTCGAGCGCGAGCGGATTGGTCGCTAGGAAGTTGCTCGGCGCGAGCGCGTCGGCGAAGGCGCGCGTCGCGAACAGCATCTGCGCGCGCTGCTTGTCGGTCAGCCCCTCGACCGCGCCGACCGATCGCACCATATGCTCGGAGAGCAGCTGGTAGGATTGGCGGATCAGGTCGAACAGCGGATTGTCCTGCCATTGCGGCGCCGCGAAACGGCGGTCGGGGCTGGCCAGGCTTTCGGTCTCGTGCGCGCCGGGATTGAGGAAGCGCTGCCAGAGCGCCAGGCTGTCCTTCCAATAACCGGCCTGCGCATCGGCGAGCCGGGCCGGATCGACGCGGATCGGCTGGGGCATCGTCAGCAGTTGCGAGATGTCGGGCAGCGCGAAGCCGGGGGTCGCAGGCGGCGCCTTGATGGCCTGGGCGGCCGCATATTCGAGCATCAGCTGCTGCGCGCGACCGATCACGCCCGTCCAGTGCTGCATCTCCTCGAGCGTCGGCGCGAGCAGGTCCGTCGTGTCCGGAGGTCCGTCCTCGTTTCGCGCCATCTTGCCTCTCCATCGACAAGCGCCTGTGCCCGCGTGCCGTATCCCGCTATAACGCGCGGGCCGCCCGATTGGCGAGCCGTCCGAGAAAAGGTCTTTGTCGATGTCCGAGGAATTCTACCGCATCCGTCGCCTGCCTCCCTATGTGTTCGCCGAAGTGAACGCGATGAAGGCAGCGGCGCGCGCGGCGGGCGAGGACATCATCGATC
>Ga0302314_10001763_pt1 | contig 40568 bp, 38 predicted proteins | sample III_Palsa_N2_3_FD_200533 | JGI IMG/M metagenome (GOLD analysis project Ga0302314, IMG submission 200533) | Peat permafrost microbial communities from Stordalen Mire near Abisko, Sweden - III_Palsa_N2_3 | ecosystem: Environmental > Terrestrial > Soil > Palsa > Peat permafrost | place: Sweden... | reverse complement strand
CCCACCAAGGTGAGGAAGCTTCTGGCCACCAACTCCAACGTCGAGGGGTGGGCGCACTACACCGAGGAGATGGTCATCGAGGAGGGCTTCGCCGACGACAACCCCAAGTACCGGCTGGCCCAGCTCGAGGAGGCTCTGTTGCGCGACTGCCGCTACGTGGTGGGCATCGGGCTGCACACCACCACCATGTCCGTGGCGCAAGGTGCCCAGCGCTTCGTCAAGGAGTGCTACCAGAACCCGAGCGTCGCCTACGACGAGGCGCGACGCGGAACCTACGACCCGACCTACCTCTATTACACGGTCGGGAAGCTGATGATTCTCGAGCTACGCAAGGACTACCAGTCGCAGAACGGAGGCACGCTGAAGCAATTTCACGACCTATTCCTGTCCAAGGGGCCGCTCCCGATTCCGCTCGTCCGGAAGCTCATGCTCAAGGAGCCCTGACCCCCTCGGAGGACCCGAAAGATGCCCACGCCCGACTCGCCGCACTTCGCCACCTGGCTGATGCAGTCGTTCGTCTCGCTCTTCCTGGCCATCCTCTTCCTCCAGTCCGGGATGGACAAGGTGATGGACTGGCGGGGAAACCTTGGCTACCTCCAGCCGCACCTGGCCAAGAGCCCGCTTGGCGGGATGGTGCCGACCATCCTCCTCATCCTCACCTGTCTCGAGGTCTCGGCGGGCGTCGTCAATGGTGTTGGGTTTCTCGAGCTGCTGGTGCTGGGGAAGCCGCAGATTGCCTTCTGGGGAACGGCGCTGTCGGCACTGACAGTCACCGCGCTCTTCTTCGGCCAGCGAATGGCGAAGGAGTACCACGGCGCAGCCGTCCTGGTGTCCTACTTCCTGCTCACGCTGGTGGGCATCTTCCTGACCAGCAGCCACCTCCGGTGAGCGCCTCCTCCGCGCTCACCCTGGAGCTTCTGTCTGGCAGGCTGGCGGTGTGCCGTCTCTCTCCCGAGTCTCCGACGCCGGCCTGGGCCGCCGGCGCGGTGACGTCGCTGACGCGCACCCCGAATGAGCTCTCCATCGTCTGCGCCGAGGAGGCCGCGCCTCCCGGCGTGAAGGCCGAGCGCGGCTTCCGCTGCCTGGCGGTGCTGGGCCCGCTCGACTTCGCCCTCACCGGCGTCGTCGCCTCGATTTCCGCCCCGCTGGCCAGCGCCGGGGTGAGCATCTTCGTCCTCTCCACCTTCGACACGGACCTGCTGCTCATCCGCGAGACGCACCTCGCCCAGGCGGTGGCGGTGCTGCGAGGGGCCGGCCACCGAATCTCCGGAGTCCCATGACACTCCTGCTCGCCCTCCTCCTGTCCGCGGCACCCAGCGTCCCGGCGGTGCGGACGCTACGCGTGGACTTCTTCCACACCGGCGACGCGAGCCACGAGCTCTTCAGCCTGGAGCGGCTGGTGGTCGAGCCCGCGCCCTGGCCGGGAAACCCCCAGCGGCCGCTCGACGACACCGGCCTCGGCAACTACTTCTTCGAGGTGCGCAGCGCCGCCAGCGGTGCCCTCCTCTATTCGCGCGGCTTCTCCAGCATCTACGGCGAGTGGGAGGACACGGCAGCGGCCAAGGAGCGGGTCCGGACATTCTCCGAGTCCCTCCGCTTCCCGCTCCCGACCGACAAGGTGGAAGTCACCCTCAAGAAGCGCAGCAATGGAAAGCCCTTCGCGCCGGTGTGGACCTTCGCCGTCGACCCACACTCGCAGGACATCGACACCACGCCTCCGCCCTCGCCGGGCCCGCTCTTGCGCCTCCTGGTGAATGGGCCGTCCTCGACGAAGGTGGACCTCCTGCTTCTCTGCGACGGGTACACGGCGGCGCAGCGGGGGGACTTCGAGCGGGACGCCCGGCGAATGATGGCCCTCCTCTTCGCCACCTCGCCCTTCAAGGAGCGTCGAGCCGACTTCAACGTCTGGGGGCTCTGCGCTCCCTCGCCGGCCACGGGAATCTCGCGTCCCTCCACCGGCATCCACCGTCGCTCCCGGGTGGGCGCCACCTACGACGCCTTCGGAAGCGAGCGTTACATCCTCACCTTCGACAACCATTCCTTCCGCGAGGTGGCCTCCTTCGCGCCCTACGACTTCGTGGAGATTCTGGCCAACGGCAAGACGTATGGAGGCGGCGGCATCTTCGGCCTCTACGCCACGGTGGCCGCCAAGAGCCTGTGGGCGCCCTACGTCTTCGTCCACGAGTTCGGCCATCACTTCGCTGGACTGGCGGACGAGTACTTCACCAGCGAGAGCGCCATGCTTCCGCAGGAGGGCCGCCCCGAACCCTGGGAGCCCAACGTCACCGCCGCCAATGACGTGGCCAACCTGAAGTGGAAGGCCCTGGTGAGCCCGGGCACGCCGGTGCCCACTCCCTGGAAGAAGCAGCAATTCGAGACGCGCGACCGCGAGTTGCAGGCGCTGCGCAAGCAAATCCGCGCCGAGAATCGGCCGGAGGCGGAGATGGACAAGCTCTTCAAGCAGACGAAGGTGGAGATGACGGCCCTCCTCGACCACGACACTTTCAGTGGCAAGGTCGGCGCCTTCGAGGGGGCGATGTACGAGTCCACCGGCTACTACCGCCCGGAGGAGGACTGCATCATGTTCAGTCGGAACGACGTTCCCTTCTGCCACGTCTGCCAGGCGGCCATCTCCCAGGTGATTGACCTCTACTCCGGAAGCCCGAAGCCCGCGGCTCCCTGACGTGCCGATGCACGCCACCCGCTATCTCCTCGTTGCGCTCGGGGGCGCCCTGGGCTCCATGGCGCGCTACTGGGTGGCCGGCGTCGCGCCGCGGCTTCTGGGGGAGGCCTTCCCCTACGGGACGCTGGTGGTCAACGTCCTTGGCTCGTTTCTCATCTCGGTGGTGATGGGCGTGGCGCTCAGTTCCACCCTCGTGCCAGTGAATCTCCGCGTCTTCCTCACCACCGGCGTCATCGGCGGCTTCACCACCTACTCCACCTTCAACTACGAGACGCTGGCCCTCCTCCAGGAACGTCTGTGGTGGACGGGAAGCCTCAACGTGCTGGCTACGCTTTTGGGCTGCGTCATCGCCGGGCTTCTCGGCCTTCTTGTGGCGAGGCTCCTGGTGGGGGGCTGAGGGGGGCTACCACCCGTCCTTCGAGTGTCCGGGACCCGGAGTAGGCTCTTGCGCAGCGGCTTCACGGTGCCCAGAGTGTGGGCGTGGGGGGACCGCTCATGTCTGACCCTGTCTCGCAACCCATTCGCGCCGTCCTCTCCGCCCTCACCAAGGCCTGGCGGACGGGACGCACCCAGGACATCGCAGCACTGCTCCACCCCGACGTCGTCTTCGTGCGACCGGACTTCTCCGGCCGCGCCGTGGGCCGCGAGGCCTGCGTCGCGACGTACGAGGAATTCCTCCAGGCGGCGCTGGTGCTTCGCTACGAGGAGGAGGAGCTGGCCGTCGACGTCTTCGGAAGCACGGCCGTGGCCACCCTCCGCTGGGAGATGACGTGGGAGATGGGCGGCCAGCGCTCCGAGGAGGCCGGGCACGACGTCTACGTGCTGGCCCGCGTCGGGGATGCCTGGCTCATCGCCTGGCGGACGCTGCTCTCCGCCCCCTCGGACTGAGACGTCCAAGGGGGACGGCCTAGGCTGTGTCGCCGACGAGCCCAAACCTGAGGAGGCTCTCGGCGGTGGCGGTGACGGCGTCCTCGCGCGAGCGCGGGGTCCAGTGCAGGACGCGTCGCGCCTTGTCGCTGGTGGCGTTGCGAACTCTCCCCAGGAGCGGCAGGAGCTGCCGCATGGCGGGGTCAAACCGGGCCACGAGGCGCACCACCCAGTTGGGCAGCTCGTGCGTGGGCACCTTCTTCGCCGCCTCCCCGAGCCGGGCCTTGAGCACCTTGGCGACGTCGAGCATCGACATGGCGTCCCCGGAGACGGCGATGAAGCGTTCTCCCTTGGCCGCCGGGGCAGTCATCGCCAGGAGGTGGAGGTCGGCCACGTCCCGCACGTCGACCACGCCGAAATATAGCTGCGGGCAGCCGGGCATCCCGTCCATGAGCCGCTTCACGAGCTCAATCGAGGAGGCGTAGTCCGGCCCCAGCACCGGACCGAAGATGCCCGAGGGGTTGACGGTCGTGAATTCCAGCTCGCCACCCTGGGCCGCCATGAAGTCCCAGGCGGCGCGCTCGGCGATGGCCTTGGACTTGACGTAGGCGCTCATCTCCCCGTCGAGGTTGGTCCAGCTCGTCTCGTCGAAGGCCGCCTTCTGCATCGGGTGGCCGTAGTAGATGGCGCCGCAGGTGGAGGTGAAGACGACGCGCTTCACCTTCGCGTCGCGTGCCGCCCGGAGGACGCGCAGCGTGCCGTCCCGCGCCGGGATGATGACCTCGTCCTCGGTCTTCGGAGCGCCGGTCGGTAGCGGGGAGGCCACGTGCAGGACGTAGTCACAGCCCGAGACCGCTTCGGCCCAGCCCGCGTCACGCTCGAGGTTCGCGGCGAAGAAGGACAGGCGGTTGCCCTGCTTGGCTCCCGCTCCCTCCAGCATGGCGCGGACGGCAGGCTCCCGCTCGAGCGAACGCACCGTCGTGCGCACCACGTGCCCCTCCTCGAGCAGCCGAAGGATGATGTGACTGCCAACAAAGCCTGAACCACCGGTGACCAGGACCGTGCTCATGGTTTGAACCGCAACCTTTCAACGGCGGACAATTGTGACTGCGTACTCACTCATTCATAACCGACACCTCAGGGCTTGCTGTTCAGGGCAGCCCAGAGCATCTGAAAGCCAGCGGTCCGGAACTGGGCGGCCTTGCCTGGCTCGCGCGCGATGAGGTCCATCGTCATCTCCGCGAGCGCTTTGAGCGCCCGGGAGGCCATCTGCGGCGGCAGAGGCTCGCGCTTCTTCTTTTGGAGCGCGTCCAGCTGCAGGCGTTCGACCTCGGCGAAGAGGTGTGCCGCTTCGACTCGTGTCGCCGCGGTGATGACGTGCGACATGGACACGAGCCTCAGTGCCTTGCGGGCTACGGGATTGTCAGCGCCCCAGGTGACGTAGCGCGACCAGACGTGCTCGAGCCGTCCACGGACGCTGGCGCGGCGCGGAAAGCCGCTCATCACCGCGTCGGCCAGCTGGAGACGGAGGTCGATGTAGAGGTCGTTGATGAGCTCGTCCTTGGTCTTGAAATAGGTGAAGAAGGAGCCCTCGGAGACCCGAGCCTTCGAGGAGATGAGCGAGGTGGGGGCGCCGAGCCCGCTTTCGGCAAAGACTCGCATCGCCGCATCGAGCAGCGCCGCGCGCCGGTTCTCGCTCAGTGGCCGGGCCATTGTTAGATGAGTATATACTCAGCTAAGTCCGGGGCCGCAACCCGGGGTTTCCGGGGGGCCAGAAGGCGCGCTTTCGGGGAGCGTCGGTCCTTCGCGCCGCTACAGCTGCGCGGCCGTGGCCAGGGCGCGGTAGGCGTCCACCTGCTGCTTCTGCCAGGCCTCGTCCTGCCCGAGCTCCCGGGCCAGGAGTCGGGCGGCGAGTGGAGCGCACTCCGCCGATGCTTTCGCGTCGAGGAGGAGGGCACGCGTGCGCCGAGCCAGGACATCCTCCACCGTCCGTGCCATCTCCTGCCTCGCCGCCCAGGCCACCTCCGCCCGGAGGTACGGCAGCCGGGGGTGAAGCAGTCCGGAGAGCTCGGCATTCTCGCCGGCGAGCGCCCGTACCGCCGGCGCGTCGGTGCCGTAGCCAGCCAGAGGCGCGTCTGGCACCCCGACCTCGGACGTCGCGGCGCCGACGGGCGCTCCGTGCAGCCGCAGCTCCGCGGTGCGGGAGGCCATGGCCTCCAGCCCCGCCACCTCCGCGGCACGCGTCATCACGTCCTCGGCCATCTTGCGGTAGGTGGTCCACTTCCCCCCGACGATGGTGACCAGGCCGCTGGCCGAGGTGAAGACGTGGTGGTCGCGCGACAGGCTGGCCGTACGCGCTCCCTCCTCCTCGGGCGGACGCACCAGGGGGCGCAGCCCGACGTAGACGGACAGCACGTCTTCCCGGCTCGGGTCCCTCACCAGGTAGCGAGCGGCGTGGTCGAGCAGGAAGGCCACCTCCTCCGGAAGCGGCTTCGGCTCCTCCTCTGGCTGAGGCACCGGCGTGTCCGTCGTCCCGAGCACCGTCCGGCCGTGCCAGGGGATGATGAAGAGGACGCGCCCGTCGTCCGTCTTCGGCACCACCAGGGCGTGCGTCCCGGGGAGGAAGGACTGGGGCAGGACGAGGTGGATGCCCTGCGAGGGAGAGACAGTGGGCCCGGCCTCCGGGTTGTCCATGTGGCGCACGCGGTCGGCGAAGACGCCGGTGGCATTCACCACCACCCGGGCGCGGACGACGTGCTCGCGGCCGGACTCGACGTCATTGACCACCACCCCCTTGAGGCGACCGTCCTCCTTGAGCAGCCGCGTCACCGGCGCCTGGTTGACGAGCGTCGCGCCCAAGTCCGTGGCGGTGAGGGCCAGCGTCACCGCCAGGCGCGCGTCGTCGAATTGCCCGTCGACGTAGAGGATGCCGCCCTTGAGCTGCTCCGGCTCCAGGTTGGGGAGCGCCTCGAGGACCGCCCCGCGGTCGAGCGATTTGCTGCCGCCAAGCCGGAACCGGCCGGCCAGCAAGTCGTAGAGCTTGAGCCCCACCCCGTAGTAGGGGCCGGACCACCAGGCGTAGGCCGGGACGATGAAGCGCAAGTCCCCCACCAGGTGGGGCGCATTGCGCCGCAGCCGGCCCCTTTCCCGCAGCGCCTCGCGCACCAGGCCGACGTTGCCCTGCGCCAGGTAGCGCACCCCTCCGTGGACCAGCTTCGTGGACCGGCTCGAGGTGCCCTTGGCGAAGTCGTGGGCCTCGAAGAGGACGGTGCGGTAGCCCCGCGACGCGCTCTCCACCGCCGCACCGAGGCCGGTGGCGCCGCCGCCGATGATGGCCACGTCGAAGGGTTCCGACAACCGGTCGAGGTTCTGGGCGCGGTCCATCAAGGGCCTTGGACTCTAGCCTCTTCCCATCCCCCCTCGACCTGTCGCAGAGTGCCTTCGCGTCATGGACATCCCAAAGGCTCCGCCCTTCCGGCTACCGGCCAACCGCGCTCGCATCACCCGCGAGCCGGACGAGCTCGGCCAGTGGACACCCCAGTTCCCGGACATGCTCGGGCACCAGCAATTCGGCGGGGGCCGGGTGCCGGACGGCTTCACCTGGCCGAGTAACCCCAAGGAGTGGCAGGAGGAGCTGAGCAACGAGGAGCTCCGCCGCGAGGCCAAGGCCAACGGCGCGCTCGGGCCTGCCGGCGACATGCCAACCCTCGGACCGGCGTCCGTCACCCCGGCGCTTCCGCCAGGGGCCAAGGACCGCTGAGAAGCCGTCCGCGTTCCCTACGCTTAGAAAACGCCGTAGTGGCTTGGCGGGCGGACGCAGACGTCCAGCGTCACCGAGGTGGCCGCGGCGGGCGGTGTCCCCTCGAGCTCGAGGCTGATGGGCAGGACGCCGCCCGGCGCCAGGGCGTGCAGCTCCGCCTCCGACGGCAGCGCCATGGACAGACCGTCCTCGTCCCGCGTGCCTCCGGCAGCGAGGACGGCCGACGGGCCGCCGGACGCGTCCCTCACCGAGAGAAGCGCCCCGTCGACGAAGGACAGGGACAGGCCAGGGGCCGCACGAAGTCGCACCGAGGCGAGCACCACCGGGTCCAGCCCGGGGGCCACATCGCCCAGCGCCACTTCTAGAAAGCCGCTCAACCCGGGCTGCCCCGGCGCCACCAAGAGCGGCATCACCGTCGGCTGCAGACAGGAAGCGCCGCCGTCGGGCGCGAGCGCGCCCGAGGACACGGTGCCGCCGCAGGCGGCGGTGGCGAGGAGCGCAATGAGGGGGAAGGTGGGCTTCACAGAGGGGACTCCGAGGGAGAGTCCTGCAAGGCGCCGGCCGTCCTCCGTTTTTTCGGTTCTCTCAGGAGTTTCAAGGGCCCGGTGTCAGCACCGCTGGGGTCATCCCGAGAGGTGCCGGGGGCCCTTGGCACCCGTCCGCGGACGTCGTTCCTCCTCAGAAGAAGAACGTCGCTGCTCCGGTGATGAGGCCGACGGCCACCACCACCCAGCGGACGGCGTCCTGGCCGATGCGCTGCGCCAGGCGTGCGCCGCCCCAGCCTCCGACGATGGAGCCCACGGCCATGAGGGCCGCCAGGCGCCAGAAGACGAGGCCGGCGATGATGAATGTCACCGCGGCGCTGAGGTTGATGAAGGCCGCTCCGAAATTCTTCAGCCCATTCATCTGGTGAATGTTGGTGAGCCCGACGAAGCCGAGCTCGGCGAGCATGAGGATTCCCATCCCGGCACCGAAGAAGCCCCCGTAGACGGACACCAGGAAGTGCATCACCGCCAGCCCCCACAGGCTGCCCTCGCCCAGCACCGGCGCGACACGGCCAGCGGCCTTCTGTCGCTCGCGCCAGCGTCGCAGCGGCTCCTGGAGGATGAAGAGCGCCGTGGAGCCGATGATGAGCCACGGGACGAGACGCCGAAACAAGGCGTCGCCGGCCAGGGCCACCAGCCTCGCGCCGACGAAGCCGCCAAGGACGCTGGAGGCGACGAGGTAGGCGATGAGCCTCGGGCCGTACTGGCCCAGGTCGCGCCGGAAGGTGAGGCCCGAGGTGAAGGAGCCCGGCACCAGCGCCACGGCATTCGTCGCGTTGGCCACCACCGGCGAGACCCCGGCCGCGAGGAGCGAGGGGAAGGTGAGGAGCGTGCCACCGCCGGCCATGGCATTCATCAGCCCCGCCCCCACCGCGGAAGCGAAGAGCAGCGCCAGCCCGAGGTTGGAAAAGTGTTCCATGCGCTGAAGGCTCGTCCCGCCTGTGCGCTCGCTCGCCTCAGCTCACCGGGTCGCGCGTGGCAAGCGCGTTGTAGGTGGCGTACTTGTACGTCTCGGAAAGCGTCGGGTAGTTGTAGCAAGTCTCGATGAAGAGCTGGGCCGTGCCTCCGAGGAGGATGGCGGTCAGGCCGATGTGCACCAGCTCCGAGGCCGACTCGCCCATCACGTGCACCCCGAGCAGCTTCATGTCCTCGCGACGGAAGATGAGCTTCAGAAAACCCCCACCGTCTCCAATAATCTGCCCCCGGGCGTTGGTGGCGTAGGAAGCACGACCGACGACGTAGGGGACACCCGCCTTCTTGAGCGACTCCTCCGTCTCGCCGGCCGTGGAGAGCTCGGGGATGGTGTACAGCCCGTAGGGCAGCGTCGGGGCCAGCGACTCCTTGGGGTAGAGGGCGAAGGCATGGGCCATGGCCACGCGGGCTTGCTCCATGGCGGTGGAGGCCAGCGCCGGAAAGCCGATGACGTCGCCGGCGGCGTAGATGTTGGGCACCGACGTCTGGAAGTGCCCGTCGACGATGATGCGGTCGCGCTCGCCGAAGGCCACCCCCGCCTCCTCGAGTCCCAGGCCGCGACTGTTGGCCGCACGGCCCATGGCCACCAGCACCGCGGCCGCCTGCAGCGTGGCCCCACTCTTCAGGCCGAGGGTGATGCGCCCGTCCTCGACTTCCACCCCCTCGACGGCATCCGGGAGCTTGAATTGGATGCCGAGGTCCTCCATCCGCTCCTTCAAGCGGGCCGACATCTCGCCGTCGAGGAAGTTGAGGAGCGGCGAGCGCGGCTCCACCAGCGTCACCGGGATGCCGAGGGCGGCGAAGGTGCAGGCGTACTCGCAGCCAATGACGCCACCGCCCACCACCACCAGCGAGTGCGGGACCTCCTCCATCTGCAGGATGGTGTCCGAGTCGAAGATGCCCTGCGCCCCGAAGGGAAAGATGGGCGGGTGCAGCGGCCTTGAGCCGGTGGCCACCAGCACCATGTCGGCAGTCAGCGTCTCCTCGGAACCGGGGCGGCGCACGACCAGCGTATGGGCGTCGAGGAGGCGTCCCTTCCCCTGGAAGACCTCCACCTTGTGCGAGGCCATGTTCTGCGACACCCGGACACTCTCCTCGTGCGCCACGGCTCGCTCGCGGAAGAGGAGGTCCCGGACGCCAGCCCGATGCGAGAGATTCATCTCCACGCCGAAGAGCCCGCGCTGGCGGAAACCGGACAGGTAGAGCGCCGTCTCGCGCAGCGTCTTGCTCGGAAGCGTCCCGGTGGTGCCTCCGGCGCCGCCAAGCACGGGGCGCCACTCCACCATCGCCACCTTCTTCTTGAAATACGCTGCCTGGGCCGCGCCCTTCTCTCCGGCCGGGCCCGAGCCAATCACCACCAGGTCGTAATGCGCCATGCTCGGCACGAGGCTAGGCGAGGGAGGCACGACACTCAACGGACGGCTGCGCGGTTTCGCGGTGACGGCCTGGCGACGCTGAAGTGGATGGGCGAAGCGTCCGGCCAGGCGTCCGTGCACCACTGGCGTCCGACGGTGAGTGCACCTACCACATCAGAGGAGTATGACGGCCACTCGTCGCGGCCCTTGGAGCCACCCTCATGGCCTTGCCCCCGCTCTCTGAGGCGCTCACCCCGGCACTCGAAAGCCTCGAGCAGGGGCTTCTGCGCCTGAAGCAGCTGCGCCCCGGACTGCCGCCGGGCCGCCGCCCCGTCCACGTGCTGTACGGCGGCGCGCACCTCTTCCAGACGCGCACCCTGGCCCGCGTCCGCGAGGTGGCGCGCGCGGCGCTGGACACCTACGCACCGGACGGGACGACATTCGCCTGGGCCCTCGGCCTGTCGCTGGCACCCGACACCGCCACGCAGCTGCGAAACCGCGTGGTGGAGAAGCTGACGCGCGAACCGGTGGAGGACTACCGGGTGGATTTCGAGGACGGCTATGGCGTCCGGCCCGATGCCGAGGAGGACGCTCACGCCGATGCGGTGGGGACGGCCCTGGCCGAGGCCGGAAGGGAGGGCCTGCTTCCGCCCTTCGTCGGCATCCGCATCAAGGCCTTCAGCTCGGCGACGTCGGCCCGCCGGGCCCTGCGCACGCTGGAGCGCGTGTGTCAGGCCGCGGCACCAGCCGGATGCCCGCCGGGCTTCGCCGTCACCCTGCCCAAGGTGGCCTTGCCCGAGCAGGTGGCCCTCCTCGTCCAGACGCTGGCCGCCGTCGAGGCGCGCTCGGGCTGGGCGGAGAACTCGGTGGCGCTGGAGCTGATGGTGGAGACGCCGCAGGCGCTCATCTCCCCGGACGGGATGCTGGGGGTACCGCGCCTCCTCGCCGCCGCCGGCCCCCGCTGCCGCTCGTTGCACCTTGGCCCCTATGACTTGAGCGCTTCCCTCGGCATCACCGGTGCGCGCACGACGCTCGCCCACCCGGCCCTGGACCTCGCGCGCCGCCTCCTGGTGCTGGCCACCTCCGGGACGTCCGTCTCGGTGTCCGACGGCCCCACCACCGTCCTACCGGTCGCGCCCCACCGGGGGGAAACCCTCGGGAGGGAAGAGCAAATCGAGAATCGCCGCGCCGTGCATGCCGGCTGGCGACGCACCGCCGAGGACGTGAAGCGCGCCCTCGAGGACGGTGTCTTCCAGGGTTGGGACTTGCACCCGGCCCAGCTGCCGGCCCGCTTCGGCGCCCTCTTCGCCTTCTTTGCCGCCGAGCTCGAGCCGGCGGGGGCGCGGCTCCGGTCCTTCCTGGACCGCGCCGCGCAGGCCAACCGCCTGGGGGTGATGTTCGACGATGCGGCCACGGCGCAGGTGTTGCTCAACACCTTCCGGCGCGCCCTGGCCTGTGCCGCGGTGACGCCGGCCGAGGTCGAGCACGCCACCGGGCTCTCGGTGGAAGAGCTCGCCCGGATGCGCGTCCGCTGACGGCTCCTTTCAGGAGGGGCGTCGGGCGTGGATGACGTCCAGGAGCAACTCCACCACCAGGGCCGTCCACCCCGTCTGGTGGGCAGCTCCCAGCCCCTGGCCGGTGTCCCCGTGGAAGAACTCGTAGAAGGTCACCAAGTCCTTGAAGTACGCGTCGCTCTGGTAGCGCGGCTCGTCGCCGTGCGCCGCGCGGCGCCCGTTGGCATCACGGAGGAAGAGCGCACACAACCTCTGGGCGATGAGGTGGGCCACTTCCCGGAGGCTGTGCAGCTGCCCTGAGCCCGTCGGGAACTCGATGCGAAAGTCATTGCCGTAGAAGTGGTGGTAGCGCTCGAGAACCTCCACCAGGAGGAAGTTGCTCGGAAACCACACCGGGCCGCGCCAGTTGGAGTTTCCGCCGAACATCCCGGTCTCGGAGACTCCGGGCTCATAGCGAACCTCGGCCTCGCTTCCATTGGACCTGAGGACGTAGGGGTTGGCTCGGTAGGTCTTCGACAGAGAACGGATGCCGTAGGGGGAGAGGAACTCCGCCTCGTCCACCAGGTAGCGAAGGATGCGCTCCATCCGCTCCCGGGGCGCCACGGCCAGGAGGTGCCGACCGCTGGGGTGGCCGGGGCCGGGGGGGCGGTAGAAGATGTGGCTGGCCAGCTCGGGCCGGTTCTCCAGGAACCAGTGCATGCGCTTGGCGAACCCCGGCAGCTTCTGCAGGTAGCTGTCCTCGAGGATTTCCGCGGCGAAGAGGGGGATGAGCCCCACCATCGAGCGCAGCCGGAGCGGGAGCATCTCGCCCTGCGGGGTAATCATCTTGTCGTAATAGAAGCCGTCCTGCTCATCCCACAGGCCGGTGACCCCGGAATTCATCGCGTCGACGATGCTCACGAAGTGCTCGAAGAATTTGCTGGCGATGTCCTCGTAGGCCGGGTCGTCAATCGCCAGCTCGAGCGAGATGGAGAGCATGGTGGTGCAGTAGAAGGCCATCCACGCCGTGCCGTCCGCCTGGGCCAGCTGGTAGCCGTCCGGCAGCGGCCGGTTCCTGTCAAAGACGCCGACGTTGTCCAGGCCAAGAAAGCCGCCGCCGAAGAGGTGCTTGCCGGCAACGTCCTTGCGGTTCACCCACCAGGTGAAATTGAGCAGCAGCTTGGGAAAGACGCTCCGCAGAAAGAGCGTGTCGCGAGCGCCCCGGGGGGCCGTCTTCTTGTAGACGCGCCAGCAGGCCCAGGCGTGCACCGGGGGGTTGACGTCCTCGAAGGCCCACTCGTAGGCCGGCAACTGCCCGCTGGGGTGCATGTACCACTCGCGGAGGAAGAGCTGGAGCTGCTCTTTGGCGAAGCTTGGGTCCACGTCGGAAAACGACACCATGTGGAAGCCCAGGTCCCAGGCCGCGAACCACGGGTACTCCCACTTGTCCGGCATGGACACCACGTCGCGATTGTAGAGGTGCTTCCAGTCGTGGTTCCGGCCGTTGGTGCGCTGCGGAGGAGGCGGCGGCGAGACGGGGTCACCCTCCAGCCAGTCCTTCACCGCATAGCCGTAAAATTGCTTGTTCCAGATGAGGCCGGAGTAGGCCAGCCGCGCCACCGCAGCCTCCTCGGCCGTGGCGCCACTCGGAAGGCGCTCGGCGTAGAAGGCGTCGGCCTCGTTGATGCGCTGGGAGAAGACGGTGTCGAACGTCTGCTTGAAGTCGGCCAGCACTCCCAAGTCCAGGCTGCTCAGCCGGAGCCGGAGCTCCACCGACTCGGAAGGCGCGAGCTGCACCGAGTAGTGCGCGGCGGCCTTCGTCCCGACCAGGCTTGGCTTCACCGCCTCCAGGCGCCCTTCCACCACGTAGCCGTGGAAGCTGTCCTTCGGCCAGCGGCTGCGTCCGGGCGTGCGGTAGAGCCGCTCGGTGTTGGTCTCGTTGTCGCAGAAGAGGAAGTGCGGGGCCTTCCCGCCGACGGGGGCCGCCTCCAGCCGCATCGTACCCAGCGAGGGGTGCTGGACGAGGAGCGCGCCGTCGCGTGGCTGGATGCGTCCGGCGGACCAGTAGCCCTCGCCCGACCGCCCCCAGGCCCAGGTATTCCTCAGCCACACGGTGGGAAGCAGGTGCAGCGGGGCGGCGTCCGGCCCGCGGTTGGTGGCGGTGATGCGGATGAAGATGTCGTCCGGTGAGGCCTTGGCGTATTCCACGAGGACGTCGAAGTAGCGGTTCTCGTTGAAGGCGCCGGTGTCGAGCGGGTCGAACTCCGGGAGCGCCCGTCCGCGCCGGCGGTTCTCCTCGACGAGCGCCGCGTAGGGGAACGCTCCTTGCGGGTACTTGTAGAGCGCCTTCAGGTAGCTGCCGGTGGGCGTCGCGTCGAGGTACCAGTACAGCTCCTTCACATCCTCGCCGTGGTTGCCCTCGGAGTTGGTGAGCCCGAAGAAGCGCTCCTTGAGGATGGGGTCCTTCCCGTTCCACAGCGCGGGAGAGAAGCAGATGCGGCACTCCCGGTCGGTCAGGCCGAGGAGCCCGTCCTCCCCCCAGCGGTAGGCGCGCGAGCGCGCATGGTCGTGTGGAAAGTATTCCCAGGCCGTCCCGTTCGCCGAGTAGTCCTCGCGGACGGTGCCCCACTGCCGCTCGGAGAGGTACGGGCCCCAGCGCTTCCAATTCTTCGTGCGGCGCGCGTCCTCGGCGAGGCGTTCCGTCTCCGCGTCGCTCGGGGTGGGGCCGCTCATCGAAGGACGCGCAGACAACCACCACCGGCGGGGCCGGGCAATCGCCATCGTCCTTTTGTCCGACACCAGGACGCCATCCGGGAAGACGTCCCCTGGCGCAAAGCGAGGAGCACAGAGGCCCCCCGCCAGCAGGCGGAACACGTCCGCGGAGTGGAACGGAGCGGTGGGAGCCAGTTATTGCGTCACGGGTCCCTTGGACGAATTGGGACGCAGGAAGCGGGAGGCGGGTTGGCATCGGTGAAGGCCATGGTGCAGTCCGACGCGGCGGCCAATGTCGCTGCCAGTGAATCCGCCATGGGACCCCACCCCGCTTCCCCTGCCACGCGCTTCAGCGTCCTTCTGGCGCTCTTCCTCCTCTACGCCGTCTGGGGGTCGACCTACCTGGCCATGCGCGTCGCCCTGGAGGGCTTTCCGACGTTTCGGATGGGCGCGTTGCGCTTCCTCGTGGCCGGCTCGCTGCTTTTCCTCTTCGCCCGGGCACGGGGTGCGCCGCTCCCGAGCCGCGTCCAGTGGCGAAACTCCTTCGTCGTCGGGACGCTGCTCCTGGCCGTGGGCAACGGCGGCGTCTCCTACGCCGAGCAGACGGTGACGTCGGGCATGGCGGCACTCGTCGTCTCGGCCATGCCGCTGTGGATGGCCCTCTTCGCAGGCCTCTTCGGCAAGTGGCCCTCGGCCACCGACTGGGCCGCGCTCGCCCTCGGTGCGCTGGGCATCGTCCTTCTCCACCTGGGCAGCGACCTGCGGGCGAGCCCGGCTGGCATGCTGGCGCTGCTCGTCGCCTCCGCTGCCTGGGCCTTTGGCTCGCTCTGGAGCAAGCGCCTCTCCATGCCGCGCGGGGCCATGGCCACCGCGACGCAGATGCTCGGTGGAGGAGCGGTGCTCCTCGGCGTCAGCCTGCTTCTCGGCGAGCGCTTCACGGCCTGGCCAAGCGCGCGCGCGGTGGGAGCGCTGGCCTACCTGGTGGTCTTCGGCTCCCTGGTGGCCTTCAGCGCCTACCTCTACCTCTTGGCCAATGTCCGTCCCACCCTGGCCAGCAGCTACGCCTACGTCAACCCGGTGGTGGCCATCCTCCTCGGGGCCGCGCTCGGCCGGGAGTCCATCCCGCCGGCGGCCTGGCTCGCCACGCCGCTCATCCTGGCCAGCGTGGCGGTGGTGCTGCGGCCGCGCAGCGCGTCGCCCTCCGCGAGCGAGGGGAATGGTCCGGCCGCAACGCGTCGTCGCGCGCCGCTGGGGTAGAGTCCAGGGCGCCATGCCGGCCGGACTCCGGGGTTTCTTGACGCTCCGCCTTCACCCGCCTCTTGCCGTCTCTGCACTCCTCCTGCTCGCCCAGCCAGCTCAGGGCGCGTCCGAGGACACCGCGCCCCGGCCAGCCTGCGTGGCCGTCGACACCTGCACGCTGGTACGGCCGGTCTCGACCGACGGCGGCGTGGAGACCGTCGTGCTCGTCGAGCGCCCGACGGTGCGCCCAGAGGCCAGCCAGCCCTTTGCCGGATGGATGGGCTGGCCACACGCCCCGGCCAGCCTCCGGACGCAAGTCTTGGGTGGCACGTCCTTGCGCATCGAACGCCCCACCGACACCGGGACGTTTCTTCTCCGGGCCGTCCCTTTGCTGAGCGTCGCCGACGAGCCGGACTCGCTGCTCGTGCTGCTCACCTTCGACCCGCTCCGCACCGGCATCCCGCCCGTCCTTCCGGAAGCCATCGCCATCGCCCAGGAGAGGAAGCTGCTCAGCGCGGAGCAGGAGGTCCGCGCATCGCGCGAGAGCCAGCTTCAGCGCGCACGCAGCAAGGCGCTCACCGAGGCCTGGACGGCCTTCACCCGCGCGCCGGCCGAACGCGCGCTCCGCACCCGGTTGCTGGACGCCGTCGGCGCGGACGTCTCGCCGCTGGACCCCCAGAGCTTCCTCACCCCGGAACAGCGGGCCGCCCTGCGCCGGGCGGGACTGGCGCTGGACGGCCGCATCGTCCTCGAGGACGCCACCCACCCGGGAGTCGCCTACCGCCTGCGCGTGGACGCCGTCCCGCTGGAGGAGGTGGCGCGTTCGTGGAATGCCGGCCTGCGGGCGCTGGTGAATCCGCTGGAGCGCGTCCCCCGGCCAGTGCTGCTGGTGGTGCCCGGGCACCGGTACGAGGAGGTGAGCTTCTCCCTCGACGTCAAGGAGGGGGACGAGGAGCGGATGTCCCAAGTCGTGCGCCGGCTCCTGGCAATCCCGGGCCTCGCCACCGACGGCAAGGAATTGCCCCCACCGGCTCTCTAGTGGTGCCCCGGCGGAAGTTCCTTTGCACCGCCCCCGGAAGCGGGCAATCTGCGCCGCTCGTTCCCGCCCATGCCCATTGCGACGCCTCTCGTCCTGCTCGGTTTTCTGGCTGTCACGCCTGCGCCGGCCCGCTTCGACGAGATGGGACGGGCCATCGGCGAGCCCCTCAGTGACCGCATCGCCTCCTACGTCATCGACGCCCGGCTGGACCCAGCCGCGCGCAAGGTGACGGGAAAGGAGACGGTGACGTGGGTCAACCGGAGCGCCGAACCACAGGCCACGCTGTGGTTTCACGCCTACTGGAACGCCTTCAAGAACAGCAAGTCCACGTTTTACCGAGACGCCGCGGAGCAGGAAGGCTTTCGCGACGAGGAGCCAAATCGCGCCGGCCGCTACCCAGAGAGAAAGCCGGACGAGTGGGGGTGGACGAAGGTGACGCGCGCCGCCCTCCCGGACGGGACGGACCTCCTCGCCACGCTGCGCTGGCAGCACCCGGACGACGACAACGCGGACGACCAGACCGTCTTCACCCTCAACCTGCCCCAGCCCGTGGCACCGGGAGGCACGGTGACGTTCGAGATGGACTGGGAGGCTCGCGTGCCGCGAGCGGTGGCACGCGCCGGCTACAGCGGTGACTACTACCTCATCGGCCAGTGGTTCCCGAAGCTGGCGGTCCTCGAAGTCCCGCCCACCCGCGGCGCCACCAAGCCGCGCTGGAACGCGCACCAGTACCACGCCAACAGCGAGTTCTACGCCGACTTCGGGACGTACGACGTCAAGCTCACCGTCCCGGCGCGCTTCTTCGTCGGCGCGAGCGGCGTGCGCACCGGGCGTACCGAGAATGCCGATGGCACCGTCACCCACCACTTCCACCAGGACGACGTCCAGGAATTCGCCTGGACGGCCAATCCCAAGTTCATCGAGGTGACGGACGTCTTTCGCGAGGACGGGCTCCCCGAGGTCAAGCTGAGCGTGCTGGTCGAGCCTCAGTACCGCGCCACCGCTGACCAGCTTCTCGCCGCGCAGAAGTCAGCCCTCAGGCACTACGGGCGCTGGTGGCTGCCCTACCCCTACCCCCACGTCACCATCGTCGCGCCACCCAACACCGAGCACGCCATCTCCACGGGCGGGATGGAGTACCCGACGTTTTACACGGGCGTCAGCCGGCGGGACCCGGCCAGAGGCAAGGATTTCCTCATCTGGGAGGTCGCCGTCCACGAGTTCGGGCACAACTACTGGATGGGACTCGTCGCCTCGAATGAGTTCGAGGAGGCGTGGATGGACGAGGGCATCAACAGCTACGGCACGGCCAAGGTGATGGAGGACGAAGGCATCCACGTCAACCTCGCTGACGTCCTGGGCCAGCCCGAGCGGGGATGGTTCGGGCCTCTCGTCACCACCGGGCTGTCCTACTGGGAAATGGCACATCGCGAAGCGGGCAGGCTTCGCTATGACTCCCCCATCGTCCGCGAGGCCTGGAAGTACCGCAACCACTCGGACTACGGCGCGAACTCCTACCCGCGCCCCCAGCTCGCGCTCCGGCAGCTGGAGTTGACGCTCGGCTCCGAGACGTTTGCCAAGGTGATGCGCACCTACGTCGAGCGGTGGGCTTTCAAGCACCCGGCGACGGCCGACTTCTTCGCCGTGGCACGGGAGGTGTCCGGACGCGACCTCTCCGGTTTCGAGCGAGACTTCTTTCACGGCACGGAGGGGCTGGACCTGGCGGTGGCCGACATCAGCTGCAAGGCCGAGGCACAGACGGCTGCCGGGGCTTTTGATGACGCCAAGGGAAACCCCGTGCCCGAGGCGTGGAAGGAACCTGCCTCCGAGGACACGGCGCCAGTGCGCTGCACGGTCACCGTCGAGCGACGGGCCCCGGTGGAGCTGCCCACCACCGTCCGGGTGACGTTCGAGGACGGGACGGTGGTCGACGAGGCCTGGGACGGCAAGGACACCTGGAAGCGCTACACCTACCTGCGCACCGGCAAGAATGGCCGGGTCCGCGAAGCGCGCGTCGACCCGGCACGCGTCAACGCCTTGGACGCTGCGCCCATCAACGACGCCCGCTCGCGCCGGGCGACGCCGCATCCGCCCACCGCCCTGGTTGGTTTCTACCTCTACGTCGGCCAGCTGTGCACCGCGCTTCTCGCAGTCTTCCTCTAAGGACGGAGGCCTCTTTCCAAGTGCGGACACTGCGCGCCATTCCCGCTTGTGTGGCCAAGGGTTTTTCCGAGTGGCAGACGCTGCTGCTCCTCCTCGCGCTGACGCTCCTCTGCGCCGTCATCGCGGTCTTCCCGGACCTCGGGATGCTCTTCAAGTACTACGGCCACGCGCCGCTCGCCGAGGGGAGGCCCCTGCTCTCGGCGCAGCTACTCCTGGGGGTGCCCGAGGCATTTCCACCGCAGGGCGGTCCGCTTCATGGCCTCGGCATCACGCTCCTGGTGGCCGGACTTCCCTTCACCCTCTTCCTCACCGGCGGCGTCGTGTGGCGCGCCTGGACGGTGGACGCCTTCCGCTTCCCGGAATTCCTCGGCGAGTGTGCTCGCAGCTTTGGCCGGGTGCTGCGAACGCTCCTCTGGAGCCTCCTTCTCTTCGCGGTTTGTGCCGGGCTGGTGGCGGGCGCGACGGCGCTCCTGCACGCCGTCCACCGGGACTCCATCTTCACGGGAGACGGCATCAACTGGGTGACGGAACGCCCCCTCACCGGCTGGGCACACCTCCACCTCCTGTTGGTGGCCGTGCTTTGGGCTCTCTGGCGGCTGACGCTGGACACGGCCCGGGTGATGGCGCTCGTCGACGAGCTGCGAAACACCCGCAAGGCCGTGTGGCGCGCCTTCCGGCTGGTGCTGCGCTCACCCGGCGCCTGGGCGGCCTACGTCCTCCTCGGGCTGGCCGAGGTGCTTGCCATCTTCATCGTCGTGCGCCTGCACGCGGCGCTTCCCGAGGGCAACACCGCCCTGGCATTGCTCGCCCTCCTCTTCGCGCAGCTGGTGGTGCTGGTGCGGGCCGGCTTCCAGGTGTCCACCACTGCCTTCGCCGCAGAGCTCGTCCGGCGCACCCGGGACACGCCACCGAAGGCGTTGGGCTTCGAGAGCGCCGCTGTCGTCCCCCCACCGGCGGTGCCGCCCGTGGAGACGCTGCCTCCGGAGGGCGAGCCCTTCGAACTCCTGAGCCCCAAGGAGCCGCCGCGCACGGGCTCCACCTCGGAGATGCCGCTGGTGGATGCCGACCTCGTCGAGGACGAGCCCGGCACCGGCGGCTCCGGCAAGCCCTGACGCCGCGGTAGGCCGCCCGTCGCCCGCCCTACACCAGGAGCGGGAGCTTCCCGGTGAGGTAGTCGCGCGCCACCACGCCGAGGTGCACCTCGTCTGGCCCGTCGGCGATACGGGCGGCGCGGGCGCTCCGGTACCACAACGAGAAGGGCACATCCTCGCTGTAGCCCAGTGCGCCGTGCATCTGGATGGCGTTGTCCAGCACCGTGCAGAGTGTCCGGGCCACGTGCGTCTTGGCGATGGAGGCGTAAGGACGGGCCTCCTTGGTGCGGCCCTGCGCGAGCAGCCACGCGCAGTGCCAGGTCATGAGGTTTCCGGCGTGGACTGACGTCGCACCCTCGAAGAGCATGGCCTGCATGGCCTGGTGCTCCGCCAGAAGCTTTCCGAAGCTGACGCGCGTCGTGAGGTAGCCCTTGCACAGCTCCAGCGTGCGGTCCGCGAGCCCGAGCCAGCGCATGCAATGCGTGAGTCGGGCCGGAATGAGGCGCGCCTGCGCCAGCGCGAAGCCCTCCCCCAGCCCGCCGAGGATGGCCTCCTCGCTGACGCGCACGCCCTCGAAGCGAAACTCTGCCTCCCGGTGGGCCAGGAGGTCCGGCCCGAGGGTGCGGATGTCGCGCAGGTGCGTGACTCCGGGTGCGTTCCGCTCGACGACGAAGAGCGTCGCCCCGGTGCGCGCCTCGTCCGAAGTGCGGGCCATGACGATGAGGAAGGAGGCGCGGCCGCCGCCAGTCGAGTACCACTTGTGGCCGTCGATGCGCCAAGCGTTGCCGTCGCGCACGGCGCGCGTCCTGAGGTTGGAGGGGTCTGCCCCGGCTCCCGGCGCAGGCTCCGTCATGCAGAAGGTGGACGTCATCTCCCCGCGCGCCAGCGGCCTCAACCAGCGCTCGCGAAGGGCGGGGCTGGCCTTCTGGAGCAGGAGGTCCATGTTTCCCTGGTCCGGCGCGTCACAGTTGAAGACGCGAGCGCCGACGGGGGAGCGGCCCATCTCCCGGAAGAGCGTGCACATGCCGAGAATGCCCAGGCCGCGGCCGCCGTACTCGGCCGGCAGGTGCGGGACGAAGAGTCCCGCCGTGCGCGCCGCCTCCTGGAGCTCCCGCAGCGCTGCCTCCTCACCGACGCCGTCCTGCCGGATGAGTTCCTCCTCCCTGGGGAGGACGCGTGCCTCCATGAAGGAGCGGATTTCCTGACGGAGGGCTGCGAGCTCGGGCGAAAGCGCAAAGTCCATGGGCTAACCTTCGATGTCCAGGGCGGTGTCGAAGCGCGGGCTGAAGACGCTCAGCGCGTCGGCGAGCGTCAGTCGCAGGTGGGCGCGCAGGGCAACGTCATCCTCGGGAGGGTTTCCCTGCACCAGGCGGTCGACGAGCGCCGCGTTGAGGTCCCGGAGCGCCACCCGCACGTCCGAGGACACCGGCACATCGGGAAGGAGGGCGCTCAGCCGCAGCAACTCCGCCTCGGCATGCGTGCCGCGCACCTGCAGCTCGGCGGCCACGGTGGCGGCCAGGTGGGCCGCAATCAACACCCGGAAGGCGAGGCGCTTGTCCGTCACCTCCGGCTGGAGCTCCTCGAGGAGAAAGCGCGAGAGCGCTTCCAGGACTGCGCGCGGCTCAGGTCGTTCCTGCATAAGGCGCCTACCCTTTCCGCTCCAGGAGGCGCAGGGCCTCCCAGGCCATCTCCGGGGCGCGGCGGGCGATGGCCATGTACTCGAGGTCCGACTCCTCCCCCGACAGGTAGCGCTCGCCCTGGTGGATGCTGCCCGCCGCCCAGCGGACATTGCCCATGACTTCCCACCAGTGGAGGGCGCGCCGACTGACTTCCGTGCCGCTCGCACGGGCGTAGGCCTCGAGGAAGGCCTCGCGCGTCGCGAGCCCTCCGGCCGGAAGGGAATTCTGGCCAAAGCGCCAGTCCCGGACGCAGAGCCAGCCGATGTCCTCCGCCGGCGTCCCCCAGCGCGCGAATTCCCAGTCCAGCACCGCGGCCAGCCCCTCCTGGGTGACGAGGAAATTCCCGGTACGGAAGTCTCCATGAATGAGACAGACGCCAGCGTCGTGCGGGGTGTTGGCCGCGAGCCATTGAAAGACGTACTCCAGCTCGGGGTGGGGCTCCTGCAGCGCCTCGAGCATCCCCCGGACGAAGGCCAGTCCCCCCTGCACCGGGCGTTCTGGCAGGGGCCGCAGGAAGAGGTTGGGGTGCGCCCGAGGGGTGACGGTGTGGATGCGGGCCAGGGCCTGTGCCAGCTGCGTGGGGAGTCGCTTGCGGGCAGCCGACAACTCCTGGGCCTTCACCACCCGCCGGCCGATGGCCTCGCCGTCCACCCAGTCCATGAAGTAGGCCCAGGCGCCCGGCCTCACCAGCCCCTCGCTGAGGTGGTGGACGGCCGGCGTGGGGACGCCGGCAGCGCGCGCTGCCTCCACCACCGAGAATTCCTCGCGCCGTCCGATGCTTGCCGGCAGGGAGCGACGCGCATCGCTTCGCAGCACGAGGCGCACGGGCCCTTGCGACGTCTGTAGCTCCACGCGGTGCATGTCCTGGCACGCGCCACCCGCCAGCGGCGCCATGGCCACCACCTGGACGTCTTCGCCGCGCGCGGCCTTGAGAAAGGCCTCCACGCGACCGGCAAGCGCCGGGTCCTGAAACGAGGCGGGCACGGCCAAGCTGTCTAGCCCGGCGGGGCGCCTGGTGCACCTCGCGCCGCGGCGCCGCCCTCTCCTTGGGGCGCCTTGGCGCCCCTTGGGTTGCCGTGCGTTACAGCGCCACGCTGAAGCCCACCCGCGCGCCACCTCCGGTACGGTTTTCGGCGAACGTCCTTCCCCCGTGCGCCTCGGCGATTCGGCGGACGAGTGCCAGGCCAAGCCCGAGGCCGGGCTGCTCGCCTTCCTTCGAGCTCGCCCCTCGCCGGAAGGGTTGAAACAGCTGGGAGGACTCGCCCTCGCCGAAGCCCGCGCCCGCATCCTCGACGGAGAAGACGAGCGCCCGGGGTTCCTCCGTCACCCGAAGCGCGGAGACACCGCCCCCGTGCCGGGTCGCGTTCTCCAGGAGGTTGGCCAGCGCACGGCCGAGCAAGGTCGGGTCACCCTGAAAGTTTCGCTGTTCCGCCTCCACCTGGAGGAGCGTCGGCGGAAGGCCCGAGCGCTCCAGGGCCCGGGCCGCCACGTCACGCGCGTCGAGCGTCACCCGCGTCACCGCCGAGAAGTCCAGGCGCGCCCCGGCGAGCAGCTCGCCCACCAGGCGGTCCATCTCCAGCACCTCGCTCTCCACCTCGTCCAGCGTCCGGAGCACGCTGGACTCGCTCCGGCCGAGCTCGAGCAGGAGTCGCACGCGGGCCAGAGGCGTCCGGAGCTCGTGGGAGACGCCGGCCAGGAGCTCCCGCTGGTCCTTGAGCTGTCGCTCGATGCGCCCTGCCATCTCGTTCATCACCGTCGCCAGTTCGCGGACTTCCCCCCGGCCATGCACCTCGGCGCGCGCCGAGAGCTGGCCCTCGCCCAGCGCCTTGGCCACCCGGGTCAGCTCCGCCACCGGCCACGCGATGCGACGCGCGATGCGTCCCGCGGCCCCCCACAGCGTTCCGAAGAGGAGCAGGAGCACGACCAGGACGGGCCACCACTTCCCGCGACGCGCCGGGCTCGTGTCGACGCGCACGTAGCCCACCAGCGCACCGTCCACGTAAACCGGCGCGAGAATCTGGGTGCGAAGCAGCGGAGGCCCGTAGCTGGCGAGAGCCACATGACGGGCGTCCTCCAGTTGCAGCGACCACTCCAGTCCCTCGGCGAGATGGCCGGCCCACGTCGCGCGGGCCTCGGGGTTGTTCCACACCTGCGCCGCCTGCCAGGCCACGAGGTCCACGCCGCCTTGCGCCTTCGGCCGGATGCCCTCGAGCCTTCCCAGCGCGGCGAAGGCAAGCGAGACGACGACGCCGGTGACGAAGATGGCGGCCCCGAACCACAGAAAGAGCCTCCGCTGAAGCCGCATCCGGCTTCGCCACTTCTCCAGGTGGGGGTGGCCCGGCCAGCGGTGACGGTGGTGTCCGTACAAAGGAGGGCTTCAGCCTTCCCGGGCGAGGACGTAACCCACACCGCGCACCGTCTTGATGCGGCGGGGCGCCTTCGGGTCGTCGCCCAGCTTGGCGCGGAGATGGGAGATGTGGACGTCGACCGTCCGTTCGCCCACCACCACGTCGGTGCGGCCGGCCTCGGAGAGAAGGGCGTCCCGGGGAACCACCCGCCCCGGCCGACGCATGAGCGCGACGAGGATGTCGAACTCGATGCCGGTGAGCTCCACCGGCTGGCCGGCCACCTGGACCTCGCGGGTGCCGACGTCGGCCAGCACGTCGCCCACCGCCAGGCGCTCGGCGAGGGCCTCCGGCTTGCTTCTTCGGAGCACCGCGCGGAGCCGAGCCAGGAGCTCGCGGGGGCTGAAGGGCTTGGCGACGTAGTCGTCGGCGCCAATCTCCAGCCCCACCACGCGGTCCGTCTCGTCTCCCCGCGCGGTGAGCATGAGGACCGGAACGCTGCTCTTGCTGCGGATGCGACGGACGACTTCCAGGCCGTCGATGCCGGGCATCATGACGTCGAGGAGCACGGCATCGAATGTCCCGACGCCCAGCAGCTGGAGCCCCTCCAGGCCATCCGCGGCGCCGACCACCGAGACGCCGTTCTGCTCCAGGAACGTCTTCAGGAGTTCCTGGAGCCGGCGGTCGTCATCGATGAGCAGCACCCGGACGGACATTGAGGCAAAGCCTACCAGCCCGGACCGCCCGGCCCACGCCCAGGGGGTGGCGGTGTCTGCCCGGTTCGCGCCGCATCGACGCAAATCTCAGCCACGTGGCGTTCGAACGCCGCGCGACGGGCCCAGCTGTGCCAGCGCAGCTGGTGGATGCCGGAGCCGAATCCGAGAATGGCTCCGAGGGCCAGGAGGAGGATGAGGAATGGTCGTCGCATGGGGCCTCTCCTAGACATTCCACCGGCCGCGGCCGGGGGCGCGCTCGAGGAAATCGGCGAGCGCCGCACGCTGGCGTCCGTCGAGGACTTCGTGGACCCGCGCGCCCTGAGTCGTCAGGACATCGCGCAGGGACTTGATGCGCTCGTCGTGGCGCGCGAAGGCGGACTTCAAGGCATCGACGTCGAACGCCTCTGACCTGAAGGCCCGCGCGAGGTCACTCCGGGACTGCTCCCACTCCCCGCGCAGACTGGCCGCCGCGCCGGCCACGGCCTCGGCCGCATCGGCGAGCACCGTCTCCTGGGCAGGCGATGTCCCGAGACGCTCGTAGACGAATCGAAGCATCCTTCGCGCCCGGCCCGGCTCGCCAAACCCGCGCCGTGAACCGCCACCGCCCCACGGCCCGTCGTCCTGCCAGCCATGCCGGCCACCATCTCCATGCCAGCCCCGGGACCACCCGCCGCGATGGGCGAAGGCGTAGGGGCGCCGCAAGACGGCGACCATCCCGGCCACACACAACACTCCGAAGAGAATGCCAAACATCTCGACTGCTCCTTGCAAGGGCGGCTGACCGGTCCATCCGGTCGCAGCGCCGTCCTTCGTGCCCTTCACGTAAGAGCGCTCTGTGAAGGGCGGGCATGCCCACCGGTGAAGAAGTGCAAAGAGGTACGGGCTGACTCAGGGCAACTCGAGTGCCCGCCAGAGGTACCAGCTGGCGACGCTCCGGAACGGACGCCAGCGCCAACCCCTCCGCTGCAGCTCGCGCGCAGTCGGCATCCGGCCCCGGGAGAAGACTTGGCCGTAGCCCTTCCGGACGCCGTAATCCCCGAGCGGTAGCACGTCCGGGCGCCCCAAGCGAAAGAGGAGCACCATCTCCACCGTCCATTGGCCGATGCCGTGAATCTCCGTCAGGGTGGAGAGGATGCGCTCGTTCGGCCAGCGCCGCAGCACGGCCCAGGACGGGACGTCGCCTGAGAGGGCGTGGGCGGCGAGGTCCCGAAAGGCACGCGCCTTCCCGCCCGACAGTCCCGCGGCGCGCAGCTTTTTGTCCGTCGCTGTCCGGATGCGCTCCGGCGACGGGACGCCCCGCGTGCCGAAGACGGTGGCCAGGCGCGCGAGGATGGCCTGGGCTGCCCGGCCAGTAATCTGCTGTCCGACGATGGAACGCGCCAGCGCCTCGTAGGGCGAATGTCCCTGGCGCAGGGTGAGGCGAAACGGTCCCACCTGCTCGATGAGCTCGCCGAGGCGCGCGTCTTGGCGCTTGAGGTGGGCCAGGGCCTCCTCGACGCGTGCCGGGACGGGAGCACCGTCCGCCGCGTGGAGGAGTGGCTGGGCCGTGCCCTCGAGGGCCAAAAGACGCTCGTGCACCCCCTCCCCTCCGCCCCAGGCACCGAGCAGTCCCTCCGCGCCGAGGATGCGGTGGGCGGGAAGAAGGATGGGGATGGGGTTTCTGGCCAGGAGGCGCCTGAGGCGTGCCGAGCCGCCCTCAAGTCCCAGTTGGGCCGTCAGCGCCTCGGCCTCCACGGTGGCCCCGGCCGGCGTGCGCCGCAGGGCGGCCTCCACCTGGCGAAAGAGAGGAGAGCTCCCGGCGAAGTCCAGCGGGATGGAGGCGAAGTCCTGAGGGCGTCCAAGGAGGTGGGCCTGCAGGCGAGCCATGGTTTCGCGGACGAAGCGCGGCGGCCTCTGGCTCTCCTCTGCGCCACGGGAGGCAAGGCGCTCCCGCAGGACGTCGGGCGTGCGCCCGAAGACGAGCCGGGTGACGCCGGCCGCGCTCCATTCCAGCCCGGTGGGGCCGAAGGGAGTCTCGAGGAGGGCGAAGGCCATGGGCCCCTTTTCGCGCTACTGCGGGGACACCAGGCGCTCGACGTCGTGCATCAGGCTCTCGGCACGTCCCACCACCCGCATCCACCCCACCGAGTGCTCGCTGCGGGCAAACCAGGCGTTCTGCGCCCGAGCGAGTTCCACGAAGCCCAGGGGTTGGTTGCCGCGCTGGAAGTCAACCCGCAGCTCGACGTGCGGCTCTCCCTCGGGAGGGAGCTCGCCGCGGCCAAGGACATCGCTCGGGACAACCTTGTTCAGCCGGTCGGCCCACCCCTGGGCAAAAGCGTCCGGCGTGTCGGTGTGCGCATCGTTGAAGAGCTTCGTCGAGCCCCCGACGCGACGCTGGAAGAGCGTCCGGGTGAGCGGGCCGAGATGGACGACCAGCCTGTCCGCGTCCTCCGGACGGAAGGTGTGCACCCGGCGGTCCACCAGCCGGCTCGACGCCGAGGTGAGGTCCTGCACCATCGACCCACCCAGGACGAAGACGCGGCCATCCTCGGTGCGGAGGTACGAGGCACCCGTCCCCACCGGAGAGGACACCTCGAAAGTGAGGTGGCCGCTCTGCGTCCAGACTTGCAGCCGACGGAGGCTGGCCTGTAGCCCGAGCTCGCGAAGCTTGTCCGCGTCGGGAATCCCCAGCGCTCGCGCCGCAGTGAAGGGCGAGAAGAGCCCGAGCAGCTTCTCGGCCGCCTCGTTGCCACGGAGCTCGCGGTCCGGCGCCGGCGGCGCGATGTCCAGCGGAACACCGCCGTCGCCTCGCGGGCCAGCGTCGGCGCGCGTGCCACCGTCCGCGGACCGGCCCGTCGGTGGGCCCGCGTCGCGGACGATGGCCGGCCCGCTGTCCAGCACTGGCGGCAAGGGCCTTGGCCCTCCCGCATCCAGCCCGGCATCGGGCGGGAGCAGCATGGGACTCCGGGCGATGCGCACCCAGACGCCGGGCTCTCCCGGACGGACGCGCTCCACCTCCACGCGGTGGCTTCCGTCGTCCCACACCACGCGCTGGACAGCGGAGGCCGGAAGGTCCGCGATGACGACACCGGAAGGCGTGGCGGACGGGGGAACTCGCAGCCAGGTGGCTGCGGCCAGCGCCAGCGCACAGGCGGCGATGGCTCCCTGCACGGCTGCGCTGCGCGCCTTCACCGCTTCCCCCGCCGCCGTCGCGTCACGACGACGCCCAGGGCCAGGGCCGTCGCCGGTGCGATGAAGAGGGTGGCGTAAAACCACAGGACGTCCTGTCCATGGGTGTGCTGCATCGGGACGTCGGCCTCGCTGCTGGGCGCTCCGATGGCGTCCTCCCCCAGGAGCCAGCGCACCGAGTCCAGGGCGAAGGTGCGGTTACCGATGTTGCCCTCCATGGCCACGTCGGTGAGCGCGTCCGAGTCGGCCACCACCACCGCCCGGCCGTCGACGGCACCCTTGCGCTTCAGCGTCACGGCGGCTGCCAGCTCCCAGGCCCGTCGCTTTCCTGCGCGCTGCTCGAAGGTGAAGGTGCCCTGAAGGTCCCGGAAGGTGTCGGGCAAGGCCACCACGGTGAAGTCGACCGCCGTGTCGGCGGGCTTCTGCTTGAGGACTTCCAGCGAGCCGGCGGTGATGAAGAGCATCGGCGCGGACACGCCGAGCCGCGCCAGGGTAGAGACCGAGGGATGAAACGAATAGGTGGCCGTCACCAGGAGGGCGCGGTCGCTGGGCTGGTGGGAGCGCGGGACGAAGACGTGGTCATTGACGAGGATGGTGGGGACGAAGCGGACCCCCAACGGCTGCAGAAGCGCATCGAAGGCCTCGCCCACCTCCGGGTCCAGGGCGATGAGCATCCGGCCGCCGCCGCGGACGTAGCGGTTGAGCGCTTGAATCTCCTCGGGGAGGAAGGGGGAGGTTGGCCCGAGGACGAGCACCGCCCCGGCGTCCTTCGGGACCTCGGCGGCCAGCCCCTCCGGTAACCCGAGCGGTCGGAGCTCGTCGTTCTGCGCACGCAACAGCTCCCGGAGGATGCGCACCGTGCCCCGCGCGTCCAGAGCGTCCGGGTTCTGTTCCACCCGTTCGCCGTGACCGCTGGTGAGGTAGAGAATCTGTTTGGCGCGGGCCACCGCCGCCAGGCGCTTGGAGATTTCCGCATCCAGGGCGCGCAGCTCGCCTCGCGCTTGTTCCATTTCCAGACCCGGGACGTAGACTTCCTTGCGGGCTCCGCGGCTCACCACCACCGAGCCGTTGGCCGTGACTCCGAGCTCGCGGGCCCGCGTCAGGTCGACGGCCTGGTCCAGCCGACGAATCTCCAGGCGGGGGTTTTCCCGCGCCAGGTCCTGCGCGTAGTCCCCCACTGCAGCGCCGACGTCGTTTCCGGGCGGGAAGAAGAGGGTGAGGCTCACCGGTTCCGTCAACCCTCGGACGATGGCGCGGGTGGCCTCGCTGGGCCGGGCGGTGCGGAAGTAAGAGAGGTCGACCTTCACATCCCGCGCGTCCGCCACCCAGCCCAGGGCCAGCGCCGAGACGAGCACCGCGGACAGCCCCAGGCCGGAGAGGACGGCATCCTGCACGCGGTGCTCTTCCACCGTCGGAGCGCGGGCCATCGATGCGAAAGCGAGCTCGCCCAGGGCCAGGGGCAGGAGGGAGACGAGGGCCAGGAGCGCGCACAGGGCCCGGAAGACCATCGTCAGGCGCGGCGCCACCTGGGAGAGGTCCGGGCCCCCGAGGCGCGGGAGGAGGTCCGACTGGAGGAAGTAGGCGACCAGCGACAGAAGCCCGAGCGCCTGCAACGCCGCGAACGTCCCTTCCACCGTGGCGCGCGGGTCATCCTCCTCGGAGCTCGAGCGGCCCAGACGCCAGGCGAAGGACCCCAGCGCCACCAGGACCCCGACGGTGGTGCACACCGCGCGCGCCGGCCCGGACGACACCAGCCGCTCGCCGACGAAGACGGCGAGAAGGCCGGCGGCGAAGGCTTCCGAGAGCCAGGCGCTGCGCGCGCTCATCGCCACCGGCGGGCCTCCACCACACGGGTTGCCGCGAAGAGGAGCACCCAGGTCATGAGCAGGTAATAGGCCACGTCACGCAGGTGAATCACCCCGGACTCGAAGGGGACGAAGTGCAGGTTGTGGAGCGCGAGCGCGGCGAACAGCCCGGCGAATGGCGGCTCGGCCACCCGGGAAAGCTGCCAGGTGACGAGGAGCGCCACCAGCAACGCCCCGCCGACGATGCCGGCCACAATCTGCGTCCGTGCCAGGGCCGAGGCGAAGGTGCCCACCGCCACGCAGGCCGAGCCGAGGAGGAAGAGGCCCAGGTACCCGGCCGCCAGGTGGCCCGCCGACACCTTGCCGTGCACCAGTATCAACAGCGGCATGTAGGCCGTCAGGAGCGTCAGGCCACAGAGAAACAGAAATCCAGCGAAGAATTTCCCGAGCACAATCTCGACGTCCTGCACCGGCGAGGCATAGAGCAGCGGCAGCGTGCCTGCCTGGCGCTCCTCGGCGAGCAGCCGCATGGAGATGAAAATCGCCGCCACCATCGTCGTGCCCGACGAGAAATAGAAAAACCGCGTCAGGACGTCCGCCGAGCGCCGGATGCCCTCCAGCGCAAAGCCGTTGAAGAGCAGGCCGTCCACCGCGAGCACGGCAGCCAGGATGACCCAGCCGGTCATCGTCCCCACCATCGCCAGGAGCTCGCGGCGCGCGATGAGCACCACGTTGCGGGCGGCCGTCACGCCTCCGTCCCTCCGGTGAGCCGGAGGAAGAGCGATTCGAGGCGGTCCTGTCCAACGTCGAGCCGCAACAGGTCCAGGCCCGCGGCCAGGACGGCCCGGGCGATGGCTGGCCGAAGGGCCTCGGGGGCATCGGCCCGCAGCTCCACGCGGTCCTCGTCGCCGGACACCACCGTCACGCAGCGGACGCCCTCCACCCCGCGCAGCGCGCTCTCGGCGGCGGCCGCGGAACCGCGCACCTCCACCACCACCGAGCCGCTCCCACCCAGGCGCTGCTCGAGCTCGTGCTCCGTCCCCTGGGCCACGAGCTCGCCGTCGCGAATCACCAGCAAGCGGTCGCAGGTCTGCGCAATCTCCGGGAGGATGTGGCTGCTCACCAGCACGGTGTGGGTGGTGCGAAGACTCCGCAGGAGCGTCCGCATCTCGATGATTTGTGCCGGGTCGAGCCCCTTGCTTGGCTCGTCGAGGAGCAGGATGGACGGCCCGTGGACGAGAGCCTGGGCCACACCCACGCGCTGCCGGTAGCCATGGCTGAGCGAGCCGAGCAGCTCGGCATGCGCGCTCCGGAGGTCGGTCCGTTCCTCCACGGCCTCCACCGCCGCCGACGCCCGCGCCGCGCTGACACCGTGGAGCTCGGCGACGAAGCGGAGGTACTCCCCGACCGTCATCTCGTCGTAGAGCGGCGCCTCCTCCGGCAGGTAGCCGATGCGCTGCTTCAGGCTGCGCGGCGCTTGCGCCACGTCCATTCCGTCGATGCGCACCGTGCCCGAGGAAGGGAGCAGGACCGCGGCGAGAATCTTCAGGGTGGTGGTCTTCCCGGCGCCGTTGAGCCCGAGAAAGCCCACCACCTCTCCGGAAGAAATCCGGAAGCTGAGGTCGCGGATGGCGGCGCGCGCTCCGTAGTACTTGGTGAGACCGTCCACCTGGATCATCGGCGGCCCTCTCTTTTCAGACGCATCGCGCACCGTCAAGGTTTGAGCACCACTGGCTTGGTCGGCTGTCCGGAGAGCGCCCGCGCCGTTCGCTCAAGCGCTGCGCAGCCTGTCCACGCCGAGGCAGAAGCGCAGGGCCTCGCGAAGTCCTGGCCAGCGAAAGGTGAAGCCGGCGTCGAGCAGCACCCGGGGCGCCACCTGGGCCGAGGCCAACAGCGTCTCCATCCCCATCTCCCCGAAGAGCGCCCGCACCGCCGCGGCGGGAAACGGGACCGCGGTGGGGCGATGCAGCACCGCGCCGAGCGCCTTGGTGAAGGCGCCGTTGGTGGCCGCTTCCGGCGCGGTGAGGTTGATTGGCCCGGTGAGGCTTGGCGTCCGCAGCGCGAAGTGAATCGCGCCCACCACGTCCTCGAGCGCAATCCAGCTGTAGACCTGCGTCCCCGGGCCCACCCGACCTCCGAGGCCGGCACGGAACACCGGGGCCAGCTTTTGGAGCGCACCGCCGTTGGCGCTGAGCACGATGCCCGTGCGCAGAAGCACCACCCGCGCTCCGAGGGACTCGGCACCTCTGGCCGCCGCTTCCCAGGCCTGACACACCTCGGCCAGAAAGCCCTTGCCAGGTAAGGAGGCCTCGTCCAGCGCCTCGCTGCCGCGGTCGCCGTACAGTCCGATGGCCGAGCCGGAAATGAGCACCCGGGGCGGGCGGGCACAGGCTCGCATCGCCTCCACCAGCGCTTGGGTGTTCTCCACGCGGCTCCTGCGAATCTCCTCCTTGCGCGCCGGGCTCCAGCGGCCGGCAGCCACCGACGCGCCGGCAAGACTCACCACCGCGTCCAGGCCATCCAGTCGCGCCGGCGGGACGGGCGAGCGCGGGAGCCGCTCCACGGTGTGTCCACCCGTGGTGAGGAAATGAGCAAGCGCAGTGCCGATGAGGCCGTGGGAGCCACCGATGCCCACCCGCAACGCCGGCCCAGGCAAGGCCCGGTGCCGGGCCAAGTCCGACGCCACCAAGGTGTGGCGGTAGGCGAACAAGGCTTCCAGCTTCGCGCGGACGAGCTTCTGGCCTCCGAGGTTTCCAACGAGGCCGAGCGGCAGTCGGTAGCGGAGGTCGTCCTCGAGAACGGAGCGGTCTGGACCGGCAGGCAGCATTCTGTGGGTGTGCTCCCAGAGGGCGAAGGGGCCGGAAACCTGGGCGTCGCTGAAGGAGACGCCGTCCTCCAGCCCCGTCTGCACCGCGACGAAGGGACGCAGAAAGGGCCCCACGCGGACGCGCAGCACGGTGCGCCCCCCCACGGCCAGCCCGGAGGGGTGCTCCACCACCTTCACCGGGTCAAAGGGCGGGCTCAGCCTCTCGAAGGCTCCCGGGCGCGCGTGCCAGTCGAAGAGCGCGCGTGCCGTGACGGGCATCGGGCTGCGTGCGAGGTACCGCTCCGTCCGCGACATCCAAACCCTCCCCGCGGCCTGACAGCGGCAGTGCCCCGTCGTTGTCCCCCGGCCGGGCAACATGCTTACTAGCGCCTAAAGGGAGAGGTTTCACTTCCGAAGATGGCGACTGCCCCCGAGCCCCCCACCGCCGAAGCGCTGCGACACGCCGTGGAGGTGCTCCGCCGCGGCGGACTTCTCGGGCTGCCCACCGAGACGGTGTACGGCCTTGCCGCGGATGCCGAGAACGAGCTCGCCGTCCGCCGTATTTTTGCCGTCAAAGGACGCCCCTCCACCCACCCCCTCATCGTCCACCTCGGGTCCACCGAGGCGGTGAGCGAGTGGGTGAGCCACGTGCCGGAGGAGGCCCACGCACTCGCCGCGGCCTTCTGGCCCGGGCCACTGACGCTGGTGCTGCCGCGGTCGACGCGGGCGTCGGACGCCGTCACCGGCGGCCAGGGGACGGTGGCGGTGCGCGTCCCGGCGCACCCCGTGGCGCTGGCCGTGCTGCGCGCCTACGGCGGAGGCCTGGCCGCGCCGAGTGCCAACCGGTTCGGGCGGGTGTCCCCCACCCGCGCGGCGCACGTGCTTCAGGACCTCGGCGCAGACGTGGACTTGGTGCTCGACGGGGGGCCCTCGCAGGTGGGCGTGGAGTCGACCATCGTGGACTTGAGTGGAACCGCGCCGGCCCTGCTCCGTCCGGGCGGCGTCGCGCGTGAGGCAGTGGAGACGGTGCTGGGCCGGAAGCTGTCCAGCCAGTCCGAGGGCCAGGTGCGCGTCCCGGGGATGCTGCCGTCGCACTACGCGCCGCGGGCCGGGCTGGTGCTGGCCGGACGCAGCGAAGCCGTCCACCGGGCCGCCGAGCTGCACGCGGCCGGAAGCCGCGTCGCGCTCTGCGGCCCGGCCGGCCTCGTCGCGCCACCGGGTGTCTTGCAACTTCCGGCGTCCGATGACGTCGAGGAGCTGGCACGCTCCCTGTACGAGCTTCTGCGAAGCGTCGACGCTGCGCAGGTGGACGTGGCCGTGGTGGTGGTGCCGGGCGAGGCAGGCCTCGGCCTGGCGGTGCTCGACAGGCTACGGCGCGCCGCCGCACCACGCGGCGGACGCACCTAGGGCGTCACGCTGCGGCCTCGTCCGCCCCCGGAAGCGGCGTGGCGTCGCGCACCATGCGGACGAGGCCGCGTACCCAGGCGGGGTGGGCATTGAGACTGGGAACCAGCGTCAGGGCCTCACCGCCCGCCCGCAGGAAGTCGGCCCGGGCGCGGATGCCAATCTCCTCGAGCGTCTCCAGGCAGTCAGCGACGAAGGCCGGGCAGAGGACGGCCAGACGCCGGACGCCCTTGGCCGCGAGCTCGGGAAGCAGCAAGTCCGTGTACGGCTTCAGCCAGGGGGTGCGGCCGAGACGGGACTGGAAGGCCACGGTGGTTTGCTCGGCAGGAAGCCCCAGCCGGCCGGCCAGCGCCCGAGCCGTCCTGAAGCACTGGGCCCGGTAACACCAGCGGTTCTCGGGCACGGACACGTCGCAGCAGCCCGCGGACTTCAGACAGTGGCGTCCCGAGGTGTCGCTCTTGAGGACGTGACGCTCGGGGAGGCCGTGAAAGCTGAAGAGGACGTGGTCCGGCCTGGCCGCGGCAAGTGCCGGGCGCGCCACCTCGGTCCAGGCGTCGAGAAAGGCTGGATGGTCGAAGAAGGGAGGCACCACTCGCAGCGCCGGAACGTTCCAGGCCTTCCCCGTCAGCTCGTAGACGCGCTCGAGGGTCGAGCCGGTGGAGCTCGAGGCGTACTGAGGGTAGAGGGGAAGCACGGTGAGGGTGCGGACGCCCGTCGACGAAAGCTTCGCGAGGGCCGACTCCAGCGAGGGCTTCCCGTAGCGCATGCCCAGCTCCACCGCCCACTCCCGGCCGAGCCCTTCTTGCAGGCGTGCCGCCAGCCGACGGCTGTTGGCCAGGAGCGGTGAGCCCTCGTCCGTCCATACCTTGCGGTACGCCGCAGCGGAGCGCGCCGGCCGGGTGGGGAGAATGAAGAGCTCCAGGAGCGCCCAGCGAGCCGGGGCCGGGATGTCCAGCACCCGGGAGTCGGAGAGAAACTCGCGCAGGTACCGACGCACGGCTCCAGTCTCGGGCGCCTCGGGGGTACCGAGGTTCACGAGCAACAGCCCTTGCCGCTCGTCCCTCAATGGAGTGCGTGTGGCTGGGTGAGGGCGAACTCGGAGATGAGGGCGTCGAAGCGCTTACCGTTGGGGCGTTCCATCTGGTAGCTGCCCCGCATCGTCCCGAAGGGCGTCCTGAGCATCACCCAGCTCGGGTACTCGTAGCGCCCGCCGGGATTGAGGTGTGGGTGCTCGCCCACCACACCGTCGCCATGCACGTCCTCGACGGTTCCGTTGGCGTCGGTAATCACCCAGTGCCGGGTGCGCAGGAGTGCTGGCTCGTTGCCCAAGTTGACGATTTCCACCTGGTAGCTGAAGGCGAACTGGTCGCGTTCGGGAGAGCTCCGCTCGGGCCAGAAGGCTGGCTTCACCGTCACTCGGATGCCTTCGGTGGTGGTGCTGGACATGGGAGACAAGCGGAAGAATCCCAGGGACGTCGCGCGGCCGCAACCAGAAGCGGCTTCAGGCCTTCGCTTTGGGCGGCCAGAGCACCGAGGCCCCGACGGCACCGCCGAGCAAGGAAGCAATGACGATGAGCGAGAGCCACAAGGGGATGTGAAGCCATGGCTCGGCCACCATCTTCGCTCCGACGAAGGCCAGCACCGCGGCCAGCGCCGGCTTGAGGTAGGCAAGCTTCCCGATGAGCGCCTCGAGCACGAAGAAGAGCGAGCGGAGCCCGAGGAGAGCGCAGACGTTGCTCGAGTAGACGATGAAGGGGTCCTGGCTCATCCCCAGCACCGCCGGAATCGAGTCCAGGGCGAAGAGGAGGTCGGTGCTCTCCAGCATCACCAGCACCAGGAGAAGAGGAGTGACGCGCCACCGTCCGCGCTCCCGGACGACGAGGACGAAGCCCTCCGGCGCAACCTCGGCCATCGGCAGAAGGCGGCGCGCGAGCCGCACCAGCATGTTCTCCGTCGGGACGAACTCGGAGCCGCCTGGCCTCCACACCAGCTTCAGTGCAGTGAAGAGGAGGAGAATGCCGAAGGGGACGAGCAACCACTCGAAGCGGCGCACGAGGCCGGCGCCGGAGAGAAGCAGGGTTGCCCGAAGCACCACCGCCCCCAGAACGCCAAACAACAGGAGACGGCGCCGGAGCTCGGGCTGGACGCGGAATGCCTCGAAGAGCACGACGAAGACGAAGAGGTTGTCGACGCTCAGCGCGTACTCGATGAGGTAGCTGCCGAAGAATTGGAGCCCGGCCTCGCTGCCCCGCGTCTTCCACAGGACGAGGCCCAGGCCCACGCTGAGGGCCACCCACAGCAGCACCCACCGCGCCGCCTCGCGCTGGGAGGGAGCCCCCTGCTTGCGGCCCGTCCATCCGAGGTCGATGGCCAGCACCAAAAGGACGGCCAGGTTGAAACCCACCCAGGCGAGGACACCGCTCATCGCCAACCTCCAGAGGTAGGAGTCACACCGGGTGGGGGATGGCGCGACGGAGCACCACCAGCGCTCGGTCGGGGACGGTCACGGTCTCGCCGGCGGGGTAGTCCCTGCGCCCCGCCGCGTGCCCGTCGCTGGTGTCGAGCCACCATTCCCAGTCGCGCCCCCACTCCACCGCCGGCAGGGTGAAGGGCAACGGCTCATCGCCGGCGTTGAGCAGGATGAGGAGACTGTCGCCCAGCACCTTTCGCCCTTGCTCGTCGAGCTCGCCGATGGCGTCGCCGCCGAGGAGGAAGCCCAGCGAACGCAGCACGGGCTTTTGCCAGTCCTCCTTTCCCATCTCCGTGCCGTCGGGCCGGAACCAGGCCACGTCCTTCAGCTTGGCATCGAAGATGGCGTGACCCTGGAAGAAGTCCTTCCGCATCAACGCCGGCTGCGAGAGGCGGCCATGAATCAGGCTGCGGGTGAAGCTCAAGAGACGCTGGCGCCGCTCGTCGAGGTTCCAGTCAATCCAGGAGATGGCGTTGTCCTGGCAGTAAGCGTTGTTGTTCCCGCCCTGGGTGTGGCCCAGCTCGTCCCCGGCGAGCAGCATCGGGACGCCCTGGCTGAGGAAGAGGGTGGCGAGGAAGTTTCTGACCATCCTGTCGCGCAAGGCGTTGACGGCACCATCCTCGGTTTCGCCCTCCACGCCGCAATTGGAGGAGTTGTTGGCGTCGCTGCCGTCGCGGTTCTCCTCGCCGTTGGCCTGGTTGTGCTTGGTGTCGTACGACACGAGGTCGCGCAGGGTGAAGCCGTCATGGGCGGTGATGAAGTTGATGGAGGCCGCGGGCCCACGGCCCGAGAGCTGGAAGAGGTCCGAGGAGCCCGTCAGCCGGTAGCCAATCTCGGCGGCCAGGTTGTCATCTCCCTTCCAGTAGCGCCGGAAGGCGTCGCGGTACTTGTCGTTCCACTCGCTGAAGTCCGGAGGGAAATTGGCCGACTGGTAGCCGCCAGGCCCCAGGTCCCACGGTTCAGCGATGAGCTTCACCCGCGAGATGACCGGGTCCTGGTGCACGGCCTGGAAGAAGTTGGCGCGACGGGAAAACGTCCCATCCTGCCGGCCCAGTGCCGAGGCCAAGTCAAAGCGAAACCCATCGACGTGCATCTCCTGCACCCAGTAGCGCAAGGAGTCCATCACCAGGGCCAATGTCTGGGGATGGTCGAGGTTGAGGGTGTTTCCGGTGCCGGCCACGTCGACGTAGGCGCGCGGGGCGCCCGGGGTGAGCCGGTAGTAGGCCCGGTTGTCCAGCCCCCGGAAGCTGAGTGTCGGGCCCTGCTGGTTTCCCTCGGCGGTGTGGTTGTAGACGACGTCGAGGATGACCTCGATGCCCGAGCGGTGCAGGGCCTTCACCATTCCTTTGAATTCGTTGACGGCGTTGGGTGGACCGCTGCAGGCGTGGGCCACGTCGGGGGCAAAGAAGCCGATGGTGTTGTAGCCCCAGTAATTCACCAGGCCTCGGCCCTTGAGAAACCCTTCATTCGCCGCCTGCTGGACCGGCAAGAGCTCGACGGCGGTGACGCCGAGCGAGCGGAGGTGGGCCACGGCCACCGGATGGGCAAACCCTCCATAGGTACCGCGCAGCTCGGCCGGGACTCCTGGATGCAGCTTGGTGAAGCCCCGGACGTGCACCTCGTAGAGGATGCTGCGCGTCCAGGGGACTCTCGGCGGGCTGTCCCCTTCCCAGTCGAATGCGCCGTCCACCACCATGCAGCGCGGCATGGCCGAGGCACTATCCCTGGAGTCGAGGGCCGCATCGTCGGTGACGGCCAGGGCCGGGTGGGAGAGGTCCGGACGGCCGGTGAGCGTCCGCGCGTAGGGGTCGAGGAGCAGCTTTGCCGGGTTGAAGCGCAGCCCGCGGTCCGGCGCCCAGGGGCCATAGGCTCGAAGTCCGTACAGCGTTCCGGGGCGAAGCCCGGGCACGTAGCCGTGGTGGACGAAGAGCGTCCTGGCCGGGAGCGCGAAGCGCTGCGTCTCGCGCGAGGCGTCCTTGGCCTCGAAGAGGCAGACCTCCACCCGCTCGGCCCCCTCGGAGAAGACGGCGAAGTTGACGCCGCGTCCGTCCCAGGTTGCGCCAAGCGGGTACGGGCTCCCGGGCCAGATGTCCGACGCCCCTTCGGTCATGCCTCCCCTTGCCGGCACCGGTTGTAGCCTGCCGGTGCATGGGGTGCGGGTAGAATTCTGCGTGGGATGACGCTCGCCACACCGCGTTGCAGCGCACACCCCGCACGTCTCGCGGGCTGGCGGTGCACCGAGTGCCAGCGCACGCTTTGTCCGGCTTGCGCAGTGGAGGTGGAGCTCGAGGTTTGGCCGGCCTCGTACGTGAAGTGCGGGGTGTGCGACGGGGCAATGCAGCGTCTTAGCCGACCCGGCTCCGACGTCTCCTTCCCCGTTGGCCTCCGCCGAGCGCTGCTCCTCCCAGTTGGGCCGTGGGGGTTGCTCATCCTCTCCGGGCTGGCGCTGCTGGCCAGCGAGCTGGACGCGCTTTCCTCGCCAGCGCGAGAGGCGAGCCTGCTTCTGTGGAGCGTCTGTGCGTGGCTCTTGGGCGTGGCCATCGTCCGGGCCACGGCCGAAGGCGAGACTCGCCTGGGCGACATTCGGCTCGAGGGCTGGCCGGAACTCCTTCGTCCGGCGCTTCTTTCGGCCCTCCTCACCGCGCCCGCGCTCCTTCTGCCCAGAAGCGGCTGGACTGGCGCGCTCCTCGTCATTGCCGCGGCGCCGCTGCTCGTCCCTCTGTTGCTGCTCATCCTCGCGGGCCGTCCCTGGCAACAGGCCCTCTCGGCGCTCGAGGCCGCGCGGACGATGCGGGCCCTCGGAGGGGACGGTGTCCTGGCCGTCCTGGCCACCCTGGGAGTCTGGCTCTTCAGCCGGATGCTGGCCGCCCTCGCCGAGTCACCGGCGGATGAGGTGCCGGCGCTGTGGAGGAGAGCCGCCGACTTCCTGGCCGCCTTCTCCCTCTTCCTCGTCCCGCACGTCCTGGGACTTCTCGTCGAGGCGCGCGGCGAAGCCCTCGCCTACCCCTTCACCGCACGCGGCGAGGTCCCGCTCTTGGGCTCTGCGCGTCCGGAAAGGACGGTGGCCTTTCGACCGCCCGAACCGCCTCCGCGCAGGCCGGCGGAGCCCATCGCCGTCGAGGAGACGTCCGGCAAGCTCGACCTCGAATGAAGGGCTAGCCGGCCTGGGAAGGCGCGGGCCCCGGAGGCGACTGCACCCACTTCTTGAAGAGCAGCTGGTCCAGGGACACCTTGCCCGCCCCGGCCACCACCAGCCAGACGAAGCAGGCGAGGTAGCTAAACTCGATGAAGCCGCCCAGCGCCGCCACGCCGTCGATGTCGCCCCGCTTGGCGGTGAGGATGGCCACCAGCATGGAGAAGGCCATGGGGGCCGCGGCGAAGCGGGTGAAGAGGCCAAGGAGGAGAAGCGTCCCGCCCACGAATTCGACAGTCGACACCAGGCACGCGTTGAAGCCGGGGATGGGGATTCCAAGCTCGGTGAAGTAGCCAATGATTTTGGGGAGGTTGTGCAGCTTCCCCCAGCCGGTGACGATGAAGACGGAGGCGAGCGAAATCCGCACCAGGAGCGGACCCAGCCACTGCGCGCGTTCCACCCAGAAGCGCGCGTGGGAAACCAGACTTTTGAAGGAGAGCGCCATTGGGAAGCCTCGGGGGTTGAATGCCTTCGCGTCACGGGAGACGGTCGGGGCCTGGCCTTAGTTACAGGGCCTGGCACGGTCGCCTTCCTGCGACTGGCTTCTAGCCTGCCACGCTGCGGCGGCCGCTTCACGGCACTTTTGGAACGGAGGAAGCGCGATGAAGCCAAGCAGCGGCGGCCGAGCGTCCGACGGGCCAGGAGCGCCTCCTCCGCTGCTCATCGGGCGCGAGACCTGCACCGACTACGCCCGCTCCTCGGAGCTGGAGTGGCTGGAGGCCGATGGCACGGGTGCCTTCGCCATGGGCACCGTCGCCGGTGCCAACACCCGCCGCTACCATGGGCTGCTGGTGGCCTCGCTCCACCCGCCGGTGGACCGCGTGGTGACGTTGTCGCGACTCGAGGAGGCGGTGCTGGGGCCGAGCGGCGAGACGCCACTGTCCACCAACCAGTACCCGGGCACCCTCTACCCCACGGGCTTCCAGAAGCTGGTCGAGTTTCGACTCGAGCCCTGCCCGACGTGGACATTCCAGGTGGGGGAGGCACGCATCGAGCGGCGCCTCTTCCTCGTGCCCCAGCGCCAGATGCTGGTGGTGCTTTACCGCGCTAGGCAGGCCACAAG